>ENA-ORBV01000014-ORBV01000014.1-microbial-mat-metagenome-genome-assembly--contig:-NODE-14-length-333777-cov-11.606979_pt1 | contig 333777 bp, 305 predicted proteins | sample MGYA00237777_ERZ505514 | MGnify/ENA primary metagenome ERZ505514 (study PRJEB26160, sample SAMN06269048) | microbial mat metagenome | isolation source: Oligotrophic lake microbial mat | place...
TGTACCACACTGCTTGCGGTGTGATCTTTATCTTGGCGAATATCGGACGTCAGTCCGCCGCGGCGGGACTGACCTACCAAATATTGTTAGTGTGGTGTCGGGCGCCCCATGCTGGGGATGCTATCCCTCGCCCGACACAAAGAAGACAGTCAGGCTTCCGCCTTCGGCGGACTGGAATGACATTGTGACGGGTTATCCGATATTCGTAGGTCAGTGACCCTTTGGGTCCTGACGTCTTCTTCTTTCGTTCGGGGCCCGCACCAAGTGACCATCAGATTATCCACGACAGGCGAACTTCGGAAGCCTCAGTGCTCACTCCTCGCTTTTCGCTCGAAGTGACCAAGACCCGACGGAACAGAAAAGAAGACAGTCAGGCGGGGGCGCCTGACTGCACGGTGGTATCCCGCTCCGCCGACGGTGGAAATCTTTTCGGCGGGTTCGCGGACGGGCCCGCCCTGCCACAGACTCCCCGCAACGACAGAGAAGAAAATCATCCACTCGCTGGCAGGCACAGGCGGACTTCAAAAGTCACAGCGCTCATCCCACCTGGCATCAAGGAGTCTTCACCTCAGGTAACCAATTTGCCTTGAGATAGGCCACGGCTTCGGCAAAAGTTCTAAACGTGTTGGAGACTTCTTGGGTACGGCCCTTTCGAAACATCTCATTGAGCTGCCTGAACGTGCTTGTGTTGTTCAGTACATAGAGGGACATCTGACAATTGTTTTCCTGCGACCAGATCATGTGTTTGCCAATGATACCGGTAACCTCATCGTACGACGTCTTCCAGTTGCTTAAATCAACGACTTTTGCCCAGGGACGATTAATAAGTTCCAGGCTGGACGACTTAAATTCTTCGTGATAGGCCCGGGCCGTTTCAGCCTTCCACATGCCGAATATTTTTACGTACACGACAGCTTTGTCGGCGTCGACATCTATAGTATAGTCAAAAGAGAAAGCGCTCATAATTAAATCTCACGTCACAACCATTTGGGTAAATGTAAACAATGTAAAGTATTTTTAACACGGGTAATATATGACAACAATGGTCAGAATGCATTAAAAAAAGGAAGATATATCTCAATCTTCCCTGTTTATCCGGTCATGGAGAATTGTTTTCTGATAAACCTAAAATAGCGTATAGCGCATCCTGACAAGAAATCTCCGTCCCGGTGTGGGATAATCTCCATCGGATAAAACGTAGCCGAATTGATCGGGCCGTTTTTTGTCAGTAAGATCATCTCCGGAAATATCAAAGCAAACTTTATTATGTATAGTTAGATTAATGGAGGCGCCAAGTTCATACACGTCCTGAATATATTTATGAGAGCCGTCGAAGAGCCTGATCGATCTTTCATCGGTGTATGTCAAATCAGCATTGACATTCAAAAGTTCAGTAATCACATTACTGACACCGAGCTTCCACTTTACATCCGGCACATAATTAGCCTTTTGATAGCCAGTTTCGTTTTTCACGGTCTGTTCAGCCGTCTGGAAAACTCCGCCGGCATTTATTTCAGTTCGTTTATTTGGAGTCCATCTCACTGACAGGTCTATCCCCGAGGAGCGGAAACGGTCTACGTTGAGGGGGACAGAACGGAATATCAGCGGGTCATAGCTGTATTGTATCAATGATTGGATCGCTTGATAAAACCCCGTCGTCGATATCCGCAGTGATGGATCCAGCAATTCATTGTCGAATGTCAAAATCGTGGTGTGCGAGACTTCCGCTTGCAGTCCGCTATTGCCGGCTGTATAGGCATCATCAACAAACTGATCGGCGATGCTCGGCAGTCGAAAAGCATATCCATGAGCCGCTTTGAGGAAGAGTCCTTTTGTGACGGTATAGATCAAGCCGGCATTATACGATGGCTGGGGACGGCGTCCGTCGACAAACTGACCCCGCCCGCTCAGGTCCAGGGTAATATCATCCCGTAACTCATAGCTGCCGCTTCCCCAGAGGTCAAATTGATCCTGACTTTTTGACCAAAACTGATACGTCTCAAATACGTACGGATTGAAATCCGACAATGGCCGCGATGTTGTTGTCGTGAGTGTAGCGTTCTCGCTTGTGGCGGCGAGCGAACCCGAGAGCCAATCGGTACCAAGGGCAAGCGACAGATTGTTGAATTGCCGCGCCGCTCGAGCGCTGAAGCCGGACGATAGTTTGTCATACAAACTCAATCCGCGAACATCTGCCGAATCGGTATCAAAGGCGCTATCCCCCGGTTCAGGCGTTTCATAGCTGTACGAATAATTGTATAAAGACCGGAAATCCAACCGCTTCTTCTCCCAGAACAAATCAATCTGCGCCTCGCCAATTGCGGGATTGGAATAGCGGTAATGAATATCGGTCGAGCCGTGTTCGTTTATCTGATGATCGAATAAACTGCTTGCCTCGCGGCTTCCGTAGATCGGGATAAAAGCTATGTCAGGCACCGGCCCCGGTGTGCCCAGGCTGTCTTGGAAATATCGCGCAGCGAAAGACATTTGGTGATGACCATTGTGTGAGAGATACTCTGTCCGTAGTCCGGCAATTTTTCTCTGGACCCCTGAGTTCGGCCTGCTGTTGTCGGCCAAAGAATATTCTCCGAAAGCGCTTACACCGACAACGCCAAGCCGTTTCGCGGCATCAATCCGATAATTTCGCAGACCAAAACTGCCTAACCCGCCACTTAACTCAAAGCGATCAACCAGCGCGCTTTTGGGAATAAGATGCACCACTCCGCCTATGGCGTCCGCGCCATAAAATGCCGACTGCGGCCCTTTGAGCAGTTCTATACGCCCGAACTCCTCGCTGCTAAAATCCGAGAGATTGAAGCCTCCCAGTGAATAGTCTTTAACCACTCGTCCATCATAGAGCAAAAGCAGATGCCGATTGAATGTCCCCCAACTTGAAAGCGTGGACACCGAGCCGAATCCGCTCGTTTGACGGATATCAATCCCGCCTATTCCATCGAGAGCCGGAGCCAAATCCGAATGTCTGGCAAGATGTCCCTCACTTACGGAAGTAACAGGCCAGAGGGATTTCTCGGGCGGTCGACCGAAGCGGTTTGCTGTGACTATTATGGAATCAGAAAGTGGTCGTGGATTCGTTGAATCCACTCCTGTCGTGTCCGCCAAAGATCCCTGAGCGCTTTGGAGCAGGACAAATGACGCTAAGAATAAAATGCGCCGCATGATGACCTCCATTGAGAGGCCGACGACGCAAATCTGGTCGCATGTCAAACAGCCCGCGCTGTCGGCATCGAGTGAGAGTTATTGATCCCGGCAGGTTTCCTGACTTGGGCGTCAAACCTCAACGAGCGCCTTCCCTGCCGCTATGGCAAGTGACATAATGCTCCCTGAGTAAGCCTATACAGTAGCGGGGCTGTGACGGATTCACACCGTCTTCCCTATTATCCGTCCAGAATGGACGGCACCGAAATATGTTGAAATGAAATTGCGGGAGATCGAAGATTAAGTCAAGCGGATTTTAGTCCGCAAATAACTTAATGATGGACGTAAATGGTCTTGCCGACGCAATCGATGGTGACCACATGCCCTTTAAGAAACGACGCGCCAAGGATTCCGGCAAGTTTGAGGTGTGACGATTGGAAGTTTTTGAGATCTGACACGACGACAGGCACATCGGTCGAAGCGGCATTCTTGCCAAGCGAGATTGATGAAACTGACTGCAGAGATTCGTCGTCATTTTTTAAGCCCAATTTAATCGCTGTCTCAGGTGAGATGAGGGTATATGATGAACAGAGGTCGACCATCATCTTGCCGGAGCAAGAATCATTGAGCCGGACATCCACAAGAATAAGATGATTGTGTTCTGTGAACGGAATTGCTGTATGACGCGAGTCATGGGTAAACGACGGTTTGCCCATGTGGAGGGCAATAGTGTTCTGGGTGTAATCAACCGTTATGCAATATTTTCTCAAGAGGTCATACCCGATCAAACCATCGGGGTGGTCTCCATCGCTAACATTCGCAAGGGCGTCAATATCAATCGCAAGGGCTGAAAGGTCGATGAGTCGTTCACTGCCGATGTCCAAAGACTGGATTTCCATTGGGGAGGCCGAGGTTCGTCCCGCAACTGAGACTATTGTACGAGGCGTTGGAGAATCGAAGTACGGAAGATTATTTCTCTCCGCAAAACCTTTGTCGATATAGAGCTGGTCGGCTCCGGTATCAAGACCAAAGCGGCCCGTCACCAGACCGTTGAGGATGACATCGACTTCGACAAGTCCCCGCGCATAGCTAAATGGGATAGCTTCGGGGAAAGTTTGTGACGCAGTCATCAATAGACAAGTGAGTAAATAAATAATGGAAACGGGACGGCGAGTAAGTTTTTCCATATTGATCAGTCGGTCAAAGACGGAGAGGGAAATATTTTATAGCGGTCGGATGTCGATCTGAGATACCCCTAACAAGGACATGTCGGGTTCGTCGATCAACCAGGGAGTTAGTCTTTCTTTTTCTCCAAGCGCTTTACCTGTTTATCAAGTCGCCACACAAATGCAAATAAGCCAAACCAGATAACCAGGGTTACAACAAGAGCTACATAGTTATCATCCATTATAATTAATTCCTGGAGTTAGATGTTCCTTAAATTGGGCAAATGGCCAAGAAAACCGCATGAGTATACATGCCGAAATATAACCAGTTCAAGCAATACTACAATGAAATTCATTCCTGCCAGACGAACCTGAACAGCATGATTGATGAAGTGACCATTACAACTATGAAAGAGAACAATACCTGCAGTTCACCGGCTACAAAGGCGAAGCCTTGATTGTCAAGGATCTTCCCCGTCGAGGCAACCAATGCCCAAAGAGGCACGATAAGTAGAGGAAATGCAATTACCGCAAAAAGGGCTCCGCGAGTTGCGGCTCGTGCGATGATAGCGGCCACAAGCGTCGTCGCCGCGCACAACGCCAAGATTCCAGCGAGCAATATGAGAACTAAGAGTCCGGGATTGCCAGTCGAGGCATCTGTGAAGATGAAAAATAGCGGAGTAACCACAAAACCTATTGTGGTCATAAGCAAAAGATTAAAACTGAGTTTACCAAGATACACGGCAAGCGGGTCGGCCACCAGCCTTAAGCCTAGCGCGGTGCCAGCTTCTTCCTCACGCACAAAGGACTGTGACATCCCGGCGATACAAGAGAAGAAAAGAATTATCCAATAAAGTGCCGCGAGTAATTTGGGCGGAAGTTCCGCCTGACCCACCGAAAACGACACCACAACCAACGTTGTCACGCCGAACATGAGAATTGTGCTCAGAGCAGAACGTGACCGCAATTCGAGCCGCACATCTTTTGCGAAAATGCTGAAAGCCCGGCTAAGTAAGCCGGATTTGTTTTGTGGCGGCACGTTCGTCCTCTTGTTCATTTGAAGCAATCACGACAATTCGTGTCTGCTTACTCTGTTCGATTATTCGATAGACCATCTCTTTGCCGCTGGCGTCGAGGTTCGAAGTGGGCTCGTCCAGAAACAGGAAGCCTGGTTTGCGCAACAAAGCGATGGCGAATTTGAGCCGCTGTTTCATGCCAGAAGAGTACTCGCCGACCAGATCAGAACCTCTTCCTTCAAGTCCGACCTGATTCAGAACCCGATTAATTTCCTGACCCTCGACTCGACCGCCCGACACTGTTATGAAAAAGTTTAAATTCTCCTCAGCGGTAAGCGCGTCATAGAGACTAAGGTAGGGGGCGACGAGTGCCGTCTGGGCTCGAAGTTCCTCATCGGCTAAGATATTGTCGTCTGAACTGAAAGTGACCGTTCCTGTAGCCGGGCGGAATTGACGAAGGAGTGTCATGAGAAGGGTAGTTTTGCCGGAGCCGTTTGGTCCGGTGATGATGAAGACTTGTCCGGTCGTAAGCTCGAAGGAAATATCCTGGAACACTTTTCGTACTCCAAAACGCTTGCTCAAATTATCTGCTCTCAATCGGTACATTATCTAAAGAAAAGCTTCCTTGAGTAAAAATGACAATAAAAAAAGAGCGGCTTGCCGCTCAGGCAACAACCGCTCTTGAGGTTCAAATGCTTTGTTCTGTGTTGCTACTTCTGTCCCAGTGGAGTCCCGCCAGTAGGTTTAACCTTATATAGTCGTGTGACGGGCAGTGTGAAACGTGAGCTTTCCGTATCATTTGTGGCAATGGTCAGGGATTCTTTGAATTCCGTCTCAATATTTTCCTTGCGGACAGTCACAATTCCATCCACAGTCGCACCGGCCTTGATAACCGAAGGAAGCTTGACAGTAAAGCTTTTGAAAGATGAATCGACCACAGACAAAGTCAGGTCTTGAGACGATGTATTTGTTATCTTAAATGTTCCCCTCCGTCGCGGCTTTTCATTGAATTGCGAGACATCGAGCGTCAATGGCGCCAGTTGTATCGGCTTGGTGGCAACTGAATCAACGAGCATTTCCGCGTAGATTTTGAGAAACTGTTTTTCCTCAGACGCGTTGGTTGTGATATAGGGACGCTTGGCCACCATCCCGTTCATGCGGCCGGTTGAGAAATTAATCTGCAGTCGGGCGCTATCCCCCGGGGCAATCAATGAATCGGTCAAAAGGGCTTTGGTACAACCGCAGCCGGGGACAACTTCTTTTATATGAAGAGCTTCGTCACCGACAGATTTTATCCAAAAGGCATGGGTCAGCACCGACTGCTGCGGAGTTTTGCCAAAATTAATCGTATCATCCGTGATTTTCACCTTCGGGCCGGCAAACCCCGATGCGGCCAAAAAGCTGATACTAACTGCGGCAATAAGTGATTTCACAACTATATCTCCTCAGAGTTGATGATTACATTTCGGTGGGAATATGTTTTATAGTACATGACATAATTTCTTGTTAAAACACTTCAAAAGGAATCGCTTTATGATGCATCAAGGCAGGTCAGTTGATGGGCTCGAATATCCTTTCCCAGCGTACTTTTTCAAAAAAGTGAATGACATTAAACACAAAAAGCCGCGGCACAGATAACGGATCAGACACCGAGACTCCGGGCGAGGGCTTGGCGTCCTCGTTCCAAGACCAGTGGATGACCATCGCTTCGCCCAGAATGTTCGCCTGCGGAACCGCCCGCCAGTATCTTGAGTCATACGAGTTATCCCGATTATCCCCCATCATAAAATAATGCTTTGGCGGCACAACATACGGCCCAAAATTATCCCGGCTGTTTTCATTGCCCATCCGACGTCCTTGGATAATCGCGCTGCCGTCAATATTGACATCGATAAACTTCGCATGTTCCGGATCGGTGAAACGGGCTCCATTCACAAATAATTCTTTGTCGCGGACTTCTACGGTATCACCGCCGACTGCGACACAGCGTTTGATATATTTGGTCACACCATCGCCGGGGAAAATAAAGATAACAACGTCCCCGGGCACAGGATTGCGAAGGGCGGGCAGACGCCAATCAACAAGCGGAACTTGTGCGCCATAAATAAATTTGTTTGCGAGGAGGAAATCGCCGACGAGCAGGGTGTCTTCCATAGACGCGGTCGGGATTTTATAGGCTTCAACTACCGACGTCTTGATGAGAAGAGCCAAAATAACTGCGATAACGATTTGTTTGATATTGTCCCAAACCGACTCTGCCGTACCCGGTTTGCGGGTTGTTGGTCGAGTACTGGCAGTTTCCGTTTTGACACTTTTCATGAATTACCTTTCAGTTATACCAGCCAAGGCCGGAATTGTTTCCCGTTGTTTTTGGGCTCTTGCTCTAAGCTCGTCAGGTGAATCACATGCCCGTCAGAAAACGCTTTATGTCATTATACGTGACAATCACGATAAGCCCAAGCAGAACAACCATGCCGATTTGTTGAGCCAACCCTCTGGCCTTCATAGAAAGCGGCGAGCCTTTGATTGCTTCGATACCTAAAAATACAAGATGGCCGCCATCGAGGACCGGAATGGGAAGAACATTCAGCACAGCCAGATTTACAGAGAGAAGAGCCATGAAAAAGAAGAGACTAGACGCCCCTTTTTTGGCCTCTTTGCCTGACTGCTGGGCAATGAAAACCGGGCCGCCTATCATGTTGGGCGAGACATCACCCGAGACAAGTTTCTTTATAAATTTTAAGGTCTCCCAGACAATTACATGTGCCGTAGCAAAACCTTCAGACACTGATGTTGCCAGCCCGTAGCTTTCATATCGTACAATTTTCTGTGAAACGCCAATAATGCCTACAGAATCGACGCCGCCTTGCATATTCGGCTGGGGATCTATTTTTGTTACAATCGATTTGGACAGGGTGTCGCTATTTCGGAGCCATGTAATCTGAACCGGTTCAGCAACTTTGGCGTTGACCAGAACCCGCATCGAATCAAAATTATTGACAGGTTTGTCGTCGATGGCAATTATTTCGTCGCCTTCCACAAGTCCCGCTCCTGCGGCAGGTCCGTCTTTGACGACTTCGCCGACAAGAACCCGCTCGGGATCAAAGATAGGTTTGCCGCCGAAATAGAAAATGCCGATCATGAGAACAATTGCCAGGAGATAATTCATGAACGGCCCGGCAATAATTACTGCCGCACGTTGCCCGACGGTTTTCGACATAAACTCGTCATTTGCGCCGGTGGCTTCTTCCTCGGGGCTTTCTCCGGCCATTTTTACAAACCCGCCGAGCGGAATGATACCTATACAGTAGGTGGTCTCGCCGACTTTCTTTGAGACGATATTGGGCGGGAATCCAAGCGAGAACTTCTCTACCCGAATCCCAATTCTTTTAGCAACAAGGAAATGCCCGAGCTCATGAATGAATACGAGAATACCAAGAACAAAAATAAATGCCAATGCCGTTACCATATAACTTTCTCCACTGCCTGTCGTGCCGTCTCTCGTGCTATACGATCCGCTTCGAGAATATCCTCAAGATTTGGATTACTTACCACAACTATTTTATCAACTGTTCGCTGAATCGTTTCTGCAATTTCGGTGAATTTGATTGAACGCTCCAAAAATGCCGCAACTGCTGTCTCATTGGCCGCGCTGTAAATAGCCGGGGCCGTCCCCCCTACTCGCGCCGCCTCGATTCCCATAGCCGCCGCAGGAAAGCGTTTATAATCCGGCGGCTCAAATGTAAGCGACAAACTCTTCTCCCAATTCATTGTACCGTAGTCAGAAACAACCCGCTCAGGCCAAAAAAGCGCGTACGTTATCGGCAGGCGCATATCCGGAATTGACATTTGGGCCATAACCGATGAATCAATAAACTCAACCATGGAATGAACGATTGATTGCGGGTGGATAGCAATAATAACTTTTTCAACCGGGATCGAGAACAAATTCACGGCTTCGATGACCTCAAGTCCCTTGTTTGCCAAAGTGGCGGAATCGATTGTTATTTTTGGTCCCATCTTCCATGTCGGATGCGAGAGCGCTTCTTCGACAGTAATGTCTTCGAACTGGTCTGCGGCCAATGTGCGGAATGGCCCGCCTGATGATGTCAGCACCAGCCTTTTCACACTCGCGATATCATTTCCCCGAAGAGCCTGCCAGATTGCCGAATGCTCGGAATCGATGGGAAGTATCTGCGCTTTTGTCTTTTCAAGTATAGGCCCAAAGAGCGGGCCGCCTGCCACCAGAGATTCCTTGTTCGCCAGTGCAAGCATTCGGCCGGACGAGACTGTCGCGAGCGAGGCTTTTAGCCCTGCCGAGCCGACAATTGCGTTGAGGACAATGTCTACATCCTCAAGCGATGCTAACCCAACCAGATCGTCTTCGCCAGAGAGCACACGAACCGGTTCATCTTTGAGAGCAGACGATACTTTTTTTGTCGCGATGGGGTCGACCAGACAGAGATATTCAGGGCGGAATACGCGGTACTGCTCGACTATCATTTCGGCATTCGAGTATGCCGCAAGAGCGCGCACGATAAATCTGCCCGGATGGGCCGAGATCACTTCAAGCGCCGATTTTCCGATTGAACCGGTTGAGCCGAGGACAACTATTTTGCGTGGATTCATAATTCGTTAAACGACAGTATTAAAGCTCGGTTCCACTCTTTCGGGCATTGTTGCGAATAATAGTAAAGGCGGCACGGTTTCCGCACCGCCTTTCTCATTTCGGTTATATCAGCAGTTTCGAAAAATTACGAAACGCTTACTTCTTGACTGGTTCCCCTTCGGCATCTGAAGCGTAGGCCCGAATAATCATTACCTTTTCGACCGGTTTGGATTTCTCACCGCCATTTCCGACAACGGTTTCGACCTTCTCAATCTTGTGAAGAACATCGTATCCTTTGATGAGATGCCCAAAGACGGTGTATTTCCCATCCAGGAAGGGGGTGCTGGTCAAGCAAATATAGAACTGACTCGAGGCAGAATTTGGGTCCGAAGAACGAGCGGCCGAAAGCGTTCCTTCAAGATGCGGCTCTTGTGAGAACTCGGCATTCAAATTATAGCCCGCCCCGCCTGTTCCGTTGCCAAGAGGGTCGCCGCCCTGAATCATGAAATTAGGCATGATTCTATGGAAGATTGTGCTGTCATAAAAGCCATCGAGGGTTCGCGCGAGAAACGAGTCAGCATGATTCGGGGCGAGGTCGCGGTAGAGTTCGACGGTCATGGAGCCGAAATTGGTTTCGAGCGTTACGAGGTTGTTTTTGGGGGTACGAATTGCGTGGCGTTTATCCGCCAGAGAGTCTGTCATAGTGCCTGTCTCCGCTTTTGCCGGCGTTGTCGCCGTTTTTGTGGTGGTGTTCGTGGTTATGGTGGATCCTTTTTGCGCTGTATCCGAGGCACAAGCCGTCATCACGACACTTAGACAAAAAACAGCCATAGTGGGGATTGTTACTTTTTTAAACATCTGGTTCCTTTCAGAGCCTTGGGATTGAGTTTTCAGGGCGTGAATATACTTTGGCGGAATTCTACTGTCAAGATTTATGGAAGTTCTTAGAAGAATTGGCCTTAAGCAAAAAAATCAAAGAAATTGCGATTAGTGCATTTTTTTGTTGAACTTTTACCCGCTTGTGTTGTTTAGTGTACAACACACGAAAGGAGGTGGTCTTATTCGTACAATTGAAGACTTTAGTGAGGTGACTGATATTTAGTCGCCGCCTCGACAAATTTGGTTGGGGTCTTTGACTAGATAAAACCCAACAGATTCACCGGTCTCGCTAAAAGAGTAGCGAGACTTCTTTTTTTGCCTTTTTTTAGATCTCTATGACTTCAGGCGCTCTCGCCCTGACTGTTCAATCAGAGTGTCGGTCCGCCGCGGCGGACCGACACCACAGGCATCCCCCCATCAGTGTCATTGCCTTCACAATGTCATTCCGGTGCAGGCCGGAATCCAGGGTAAATAGACGTGCAGGCCATCTTCGGACTGCACCACATATTAGAACCCACCGCAAGCAGTGTGGAGGTATGATCCGCTCATAAATAGTCTGGAATTAAATTAGTGCTGTCAGATATCGTCATATAAAAACCCACCCGTTGGGTGGGCTGCATAGAAACCTGTTCAATCAGAGTGTCGGGCATCCGCCGCGGCGGACCGACAGGAATATTTATAACTAAGGCTGGGGATGATAGCTATGATTCAAACCTCGCCCTCGGCCCGGCTTGAACGAACTTTTCTTGAATTCAGGGGATGGCGCGGCAACATTCTCAACCAGATGCATTTCAAAAATGACGCTGTCGGCCGGACGGGCATAGATGGTCAAACCGCGGTTGTCATACTCAAATACCCGTGCCGGCGGCGGTGAATTGTCCACGTAGGTAGTATCTGGCTGGCCAAGCGCATTTATCATCGTGGTATAACCAGATCCGATTCCAACTGAGTCCTCGAGTTTTCCGGTGTACACTGTGTTGACAATAACACCCTGAACCGGTTCGTCATCGTCGGCCTTTATATTTTGATTAGCATCGGTAATGATAACAACAATCCCCAAAGCCGCTTCGTAATTTGCGAACTGAATGTATTGGGTGGGATGTTCGTCATCGGAGGCTGGAGGACCATTGAATGCTTTCACATCCCGATAGAGGTCGGTGAAAAGCACATATTGCCCTTGACCATTGACTCCAGTGATAAGTATGTTCGCCCTGAGCCGGACATTGATAGTATCTTTATTTCTGAGAATACTACGGATTACCGCATGCCCAAGAACGCCGTCAAAGCTATAGCCCAATGTTGCCGTGCCAGACGAATCAGTCCTGAGAGAATCAGCCGTAAGTGTGCCATCCCCTTCAATTAGTAAAAAAAAGAGCCACTGATCGGGAAAGTTTGCGTTGCTGGCATTTTGAGCGGCAAACTTCAACTCCGGCGTAATACCTGATCCGCCCATAACGGCCTTGTACACAGTCCCATTTACCGCAACTATCTGGGTTGGCCCGGTAGACCCATTAGGCGGAGGTTTCGGGTCGTCCCCCCCGCATGAGGTAAGAGCGAGTGCGAACAGAGAAAATGTTAGCTTGAGCGTGTTAATATTCCGCGTCTCCAATATCTACGGTCTGAAATAGTACCGTATACCGCCGCCAATATTAAGAAATTTTGGGTGGTCGTTAAGTCCGGCGAAATGCCACTCATTAATAGACGACAGCGCGAGAAAATTCCCCGTGTTTGGATCTTCCCATACTTTTATATCTGCCCCGAAGTTAAATGTCAATCCAAGATTTGCATCTGACTCGGACTCGAATCCTTTGAGTGTTTGCGCTAACAGGCCAAAATCCACCCCCGCCCCTATATATGGAGCAAAGACCGATTGGACTGGTGAAAGTAGAAAATAATTAATGTCGAAGGTAAGGTCGTATTGATTAAATGACGGCGTACCGACTAAATAAGAGTAAATCACTGAGTCGCCAACATCGGGACCAGTTACATAAAATGTGTCGAGGGTATTGACTTTGGTATAGCGAAAGCCAACTGAGGTCAGCAGCCGGTCGCCCAAAAGCTTGCCGAATGAGAAGTTGAATGTAAACGAAGGATCAAAAACCTTATCGGCATCGAGCCTTACCCGGCGGTCGGTCACATCAGCAAAGTCAATAATCCCGAGGCGGCCATATCTGCCTGTCGGTTGCATGTACCCGCCGCTGAACTCGACTAAATTAAAGGCCCGGGCGACCCGGGTCACTGCTGAGATGTCAGCAACAGACACAAAACACAAAAGCGCTATTGTGGTGAACATTCGAAGATGGAATCGCATAAAGGGTCTCCTCAAGAGCTATTAGAGTCAGTCGTCCTGCTTAAACAACGGCGGAATCATTTTGTTCGTTTGTTAGGCCGATGGTTCTTTCCGGCGAACAATAACAAACGCTATCAGGGCGACAACAAAAAAGATGAGAAGCGCCCAGGCCATACCGCCAAGAGTGTCGATTATCGTCCGATAGATTTCTAACCCCCAATATTCGGCATTCAACACCGGTCTGTGCCAGTCCTCCTGCTCAGGACGTATAAAATCTTCGAGTTTCCATATTTTGACGCCCGATGACACGCCGACAACAAACAGCGCAAACGTCAGAAACTTCCGCCAGGCAATCGAAATATCTTCGCCAATGATTCGCGCAAAGATAGTATCAACCGGCTTGCGAAAAAAGAAGATGACCGAACTCGATACGGCAATTGCAATAAGCAGGGTCACCGCGAGAAGTGTGAGAAATTCCATCTACGTGTATCTCCCTTGCCAGCATCGACGGGCTTCAATGGCGGACGTCAATTTTGCCTGCAAGATTATTAGTACTTGAGAATCTTCAACTGTTCCGTATAAGTGTCCGCTGACTTCTTTAAAGCCGCCTGCTCATCCGCAGTCAGGCTCAATTCGATAATTTTTTCGATTCCCCTTGCGCCGAGGACTACGGGTACGCCGATGTATATATTATTTATTCCGTATTGTCCGGTCAGATGAGCGGACACGCAGACAACCCGTTTCTCATCACTGAAAATAGCTTTGCACATATCTACCGATGCCGCCGCTGGCGCATAAAACGCCGACCCAGTTTTGAGCAGCCGGCCAATTTCACCCCCTCCATCGGTAGCGCGGTCGCAGATGGCTTTAATTCTCTCAGCCGGAATCAACTCGGCAATTGGTATCCCGGAAACCGTCGAATAGCGCGGAAGCGGGACCATGGTGTCCCCGTGGCCGCCGAGCACAAGTGTTTGGGTGTCGGTCATCGCCACCCCGAGTTCCATCGCCACAAAGGCGCGGAAACGAATCGAGTCCAGGACACCGGCCTGCCCCATAACTCGATTGGAAGGAAACCCGGTCACCTTAAAAGCATGATAGGTCATCAGATCAAGCGGATTTGAAACGATTATAACAAAACTATCGGGCGCATATTGCTTGATATTCTTTGCAACCGATCCGACAATGTCGGCATTCATCGTCAACAAATCTTCGCGCGTCATGCCCGGCTTCCGAGGAAAACCGGCGGTCACTATGACAATCGAGACCCCCACTATATCGGCATAATTATTTGTGCCGGTCACGGTCGCATTGTATCCGCGCACAGGTCCGGCCTGAGTCAGATCAAGCGCCTTTCCTTGAGGTACACCCTCGGCAATATCGACCATGACAATGTCGGCAAAATTGGCTTCGGCAAGATACATAGCGCAACTCGCGCCGACATTCCCCGCGCCGATAACGGCAATTTTCTTATTCACACTATCTCCTCAAGACTATTCGAAATTTGTTTATACTCTGTTTCAGAATCAGGAAAAGAAGAAAGCTATTTCCTTTTTAGCGTTGTCGTCTGAGTCGGAGGCATGGACTGAATTCTTCTCAATATCGACACCTATCTCCTGACGAAGTGTCCCGCAAGCGGCTTTGGCGGGATTAGTCGCGCCGATGAGCGCGCGAAGGTCCTCGACTGCGTTTTCTTTCTCCAAAGCCATCGGAACTACCGGCCCTGAGGTCATGAACGCAACAAGCCCGCCGAGAAACGGTTTGCCTTCATGGACGGCATAGAATGTACGCGCCTGACTTGGGGTGAGCCGTATCATTTTCATCTCTGTAACTTTGAAACGGGCTTTTTCGAGACGATTGAGAACATGCCCGATAAGGTTGCGCTCGGTGGCATCAGGTTTTACAATTAACAGTGTTTTGCTCATGTAATAGACTCTCTATGTATGATAGAATTATTTCTTCTTTTGTCTCTTGACGTCTCGCTTGGCTGGTTTACTTTTCTTGGTCACAGTCTTCGAAACAGGCTTTTGTTTCGTCACAGTTCGGGAGGATAACATCGATTTTGAATTGGAGCCTTTTAATTTCGTGGTTATCTCTTTTGACTTCTTCGCCGCAGGTTTTGCCTTCTTAACAACAGCCGATTTCATTGAACGGGATTTATTTGAATTAAAAGTTCTTATTCGGTCTTTAAGCAGTGATGGAATCTCGGTCGGTGATCCGGCGACTGGTACGCCTACTTTATTGAGCGCTTCGATTTTCTCTTTTGCCGTTCCGCTTCCGCCAGCGATAATCGCGCCGGCATGCCCCATTCGTTTTCCGGGCGGAGCCGTTTGACCGGCGATAAATGACACAACCGGTTTTGACATATGTTTACGGATAAACTCTGCGGCCTCTTCCTCTTCGGAACCGCCGATTTCTCCAATGAGGACCACGGATTTGGTAGCGGGATCGGCTTCGAAAGCTTTCAGACAATCAATGAAGCCCGTGCCGTTTACCGGATCGCCTCCGATACCGATACAGGTCGATTGCCCCATACCGGCCTGGGTTAGCGCCCATAGCGCTTCGTAGGTGAGCGTTCCCGAGCGCGACACAAGTCCCACCCCGCCAGCCTTGACAATATTCCCGGGTAGAATTCCGACTTTGCACTGGCCGGGTGTGATAAGTCCGGGACAGTTGCCACCGATAAGCCGCGACCCATGTTTCTTTACATACGGCACGACTTTCATCATGTCATTTGCCGGAATGCCTTCGGTAATGCAGACAACAAGTGAGATCGACGAATCGACAGCCTCATAAATAGCATCGACTGCGAACGGCGGCGGAACATAGATGACCGAAGTGTTTGCTTTGGTTTTGGCTACCGCTTCCTCCATTGTGTTAAAAACCGGAATGCCGGCTACCGACGATCCGCCTTTGCCGGGCGTCACGCCTCCAACTACATTCGTACCATATTTTTTCATCTGCTCGGCGTGGAATGAGCCATCGCGGCCTGTTATCCCCTGTACAAGCAACCGGGTACTTTTATCGATAAATATAGCCATGTCGTTCAGTAGCCTTCGCTTTCAGTATACATAAAGTTCATGCCGCCACTCCAGCGAGTTCAATCGTTTTCTTGACGCCTTCGTCGAGCGTCTGGGCAGTAGTGAGATTGACCGAAGATAAAATCTTGCGTGCTTCGGCTTCGTTCGTCCCGGTGAGTCTCACCACAATCGGCAACTGCGGTTTGAGTTCCTCATAAGCCGTAATGAGTCCGCGAGCGACATCATCACAGCGGGTTATGCCGCCGAATATATTTATAAGAATTGCTTTCACTTTCGGGTCGGATAAAATAATCTGCATTGCAGACACGACTTTTTTTGGATTGGATGACCCGCCGATATCCAGAAAATTCGCCGGTTCGCCCCCATAGCGTTTGATAAGGTCCATCGTCGCCATCGCCAATCCCGCGCCGTTGACCATACAGCCGATATTTCCATCGAGCTTCACAAAAGATAAATCCGCTGCTCGCGCTTTGGTCTCGCTTGGATCCTCCGCATCTGGATCGCGCATCTCCGCAATCGCCTGCTGGCGGTAAAGGGCGTTATCGTCAATAACAAGTTTGGCATCAAGCGCGATAACTTTCCCGCCGGGAGTTGTTACCAACGGATTGATTTCAATAAGTGTGGCATCGGTCTGCCAGTACAAATCATAGAGCTTTTTTATGATCGATGCGGCTTGCTGGACATGTAAAATGTCGCGATACAATTTATAGGCAAGGTTGCGTGTTTGGTAAGGGCGAAGACCCTCGTTGGGGTCGACATAAAGTTTGTGGATTTTCTCCGGCGTCTTGGCCGCCACTTCTTCAATATCAATTCCCCCGGCGGCGGAGACCATGATGACCGGCTTCTTGCTGGCCCTATCCTGAATGATTCCAATATAGGCCTCGGAGAGAATATCTTCGGCGACTGTTACAAGCACTTTCTTCACCGGAAGGCCGTTGATTTCCATTCCCAAAATTGACTGAGCCAACACATGGGCTGATTCGGCATTCTCGGCATATTTGATGCCGCCAGCCTTGCCCCGTCCTCCGGTATGAACCTGCGCCTTGACCATCACTGGTTTATAAAATCGTTTTGCTATAGCGGTTGCATCGGCGGCATTGAAGGCAACTTCACCGAGCGGAACCGGAATTCCGGCGGCTGCAAAGAGCTCCTTGGCCTGATACTCATGGACTTTCATTGATCTTTTTCCTCTATATCTTTTCGAGCGTCATTGCTTGGTGGTTCGCTAAAATATTCTCGCGCGTACCGAGACAGAATCTCTTTTGTATTTTCTTCCGGCTCATCAAGCACCTTCTCCAGAAGAAAGTTGAGTATCTTTCCAACCATCGGGCCGGGAGGGATATCGAACATCTCCATGACGTCGGTTCCTGTGAGGGCAAGATCGCCCAATCCGAACGGCGGTTTCTTGGCAAGCTCTGCGCGGATATTGGCCTCGAAAATATCCACATCTTCGGTCTTTCCGCCCATCCCTTGCGCGACAACATCGGCGCGACGCAGGTTCAGCAGATCGAAAATCAGGTCGACTCCGACCCGTTTGACGAGTCGTCGCAAGCCTTTGTCGCTCACATCGGTGGTAAACATATGCCGTTCGACAAGCGTTGTCACCTCTTTGTTCAACTCTTTTGAGAAGCGAAGCCGATCCATGACATTTCGCGCTGTTTTCGCGCCGAGCGTTTCATGGCCATAGAATGTGCAGCCGTCATCGACCAGTCGTTTCGCTTGAGGCTTATTTATGTCATGAAAGAGAGCAGCTAATCGTAAACCAAGGCTCGGTTTGGCAGAATCGATACACTGCAATGTGTGCTCGAAGACATCATATTTGTGATACCCACCCGGCTGTGTGACACCCACACAAGCTTCAAGCTCCGGTAGAATATATTGTAGCAACCCACTGTTGCGCATAAGTCTAAAACCAATAGAAGGAGCTTCGGCCTGAACCAAAAGCTTAGTCAATTCGTCAGCAATTCGCTCAGCGGAGACCGATAAGATTAGCGCGGCATGGGTACGAAGTGCCTCGAAGGTACCGACCTCGATTTGGAAATTGAACCGCGCGGCAAATTGAATCGCGCGAAGCATTCTCAGCGGATCTTCTTCAAAAGAGCGGGGCGAAGTCATGCGCAGAATTTTATTTTCTAAATCAACCATCCCGCCAAACGGGTCGATCAGTTCATCGGTATCGAGCGCAAGAGCCATAGCATTAATAGTAAAATCGCGGCGAGCTAAATCGTCTTCAACTGGCAGTGATGGATTAAAATTCACATCAAAATCTTTATGCCCTATACCAGTTGAGTGTTCTTTTCTCGGCAGAGAAATATCGAATGTGTATGCGGTCTCGCGCCGAAACTCGGTGAATTTTATAACCCCAAAACTCCGCCCAACCAAATCAACGCGACCGTGCTCTTTGAGTATTCGGGTGAGTTCATCGTAGGGCACGCCAGTTACAAGATAGTCGCGGTCTTTTGTTGCATTGGCCTTACTCAAATAACGGTCACGCACAGCCCCGCCGACCTCGTAGACCCGTCCGCGGGCAAGGATGTTATCTATTGTATCGCGAGAGAGAGTGCACATCATACGGTCTGTCTGTTCGGGACAATTGTGGTTCCGGCTTCGCCGTTGATGGCGCGGCGGGCGTTTTGGAAAGAAGTAATGATAACACTTTCTCCGCCGCTCTCAAGAAACTTTATTGCGGCTTTAATTTTGGGTCCCATTGATCCGGCCGGAAAATGCCCTTGGTCGAAGTAGCCCTTAATCTCATCGAGGGTACAGAGGTCGAGTTCCTTCTGATCTGGTTTTCCATAATTGAGCGCGACTTTTTCAACCGCAGTCAAAATACACAATATCTCAGCGCCAATTTCTCGACCGAGCACAGCCGATGCGAGGTCTTTGTCAATGACGGCATCGAGGCCTTCAAGGTTACCGCTTGCATCGATATAGACCGGTACTCCCCCCCCGCCTCCTGCAATTACAATTGTGCCATCCTCGACCAGCGCCTTAATGGTGCCGCCTTCGACCGCACGGATCGGCATCGGCGATGGCACCACCCTGCGCCAGCCGCGGCTTCCGTCCTGTTTCATCGCCCAACCGCGGGACTGTTGAAGATCGCGCGCTTCAGATTCGCTGTAAAACTGACCGATATATTTGCTCGGGTTGTCAACAGCCGGATCATGTTCATCGACAATTATCTGGGTGATGATTGTCACCACCGGCCGGTCGATATTTTCTCTGCGAAGCCGGTTCTGAAGAGACTGTTCTATCATATATCCCATGCCGCCTTCGGTATCGGCCACGAGCACACCGAGAGGAAGGATAGGCGCTTTGCCGCGCGAAAGTTCGATACGAAGCAGCGCGTTGCCGACCTGAGGACCATTTCCGTGCGAAATGAGCAGATTATAGCCATCACGGGCAAGTTCAATAATCCCATCCAGCGATGAACGGGTATTGGCAAACTGATTGGTGATGGTATCTTCCTGACCCGGGAGGGAAATCGCATTTCCTCCGAGAGCAAGCACTGCTGTTTTCTTTCGTGTCATACGGCTTCGTTTGGTTTTTAATTCACCCACGAAAATCCTTTATTTCTTAGCCTGTCTCTTGCTCCGCGATCCATTCCCTCCAAGAAATTTTTCAAGCACCGTGTTCAGATTTGGTGTGCCGATTTCCTGGAGGTCATAATACACTCTCAATACCGGCTTCTTGATGTTAATGAGCTTGCTCAAATCAATTGGCGTCGCAATCAACACTAAATCGCACTTAGTTTTGTTGATGGTTTCTTCAAGGTCTTTCATCTGACTGTCTCCGTAGCCCATCGCCGGTAGGAGCGTTCCTATATTAGGATATTTCTCAAACGTGGCAGTAATCGATTTGACGGTGTATGGTCGTGGGTCAACAAGTCCTGCCGCGCCAAAACGTCTGGCCGCCACCACACCTGCGCCATAGACCATCTCACCATGAGTGAGAGTCGGGCCGTCTTCAACCACAAGAACCTGCTTGCCGCGAATCATCTCCGACCGGTCGACAGAAATCGGGGATGCGGCTTCGATTATGACTGCCTTCGGGTTGTATTTTAAAATGTTATTTCGAACGATTTGCACATTGTCAGGTGTGGCAGAATCTATCTTGTTGATAACACAGACATCAGCCATGAGCAGATTATTCTCGCCCGGATAATAGGTAAGTTCATGCCCCGGCCGGTGCGGATCTACAACTGTGATGTGCAAGTCCGGTTTGTAGAAAGGCATATCATTGTTGCCGCCGTCCCAGAGAATGATATCGGCCTCGCGTTCGGCTTCACGGATAATGACTTCGTAATCGACTCCGCAATAGACCGTCACACCGCTTGCGATATGCGGCTCAAACTCTTCGCGCTCTTCAATAGTGCAATTATACTTGTCCAAATCCTTCATGGTCGCAAAGCGCATGCAAACCTGCTTGGTAAGGTCACCGTAAGGCATAGGGTGGCGAATTGCCACAACCTTTTTGCCCATTGATTGCAGAACCTGCGCAACTTTACGCGTCGTCTGCGATTTCCCGCTTCCGGTACGCACCGCGCAGACAGCGACTACTGGTTTCTTTGATGTAATCATCGTCGGACGGCCACCCTCAAGGGCGAATCGCGCGCCGGCGGCCATTACATGGGCGGCCTTGTCCATGACGTACTGGTGCGAGACGTCGGAATATGAGAACACTACTTCTTCAACTTCGTGCTTCGCAATTAATGAGAGCAATTCTGACTCATCGTAAATGGAAATACCCTTCGGGTAAAGTTTACCAGCAAGCGCAGCCGGGTATTTGCGTCCGGTAATGTCCGGAATCTGGGTTGCTGTGAAAGCGACTACTTCAACGGTGTTGTTGTCGCGGTAAAGTGTGTTAAAGTTATGAAAGTCGCGTCCTGCGGCACCCATAATAATCATTTTTCTTCGATTGGCCATACTGTTTCCTGTATCAATTTTAGTGTTTATACCTATTTCAAAAACAATTCGTGGAGACACGAACGATAGTTAGATGGACGAGGATAGCCAGATATATGACACAAGGTAGCGAGGGGCAGTGTCAATGGTCATTTCCATTATATCCATTACAAATTCATCCATCGGACTACTGATTATCGATTTGCGCCCGCTGCATTGTTCCGCTAAAGTCGACATAGACTGATTTCCATTCGCTGTAAACATCGAGTGCGGCAGTCGAGGCCTCTCGGTGACCGTTGCCGGTATCCTTAATACCGCCAAACGGCAGATGCGTCTCGGCTCCAATGGTCGGCGCATTGATATAGAAAATACCGGTCTGTATATCACGCATTGCCTGATAAGCGCGGTTGACATCTTTTGTGTAAAGCGACCCGGATAAACCATAGACCGTATCATTGGCCAACGTCATCCCCTCGTCGAAATTGAGGAATGTGGCAACACTCAGCACCGGCCCAAAAATCTCCTCTTTCCAAATCCTCATTGATCTATCGACATCACCAAAAATAGTCGGCTGGACAAAGTAGCCTTTGTCATAATTACCACCGATCAAACGCTGCCCGCCGGTAAGAACCTTTGCGCCTTCGTTCTTGCCGATCTCGATATATTTCAGAACCGTTTCCATTTGTCCTTTGTTTATACATGGGCCCATTTGTGAAGACTCTTCCAGCCCATTGCCGACTTTTAGTCCCGATGCCCGTACTACTAATTTTTCCAGAAATTGCTTGGCAATCTTCTCATGTAACAGCAGTCTGCTGGTCGCTGTGCATCGCTGCCCCGTTGTGCCAAACGCTCCCCAGAGCGCGCCGTCGAGAGCCAATTCCATATCGGCATCATCCATTACGATCTGGGCATTTTTGCCACCCATTTCAAGACAGGTATGTTTGAACTTGGGCGCGCAGGCCATTGATACCTTTTGCCCGACAGCAGTCGAACCGGTGAACGAAACGACTTTGACCCGGTCATCGACTATGAACGAATCCCCAAGCGCGCTTCCGGATCCAGTCACCATATTCACCACACCGGGCGGGATCCCTTCTTCGAGACAGGCTTGGATGAGATTCACCACCGACATTGGGGTATCCGAAGCCGGCTTGATCACAAGTGTATTACCGCAGATAAGCGCTGGCATCATTTTCCATGAAGGAATGGCCATCGGGAAATTCCATGGAGTAATCAGTGAGCAAACGCCAATCGGCTGGCGGATAGTCATATTGAATTTGTTTTGCAGTTCTGAGGGTGTCGTCATGCCATACAGTCGGCGACCTTCGCCAGCCATATAGTAGGTCATGTCGATCGCTTCCTGAACATCGCCTCGTGTCTCTGGGAGCACTTTCCCCATTTCGCGGGTCATATCGTTTGAAAACTTCTCCTTGTTTGCCCAGAGCCGGGCGGCGACTCGATAGATCATCTCCCCCCTTTTGGGGGCTGGAATAAGTCTCCATGAGCGATAGGCATCGCTTGCGGCATTTATGGCCGAAGCTACATCATCCGGTGTAGATGACTGGAAAAGACCGATAATGTCATCGGTGTTGGCCGGATTCCGGTTCTCGAAAGTTTCGCCAGACTTTGAGGCAACCCATTCGCCATTTATGAAATTTTTGTATGTAGTTGCCTTATTCATAGTGCTCTGAACTTTCCGGATGCTGCATTCAGTTTATCGCTTCATTTTTGGGTCGTGAAATTATTCACACCGCTCCAATTAAGCCTATAATATAGAGTGGGACTGCTTTCATTGTCAATCTGTTTTGGGTGACTACCAAATCGACCAAAAGTATTCCTTTGTCTGTACATGATCCAAAGGATTACAGCCTGTCCCTAAAGAATGGATTAGTGACCACAAAGCCGGCGACGGGAATATGGCATGCCCGCGCAAATGTAGAAGAAGTAGAGAAAGGGCGCTTTCAGAGATTGTTTTTAACGAAATAGTATTTCCAACGTATATTAATTAAGAGAAAGAGATACCAGATATGTTAGCAGTACTTCTCACTTCATGGCTCCTGATGCCGATTGCACCGTTGAATCCAGTCGAGCAGGACACGCTTGCATCGGTCAATTTTCATATCACAGCCGGAATGAGCGGTACTAACGGAATCCTAACTGAGGGTCCCGAACTTTCCACCAAATACGAACTGCTTTTGGGACATCCTTATGTTATCCGCGCGGCTGCGGAGTACAAACTGGGCGAAGCCATTTCCCCCTTATATCCCAGAGGCAAGCTACAAACGATTACCTTTGCCTTCGAAGGCCTCTATTACCGCGGTACAACCGAACTCCTGGCCTACCTTGGCGGTGGTTTGATTTATGCCATTCATCACTTCTCACCCCGCGCCTCGACCTCTGATTCACTTTTTTCTACAGAACAAGTTACAGACATCGATGTCGGCCAGAAAGCTGGCTATCGCCTCGTGTTTGGATTGCGCTATCTCGCAAGATACTCCATTGAAATGCGAATCACTGAACTGCATCCGAGTTTTATTAAATCCTTCCGTCCTGATGAAAATTCGCTTGGCACACGGTCGACCGAAGTCCGCGCCAGCAGTATAGCGCTTTCTTTCGGCTACCTGATTCCAATACGAAGACGGTAGACATACTTGTCAGTCAGCGGCGGTATACCGTTGCAAGAATTCAGTCCTGAACGCAGCGAACCGATTTACCTCTATTGCGCCGCGAATTCCACGCATAAGATTTTGAAAAAAGTAGGTCGAGTGGTACGACGAGAGTACCATCGCTGTAATCTCGGACTGATTGAAAAGATGCCGCAAATACGCCCGGCTATATCGTTTGCAGACTTTGCAGTCGCAGTCTAAATCCAAAGGACGTTCATCGGCGGCAAACTCGGCGTTTCTATATACCAACGGCCCCTGTGACGTAAACACGCATCCGGTTCGCGCATTACGAGTTGGTAAAACGCAGTCAAACATATCAATCCCATACGAAACAGCCATGAGAATATCCTCGGGATAGCCGACACCCATTAGATAACGCGGTTTGTCTTTCGGCAAATACTGAATTGTGTGCGCGAGCATCTCTTCCATCTCCCCTTTTGATTCACCTACCGATAGACCGCCGACAGCATATCCCGGCAGGTCGAGCGCGACTATTTCTTCCGCTGATTGAGTACGCAAATCAGCAAAGACTGAGCCTTGGACAATGCCGAATAGATTCTGACGCGATTCGTGGTGGTAGTTTTGTTTGCGATGTTCTATTGCCCGCTTGGTCCATTGAGTTGTACGCACCGCGCCAGCCAAAGCCGCCTCGTGATCACACGGGTATGGGACGCACTGGTCAAATGCCATTATTATATCCGCGCCGAGTGCCCGTTGAATATCCATCACTTTTTCCGGTGTAAAGAGATGCCGCGAGCCGTCATGATGAGATTGAAACTCGACCCCGTCATCGGTAATTTTCGAGATATGACGCAAAGAAAATACCTGGTACCCCCCGCTGTCTGTCAGAGTTGGTTTGTGCCAGGAATTAAATTTCGCCAAACCGCCTAATTTTTGAATCAAATCTGCGCCGGGCCGCAAATAGAGATGATACGTGTTGCCCAAAATAATCTCCGCGCCGCATTCCTCAAGGTCAAGGCAGGTCAGCGCTTTGACGGCCGATGTCGTCCCGACTGGCATGAAGGCCGGAGTCTGGAATGTTCCATGTTCTGTTCGCATTTCTCCACGACGGGCAGATTGGTCTGTACTTTTTGGAAAATAGATTTGAGTCATGCAGAAGGTATATACACGAGAATAGAGATAAGCCTACGTCAATATCCTATCGAGGGCTGATTTGACTCCCCGCACACCAATCAATTCAATCGATGTTTCAGTTATTTGCTCGACGTTGCTCTGCGGGAGCACCACCGATGTAAAGCCGAGCTTTGCGGCCTCGGCAACACGCTTCTCGATAAGCGTCACAGCGCGAACCTCGCCGCTCAGTCCGACTTCGCCAACGACCAGCATCTTCGGATCGATGGTTTTATTGGTTAGCGATGACGCAATCGACGTCATCACGGCAAGATCGAGCGATGGCTCGGAAATACGAAGTCCTCCCGCGACTGAAACGAAGACATCGTTAGTGGCCATCGGATAGCCGCATCGCTTGTCCAGAATCGCCAGAAGGAGCGCGAGTTTTTTGTTATCTATGCCGCCAGCGACACGCTGGGGATTTCCGTAATTTGCCGGTGTGACCAAAGCCTGCACTTCAACCATAAGCGGTCGGTTTCCTTCGCAGATTCCGGTCACAACGGCCCCAGTACGAGGGCGGCTCATATCGCCTGAGAGAAAGAACGAAGACGGGTTGCTCACTTCAACCAACCCGCCCCCCTGCATTTGGAAAAGTCCAATCTCGGAAACCGAGCCGAAGCGGTTTTTTGTGGCGCGGAGTATTCTGTATAAATGTGTCTGGTCACCTTCAAAATAAATGACAGTGTCGACCATATGCTCCAGTACCTTCGGCCCCGCAACCAATCCCTCCTTGGTTACATGCCCCACCAGGAAAAGAGAAAAACCGGTCGATTTGGCCAGCATGATGAGCTGATTGGCTGCCTCTCGTACCTGGGCTACCGTCCCGGGCGGAGAATCAAATTGCCCGCTTGAGATGGTTTGGATGGAGTCTATCAAAACAACACCAAATGATTTTTCAGAAAGAACTCCGGTTATTTCTTCAAGCGAAGTAGCATTCAGAACGGTAATATCAGTTCCGGATATATTCAATCGGTTGGCGCGAAGTCTAATCTGCGGCAGTGATTCTTCGCCTGTGACATAGAGGACAGAAATTCCTGCCCGGGCATAGCCATCAGCGGATTGAAGCAGCAAGGTCGATTTACCTATCCCCGGATCCCCCCCGAGCAGAATTGTCATCCCGGGCAAGAGTTGTCCCCCAAGCACTCTGTCAAACTCTGCAATGCCTGATAAATAACCTGATTGCGGGTCGAAGGATATTTCCGAGAGCAGTTGCGTTTCCCGAGCGACAACCGCTCCGGCTTTGCGTTTGACCGGCACGCGCTCTTCTATGAGGCTGTTCCATGCGGCGCACTCACGGCATTGCCCTTGCCATTTGGAATGCTCCGCTCCACACTGCGAGCAGAAGTAGGCGATCTTTACTTTTTTGCCAACAATCATCATCGCACCTGTATTGGTCCATCGGAACGGCCGTAGACGAATTGTTTGAGAGCCGGGTTGTCGGTATTCCTGACTTCTTGCGGCGAGCCATCGAACTCAATTTTCCCCTGGTAGAGAAACACAATTCTATCGGCGATTTTGAGGGCTGATTTCATGTCATGGGTCACGGCTATCGAGGTAACCTTCAATTTTGTATTCACGTCAACAATCATATCATTAATCACTTCGGCTGTTATCGGATCAAGTCCCGTGGTCGGTTCATCATAGAGCAGGACTTCCGGCTCGGAGGCTATCGCTCGTGCCAATCCAATCCGTTTGCACATTCCGCCCGACAACTCAGACGGAAACTTTGTTCCAGTGTCAGCCAACCCGACCATTTCCAATTTTTCATGGACAATGAGCTTTATAGCCGCCTCAGAGTGCTTGCCTGATTCCCTAAGTCCAAGCCCGACATTTCGCTCGACACTCATGGAATCAAAGAGCGCCGATGATTGAAAGAGCATGCCAAAACGTTGTCTATATGCAACCAGATCGGGACCCTTTAACGTTTCAATGTCTACGCCGTCAAAAAGAATTCGTCCACTGTCGGGCGACATCAGCCTGATTAAATTTTTCAACAGTACCGATTTCCCGGTTCCGGATTGGCCGATAATGACAATCGACTCCCCCTTCTTGATCGTCAAATCGACTCCATCCAATACCGTATTGGCGCCAAAGCGTTTGGACACATTTTCTATCTGAATATAACGGTTGTGGCTTTCCTGTATATCACTTGTCATTGCAATCTCTCTGTTTGTCCTACAATCGAAAGAGGAGTACGGCGAAAACAAAGTTCATAACGAGAATCATTACCGATGAAAGAACGACAGACGTCGTTGTTGCATGGCCGACCCCCTCGGCGCCGCCACGAGCTTTCATCCCCTCGTAACAGCCAACTATTCCGATGACCAATCCAAAAACAACCGCTTTGATCATGCCGTTAGTGAAGTCGGTAAACTGGAATGAACTCCGAAATCCGTTGAGAAACGTATCGCCCGAAATATCCACTCCGACCACCGCCACAACCAACCCGCCGAATATCGCTATCACGTTTGCGAACAAAACCAAAAGTGGAACCATAATAACGCATGCAATAACTCTCGGCATCACTAAATAACGGTTTGGGTCGATTCCCATAGCATCAAGAGCGTCGATCTGTTCAGTAACTCGCATTGTCCCGAGTTCAGCGGCAATGCCCGCACCCACGCGTCCGGCTATGACCAAAGCCGTCAGCACCGGAGCGAGTTCTATAACCACTGCTTTCCCCACCGCCTGACCCAGAAGCCTCAGAGGTGCGCCAATAAATTGGAATTGGTAGGCCGCCTGCCAGGCCGCAACTGCGCCGACAAAAATCGCGATAACGATTACAAGGGGAATCGACCTGACCCCGATTGAGTGCAATTGCTCAAAAATCTCGCTTTGGGACTGAAAAATATGGCGTGTGGATGTTACCACACGGGCGAAAAGTATCGACATTCCGCCGACGCGATTGACGCCATCGATACATCGCCGGCCGATCCCCAGCAGGATATGGTCCATTGCCATGTTTTAGAACGGGGAATCTGGTTCGATTCGATCCACCCCGGGAGGCAGTTCTCGACGCGAGGTATCAAGATTTTCAAACCGGGTATATTCCTTGATAAAGCTCAAGTGCGCGGTTTCAGTCGGGCCATTGCGCTGTTTGGCCACTATAATCTCAGCTTTGCCTTCAATTTCACGGTATTTCGGATCATTGCGATCCATGTGTGACATGTAGTATTCCTCGCGATAAACAAAAATAACGACATCGGCATCCTGTTCAATGGCTCCCGATTCACGCAAATCAGATAACTGTGGACGTTTATTCGTTCCGCGCTGTTCGACCATGCGTGAAAGCTGTGAAATTGCGATAACCGGAACCTGGATTTCTTTGGCCAATGCTTTCATGCTTCTGGTAATTAGGGCAATTTCCTGCTGGCGGTTTTCCTGCCTGCCAGAGGCATGCATAAGTTGAATGTAATCAACAATAAACAGACCGATATTATGCTGCGCTTTGAGCCTCCGGGCCTTCGCGCGCATTTCAAGCGAAGACAACCCGGCTGAATCATCGATAAAGATTGGCGCGGCAGCCAGCACTCCCCCTTTGTGGGCCAGATTGCGATGTTCGGACTCGCTAATTTTATGCGAGCGAACTTTTTTCTGATTAATGCGTGCCCGGCCACAAAGCATACGGAGGACGAGTTGTTCGCGCGACATTTCTATCGAAAATATGCCAACACCTTTTTTCTGGTCGACCGCAACATGCTCAGCAATATTCATCGCGAGCGCTGTTTTGCCCATCGAGGGTCTCCCCGCAATAATCACCAGATCCCCGGCATGGAGCCCTTCGGTAATGGCATCCAGTTGCGTATACCCTGTACTCACACCGCCAATGATGGTGCCGTCGGCTGGCGGGTTATCTATCCGCTCGAAAATAGCATTGAATGGGCTTTCAATATGAACAAAACCCTGACGCTGTCTGCTTTCTGAAATTTGAAAGATATTGGCTTCGGCTGCATCGAGCAGGTCGTCGGCCGGACGCTCCATCGAATAGCAGCTTTTGACGATTTCATTTGAAGTTTGGATCAGTCTCCGGAGTACGGATTTCTCAAGCACAATACTGGCGTAATGCGCAACATTTGCAGTCGATGCTATCTGCTCGACCAGCTCGACCAAATAGACACGTCCGCCTATTTTCTCAAGCATCCCCTGGTTGAGCAGTTCGTTTGCGACAGTAGTTATATCACACGGCTCTGAATTATTGTTAAGGTTCAGCACCGCCCTGAATATCGTTTTGTGCTTGGGCGAGTAGAAATAGTTCTCCGTGTCGATAACTTCAAGAACATGATTTATCGCCTCGCTGTCTTTTAGAATCGAACCAAGAACAGCCTGCTCGGCATCGATCGACTGCGGCGGCAGGAGCGGATCATGGATTTTGTCAGTCGAAACAGAAAAGCTCATGTCTAATTCAAGCGGAAATCTTAAATCGTATCGTAACGGGCTTTCAACATCTGCATGTCGGCCCAAGTCTCTTTCTTATAAGCGGGAAATCGTAACAATGCCGCCGGATGATATGTGACAATCAATGGAACGCCGTGATAGTCATGCCATGTACTTCGTAACTTACCCAGCGGCGTATTCGTATGTAACAATGTCTGTCCGGCTATTCTGCCAAGGGCAAGAATCAGTTTTGGCTTGATAAGGCGTATCTGCTCGTGCAGATATGGCAGACATGATTTGACTTCGTCTGGCTGCGGATCACGATTGCCTGGGGGCCGGCTTTTGAGAATATTTGTTATGTAGACCTCGTCACGGGACAACTCAACCGCGGCCAGAATCTTATCCAGCAACTGTCCGGCCCGACCGACAAATGGCTTACCAGTGCGATCTTCTTCCGCGCCCGGGGCTTCGCCGATTATCAGAAGTCTTGCGTTGGGATTGCCCGAACCATAGACAAGTTTATTTCTTGTTGTCCAGAGCGGACAGAGCTGGCATTCGTCTATCGCGTTAAAATGCTGCTCAAGGGATTTGTAGACCGAATCCTGGGTCAATGGAGTAGAGGGCGCTGCCGCAGTTGTGGACATTTTTTGAGGAGATATTAGAGTGAGAGTTTTGGCGGGAGTTGTTTTTGATCGAAGCTCCACACCAAATACTTCCGACATGCTCACTTTTTTGCCCGATGGGGCCACACGCCGACTCAGAGGAAAGACCGAGTCGAGCATCTGCTGTCGTCCAATAACAACCTCGCTCACACCCATCTCCATCTGGTGTGTTAATGCCGATCTCAGCATTTCAAACGAACTATTAGATTTTTGACTCACTGGAACCCTCCCTCTCTCGATTATGTCTCGCATGCGGCGGCTCTCGCTGTAATCTACAGCAAACCGGCAACTACTTCAAGTAGTTTAATGGCGGCCTCGGTCTTTGTCATGAGGGGCCATTCATTGGTTTTACCATTCTGAGAGATGAGAGTCAATTTATTTGTGTGTACATCGAAACCCGCACCACTATCCGCCAGAGAATTAAGCACAATAAGGTCAAGTTGCTTGTTCTTGAGTTTAGCTCTTGCATTCTCTAAACCGTTCTCCGTTTCGAGCGCGAAGCCAATGAGACGCTGTGATTTACGTTTATCTTTGGAGAGTGATGCGAGTATGTCAGTGGCTGGGTCAAGTTCCAGCACCGAAGGCTTGTTTGTCTTTTTTATCTTTTGCGGGGAGATTGATGCCGGTATAAAATCCGCCGGCGCAGCCGCCATTATCAGGCAGTCGACTTCGCTAAACCTGCTCTTTATTGCCTCGTACATTTGCTGGGTAGATTCAATTCGGATGTGTTCGACATTTCGCGGAACCTCAAGATTCGTCGGGCCCGAAACCAGAATAGTGCGGGCATTGAGCTCCGCCGATGCGGCGGCAATCGCATACCCCATCCTTCCTGATGACCTATTTGAGATGAATCGAACCGGGTCTATCGCCTCGCGCGTTGGTCCGGCGGTCACCAAAATTGTCTTCCCAGTCAGCGCTTTTTTTTTTGCGCCGCTGTCGAAAAAGTTCTCGATGGCGCGAAAGATAACTTCAGGCTCAGCCATTCGGCCAACGCCGACAGAATCGCAGGCCATCTCCCCTTCTTCTGGATCGATAATATGAAAGCCGAGTTGTTTGAGGTATCCGAGATTACGCTGTGTGGTCGGATTTAGCCACATTTGCGGATTCATCGCCGGTGCAATCATAGTCGGGCGGGAGGTGGCGCACATCACTGTTGTCACGAAATCATCAGAGATTCCGGCAAATATTTTTCCCATAAAGTTGGCAGTGGCCGGAGCGATAACAATCAAGTCCGGCCATTCGGCCACATCGATATGCCGTGTAGAAACAAACTCTCCCTCAGGCCACAATCCGGTAATGACCGGGCGGTTTGAGACAGTTTCAAGAGTGAGCGGTGTGATGAATTTGCAGGCCGAGTCGGTCATCATCACGACAACTTCGGCCTTTTCTTTTGTAAGCAGGCGGACGAGATTGGGAACTTTGTAGCTGGCGATTCCACCGGTCAGGCCGACCATGATTTTTTTGCCCGCAAGGGACATGCTAATTTACTCTGGCCGATGAACCGCTGCTGAGCGGATCATCGAGATCACTGTCGCCGTCGTCAGAACTGAATTCATCGAATACTACACCCGATGCAAGCCACTTCATCTGATCGAGCGTGACCGGACGGGTGCCATAGACAAATGCTTTGTCGAGGATCATCTCGAACTGCAGAGGATCGATGATCCCGAAATTCATAAGATTTAGGAGAAAACCATGGGCTTCAATATCAACCTGTAAGCGTTCCTGCGCGGAGAGGATTCGCTGTGAGCTTTGCAAACGTGAGAATCCATCAAACAGGTTGCTGCCAGCAGACAACCTATCCGTGAACCAGCCGTATGCCCGCGTTATTTCGTCGTTGGTAAATCCAAGATCAAGTAAATCAGGCGAAATGTCGCTCAAATTTGCGACCTTCCCCTTATTTTCGCGCATACTGTCCATCAGCAAGAAGACTATTTCAAGAATTCGATTATCCATTAACGAATGCTCCTTACAGTAGTATTATCGTCAAGATACTCCCTTATAGCGAAGTAATCAAGATTGAAACTAAAACGGAAATTGGTTTATTTCTGTTCCGGCCAATTTGGCAAAGTGATGGTGATTGGGGCTAAGCTGTTGTAGCCAAAAAGGATAGCCTCGACATCGATAGTTTCTGCCAGCTTATAAAACAAAGCCTTTGGACGAGGAATTTTGAATTCATCGAGTTTCACTTTGAATGAAATACGGGCATTTATCGCTTTTCCACTCGCCGTCGGGTTTCCAGCGGGCATAACAGCGAGTATATCAGCCGAGATTTTTCTTTTGACGCCATGAATGTAGAAAAAACCCTCGGCAATCATTTTGTAGCTTTGATCCGGTTGCCATGTTGTCGGAAGGCTGTCGATTGAGAGAAGTTCAAAATAAGCGTGAGGATATTTGTCGGTATGTAAATGCCTCTCGCACATGTGCCCGTCGCGGGTCTCGATACCGGTTTTGAGTGTGCGAAGGTCCACCTGCAGGATACCGGAGACAGCGCTGTCGGCTCTGGCTGGGTCAAAGGTAAAGCTTCCTGAAATGTCGGCGGTCTTGCCCTCGATAAATTCAAGTTTCGCCGGAGAGCGAAAATACACCGAATCCTTTTTCGCAGAATTGTCGAGGGTGAAGGTCTCGGCCTGCACAGTTGAAAATGTCAGTAGAGCGCAAACTGATATGAAAAAATATATTCGCTTCATACGTTTCCTTTCGGCCTTAATTATCAAACGCGCCTTGATTTATCCAATCCCGAATGAGGGTGAGTTCAGCATTGGAAAGATATGGCCCGCCGAGCGGCATTCTTGTGTAACCAATGGGAGGGTTGCTTGTAGCCACAGTATAAAGCAAACTGCTGTCAGCCTTAGGCGGAGTGCTAACCAATGATCCCCCTCTTCCTCCCTTCGCATTTCTAACATCAGTATATGCAACCGAGCCAAGAGCAAGTCCGCCTTGGGATGATCCGGCTCCATGACACGATGCCGTCGCGCATCTGGTTTGAACGAGAGGTCTGATGCTCGCGGCGAAACTGACCCCGCCGCCATTGTTATTTCCGCCTGGGGGCGCCAAGGGAGACACGCCTTGATCTTCACAGCCGAGATATGAAAGTGAAAGGAGCCACAGAAGTAAGCTCGACCCGATAAAATGCCGCATGGACAACCTCTTAAAATTCCTAATAGCCGAAATAGATTTGCAGAAAGAAATCATCAGTATCCTTTAATGCGCCTTCCATATAACGCGTGAATGAAGGTCTTAGTTGCAGGAACGGGATGGGATATAATTCGAGAGAAAGCCGGATAAACTCCTCTGTGCCGGTTGTGAATGCTCGGTCGGGATCATAAAAATTATATTCGCCCACAAGATAAAGTCCGAATTCGATTCGCGCGTTGAAGGCGGCATAGGCCGCCATCGCTTCGTTTCCCCGGCCAATCAGTTTAAGTTCGCCGCTGGCTGTAAAGCGGCTATAGTTTAATGCACCAAAGACGGCCTTTGCATGGGGGAACGCGCCGTATCCATCCAACTCACGTTCGCTCACTCTCGCCGAAGCGCCAATGAGGTAGCCAAATGGATTGAGAAAACCGGCTTTGAAAGCATGAAAGCCAAAAATCGCCTGTTCATTCGGATTAAACGTCTCGGCGACAACATTCACGCCCTTGATATCAAGTCCCAAAGATAAACCATCGAGATAAAGAGAATGGTAATCGGTACGAAGTCCGAAAGCCGGAGAGAACTGGCCAGCCTTTAAGTAGTGCTTGTCATCGCCGATGTATAGGAGCGCGTAATGTTCAGTGATCCCTCCTCCGGCAATGCGAAGATGGTATAAAAGGTGGTCAAAGGGCTCAACAGTCGCATAGAAGTCATTTTGGATTCTAATAATTCTGCCGCCTTCATCCAGGACAAGATAGCGATTGTCAAATCCGATATAGACACTCTCACTGAGCCTGGGACTTTTGTAGTGCTTCTCCACGTATTTCTTGGTCTGGGGCAGGCAAAGCTCCTGAAAAGCGACCGCATAATTTCCAAATTCGGTCCTCGCCCCCCCCCCATTAGGATTAATATGACAGGATTTGCATGGTATTCCATGCTCTGCCGACAACCGCGGAAGCGAGAGGGCATTGACGCCCATGATGATAATCAACACCGCCGGCAGTGCGAAGAGTTTAGTGCATGATTCCAGATTGTGCTTCTTGTGCGTTCGTGACATACCGTATCCCTTACTTCCTGTGACCAATTGACGATGCGCCGAGTTGTTCTTTCCTTATCGAGATCCACGCCTCATGCCTTAGTAAAGACAGAGGCTGTCGATTTAGCTTTCGTACATAGAGGGCATAGTGTGTAACAAACACAGTGCCGAAGCAATAGTAATCTTGTCAACCGCACAAAAGCGCCGTGACGTCAATGTTTGAAGTGACGAATTGATGTGAAAACCATCGCCGCGCCAGCCTTATCTGCCGCCTCAATTACTGCGTCGTCCCCCTTTGAACCACCCGGTTGAATGATAGCAGTTACACCAGCCTCGAGAGCAACCTCAAGTCCGTCGGGCATAGGGAAAAAAGCATCGGAAGCCAAAACTGCGCCCCTCGCCCGGTCTCCGGCCCTTTTGACCGCCATAAACGAAGAATCCACCCGCGAAGTCTGGCCCATGCCGATTCCGACAGTCGCGCTATTTTTAGCCAGTACAATGGCATTGGATTTGGTCTGCTTTACCACTTTCCAGGCGAATAACAGCGAACGAAGTTCTTCTTCACTCGGCGAGCGTTTCGTCGCAACTTTGAGGGATGACTTGTCCAGTTGATGACAATCCTCGGTTTGGACGAGCAAGCCGCCATGAATCTGTCGGAAGAGCAAACGTGCCTTGTTTGTTGACTGATTTATCTCCGGCAATACCAGAAGACGACGGTTCTTTTTTTTCATAAGCAAAGCGAGCGATTCATCACTGTACGACGGCGCAACAATACATTCAATAAAATCTGTCTCATGGAGCAATTTGGCGCATTCAATATCCACATGACGATTCAGTCCGATTATAGAGCCAAAGGCCGACAACGGATCGCACTCATAGGCGCGCTGATAGGCATCGGCAATGGTGGTTGCTGCGGCCGCTCCGCACGGATTGCCGTGCTTGACAACACAAGCAAACGGCTCCGCGAACTCTTTCAGGAGGTCAAGACAGGCATCGAGATCGCCGTAATTATTATATGAGGGTTCCTTGCCGCTGAGGATCGTTGCATTTACCAAACTCAATCCATCGTTGTCGGCTTCGGCGTAGAGTGCGGCTTGCTGGTGCGGATTTTCGCCATATCTCAGTGTCGATTTGTGCTCAAAGCTGAGTTGAAAGCGCGGTGGCAGTTCTGACAACTTGTGTTTTGGCTCTTTTTGTCGCCCAGCAGGATCTGACGACCGTGAATAGTATGCCGAAATTGAGGCATCATAGGCCGCAGTCTTAGTGAAGGCTTTCAGAGAACAGCGGCGACGAAAGGCAAGTTCTGTCTGACCATTGTTGTCGCGCAATTGCTCGATGAGAGTCGAATAGTCCGATGGGTCCACGATTACCGTCACAAAATCAAAATTTTTTGCAGCAGAACGAATCATCGACGGCCCGCCGATATCAATGTTTTCAATCGCCTCTTCTTCAGTCACATTCGGATTCGCAATTGTCTTTTCAAACGGGTAGAGTGAAACTACAACCAAATCTATTGCCTTGGTGTCAAGCGCTTCAAGTTCGACAACATCTTTTGGAACATCGCGGCGAAACAGGATGCCGCCATGAATTTTGGGGTGCAGTGTTTTGACCCGTCCTTCCAGCACTTCAGGCGAACCGGTAAACGAGGAAACAGCGATGGCATGAATACCGGCTTCGCGAATCGTCCTCAGCGTGCCCCCGGTCGAGAGGATTTCAATGCCGAGCGTGTCAAGTTCACGGGCAAGCTCCACCAGCCCCAATTTGTCGGAAACCGAAATAAGTGCGCGTTTTATTCGTTTTGTCTCAAGCATTAACTTTCTTTCCTGTCAATAATTCCAACGCCCGTTCATATCTCTCGGCCGCCGCCTCGATGACTGCATCAGGAAGAGACGGGCCAGGTGGTTTTTTATTCCAGTCGAGGGTTTCCAGGTAATCGCGAATCGGCTGCTTGTCAAACGACGGCACCGAGCTTCCGACCCGGTAACTTTCGACTGGCCAGAACCGGCTGGAATCTGGTGTGAGCGCTTCATCGATAAGGATAAACTCTCCATTGCGAAAGCCAAACTCGAATTTTGTGTCGGCGATTATTATACCGCGCGAGAGGGCATACTCTGATGCTTTGGTATAAATCGCCAACGATTTTTCTTTGCACAACCCGGCGGTCTTTTCTCCGACAAGCGAGATCATCGTCTCAAAGCTGATATTCTCGTCATGACCGGAATCATTCTTTGACGATGGGCTGAATATCGGTTCGGGAAGTATTTCTGACTCTTGCATCGAAGGTGAGAAAGTAAAACCGTGCACATTATTCTTCCCATGCTTTCTTGCCTCCACGAGTTCTTTCCAGAGCGAGCCGGAGAGATAGCCGCGCACAATACATTCGACATCGACCCGATCGGCTTTGGCAACAATCATGGAACGCCCCTCAAGCTGCCCGCTGTATCTTTTGAGCGGCGCGGGGAAATCATTAATATCCGCGCTGACAACATGATTCGGGACTATATCTCGAAGAAAATCAAACCAGAAGAGCGAAATCTGCGTCAACAGTTTTCCCTTCACCGGTATTCCATTAGGCAGCACAACATCGAATGCCGAGATGCGGTCGGTCGCGACAAAAAGATAAGTCTCACCGAGGTCATAAATATCTCTGACCTTGCCTCTTCGGAAAAGCGGATACTCGCAGATATTAGTGTTTAAGAGAATTTGTCCATGACGAAACTGGTATTGTCCGGTGATAAGCTTCTGAATAACCAATGGATACAGACGATGCTCCTCTGCTTGCACTCGCGCCGCAAGGGTTTCCGGAGTGTCATTTTGCAGAACCGGCACTTTAACCTGCTCCAAGATCATTCCTTTGTCGTACTCTTCATCCACAAGATGAATTGTCGCTCCGGTTTCTTTATCGCCTGAAGCGAGCACGGCCTCGTGTACTTTTCGGCCATACATCCCTTTGCCGCCGTATTTGGGGAGAAGGGCCGGATGAATATTGACGATGCGGCCGGAATATTCGCGAACCACTGCTTTTGGCAATAGTTTCAAGAATCCAGCCAGCGCGATATGACTGATTTTGCTTTCATTGAGCCGCTTCAATAAAAGCTCCGCGATGTCAGCTTCGCTTTGTTGAGTATACTCTATTACACACATTGGGATATATGCCATTTTGGCCCGCTCCAATCCATAGGCATCTGCATTGTTTGAAATCACGAGCGATATCTGGCCGCTTAAACGTCTTTCAGACGATGCATCAATCAATGACTGCAAACCGCTCCCACTTCCCGAAATGAAAACAGCAATGCGAGCGTTCGATGACATATTTGGCATAGGAAAGTTCAACCTTCAAGCATTTTCTTCAGAAGGGTACTAACAACATTTGGATTTGCCCGGCCTCCGGTTGCTTTCATGGTCTGCCCGACAAAAAAACCAAAGAGCGCAGTCTTGCCTGCACGATAGCTGGTGACATTTGCCTGATTCTTATCAAAAATCTCAGTTATAACTTCTTCAAGCAAAGACTCATCCGAAATTTGCTCCAGCACCTTCTTTTGAATTATGGACGCAGGGCTTTTGCCGGAAATGTTCATCTCTTTAAAGACGGTCTTGGCGATTTTACCGGAAATCTTGCCTGACTTTACCAGGGTTAAGAGATCTGCAATTATTTCCGGTTCGATTGTGCAGGTTGCGATATCTTTTTTTTGCTGATTAATCACTCCAAGAAGCTCGGTCTGTATCCAGTTTGAGGCGGCGATACCGTCACCGAAACTCTCCATGACCTTTTCGTAATATTTCGCAAGCGCCCTCGTAGCGGTCAATACCTGCGCGTCGTATTCACGAATACCATATTGCGTGACAAATCGGGTGGCGCGAGCTTTGGGGAGTTCCGGAAGGCTGTCTCTCACCGAGTGTATCCATGAATCAGAAATCACAAGATTCACCAAGTCTGGCTCGGGGAAATAGCGATAGTCATGCGATTCTTCTTTGGTGCGCATCATCTCCGCGGCCTGTTTGGCCTCGTTCCAAAGCAACGTAGCCTGGATGACTTCGCCGCCGCTTTGTATGAGCGCAATCTGACGATTTATCTCATAGGTAATCGCCCGCTCAACACCTTTAAAGGAATTCATATTTTTGACTTCTGTCCGAGTACCGAATTTTTTCTGACCGACCGGACGGACAGAGACATTGGCATCGCATCGCAAATGCCCCTTTTCCATGTCCCCGGAACAGACTTCAAGATACTGCACAAGCTGTCGTAATGTTACAAGGTATGCATAGGCCTCTTCGGGACTTCGGATATCAGCTTCGGTCACGATCTCAATTAGCGGCGCGCCGCATCGGTTGAGATCAACTCTCGAGTAATTTTCGCCGGCTTCGGGATGAAGCAGTTTGCCGGCATCTTCTTCAAGATGGATTCGGATAAGCCGGCAGAGTTTTTCTTCGCCGGAATCCAGTCGATATGGTATCGAACCGCCTTCGCCAATAGGTTTGTCGAACTGGGAAATTTGGTAGCCCTTGGGAAGATCGGGATAGAAATAATTCTTACGGGCGAACACCGAGCGGTTGCTGACCTTTCCGCCGACTGCAAGAATCATCTTCATCGCATACTCGGCGGCCTTCTTATTGAGAACCGGAAGCGACCCCGGCAGGCCGAGACATATGGGACAAGTGTATGTATTCGGGGACGCGCCGTAGGCGGATTTACAGCCGCAGAAGACTTTAGTTTCCGTCAAAAGCTGAGCGTGAACTTCAAGGCCGATTACCGGCTCAAAACCATTATACTCTGCCACGTCTTCTTCCCTGATCAACTTCCTATGTATGTGTGAGCGTCCAAAGTCAGTCCTTGCCTATTTCCGGCTTTATTGAATATCCGCGACTATTTTTGAAACCTGAAACAACGCTGTTTCGTTCATATACCCTGCAATAAACTGAACACCAATCGGTCTCCCATCCCTTGAAACTCCAAACGGTACCGAGATCGCGGGTATTCCAGCAAGGTTGGCTGGTGCGGTGTAGACATCGCTCAGGTACATTGCCAGTGGATCGGAAATCTTTTCGCCGAGTTTGAAGGCCGGAGTTGGCGCTGTCGGCGAAATTATCATATCCACAGTTTTGAAAGCTTCTTCGTATTCCCGTCGCATAAGTTCGCGCACTTTCGAAGCCTTGATATAATAGGCGTCGTAGTAACCCGACGACAGCACGTATGTCCCAAGCATTATTCTCCGTTTCACTTCACGCCCAAATCCTTTTGCGCGAGTGTCGCCATACATTTGCGCTAAGGATTTGTCACGGCTCTCGCGAAGGCCGTATTTGACTCCATCAAACCGCGCAAGATTAGCCGACGCTTCGGCAGATGCCACAATATAATAGATCGGAATCGCCATCTGGGTCATGGGAAGCGAGATTTCGATAAATGAATGGCCTTCTTTTTTAAGAGAGTCAATTGCCCTCTGTACGACATCGCCGACTTCAGGCTCAAGTCCTTTAGCAAAATATTCTTTCGGAATCCCAAACCGAAACTTCTTCTCTGTCTTAAGCGCAGACGCGTAATTAGGATGATCAAAGGCGACCGAGGTCGAATCATTGCTGTCGCGTCCGCAGACCGCCGAATAAACAAGCGCAAGGTCCTCGATTGAATTTGCAAACGGACTTATCTGGTCGGTAGAGGAAGCGAATGCCACAAGTCCGTAACGCGATATACCGCCATACGAAGGCTTCAGGCCATAGACACCGCAAAAAGATGCCGGTTGTCGTACTGACCCGCCCGTCTCGGAACCGAATGCAAGCGGAACAATTCTTTGGGCCACTACCGCCGCTGAGCCGCCCGATGATCCGCCCGGCGCCAAATCATGTCGGACCGGATTTTTGACCGGACCGTAGTAAGAATTCTCATTGGATGATCCCATGGCGAACTCATCCATATTCGTCTTGCCGATTATAACCGCCCCGGCATCGACAAGCCGGGTAACAACCGTCGCATCATAGGGCGGAACATATTTATCGAGAATATGCGAGGCGCAGGTACAGGGATAATCGGTGTATGAAATATTATCTTTGATTGCGATTGGAACCCCCGCGAGGGGCAAATTGGAAGCCTTGCCGGATTTTACGACCTCATCGACCGCCTTTGCTTGCGCGAGCGCCTTCTCTTCACAGAGGGTAATGAAGGCGTTGAGCTCTTTCCCCTCGGTTCCGGCAAGCCGCAAGGCCTCTTTCGCTAAATCGACAGCCCGTAGTTTTCCGGAACGAACCTGCTCGGATATTTCTACGGCCGTTAGATTCTTATAGTCCGACATGCGGGAGAATATAGAACTCAAGGGATAAAGCGCAAGAAGAATAGATAAGTAAGAACTACTATGGTAGAAGAGACGCCTATTTTGTTTCAAGCGATTTGATTAAATCGCGCGCAATAACCAGCCGTTGAATTTCCGAAGTGCCTTCGCCGATTTCGCAGAGTTTGACATCACGCCACATTCTCTCTACAGGATATGGGCCAGTATAAAAGCCAATCCCACCAAGAATGGTCATGGCCGTCGCGCAGGCGCGCGTGCCGACTTCGGAAGCGAACAGTTTACACATAGCCGAATGGCGGCTAAAGGGGACACCAGCATCTTTCATGGCGGCCGTTTCGTAGATCATCAGACGCGCGGCCTCGAGTTCAGTTGCCATATCGGCCAGCTTGTGCGCAATCCCCTGAAAAGTAGCAATCGGTTTCCCGAATTGCATTCGTTCTGCGGCAAATTTGACCGCGCAATCAAAGGCCCCCTGTCCGAGACCAAGCGCCATTGCGCCAATGCTGATACGTCCGCCATCGAGTGTGATCAGCATCTGTTTGAAACCCATACCCACCTCGCCAAGTCGGTTCTCATCCGGAACTTTCATATCTGAAAAATGCAGGAATGCCGTATCCGAACCGCGAAGTCCCAATTTGTTCTCTTTTTTGCCGACAGCATATCCATCCCAGTCTTTCTCGAAGATAAAAGTGGTAATACGTTTGTCGGTCAGATCGCTCGATGTGCGTGCGGTGGCATTGACAGCGAATGCCTGCGGCGCCGAAGTTATCCAGCATTTCGAGCCATTGACCGTCCAACTGTCACCGTTTTTGACCGCCTGTGTGCGTGTGCCGCCGGCATCGGAGCCGGCATCGGGTTCGGTGAGTCCGAACGCAAGCAACTCCCCTTTTGCGGCGCGCGGAAGATACTTTTTTTTCTGCGCCTCTGAGCCAAACCGATAAATCGGAACTGTCCCAAGTGAGTTATGCGCCGCGACAATAATACCAGTAGAACCGCAGACCCGGCAAAGTTCCTCGACTGCAATGCAGTATGAAATGGTATCAATCGGACGTCCCCCGTACGCTTCCGGCACAAGCGCGCCCATGAGACCGAAATCAGTCAGCGGTTTTAGATGTTCGGTCGGGAATCTCTGTTCAAGGTCAAGCGTCAGCGCGAGAGGTTCAATGACATCTTGCGCAAACGCACGGACTCGCTCGCGGTATTCGGTGTGCTTTTTATCCAACACAATTAGTCCCTCAGTATATCGCGGGAAATAACCATCCGTTGAGCCTCTGATGTGCCTTCATAAAGCTCAGTCACACGCGCATCGCGGAAGTATCGCTCCACAGGATATTCTTTGATGTAGCCGTAGCCGCCATGAATCTGCAGGGCTTCGTTCGTTACAAAATTTGCGGACTGGGAGCAAAACAGTTTGGCCATTGAGGCTTCACGCTGAAATGGTTTGTTTTGGTCTTTCAGCAGTGCGGCTCTGTACGCTAAAAGCCGCCCGGCGTCTATTCTCATTGCCATATCGGCAATCTTGAATTGAATCGCCTGGAAATTTGCAATTGGCTGATCAAATTGTTTTCGCTGTTTAGAATATTTGATAGCTTCATCGAGCGCCGCCTGGGAAATACCAGTTGCTTGAAAAGCGACGCCGATCCGTCCTCCGTTGAGAATTTGCATGGCCTGTTTGAAACCGTTTTTGAGCGGCCCGATGAGATTTTCTTTCGGCACTTTAACATCGACAAAGTTTATTTCGCGGGTGTCAGAACTTTTGATTCCAAGCTTCCTCTCAGGCTTTCCGAGCGTTATGCCCGGGGCCGTTCTTTCGACAGCAAACAAAGAGATGCCGCGGTTGCCTTCTTCGGGATGGGTTTTAGCGAACACAACATATACTCCAGCATAGCCGCCATTGGTGACATAGCTCTTGTTGCCATTGATAACGTAATGGTCCCCTTTGTCGACAGCCGATGTTATAAGCGCGCCAGCATCGGTGCCAGAGTGCGGTTCAGTGAGACAATACGCGCCGATCAACTCACCTGTCGCCATTCGCGGCAAATATTTTTTCTTGAGGGCATCGCTTGCGAAGAATTTGAACGCATCAGCCACAAGCGTATTATGCACCGATATCATAATTCCAAAACCAGCCGAAGCCGCGCACAACTCCTCAAGCACGCCCATAAAGGCGGTTGTAGATAGCCCGAGTCCGCCGTATTCTTCGGGAATAGTAAACCCAAAATATCCAAGGTCAGCGCACTCTTTAATCAGATCACGCGGGGTCTCTTCGCTCTCATCCATTTCCATCGCAATCGGATAGATTCGTTTTATCGCTAAATCCCGGGCCATTTCTTTCAGCTCGGCGTCTTCCTGAGTCAAATTAAAATCCATCAGTGCGCTCCTTCTCAGTCATACGAATAGAATCCCCGACCGGATTTTCTTCCTAAATATCCCGCCTGCACCATTTTTCGCAGAAGCGGAGCCGGACGGTATTTCGGATCCCCAAGCCCGGCGTGCATAACCTCCAGAATCGCAAGACAAACATCGAGTCCAATAAAATCGGCCAGAGTCAGTGGTCCCATCGGATGTCCCATGCCAAGCTTCATCACATCATCAATCGCCTGAACTGTCCCGACACCTTCCATGTGAGCGAATATCGCCTCGTTTATCATCGGCAACAGTATCCTGTTTGCAATAAATCCAGGATAATCATTTACCTCAACCGGGGTTTTGCCCAGCTTTAACGCCAAGTCTTGCGTTACCTTGTACGTTTCATCGCTGGTTGCGAGGCCGCGAATTACCTCAACGAGCTTCATTATAGGCACTGGGTTCATAAAGTGCATGCCGATAAACCTGTCCGGACGTTTTGTAGAGGATGCGAGCTGTGTAATCGGTAGCGAGGATGTGTTACTGGCCAAAATTGTACTGTGCGGACAGACAGCATCAAGTTGAGCAAAAATCGATGACTTTACTTTTAGATCTTCAGTTACGGCTTCGATTACAATCTGAGAGCCTGCCGCGGATTTGATATCCGTTGATGTCTTGATTCGACCGAGTGTGGTGTTTTTGTCGGCATCGGTAATAGCCGCTTTCTTGATAAGCCGATCGAGCGAACCTGAAATGTTCGAAACGGCCTTATCCAAAAAATCCTGTTTGATATCAATGAGCGTGACATTATATCCATTTGAGGCAAAAACCTGAGAAATACCATTCCCCATCGTACCGGAGCCGATAATTGAGACGTTTTTAATTTCCATATTTCCTATCTCTGTCATTGCCCGTGAAAATTATACGCGCTCTATTGCCATCACGACAGCGTTCCCACCGCCAAGACACAACGTCGCCATGCCCGTCTTTAGTCCGCGATCTTTAAGCGCATAGATTAATGTAGTCACAATCCGCGATCCCGATGCGCCAATTGGATGCCCGAGAGCTACTGCGCCGCCATGGACATTGACACGCGACCAATCCCATTTAAGTTCGTTTCCATCGGCAAGAACCTGCGCCGCGAAAGCTTCGTTGGCTTCGATAAGGTCCCAGTGGTTTATATTGACATTCATCTTCTTCATAAGCTTCTGTACAGCGAAAATTGGCGCAAAGAAAAGATCTTCTGGCGCTGTTCCCGCAACAGCATAGTCGATGATTTTAGCCAGCGGTTTTAAACCTTTGTCTCGCATATATTTCTCGGAGACCACGACTGTCGCCGAAGAGCCATCGTTGAGACCCGGCGCATTGCCGGCCGTGACAGTTCCTTCCTTATCAAAGGCTGGTTTTAGTTTAGCCAGACCCTGGATGGAAATATCGGCCCGAGGCCCTTCGTCGATATTAAAAATAACCGGATCCCCTTTGCGCTGCGGAACGGCAATATCGAATATTTCTTCTTTGAACTTTCCGCTCTTTTGCGCCTCAAGCGCCTTCTTGTGCGAGTTGTAAGCAAATTCATCCTGCATCTCGCGGGTGAGGTTGGCCTTCTGACGGGTAAGTTCGGCGGCGTTCCCCATATGAAAATTATTGAAGCTATCCCATAGACCGTCGGTAATCATAATGTCATCAAGCTTCTGGTGACCAAAGCGTGTTCCGGTTTTCGCCCCGCGTAAAACATACGGTGTCTGCGACATCGATTCCATTCCGCCCGCAACAACAACGTTCTGGTCTCCAGCGCGAATAGATTGAGCGGCGAGCATTATCGCTTTCAGTCCTGAGCCACAGACTTTATTGATTGTCATGGCCGGGACTTCAGGCGGTACGCCGCCATGAATAGCGGCTTGCCGGGCTGGGGCCTGGCCCGTGCCCCCTTGGATTACATGGCCCATGATTACTTCATCTATATCCTTCGGATTAATCCCCGACCTTTCTAATACCTCTTTAATGGCAAAGGCTCCAAGCTGGGGAGCGGTAAAGCTGCCAATGCCTCCATGCAGCAAACCAATTGCGCTTCGCGTGGCCGCCACTATGTATGCAGCATTTCTCTCAGACATATATTCCTCCGTCAATGTGTATCGCTCTCTCTCCCATGAGCAAGCCGTATATATATGCATGTACAACAGGCAAATCAAGTGAATCGTTTCACAAAATAATAGCGGCGATCTCAGTGTTGTGTTAATTAATCAGACCTAGATCGAAACAAACGATTCGCAATTTTGTACAATCTATAGGCGATCAGTTAGAGCATTCACGCCTTGATTGATACTGCCGAAGCTCTCACACAAGGTATTCATAAGTGGATGAATGCCAAACGGCAAATCAAGGCCGCAATTATTGAATAACACACACGCAGACCATAAGGAGGTTTGTCATGAGGAAGACAATATTATCACTTTGTTGTCTCGGACTGTTTACTGTTTCGACGTATGCCCAGAATGAAGACGAATCACCCGTCTCTATCTATCTTGGTGGACTTATCGCTCTCCCGTCATCGGACGGATTTAGTCATTCTTATGATGAAGGTTACCATGCCTTTGCTGGAATCGGCGGTAATCTATCAGACGAATTTCACCTCATCGGTAAAGCGGAATATACCGAGTTTGACCTCGCCACATCTAATAGCGATCCATTTGACGGCAATGGCTTGTCTATCTGGTCGTTCGGCGGCGATCTTCGTTACGCCTTAGGCAGCGACAACACAGCTAAGCTCAGGCCATTTCTTCTTGGCGGTGTCGGAGTGGCTGTCGTTGATTTTGCCAATACTCATTCGAATGTCAACATTGATGTCGACAATAACAATAACCAATTTCCCCTGACTGACAGACCGAATGATGAAAAATTCTACTATAATGTTGGCGTAGGCATGGAACTGACTGCAAGTGAAAACTTTGGTCTTTTTATCCAAGGCCGGTATGTAAGCATTGCGACCACGGGTGAGAATATGTCTTATGTCCCCATTTCGCTTGGCTTACGAATCTTCTAAAAAAATAATTCACGTTCGCACATTAAATAACTGGGTCTACCGACCCGGTTATTTTTTTGACTATCCAAAGCAGCATTCATCTGTGTATACTATGCAGGAATAATATGAGAAAAGACTCGATATGTGCCATACTCTACTACCCACGCTCGCTGGCCTTTGTTGTCGTGTGCGGATTTTTTCCTACTAACGCCGCAGCGCAGTCGTTAAAGACAACCTCACTCTATTTTTCTGCGGGAACAGCATTTCCGCTCGGTGAATTTTCCAACCGGAGCAAAATCGGCTTTGAGGCAAATGCCGCCGCAGGGATCATACCCCTCGCTTCATCAGCGCCCGAGATGGAACTGGGTGTACATGCCACAGCCGGATATTATCCGGGAAGTCTCCAGACTAAAAACAATTTTACATTTCTCAGAATTGGCCCGGAGTTGAGACTCAGGATGAATACAAGACGGGAATCTCAGACGTATCTTTCAATGAACGGGGGCTATGCCTATACGAAACAATTGCCAAAAGGATCCGACCTGGGATTTGTCGAACATAATTATTTCGCGTCAGCTGCAATTGGTATTGAGACGATGCCTGAAGGCCAAAACGGATATTTTATCGAAGTGCGCCTGACCGATGTCGCCGGCTCTAAAATTAGAGATTTTCTGACATTTGGAATTTCAGTCGGCATCAGAATATGATTATTCAAGAGTCAACTCGATAATTGGCCGCTCGGTATCCACCTGGTCTCCTTCCTTAAAATGGATAGCCTTGACTTTCCCCGATGCCTTTGCATTGACCTGATTTTCCATCTTCATTGCTTCGACGATAACCATCGGCTGCTTCTCAACAACATCATTCCCCACTGAAACAAGAATCTTCACTATTTTGCCCGGCATGGGCGCGAATATCTTGTTTTTCTCAACGATGTGGTCCGAGGCGGCAGCGCCATTGCTGTCGTCGCTTGGATCATGAAGCTCATAGACGACGGAATCGATTTCAACGAGGAATATTCCTCTATTCAAAGCCACCGCCGCGCTTTTTCTCTGCCCGTCTATCAAGCAGATAAAAAGACCATTGCCGCTCGGAGTAATTGTTACCCTACTGTCCGCGATTGTAGAAACAATAGTATCTCCTTCACGCTCAAACTCCGTGGAGACAAGCTCACCACGTATAAGAAATTCATTCTTCATAAAGGATATCGCCTCCTATCTCCCAGTCACGGAAAGCCTGCCAAGGCTGAAGCGAATTCTGCTCAATGCTTGCGGAACGTGAAGAAGAACCTGCTGCTGAATGTGAGCTTGCTGATGCAATTAAAGCCGCGAGCGAATTGTCCGGAGACTTCGCAATCTGTCGTTCGGACATGTGGCTTTCAATAAAGTTGGTAAAAGTATTCCCTTTTTGAAACTCGGGATGATTGAGGACGTCGATCATAAATCGCTTAGAGGTTTTTACTCCGAGAATATGATAATTATTCAGCGCATCGATCATTTTCTCAATGGCAGACGTCCGATCAGGAGCATGAACGATGAGTTTCGCCATGATAGGATCATAGTCAATACCGACTGCCATCCCCTTCTCAATACCGGAATCCACTCGAACGCCTGGCCCACTCGGTTCAGAATAATGAAGAATTGTCCCGGTCGACGGTAAGAAATTATTGTTGCCGTCTTCGGCATAAATGCGGCATTCGATAGCATGACCGCGTTGACTGGCATTGATAATGTGTTCAGACAACGGCAGTCCCGCCGCAATTCTGATTTGTTCAATGACAAGATCAAGCCCGGTCACCATTTCGGTGATAGGGTGTTCGACTTGGATACGGGTGTTCATCTCAAGAAAATAATAGTGGCCTGATTGGTCTAAGAGAAATTCGACTGTGCCAGCGTTGGTGTATCCCGCCGCTTTGGCAACTTTAACAGCATCGGCGCCCATCTTTGCGCGGAGCGCGCTATCAAGGGCAACCGATGGCGTTTCTTCGATAATTTTCTGATGCCGTCGCTGAATCGAACATTCCCGTTCGAAGAGATGCACGCAGTTACCGTGGTTGTCTGCAATAATCTGGAACTCAATATGGCGCGGATTGGCAATATACTTTTCAAGATAGACCGAGTCATCTCCGAAGGCATTTTTCGCCTCACGTCTCGCGGCCTCGATGGCAGAAAGAAGCTGGGTTGGATCCGAAACAACCCGCATTCCCTTTCCCCCGCCGCCCGCCGCCGCTTTTATCATAACTGGATATCCGACCTTTTTGGCGGCCTGCTCAAATACTTTTATATCAATTTCGCTGCTCTGCATCCCGGGAGTCATCTGCACCCCGGCTTGCGCCATCTTCTTTCGTGACTCTACTTTGTTCCCCATCAATTGCATCGCTTCCGCTGTCGGCCCAATAAATATAATACCGGCATCTTTACAGGCTTTAGGAAAAAGCGGATTCTCCGCCAAAAAACCATATCCGGGATGAATCGCATCCGTGCCGCTGCTTTTTGCCGCAGAAATAAGCCTATCAATGTTTAGATATGACTCGCACGGCGATGCCGAACCGATATGCACAGATTCATCGGCGAAAAAGCGATGCCTGCTCTTGAGATCGGCATCGGAATAGACCGCGACAGATTTGATGCCGAGCGTCCGACAGGCGTGCATTACCCGTACGGCTATCTCGGATCGGTTTGCGATGAGTATCTTTTTAAACGGCATTGGCATGACAATTTTACATTAACTGGTCTTTATTCAGCCGACCATTTCGGTTTGCGCTTATTCAAGAATGCGTCCATACCTTCCTGACCCTCAGCGGAAATTCGCAATCGCGCAATTATCTCAGCAGTATACGGTTTGAATTCTTCAGGTGGCATAGCTGAAACTTCACTTATGAGTTTCTTGGCCATCGAAACCGCAGATGGTCCGGAACTGAGAATGGAGGCAATGAGTTTGTCGACTTCATTATCAAGATCGCCATCGGCTACTACGCTATTGACCAGGCCGACCTCTCTGGCGCGCACAGCATTCATCCGCTCGCCTGTTATGAAGAGTTCGCGCGCTTTCCCTTCCCCCATTTTTTTGATAACGTAGGGGCCTATGCAGGCTGGAACAACGCCAATTTTGACTTCGGAAAAAGAGAATACCGATGACTCAGAGGCGATAGCGATATCACACACCGCAACAAAACCCGTTCCTCCCCCTATAGCCGCGCCATTCACTCGCGCAATAATAGGACAACGAAAGGTATAGAATTGATAAAACAGATCGGCGAGTTTGTTCGACTCAGCAAGATTCTCCTCAAACGATTGCGAAACCACCGAGCGCATCCAGTTGAGATCGGCTCCGGCGCAAAATGATTTTCCTGCGCCAGTCAGAACGACCACCCGAATCGATGGGTCGATTTCAATTTCACTCAGTAAAGCAGATAGCTCCGAGATAACTGTCGCGTTAAATGCATTATGGATCTCAGGGCCATTGAAAGTAATTCGCCCAACGGCATTGTTTTTCTCGTAATTGATTGTGGACAATGATTTCATAGTGCGGGTCTACATCCGAAAGACGCCGAATTTAGTGTCCGGAATCGGGGCGTTCAGGGACATCGAAATCGCCAAAGCGAGCGCCTGGCGGGTGTCGGTCATCCCCATCATGCCATCGTCCCATAATCGCGCGCCGGAAAAGTAAGGTGAGGATTCGGCTTCGTATTTATCTATGATAGGCTGGCGTATGGCCGTGATTTCTTCGCTCGACAGTTTTTTGCCCTGCTCTTCAAGCTGATTGATTTTGACTGTCGCAAGAACATCTGCGGCCTGCTCTCCCCCCATGACACATATTTTTGCATTCGGCCACATCCACATCAGCCTCGGGAAATATCCTCGTCCGCACATGGCATAATTTCCTGCGCCGTAAGAACCGCCAACCACAAGAGTGAACTTGGGAACATCAGCATTGGCGACGGCATGCACCATTTTTGCTCCATCGCGGGCAATCCCACCAGCCTCGTACTGCCTGCCGACAATGAAACCGGAAATGTTTTGCAGAAAAATAAGCGGTATTTTGCGTTGAGCGCACAGTTCAACAAAGTGCGCCCCTTTCTGAGCCGATTCGGCAAAGAGCACCCCGTTATTTCCAATTATCCCAACCGGATAACCCATAATCCGCGCAAAACCAGTCACGAGTGTAATCCCGTACAATTCTTTGAATTCGTGAAAACGCGAACCGTCCACAACACGAGCGATAAGTTCGCGAATATCATACGGCTTGCGAAGGTCCGCTGAGACGACACCATACAATTCTTCTGGATCGTAAAACGGTTCTTCGACCTCAGACCGTTCGAGTGTGAATCCCGACGGGGCTGCGAGGTTTTCAATTATATTTCTGGCGATCTTAAGAGCATGTTCGTCGTTTTCAGCATAGTGGTCAGTCACGCCCGATTTTCTGCAATGAACATCGGCGCCTCCAAGTTCCTCGGCGGTGACAACCTCGCCAGTTGCAGCTTTGACCAATGGCGGCCCGCCTATAAAGATTGTCCCCTGTTTCCTGACAATCACCGACTCATCAGACATTGCGGGCAGATATGCTCCGCCCGCTGTGCATGAGCCCATTACGACAGAAATCTGCACAATTCCTTTTGCCGACATTCTTGCTTCGTTATAAAATATCCTCCCGAAATGATCTTTGTCAGGAAACGAGCCAGCCTGAAGCGGCAAAAATATCCCGCCTGAATCTACCAAATACACACACGGCAAATTATTGCTCTCCGCAACTTCCTGGGCACGGGCATGTTTGAGGACAGTCATTGGATAATATGTGCCCCCTTTGACCGTCGCATCGTTCGCTATGACCATTACCTGTCGGCCATGAACCGCCCCGATTCCTGTAATGATACCGGCCGACGGCGCGTCGTTGTCATACATATCATAGGCAGCGAGAGCGCCCAATTCAAGAAAAGGACTGTGCTTGTCAAGCAGACGGGTAATACGTTCACGCGGCAATAGTTTTCCCCGCTCTGTATGACGGAGGCGAGACTTCTCTGGCCCGCCGAGCTTTACCTGTTCAAGCCGTTCTTTGAACTGGCCGTGAAGGGCTTTGTTCTTCTGAACATTTTCCAAATACTGCGCGGATTTGGTATCTATTTTTGATTCGATTCTAAACATAATAGGTTGTTATCTATTTTTTAAGCAATGAGCTCGGAGCCTGCATTGGCATTTGAAGCAATGCCTGTGAAAGTGTTTTTCCCTGCGGATCTATCATAAGCGATCGCGTGCCGCCGCCTCCGAGAGTTTCTTCAAGAAGAAAGTTTAGCGCAAGAAGATTGTCCAGTTCATATCGTTTGACTTCACCCTTTACAATACCTTTGAAAAACCGTTTTACTGTAGAAACTGTGAGGTTTTTGTAAAGCCAGTCATATATTTCTGGCGAACGGGCGAGGACACCGATATTGCAGGTGTCTCCTTTATCCCCAGAACGGGCATAGGCAAGCTCCTGCAGGGTAATAGTTTTCAACTTTCCTTTTGGCATGATACCTAAACGACGAGCGAAATTTCCGGATTTCTTCTCTGATACGGGCATCACTGTGTCGTTACGCGCCAGGTTAAGTGTAGTATTTCTCTCGTTTTTCTGCTCATCGATAATAATTATTTCCGCCTTGGCTGAGTTGCGATGCATAAGCGCTGGCCAATATGCGACAACGGGTGTCGGTTTGGGGCGTCCCGCGCCGGTAACTGCCACCCCGGAAGGGCCGGATAAGATGAGCGATGGCAGCAAACGCCCGAACTCTTCCACCTTTTTTTGATCATTGTCACGTACCCCAAATCTCAGCAATGATTCATTTGGTTCATAATCAGACAGTTCTTTCGGCCAAATCGAGCCGGAGCCAATCAACTCGGTTCGGGTAGCCTCATACGTATGCCCCAAACGCTTCCAAAATATCTCAGACATAGTCTTGGCTTTTGCTTTAATATTGGGGCCCGAAAGCAGCAGTTCCCCCGATGCTTTCCAGCCGTCATCAAATGAAATAGATATTTTCAAATGCGTTGGAGCGGGTTTGCCGGTGATGCCAAACACCCGCACACGATCTTTGCCGGCTTGCTTGAGATGGATGCTGTCAAAACGGGCGATACCATCCGGGGCAATATAGTTGGCCGGATCACCCATTTCATAGACAAGCTGTTCTTTCACAGTATTCTCCGAAACAAGTCCGCCCGTGTTGGGATGTTTCGTCACAAAAAAGTCGCCGCTCGATTTCATCTCGATAATGGGATAGCCTATCGAATGGAAATTTTTGACATCTTTCCAGTCGGTAATATTTCCGCCTGTCGCCTGGCATCCGCATTCTATAATATGTCCCGCGACAATTCCCGAGGCGATTTTGTCCCAGTCGTCTATTGCCCATCCGAACTCATACATCATTGGCGCAAGCGTGATTCCGGTATCGGTCACCCGTCCGGTGACAATTATTTGACAGCCCGCTTCGAGGGCTTTGACAACCGGTTCGGCGCCGAAATAGATATTAGCCGATGTCACTTTTGGACGAACTTGATCGAACGGTTCGCCGGTTTCCATATTCGTGAATTTTTCGCCTGATGACATCAGCACATCAAGCTGGGGCATAACATCATCCCCGCGAATAACGCCTACTTTTATAGGAAGCTTCATTGTCTGTACTACTGCTGCAATCTGTTGCCCCAAACCGAGCGGGTTGATACCCCCGGCATTTGTAATAACCGTAACTTTCTTTTCGACTATTAGCGGCAGGCATTCCTTGATTTGGGTGAGAAAATCCGTCGCATAACCCAGCTCGGGGTTGCGCTGTCTCTGCTTTTGCAGAATGGACATTGTGATTTCGGCAAGAAAATCGAGGGTAATGTAGTCAAGCTGGCCGCCTGTCAACTGGCGTTTCAGCGCAGATAGGTCATCCCCCCAATATCCGCCCGCGTTGCCTATTCGAATGCTATCTTTCACTGACATCCCAACTTATATAATTTCCATGCTAAGCCGACAATATGCGGACTCAAGGCGGCAGAATATACGCCAAAGAAGTAAATGAGTAAAGAGAAGATTGCTCCGAGATTTATTTCAAGCATATCCCCACAAGTGCCGATACTCATTCTATTATGAAAATAATCCAACTCGCGCTCTTCATTCTCATTGTAACTGCTATCGCTGTGCAGGCATCGTCCAAGAACAATCAGACCGACTTTGACCTTGACAGCAATACCGCCTTCTACGAAGGGGAAACACACAATTACATCATTGAACCCCCTCACGGCTTTGTCATGAATACCATTGAGTCACGAGCTGAAGGGTATTCATTTGCATTCGTTCTAAATGGAGAAAGCTACGACAGCGCAAGCATGATGATCGGTGTGCATTTCTACAGAATACGGGGAATGTCTTTTGAGCGGGCATTGACGGTTGACACGATAAATCTCCGAACTTTTTTTGGAGCCGAGACAAAAATACAGTCCGTCGACAAAACACCCGGCGGGAATGGACAATTGCTTGTCACATTTTCAATCGGTGATACAAGTGTGGATAGGGCGCAGGTTTTGATCGCTTATTTTGACGGCAAGACGGAAATGATTATATTTGATCTTTTGGTGACGCCAAAAATTTCCCGTTCTGATGCTTTAAAAGTATTTCTTGGGGCAGTTAAGAATTTCCGAACTTTGGCACGCAAGGAACTGAGCAAGAAGTAGCAAGCAATTTTTGCAACACTTGTACATCTCCTTATAGCGGTACCCGAATCAAAGCCGACGCACCAATTCGTAATTGCGAGTTTCGCTTCTTGGCGAAACACAGCAATCTCATATTTTCCGATATTCGTAGGTCAGCCCGCCGCGGCGGGCTGACGTCTTTTATCAATAAGATCACACCGTCCCGACGAACGTCGGGAGTGGGGTACCCCAAATCAAAACAAGTATCACAACATGTCGTTGCGAGGAATGCCGTCTTCGGCACGACGCGGCAATCTCAGCTCTCACAATGCTATTATTCCAGTCCGCCGCTACGGAGAATCCATCTTCATCATTTCGTGCAGGCCGTCTCTGGCCTGCACCAACAGTGAGATCACACCGTCCGCCGCGGCGGAGTGGGTACAAGAATCAAAGCAGACATTATTGTGGCTGGTGTACGTCCCCGTGCACCAGTAAACTGCTCAGATACGTCATTGGGGGGAGTCCCACTTTCTTAAGCGGGACGACGCGTCAATCCCCTACTCTTCCCATTCCTCCAGCATCTTTTTCTGCTTCTCTGACAAAGTTCGCGGTAAGCTAACCCTTATCTCGACATACAAATCCCCCTGCGCGCCTCCAACTGTCAATCCCTGCCCCTTGAGGCGAAGTTGCGCTCCCGGCTGGGTGCCGGACGGGATATTTAGTGTGACAGTATTGGTCAAGGTCTTGATATTTTTCTTCGTCCCGAGCAGCGCTTCTTTGAGGCTGATTTCGGTGTGCGTGTAAATATCGTTTCCTTTTCGATCAAATAATGGGTCGGGCATAATCTGTACCGTGATAATTAAATCTCCGTGTTCACCACCAAATATATCAGGCGCGCCTTGTCCGGCCAAGCGAATCTTGGAGCCGTCTTCGATTCCGGTTGGAATGTTTACCGCAAGTTTCCTGCCGCCCATTATCTGAATGTATTTCTTTGCCCCAAGCGCGGCTTCGGTAAAAGTTACAGATATCGTTGCGCTCGAGTCGGCGCCTTTCGCGCGTGATTGTCTGCGTCGCGCTGATTCCTCAAATCCGGTGCGGCTGCGTCCGCCAAAGAGTGACGAGAGGATATCGTCGACATTGTCAAAACCCTCAAACCCGTCGACATTAGCAGTTGACCTCCCCCCCCGGGTGGTGTTGGTCCGCGAGTAATCAAAACCCTGTCCTGGCTGACGTCCGCCGGAATCCTCGTGGGCGCCGTAGCGGCGCATCATATCGTACTCTTTGCGCTTTGTATCGTCGGATAGCGTCTCGTACGCTTCGGAGAGTTCTTTAAATTTGGCTTCCGACTGCTTAGCCCCTTTGTTGCGGTCGGGGTGATGTTTCTTGGCAAGTTTACGAAACTGCTTTTTGATTTCGTCAGCCGTAGCATTTTCGCTCACTCCGAGAACTTTGTAAAAATCAGTCGTCACTTTTCATCAACTCCTTATGTAGCTTCTTATATACTACAAAGCTCGTCACAAAAAAAGGCCGGTCGTGTTGACCGGCCTTTCACACAACGCGCCACGACTTGCGCGTCGGTTTACGATACCTTAACCTGTATCTTCCGCGGTTTCACTTCTTCACGTTTTTCAAGCGAAATCTCGAGCAGGCCATTGCTATAATCGGCTGAGATTGTATCTCGATTAACTGATTCCGGAATGGTAAAGCTCCGGGCAAATTGCCCGTAACGAAGTTCTGTGCGAATCTGTTTTTCGTCTTCTCCAGCGATTTTCCGTTCTCTTTTGCCGGAAATTGTCAAAAGATCGTCTTTTACCTTAACTGTGACATCGTCTTTACTGATACCCGAAACTTCGAGAGTGAGGACAATTTTGTCCTTAGTTTCTGTAATATTGACTCGGGGCGAATACGTGGCGGCACTCTCTGCTCGAAAGACAGGGATACCGAGGACTTCGTCGAAAACACGATCCAGTTCACTCGAGAATCCACTGCGAGTGATTCCATTTCGATACGGGGCGCATGTTTGGTTAGACATTTCTTCTTCTCCTTTATTTTATTTTTCATTAGTGCCAATTCACTATGAGAAGGGTAATATCAATCAGCGTGCCAATCGATTTATCTCATTATTTGACAATACTTTAGAAGATTGATTGAAAATTATAAACGACCACGAAAGCCATTATGACAGTCCGGCAATGACATTATGGCACATGTCTGCTGCCATAAATACATACAGCTGTCATTTTGGCTGGTTGATGAGAATTAATGAAGAAAGTCTGAAGTTATCGTTTGGTAAGAACGTCGATGATAGCTTGACTTACGGCTGAATTGCGGAATAGAAGCTTCTGGGCGGTCGTAAGAGAGTTTTGATACTGCTTTATAGCCTCCAAAGCGTAATTATCCCCAATAGCTCCCAAAGCCTTTATTATGGCCGCTCGAAGGTCATCTTTAGATACATTTCCGGCCGCGAGCCGGCTGAATTCAGCTTGATCCGTGAGAAGTTTTCCAAGATAGGCTCGGGCTTCTTGGCCGCCTAATTTTCCAAGTACTGTCACGCCTTTCAGTGCGCCAGCGGAATTTCTGCTAAATAGGTCAATGAGAAGTGGAGCAGAATCCGAATTCCCGACCAGACCGACAGCGATAATAGCTGCGTCACGAATTTCCGGGGTTGTGTCATCGGCCATCAGGACCAACAAGTCTATTGCGTCTTCGCCGCCGATTTTTTCAAGCGCGCTTACGATTTCGCGTCGAACGCGGACATCAGTATCGCTTATCCGTAAGCGAAGCGGGGTTACTCCGGCATGGTCTCGAAGTGAGCCAAGGACGAATATTGAGTTGCGGACAACATACCATTTTCCATCGGGAAGTTCAAAGCGCAGGCAGTCCCGTTCAAACCAATGGTCGTCATTGAGAATTGCTGAAAAGACCGAGAGCGAAGCTTTACCGAGTTCCGCAAGAATCTTCAAGGCGTTCTGTCGTACCTGGCGGATTGGATGGGAAATAATCTGGGCGAGGCGGAAGGCGATTTGTTCGGAGCCAATGCCCACAAGTATTGTTCGCAGTTTATGGGAAAGGGCATGATCGGCTTTGACCAACTCAGCAACCAAAAACTCGATAGTCTCAATTGTATTAATATGTTCATAGGCCGCCTTGATGGTCATCGAATCGTACACAGTAACGCCATCAGAGACTTGTCTTCGATCAGCCATTGAAGAAACGAGCCGCGCCAACAGATCAAACTGAACCAGATGGCGGCATCTTTCAAAGAGTGTTGTTAAAAGCGAGGAAAACTCGAACGTCTCTTTTTTATCTTTCAGTGTTAAGCAAATCCGATTTATGAGCGATTCAAGAATTGCCTGATCGAACTCGGCGGACAGGGTCTGAATAGCGGCTGTAAGAAGTGCGAGGCCTTTTTGGCGATAGCCTGAGTCATTTACTGTGAGCATTCCGGCAAGCCGGTCGATTATTTGTTCGGCTTTATCGCGTTGACCGATTTTCAAAAGACGGTAAAAGGCCTCCGAGAATTGTTCAACTGATGACGAGGTAGCCTTCGAGGAAAAGTAGTCTTCGATCAGTTTGTCAACCCGAGCTGACAATTCTATTTTAATATGCCCGGTATCGAGGCACGGATCCGTTTGCTTTTTAGGGATATTACCGGCGCCATCGTGTTCGGTTTCCGGCAGAATAGCCATTCGCTGAGGATGATAGGCTATCAAAGCGCGAAGCGATTCAAAGAGGTCCTTGCGCGAGGCCTTAAGCGAGGTAGTCACATTGCCAGCCTCATCGTTTAAACTAACAAGAGCCTGGCGCAGCTGCTCGGCTTGAAGTTGGCCGACTTTCTCTGGCAGCAGATAGCTGACAATTTCACGGTTATAATCCACACCCAAATCATACAAGTCAGCCGGATCTGCAAGTCGTAATTTAGCTAACGAAATTGGATCAACGCCGAACTGGTCCAGAGCGAGACGCTTGACCGAGAAATCTCCGTCGACTTCGCCGCGGTACTGTTTTCGTTTGTCATACAAATCAAAGGCAAGAGCGCTGTTGACTTGGATTGTCTGTACTTTGCGGGACATGAGATGCGCGCCGAGACTGTAATTGGGATCATAAAGGGTATCCCGTTTAACAAGGCTGTCGATGAATAAAATTAGTTCATGTGTCGCCAGTGTGCGTTCGAATATCAAACTGGTCACATCGAGAATTTGTAAATACTGGAGAATCTGATTTGTGAAAATTGATTCTTTCATACTGATATTCATTACTGAGAGCTGGCCGCGATTGACATTGATTGTGACATGCGGTCTGTATGAGAAAAATTTTGCTAAGTCGAGAAAGGGGCGCTCGGCTGCTTTGAGCGCGAGTTGATGCTGCGCGCCGTAGATGGACATCTTCTTGCATGCCATCGACAGTTCGCGGACAAGCGAATGGGCAAGTTCGTTGAGATCGGTTTTGAGTGAGCTTTCAGTGACCGGTTTGAGTGTGTTGTTCATTCTTTTCCCAAAAACAGGCGATGCGTCCGGATTCTGTCGCGACATAAATTCGCGAGCCATCGCTAATTGGCGCCTGCCCTATTGCTCCGGTCAATCTGTGTGTATAGATCGGAATGCCCGTTTCGGCATTAACAACAAACAGATGTCCCCCCAGCGTACCCACTGCCACAAAATTCCCGATTGCAAGCGGCGCGGCTTTGATAACTTCGCCGGCATCAAACCGCCATTTTTCCTCGCCAGTTGCCTTGTCAAAACAAACAAGTTGTCCGCCGCTATGCCCGATGAAGACATTGTCCTTTGACAAAGCCGGAGCGCCCCAAATAGGACCGAGAACTTTGGCTCTCCAGACGATGCTTCTGGATTCCGGGTCAATGGCATAGACTTGTCCTTCAATATCTCCTGCATATACCATACCATCGACAGCGACAGCCGTTGTCAAAGGGCCGTCAGCGGTAATTTTGAATAATTCTGTGCCGTCAGCCAACGAAAGGACATACAGAGTCCCTTTGTCTCCCGGTTGATAGATGCGGCCCTTTTCGAAGCTCGGCCCGGCAATAAAGCGCTCCTTGGCTTTGAACTTCCAAATCTGTTTACCTGTCGCCGGATCGAGCGCAGTTACCAATCCATCGACAGAACTGACAATCAGCTTGTTCTCCACTATTATCGTCCCGGGCGCGGCATCCTTAACGGACTTTTGCCATTTGGCCTCTCCCTCGCGCATATTATAGGCTACCAGCATGTTTCTCTTATGTCCCAGGGCAAAAAATGAGAGGGTGTCATGGCTGATAAAACCGCCATGAGCCAGTCCCTTTTGTTTGACCCGACCGGAGGGTGCTCCGTCGGATAGATTGAAGAATCGAAGCCTCTTCTTGCTACTCGGATATACCAACTGGTCGCTGAAAATGGTGAGGGGCCCAATCGGCTTGTCCCCCTCTTTTTGCTCCCAGAGCAGGGACAAGTTTCCGGTAAAGGATGGGTTATCGATTCTTCCCTGTGCAGACGCATTTCCGCGGGAGTATGCCCATGGTGATTCCGACACCGACTGGTCTTGTCCCAGCTTATATGACTTGGAACATCCGATACCCGCCGACATGAGGATAAGTGCAGCCAGCGCGGCAGTTCTTTTCTTCATTAGAAGTTCCATCCGAAAAAGAAGTCAAAATCTGTTTTAGGGCTGATTGACTTAAAGTCTGTTGTGCGCGAAAAGTCAAACCTCAGCATAGCCAGGTAACCCAAGCTGACTCGGATTCCAACACCGAATGAGCCATAGAGCCTATCGAAATCGTCGTCCCAAGCCGAACCGACATCGGCAAAGATAGCGCCGCGAATTGCCTGGAATCCGAGACCGCCGATAGGCAGACCGATGAAAAGATCATCGATAAGAGGAAAGCGGAGTTCATTTGAAGTGAACATAACATTTCGGTTATAGAAATGACGCCGGTCAAAACCACGGAATGACCACGAACCGCCCAAATAGACGCGTTGAGGCTCAGGGCCAGTCGAGCTATAGGCATAGATACGATTGGCGAAAGCTGAATATCGTCCCAGTCGAACGTAATGTCTGAAATCCGCCGAACCGCTTCGGTTATAATTACGACCCTCGTTCAACGAAGACGTAAGGCTTAAAGTCACATTGTATCGCCGGCCTTCAATAGGTCCGGAAATGTCCCAGAGTGAATTGTCATAGACCAAGCTCAAGGAATTCGTGACGAGAAAGCCTTCGCTGTCCCGAAGACCATAGCGGCGGTCTTTGAGTGAATATCTGGCGAATGTAACAAAATCAAAGCGGTTAAATTTTGAGAGCGGGTAAGAGAGCAGCGCAAGCCCGCCGGCCTGACGCTCAGTATAGTAGAAATCCAAATCATTATAAAATTCATCGTAAAGATGGTACAGCCCGACACCCCAATTAAGCCGCTTCTCTTTGTTCACATGGGTAATGCCCAAATTGAACGATGTCAAAAAGTTGTCTTTTGTGTCGGCTGTATTATTGAGGAGAAAGTAATATGCCTTGTTGCCCAGAATGTCCGAGACAGCCATTTGCAGACCGCCGGTAGAACCGTAGACGGGGTCGTATCCCACAGAAGACTGGGCAATATCAAAGGAATAGTCGGCGTCGTATTTAATCGAGGCGCGGCTATAGCTTGAGTCAATCCTCAGCGGCTCCCAGGTATGCGTCGAAGCAACAATGTTATGCTCCACAGCTTTTGGTTCTTCAAGAAGCTCCATCTGGTAAACTTGGTATGTCATCTCCTGATAGCCGGTATAAACGAGGGTCTTCCCGTCTTCTGTCAGACGCGGGTCGAACGCACCAGTTGCATACACCGACTGACGGGTCATCTCGCTGTTTGCTCCAAGCAGGAAGAGGTTAAAAGATCCCTCACGGTTTGAGCTGAAGAATACTCCCCGTGAAGTCGGCTCAGGCGTACGGTCTTCAAAATTACCGAAAGTGAGCTGAGCTGGCTCGCTGCCAGCGAGTGTGTCGAGCTTAAATATATTAGTGGCTCCCGTCGGACCGTCAACTGAGCGGTTGGAGGCAAAATAAATCGTCGCGCCATCTTTGGAAAAAGCCGGGTCGATATCATAATAATTATCGTTCGTTAAAGGCTTACACAGTCCAGTGCTAATATCGAGCACATATATGTCCGAGTAGCCGCTCTTCTGGAATCCAGTGAAAACAATCGTTTCGCCATCGGGTGAGAAGCGAGGTGAACGGCAGGCGACAATACCATCCATCTCATATCGACGGGTAACTTCTTCTTTGTTCAAGTCGTAGATATTGAGGACATCGCTGCCTTTATTTTTTGAAGAAAAGACTACCTTCCCTTCATTATTGGCATCGATGCCCGAACGAAGCAGATAAAGCGATTCATACGCGGGGCTTCGCTCTCCCTTGACCAGCGTTTTGACGTCTCCGCCTTCCCCGCGCGGTTTCATATACAGGCCAGAGTAACCCATACGATTGGCCATAAAGACAATCCATTCGGTGTTCCCTTCGCCGTCATCCCATGTGATCGGGACACCCTTGACAGCGAATCCGCGGCCTGATATTTGTTCTGACTCCATTTTGGGAAGAGCCATCGAATCCATTTCTGGATAGTATTTTTTCTTTAATGAATAGTGCCATTTCTTGGAAAGCTGTTCGAGGTTATCGCCGAGTGTCACTTTGACTATTTCATCAAAAGTGCGTCCCTTAGTCCAATTTTCATTCAACAAGGCAAGTTTGTCGGAACCGTAAGTCGAATCAATGAAAGTACAAAGCGACTCGCCGAGTTTGTACATATAGAATGTACCTTGGACTACATAGAGATTTTCAATAGTCGGCAGTCGGTTCGAAAGAACCATATCTTTAACAACCATGTCAGCTTCGGTGTCCCATTCCTTAGACCAAAATTCGGCCTGCCCTTCGGTGAACCAGAGCGGCGGAGAACTATGCTGGACAGAGGCCTGACGATTGACAGTATGTTCAAGTTTCGAAATTTGAAAGACGTGGACAAGTTCGTGGTTTATGACATGAAGGAAATCATGATACGAGCCGTTAAAAGGAAGCACTACGCGTCCTTTGAGAAATTCGGTAAAGCCACCGACGGATTCGGACAACATCCCACTGATCACATTGGTCTCGCTAAAGTAGCCAGGCGATGAATAGATAATCAGAGGAATTGGCTTTATGATTTCATGATTGAATTTTGCGGCAAGCGGGCGATAGGCATCCTCGGCGGCACGCGCGGCAACTCCGGCAATCTCAGCTTCTTCCTTATAGAAGTAGATTCTGAAATGCTCGGTGCTCATAACCTGCCAGTCAAATTCAGTATACTGAACTTTGTTTTTACCAAAGTGGTATTGTGCATGTACGGACGTCGGTGATAAAACGAACGCCAATACGGTCAGTAAGATAAGGGCCGATGTATAATATGATTTCATAAAGCGACCAGATGTGTTGTAATCCTTTTGCATGATCTGATAACTGTTCTTTTGGTCTAACACCAAAAAAATAACCCTGTTCCATCTTCTTACAAAAAAGGACGATTCAATATTGAAAAGGGTTCAATACTGTCTTGTAGTATCGGCAACTTTGATGTAAAGGCGAGATTAAACGGGCAAAAAGAAATTGAGGCTAAATAAGCTTTATTGCGTCAAGAATACTGAATACCACCTCAATGTCTCTGCCCACTTCGCGATTTGACAGGGCTGCTTCAGTACGCGTACCATAACCGGTTCTTACAAGAATCGACCTGGCCCCGATAACTTTCGCAAAGTTCATATCGTCTATCGTGTCGCCGATAACAATCGAACGCCGTAGTTCCACTCCTAACTCTTGTACAGCTCCCTCGGCCATCCCGGCTGAAGGTTTTCTACAATCACAGATAAGAGATGTGGTCGAGGGATAATGAGGGCAATAGTATAGTCCATCAAGTGTAATACCGTTGCTTGCCAAAATATTTCTGAGGCGGTCATTGACCGCTTCAACATTTTCTATTGTAAAGTAGCCTCGCGCGACACCAGACTGATTGGAGACAACAACGATCTTATAACCTTTCTGAGTGGCGAGATGCAATGCTTCTACTGCTCCATTTTCCAGTTCGACTTGTGCCGGGTCGGAGAGGTAATGTTTGTTTACAATCAGCGTACCATCACGATCAATGAAAACTACTGGCGCAAGAGCGCTAAGCTTATTCAGTTGAGCAATTGCCGATTGGGCGACGTCGTGCGGTAGTATACGTGTAAAACAAAACTGCTCCGGTCTCCAGCATGGAGTTTTGCCATGGAGCGAACAGGGCCGACAAAATTCATCGGTCTCGATAATAAGGTCGTGTGGTCCCCGCGGTGAAAATCCAAGGGCCGGGTGTGTTGGCCCGAAGATGCCAATTGTAGGCGTCCCGAGCGCTGATGATAAGTGCATGAGTCCGGAATCATTGGCGATAGTCAGACCTGCCTGAGCGATTAGATCTTTGAGAGTCGTCAAAGGCGCATCGATCAGTTCAGAAAATGATGTCGGCGGAAGAAATTTCTCAAGGGTTGATTTGCCTGCCTCGGCGCGGGTTGTTACCCAAATGATATGGGCCCCAGATCGCTCATGAATCAGCTTTGCGGTTTCGGCGAACTTCTCGACAGGCCATTGCTTGTTTGCATGAGCGGCGCCCGGTGCAATTATTACAGTCTGGCTGGGTCTTTTTGCTGAGCTGAGCGCCGGGACGTATTCGAACGAACGTCTGATATTCGGACGTTTGCAAAACGGGATTTTCCCGAGTTGAAGCAGGCAATCATTATATAAATCGATAGTATGCGGCCAGGAATTCGGAATGATTTGAGTCCGGACGATTTTTCGTCGCTCGAAACTCCGTTTGGGATAAACGATAGTCTTCCCCGCCCGGATAATCTTACTTGTCAGCCACGAGCGGGTATTACTATGCAGGTCAAAAAGAATATCAAATCCCTCTCGTTCTATGTCTATAAGCGTTGCCAGAAGTTTCCACAATCCTGAATTTGCAGGCAGGGTGGCGATTTGATCTATTTCAGGCAGAAGCTCGACGGCTGTTCGAAAGCGCTCTTTTGTAAGAAAGACTATATGGGCGGCGGGAAAATGAATTCTGAGATTTATCAGAAAAGCGGATGTGAGAAGGACGTCGCCCAGCGAACCAAAGCGAACAACCAGGATTCTTTGCTGCATTACCAGAAATAATACAGGCCAAATGCCCCTACGGCAAAACAATAATAGGCGAAATATTCAAACTTTCCCTTTTGGACAATCTTTAAGAGGCCTGCCACTGATAAGAGACCGAAAACAAAGGCGAATAAGGCACCAACAAGATAGGGGCCTATGTGCAGACTATCGACTGCTACCAGGGCGTCGGTTTTGAAAATAATTGCGCCGGTAATGGCCGGAATGGAAAGCAGGAATGAAAACTCAGCGGCCTTTACCGCATCGAGACCAGTATACATGCCCATTGAAATGGTCGCGCCAGACCTGGAGATACCGGGCAATATGGAGATCGCCTGCCCGATTCCCATCGTAATTGCATGAAACAAGCTCACTTTTTCGCTGGTGGGCTTGGCAAGTCTAACAAACAATAAAAGAAAGCCTGATATAATCAGCGATGCGGCAGTTGTTCGGGGGTCAGAGAAAGACGATTCAAAAAAATCGTTGAGAAATATTCCAGCCAGTCCGGCAGGTATGGTTCCTATGACAAGATATAATATGATTCTGCGCTCTTCAGTTTTAGCTCTGTCGAACAGAGCGAGCATCAAAGCCCAAAGCTTCTGGCGGTAGTACAAAATGACCGCGATTAAAGTCCCGATGTGGACAACTATTTCGAGCGTTATCCCCGGTTCTTTGACTCCAAGCAAAAATTGGGCGAAGACTAAATGCGCCGATGATGAGACTGGCAGAAACTCAGTGAGTCCCTGAACAATGCCGAGTATAATTGCGTCGAGGTATGTCATAAAATAAAAGCCCCGTTGATCGGGGCTTTCCAGATGCCACTGCAAGAAAACACGAATAATTTACATTATGTTAAAATCAATACCAAAAAAGATGCCGTCGTTGCCATCCAACTGGAATTCAAAGAAGCCCGCCACTGTCGGTGAAAAGTCATATTTCAGGCCGCCATTGAATCCGAACTCCAAATCAGAATTGGAATTGTCGCCGCTGAACCCCGGCCCAGTGTCAAATGATTTTGACTCGAGGCGGATATTGATTCGAGCATACGGACTGAGCGTGCTTCCATTTCTCATCGCAAATGGGTACGAACCAATGAGATGTCCTCCAAATTGCACGGCAGAGAAACCATTAACATCGACAAATTCGAAGAGGGCGCCGGTGGCCATATCAAAAGGAGCTCTTCTTCCTTCTTTAACATTCCAAAACTGCCATTTAAAGTCTGCTCCAAATGAAACGGCAAGATCATCGGTGTCTGCGTCATAAATTGCCAGTTTAAGCCGCCCGTCCGTATACGTCGACATTCCGAAAGTAAACTGGCCAAAAAAGGACGTCGCATCGGCGATTCCGGCCCCAATGAGGAAATTTCCCTTCCCTTGCCCGACAGTTCGCGCGGTCGTCAAAGTCCCAAAGGCTGATCCAATTGTAAAGTCGGCCTTTGCAAGTCCTGTTGTTGCAATTAACGTAAGGATAAATAGTACTGTTATTCTCTTCATTATTGACCCTCTCATCTGTGTCACATGCTTAGTTTGACAAGAAATTACCTTCAGACACGGAGCCTGTCAAATAAAAAATAGACGGAAAACTGGGATTAAACCGAGTGGGATAACCGTAAAAGCTTGAAATTAGAAGGAAATCAATACAAATTGAACTTGGCGATTCGGTCGCGGAGGGTGTTGCGGGAAATCCCAAGCGTCTCTGAGGCTTTCACTTGATTTCCTTCGAAGTGCTTCAAACACGAGGAGATAACCGCCCGCTCAAGTGCCGACTCAAGGAAGTGATATATGCGGCCTGGCGAATTGCTGATAAGTTTCGGCATTACCGGGTCGATTATCTTCTTGAAAGTTTCGGTGTAGTCATCCTGAAGGACAGAGAGATCGAACTCGATTTTGGGAGTTCCCTCGGCGAGACTTGGGAAGTCCTCGGCCTCAAGGGTGTCATTTTTTGACATTACAAGCGCAGTATGGACATTATTCTCAAGTTCGCGCACATTTCCCGGCCACGGATATTTCAGCAGGAGGGCCATCGCCTTTTTCGAGACCGACTTTGTCTGCACTCCCAGACTATTCGAGAACTTGCTCCTGAAATAATCGACAAGCAGTCCTATATCCGGTTTGCGTTCCCTAAGCGGTGGAATAAAGAGCGAGACCACTTTTAATCTATAGAATAGGTCGACCCGGAAAGATCCTTCCTTCATCGCCTGCACAAGCGATTTATTGGTGGCCGCGATAATCCGTACATCGACCTTTATTGACTCGTTGCCACCCACTCGTTCGACCTGCTTTTCCTGGAGCACACGGAGGAGTTTGGCCTGCGTGAGCATTGACATATCACCAATCTCGTCAAGAAAGAGTGTTCCGGTATCGGCCTGTTCGAACTTGCCTATGCGTTTATAATACGCTCCGGTAAATGCGCCTTTTTCATGGCCAAAAAGCTCTGATTCGAGCAATGTTTCAGGAAGCGCGGCGCAGTTGACCGACAGAAATGCATTATTGCGGCGTTTCGAGTTGCGGTGAATGGCGCGAGCAACAAGCTCTTTGCCTGTCCCTGATTCGCCGAAAATAAGTACAGCGGCGTCCGATTTCGAAACCTGACCGATAAGTTTTGCTATTTCCACAATTTCGGGCGACTGTCCGACTATTTCATCGAGTTGCGTTGTTACAGAATCGGGAGAGGCCAGAGTCGGCAACTTGCGTGAAGCAACAAACCCGCATGCCTTGTTGACTGTATCAATGAGTTTTTCTATTTCGAAGGGTTTGGTCAGATACTCATAAGCCCCCTCACGCATTGCTTCCATAGCATTTTCAGTCGAAACAAATCCTGAGATCATAATGACTGGAACCTGGTCGAGGTGCTTACGAATCTGCTTGAGTACATCAAGACCCGACATCGTCGGCAGATTGACATCGAGCATGACCAGATCGACATCGTTGTTGGAGCTCAGGAAACGACTTACATCGGAGCCGTCTTCGAGAAAATTAAAATGGAATTTATCGCTGTCAAACAAGTTTGCCAGCGAGCGGGATACGTCTTTGTCATCGTCTACGAGAAGTATGTTTTTCATTCGTAATTTCTTTTGTTGGCTCTATAGAAAGAGTATCGGCCAAAATCAGGAATCTTTGAGAGGAATTATTTGCTCTTTTTTGAGGGGGTTCATGACGAAGGTTTGGATGGTGATGCACGAGAACGTACGACAGCCACAAGTGACAAGAGAATGAAGAATCCCTGAACCGTTCGCCTGCGGCGAACCGTTGGCGGAATCGCTACAAGACTAAGAAATTATGAAAATGAGAGGGCCGCGCCGGCCGGAGGTGGAAGATACACCAACCACGGTGTGGAGGGTTTTGCAAGAGTACTTTCCCCATTATGACGTTGGGAAGAAGGTTTAAACTATCGCTCTTTTTCGGAGAGAAATTTGGCCGCAGTGCTCATCCAGAAAAACGAGGCAAAAAGTTCTATCAGAAGGCCAAGGGCAAGTACCCCTGCGACTAACTCAGGTTTGAACCGCTGGATAAGCTGAGGGGAATAGCCTGCGGTTGCCGAAACTAAAGCCGGTCCCGCGAGAATTAGAGCCGAAAGGATAATGCAGGTCAAGGGACGGGAGGCAAATATCTTGAGAGATCGAACAATCGCCTTGAGGGCATTTTCTTTAAAAATCACAACGGATGGCAGGGCAAAGAATAACGGCGAAAGGATCAGAATATAGGCGCTTGGCAGCAGAACAAAATTAAAGGCCATAATTCTGCGCGGGCCGTCGAGCAGAGGCGCAAACCACTTGGGCAGGAATACGCCTGAGAGAAGGGTCAAGCCGTTTATTACAAGCCAGACAATCATCAATTGTACCATAAACGGGAGGGTCGATTTAATTGGGGATTGCTGTCCCTTCGTTCCGAAATAGACTCGCCCGAAGACAATCGCAATCACGCCCAGCGCAAAGCCTTCAAACAAGAAGCCGAGGATGAACTTGGCCCACCCGAAAAATTCCGGAAGCAGAATAAATTGGGTCGGATAGTGCGTATAGAACGTCGCCCGCTCGGGTCCGAATACAGAAAACCAGGCCGACATGATTCCTGAAAAGAGCGGAGACATAAAATCATAATGGGCCAAGAGAAGAAGCGCCAGCAGAATATAATAGGACAAAAGCACAAGCCATATTCTTCCCTGCTTAAACTGCCGAAACGTCTCAACAAAGAGAAAAATGACTTGATTGATTTTCCCAAGTATCGTCATCGCAGTTTTCTACAGTATGAAGACAATAATTTCATTTGATCCGGTCGCCAGACCATGACGGTCATAGACATAGATTCTGTAGCGCATCGTTGTTGCGGTTACATAATCGGTATAGGTGTCTGTCGACTTATTGTTTATTATCGAGACTAATTGATCGAGGGTATCCACAGTTCCTGATGGCGCCCGATAGATGCGATAACTTGCAAAATCAGCGTCTTCATTTCGGGTCCAGGCAAGTTTGATATTGTTTGGATCGGTGTATACTCCAGCAATTGTTACACCTGCAGGAGCGGTATTGGCCGGTGTGGTTGCACTATCTACATTTGAGCCGACCGAGAGTCCAATCGAATTGCATACATAAACACGGTAATAATATTTGCTCAATGGTTCAGCTGTGGTGTCAACAATATTAACCGTGTTCTTGTCCGTTATAGTCTGAACTAACAATGACAAATTGCTTACAAGATTTGTGCTGTGGCGGTAAATACGATACCATGAAAATGCCGAACTCGCATTGACCGTCCAGCTTAAATTTATTTTGAAGGTCGACAGCGCTGTGGCCGAAACAAGCTGCACTGCTTGCGGAGCGCTCTGAATGCTGAGCAGGCTTTTTGCAGTTGATGCAGTAGCCGCATTGCCAGCCTCGTCAGTGAATTTTCCGGTAACTACTGCATTTGCAATCACCAGATCCGTCTGCACGATATATCGCGCCATATACAATCCATCGCTGGCAATATCGCCCGCTACAGAGCCGTCGTCGAACAGTTCAATCTGGCTCAATCCCGGCAATGAAACGGTGGCATCTCCCCCGCTCTCACGGGAATTTAATCCAAAGTAGATGGTATCTGCCGCAGAGAAGGTCTTATTTTGGGGAATGAAAAATACTGAATCAATTGAAGCGCGTGTGTCTAAAATGATTTTGTCGCGAAGGGCTTGGCCAGTCTCCGAGCCATTCACAAAAGTAAGTCGCGCATAGACTGTCTTTTCCCCCTCGCCAGACGACAGGGTGAATGACTTCTGCGAAGTAAATGGAGTCCTTACCGCGTCGGCAAATGTCGAATCCTCGGAGAGGGTGATATGCGTAGTATTCGAAGTGGCATTGATCTGAATTTGGACCGAGCGGCTATTGACATACTTATTGTTGTTATTTACCGTGATTGTCAACACTGAAAGGGTAGCTACTACCGGTGATGAACGTTCTCCCTCTATACCGTCGGCGTTGACAGATGCGACGCTAAACTGATACCGCTGGTTGAGCAGAAGTCCCGTGACGGTAAAGGTGTAGGCAGTAGTAGTCTGACTTTGGAGGAGCGTGGTGCCCGTCGAGTCGTACGTATAGACCTTGAAGCTCACGATGCCAGCTGGATTGGCGACGCTCCATGTCAGGGTGACAGATTGATTATTTAATAGTGCCTGAATTTGAGATGGGGCGGGTGGCGCATCCGGGAGTGGGTTCACAGGATTGCGTGTTTCTATATGCCGGCTACAGCCAAATAAGGCAAGCGCCAACATACCTGTAGCGACAAGTAATCGTTTCGACATGGTCTTTCCGTTGGTTTAGAAGTTGCACGACAGAGTCATCCCCACCTTGTCAATTTGAAGTTCCGGAGCGAGGCTTAATCCCTTGATGGAAAAAGCGCCTCGGTCTTCGGGAAAAAAGAAAATTGCATCAACAACGCTGACAAGCCACACACCGGCGACAGCGCCGATGGAGATCCGGCGTAGATTCTCGGCGTCGTAAGCCTCTTCGCGGGCTTTATTAAGGCGGTTCGCATACGGCGCAAGGTCACCGGGGTTCGACTGTCTTGCGACAGCGCGATCATATTCGTCGGAGAAGGCTTGATGAACGTCAAGCTTTTCGTTGAAATGATCATTGACCAAAAGAAATCCGGTAATTGTCGTTACGGCCAGAAGATGGAATACGTATCCCTTCGATGATTGATCAGTGTAGCGTTGCCCCCAGCCCGGGACAAAGAACGAGCGGACGGCCGCTTTGAGCCTTGTCTTTGGAATAAGTGTGACATCGAGCTGCGAACTCTTTGCAGGATCGATATTCAAACGCGTGCTGTAGCGTTCGTATCCGAATCTCTTCACTATTATTTCGTAACTTCCAATAAGCGGATAACGAAAACTCACCGGCGAAATACCCGTGACGGTCGCCTCGCCCTTAAGCATTACTTCCGCCCCGCCCGGAGTCGATGTCACAGTGAAATCACCTGTTGCAGTATTTTGAGCAAAGAGAACGTTTGATGTTCCCAAAGCCATAATAACAAAAATGACGAAAATCCGTTTCTTCAAATCGCTCCCTTACTTGACTTGTAAAAAAACCTCTGCAACTATAATCGGTTAGTGTACACAATTACTATACCTTTTAGCAAGATTAAAGTCACAAAAAAGCCGATTTCGTACCGGCTAAACCATTATACAGCATGTCTGGACATTTAGCTGAGAAAGTACAAGTTTGAGTGGATTTAAAAAGATAGAAAAGTAGCTCAGCAAGCGCCGCGGCCAGTGACTACAACAATGACTGTCCGGCAGAGAATCCGCACGTCTGCCAAGAGAGACCAGCCTTTTATGTACTGCAGATCGAAACGCACTTTTTCAGTAACGCTGGCTATAGAAGAATCGTAGCCATTTTCGACCTGGGCTAATCCGGTCAGACCCGGTTTTACTTTGAGACGGTGACTATAGCCGTCGACTTTGGTAGACAAATCCCTCACAAAGCACGGGCGTTCCGGACGAGGTCCAACAAGGGACATCTCGCCTTTGAGGATATTAATGAATTGCGGGATTTCATCAATGCGGAACTTCCTTAAGAAAGAGCCGATTTTTGTAATTCGCTGATCATTTATGGACGACCAGACCGGGCCCGAAGCCTTCTCGGCATCATGAATCATGGTGCGAAACTTGATTACATTAAAAAGCGTCCCGAAATGTTGTTCACGTCGACGCTCGCGATCCCGCTGATCGGCAACGCCGACTTTTTTGACAAAGCGGCGATCAGATTTCCGACGGTTCACTCCTACACGAACTTGTGTGTAGAAAACAGGGCCGTTTGAACCGAGCTTTATCAATAGGGGAAGGATAATCCAAAATGGGAGGGTGAGAAACAAACCGGTCGAGGCACCGACAATATCAATAATTCTTTTCATCGCAGCATTCATCTGTGCCTTGAGCTGACCGGATTTGGTCAACGCCGCGGGCATCGCAAAAATATACAATGTTGTAAGCGCAATGAAAAGCAATCCGAACACTTCGCCAAAGAAAAACTTGATTCGGAGGGGGGAAAGGATGAAATCATTATTGTCCGAAAGTGAGTCTCCGGCAACTTCGGAACCGCTGGCATACCCATATCTAACAGAGCCTAAATTCGGCAATGCCACCGAGTTGTCGTTCGTTTGGGAATATTTCCCTTCAAGATTACTCACGCTTCTCCCTGTCCGTTATCCATAAAATACAGCAATACAAGCCAACATAGAGCAAAAGTGCTGCCAATATTTGTTCGCTATCCCTTATACTGGACGCTCGAAACCGTGGTTGCAGAACTAATCTACAAGTACCCGAAATTCAACCTTTTAAACGGCATTGCTAAACTCATACTTTATGAGTGCGCTGGAATGATTATTTTAGTGCTTATTGAGTACTATCAGTCTCCATAGAATTAAAGCATTAAAGTGCAATGTTTTGCGTAATTCGCGAGTAATTATGTGGGAAATACCCGTGTGTACGATAATTGTGTGAGACTAGTATAAGCTTTGGCCATCCAATGGCATTTAGCTCCTACTCCGCTTAATTCCCGAATTTAAATGAGAGCGAAAATCTATGAAGGGCATCGGACGTGTAGGCGTCGTCCGGAGTAAAAGCGTAGTCAAATTCCGCAGATGAAATGCGTAGACCTGCTCCAAAAGATAAGGATGCCACGGTGTTATTCATCTCGGTCGTCAAATAATGGTCAAATCCTGTCCGCAGGAAATATTTTTGGCTGAATCCAAATTCAAGACCGTTTCTCATTACAGTTTCGCCGTAGAGATTTTTCAATAGATCAGCCGAGGCAACCATGAGGTCGTCAAAAGGTCTGACAGCGACCCCAGCTCGCACTGATGCCGGCAAGTTCTCATCTATAGCATCAAATTTCATCTTTGTGCCAATGTTGGTTGCAGCCAATCCGAATGTCACAAAAGGCATTGAATACTTGACGCCAAAATCGGCGGCGTATGCCGAGCCGCTGTATGTATCCAGTCTTTGATTGATGATTTTCCCGGTTGCGCCGACGGAGAGTCGTTCATTGATGGCCATGCCAAGAGAAATACCTCCCGCCCAGTCATAGGCTTGCAGTTCACCAATCACAACGCCATTTTCATTAAAGCTTTCGATCGTCCCATAGTTGAGGTAGCTTATTGAAGCCGCAACCGACAACCTCTCGGAAATAGGCATCGCGAAGCTTCCGTGCTCAATAGAAATATCCTGATACCAGGTAAAGTGACTGAGAAAGACTTCCTTATTCTCCAGATGTCCAAGGCCGGCCGGGTTCCAGTAGGTGGATACGGCTCCCTCAGAGAGAGCGGTGAATGCGCCTCCAAGTCCTGCCGCCCGAGCACCCATGCCTATTTGAAGAAAGTCAGCTGTCGTTCTGCTTGAGTTTTGAGCATAAAGAGGAACCGTTACCAAGAGTGATATCAAAAACGGCACAATGCCATTTCTAATAGTGCGTACTAATCGTGCAATTTGCATAGTTGAATCCCTTCCGGTTATGGTTATCTCCCCTTTATGCAAGGCCAGTGCCGGAAGGGGACGGTTGCTGGTTGGCCGGAGATTAAATGTTGATCTATTGCTGTTGAGCATAACAACCAGTTGAGCCACCATCTGTTAAGCGAGTCATAAAATTACAGAAACTATTTCTCCGCGCTAAAAAAGATCCGTCGAAGAATTGTCGGAGCTTATCTATTTGCTCCTTATTTGGACAGAGCGGTTCCCCAATCAGACTTTGAGCAGGCCAAACGCCAACAACGCACCAGCTTCGGCCTCGCTGTTCAAAATCAGTATGCCTGTACTACTGTTTGTCGGAATATTGACTTGCAATTTGAGTATGTAATGGACAATATCCCACAATGTATTGGTTCGATTGTTTGTTAAGATTTTGAAGCGAATGGGCATTCTGCCGATATAAATAAGTACGAAGTCCATGAGAAGCTCCTCTGTATGAGAAGGTTGGCGTGGTGACGAATTATAAATGAAGAGGGGCGTGTGAAAAGGAGATCAAAATGAAGTTATCCGAACGGATATTATTTTTGTTAACTGTGCCTATGGTACTTTCGCTTCTGGGTTGCGGCGGTTCTGATTCTCCAGTAGAACCACAACCGACTGGACCGATGCTTTCGATTAACAATGTCGCAGTAAACGAGGGATCGAATGCCGTCCTAATAGTTTCACTGAGCGAGACTGTCGGCCAAGCTGTAACATTTACCTATTCAACCTCGCCGGGATCCGCAACCGCCGCCGATTACACAGTCCAGACAAATGTTTCCGGGTCAATTGCGTCAGGCGCGACAACAACAACTATCACCATAGTCACCATCGATGATGTCACTGCGGAAACCAGCGAAGCATTTTCGGTCGTCCTCTCCTCTCCTACAAATGCAGGAATTTCGGATGGAACAGGCTCAGTCACCATCAATGCCAACGATGGCGGCGCTGCAGGAGTTAGCTTCATGAATGATGTCCGTCCTATAATTACTTCCAGCTGCGCAATAGCCGCCTGTCATGGCGACGGCTCAAATCAAGGCAGTCTGACTTTTGGGTCGGCCACATACCCTGAGGTGAGGAATGCAAATGGGGGCAGTGGTCCTATTGTTATCGTCGGTAACGCCGCCAGCAGTAATCTGTACCTCAAAGTAACACCGACGCCGCCATTTGGATCGAGAATGCCAGTTGGGGGCCCGTTTCTTTCGGCAACTCAAATTAATCTTATCCGCGACTGGATAAACCAAGGCGCGCTGAATAATTAAGATTGTAGTCGGGTAGCACCTGTTCCGCGTTCCTGACATTTGTCGGGCGGTGCGATCTTATCTGTGGTATCGGGCGTCCCCGACGGGGCGGTTAGACTCGCCCGACACTATGATTAAACTGTCAGGCGGGGGCTGCCTGACAGTACAGACAGAGTACCCACCGTCCGCCACGGCGGAGTGGGGTACCCACGAGGTGCGGGAATTATAACATGAGATTGCCATCCAACGTGTCGGACAGCAAGTAGGTCAGTCCGCCGTGGCGGACTGACCTACTTAAAAGAAGGCAAAGCAATAACGGTGAGTGAGGGTTCAGCTTCGATAGCTTGTGTTCGTACCAGACCTACAGATTATTTTTGGGCGGCTTTGGGAAGACGAGCTTTCATTTGTTGGTAGCGTTCACGACCGTCTCGAAGATTTTTGGACAGTCCGCGCATTGAACTAATTTGCTCTTTCGCCCGGTCGATTCGTTCCTGGGTTTCAGGGTGTGAGCGAGACAACTTTTCAAACACATTGGTACTTGCGCCTGCACCGACCGCGGCAAGCTTATCAAACATTCCAATCGCGCCATTGGGATTGTAACCGGCATTTTTCATATAATAGATTCCAAAACTGTCGGCCTCGCGCTCGGCATCGCGAGAATACCCGGCGAAAGCCACTCCCATACCGATATTAATTGCTGCCGCAAGCACCTCGCTTGAATTCCCGCCTAACACCAGTTGCGAGGCCAGCCCTACACCGAGTGCGGTCTGCACTCGTTTCACTCCATGCCGGGCAACTACATGAGAAATTTCATGGGCCATCACCGCCGCCATTTCGGCCTCGGATTCCATATGTCTGAGCAGACCAGTGTAAAAATAAACATATCCACCGGGCGCGGCGAATGCATTGACATCATCAGATTCGATGACGGTAAAATGGTACACTATGTCTTTCCGGTCGCTCACAGCAACGATTTTATTGCCCACTTCGGCAAGGTATCTTTGCCACTCCATATCTTTGAAGGTTTTTTCAGTCGAAGCGACTTGCTTGGCCATTCCTGCGCCGATTGCGATTTCCTGGCTCGTAGGGATAATAATAAATGATTTGTCTCCGCCGGGGCCGGTTGTGGCGCATGATGTAAAAAGTGCTGCAACGAGGATGGAGAGGATTAAATATCGCATCCGATTCCTACAGGTTTGCCTTGTCTGCCAAATCACCGATGACAGGCAAGCGATGGTTTTTTCCCTGAAGGGCGAAGTAAATCCCCGCAGCGGCTAAGCCCAGCGCGGCGACCAGTAGTCCCCTAAACACAAAGTCAGCGATACGGTCAATAGAGAAAAGGATGGCAAGCATTTCTATGAAGAAGAGAACGACACCCTGACGGGCATGAAAATAGACCTGTTTGTTTTGCCGCATATTCATAAGAGGTATAAAACAGAGAAATGGCACATAGGCCATAATCGCGGCTACACGGGTCTCTTCATTGAGAAATTTCGCCTCTGCTTTTTCGGAGACAGAAACATTGATAACCACATCGTCCGCGGTTGTAGTGGTCGACGCATCGACGCCTGGCTCCACTGTCGGGTTATGAAAAAATGACTCGTTTGGATTCTGTTCTTCCATCGGGACCTCGATTTCCCCGCGTCATCATGAAACGCGGCATTTTGCTTAGAACGGCCAGAACAGTTCCTTGTCGGGCTCTGGCAATGTCACCGCAATCATTTCCTGTTCGGGCCAACTCTCTAATTTCTTCTCACCATCATAGAACGTAATTGACAATTCCGCAAGTCCAAACCCATCGGGTTGAACGAGATTGCGTCGGATAGCGATTTCTATATTTTCATCAAAAGCGTAACGGGTATCTGCATTGTCGGATTGATCCGCCGGCCCGGACGCATTCTTCAGTTGAAAATTCTCCGAGAAGCCGGATTGAAAACCAACCACCAAACGCGGCGCGGCAAGCGCATTGAGGACTTTCTTCACGGTCAGGTCGACCCGCAGGTAAAAATAATCCCGGTCAAATCCAAAATATATTGTCGAGGCCAGTCTATCCACGCGGTGCATTGTTCCGCCAGCTTTAAGACAGTCAAAAATCCCTGCGCCGCTCCATTCATAATAATATGATATACGACCGTCTATTTTGGGAGAGATGGTTCCTTCGGGAGCGATAAGAGTCGACGCCCGCAAACCGAGCGATATCGGCTTGAATAATGCCTCGGGTATATTGAGGCCGATTAGCGAATATACAGCCATAAGCTGTTTTCTGAAGATGATATCAAATTGCTGGTTATGGAACCCTTGGTGATCGTCGCCGTACCACCAACACCAATCCGAGCCCTCAGCGATATATATCTGAGTCCATGCGGCCTGCAATATAGTTTTATCGAACCGTGGATTTGCTGTAGAGAAGGCGCTCAAGGCATCGCGGGCATCGGTTAACAAATCCCATGCGGCATTATCTTCGGCATGGCCGATCCATATCCGGAAGTTATGATTTATCCATGAGCCGGCGAAAACCGAAGGCAATTCTTCGGAGGTCAGGGTTTGGGCCGCCTCGGTCATTGTCACCATTCTAATCTCGCTGTCACTGCTCAGTCTTTGGTAAAGCAAAGTCAAAAATTCATGGGCATCATCGGGGAAGTATTCCCATGCGTTCTCTCCGTCAAGAATGACAGGAACAACGGTCGAGTTTAAATTGTCGCGGCATCGCTCACGAATCTGTTTGAGATGGCCGATGAAATCAGAAACAGCGCGTTCGGCTGGCCATCCGGAATAGACAAAGCCGATTCTATCCGAGAGAACATGGTCGCGAAAAAATAACTTGAGCCCTTTGAATTGATACATTGAATACAGGGCATTTCGCGGGCGTTCTTTCCCTGATTTTCTCAGTGAATGGTAGAGAATTTCTTCATCGCTTGCCGCCCATGCGATCTTCTGCTGTGCAATCAAGGCCAAGGCATTTTCCGAGACTGAACCTTCGGATGGCCACATCCCAGTGAGCGGTCTACCAAAAAGGGCCTGAAATCGCTCCCCTGACATTCGAATTTGTGCAAGCGCGTCCTCAGGATGAATAAAACGCTGTTTGGGGAGTGATATATCGGGAATGGCCTCCCTGGCGGAATCGGTGTCGCACAGGAGCGGAAGTATCGGGTGATAGTACGGTGTGAATGAGATATCGATTCGATTTTCCAAGTAGAGTGATTTATAGGTCGGAACTATTTGGGCCATCAGCGAAAACTGCCAGTCAAGAAATTTGCGCTTCTCCTCTTCTGTAAAATGCCTCCCCTTGCTGAGCAGTGACTTTATGGGATCCTGGTTCCGAAAAAGAGGGTCAACCCAACAGAGGTTGGACCAGACTTGGATGTCCCGAATTTCAGAAGAGGAAAACAAGGCTGCAAGACTTTCCCCCCCACCGTTGGAGCTGCTCGCTTTTTCAAAGAGTTCATGATACCTACTGTGCGGAGCGATCATATGAGTTGGATTAGCCGAGAAAAAACTCTGAAGGATTTCCCGCTTGTCAAATATGCTGAGTGATTCGGCGTCAAGTCGGCTCAGGTCCAGATGCCGGTCCGTTCCGCCATTTGCGTACAGTTCAAGCTGATCGATGAGCGATGGGACGAGGTTAAATGTTACTTTGACATTTTCATGCGCGGTTGCAAGAAGCGGCATATCAAGATAATCCTTGAGCGCATGGAGACGCACCCAAGGCATGAGGAGCCTCTTAGAGGCCGGCTCCTGATAATTAGGCTGGTGCATGTGCCAGAGGATGGCAACATTCAGAGCGGAATTATTTGGCAAGCGGGTTCCTTAGGATCCCGATTTAGCAGCGCCCTTTTCGGCAAACATTCTTACAGCTTTGACGAGAGCGGGAGCGCTGGGATACTTGGATTCGAGACTATCGATTGCCATTTGGGCGTTTGTAGTGTTACCGGCTTCAAGAAATGTGCGCACCGCAGAGAGGTAGTAATCGGGCTCAAGCGGGCCATCGGGGTACTCCTTCACTGCCTCCAAATATTTGGCGCCGGCTTCGGCAACCTGACCTTGGTTCTCCATAATCGCAGCAAGGCCCGCAAGTGCAGCGGCCCGATTAAGCTTGTTATTTTTATACTTGGAAAGATACTGCTCAAAGAAACGCGTGGCTTCCGGATAAACACGGGACTCGAAATTAATCGTGGCAAGCAGGTAGGTCGCTTGCTCAGCCGCGGGATGGTCGGGATATTGATCCGTAATTTGTGTCAGGGAGAGCACGGCAATCTGACGGTTGCCGCTTTGATAATCGATGACTGCCTGTGAAAGTTTTGTCGATGCTTCCTGCGAGGCATTCGAACGGCTATTCATATAAAATATCAATCCCGCGATAAGAATCGCCGCTGCTACCACACCGATAACTATATATTGCCAGTTCGCTTCTGCCCGCTGGCGAGAGGTAAGCATAAAAGTGGCGAATTTATCTTCTTTAATTTCACGACGTGAAAGTTTGACTTTTCCCTGCATTAGAAATAACTCCCGAAAAAGGTACTGTGAATGGTTTGGCAGTGATTATACGTCCAGCCTGCCGACTTCAATTAAAAAAGGATGGAACATATCTAAATCCCCGTTCTATCCTTTTGTGGTCTTATGATCTATATACGTAACGGCCTTCGCTGAAGCATTGCTCAATTAAACTACTAAAAGTAGCCAGTAAACGTAATATTAAATCTGTTGTCACTCACCTTTGACGTCGGATTTTCCACGATCACTAGCCTAACGGCCTGAGGGTCGGGTGAGGTAATAATAGCAAGTGGGAGCACATAATCTCTCTCATAAGAGGTATGGGAATAGGAAAAGTCGAGGTGAATCTGGCTGAACCGAACACCAGTGCCAAGAGAAAATGTTGTGCTCTTTGGAGTTGTCGCGTTTACCCCGGTAATGAAACCTGTGGTGTCGACAATATAGGTGACATCGGCGGTTGGAAGACTCTCAAATCGAATACCGGCCCGCAAGGGAATAACCAAGCTTGAGGAAAGAGAGTCCTTCATATTCCACAGATACTCTGTTCCCAATCTGAATGATGGGGCGCTGCGATATTTAAGGTGGGCCAGCGTCGGGTCGTTACCCGGAACAAGAGTTGAATAAACCTCGGTGTCAGCTCCAGATGAAACTATGAAGGATGTTCTATTCTTTATTTCCGTCGAGGTAAAGTTGCGATACTCAACATCTCCGGCAACCAACCAACGATAATTAATCTTATAACCAATGCCTGCCGCCAGGAACAAAGGCATACTGATCTTAGTCACATTATTATCAGAAAGAATCGGCAGGGGGTTTGCCCGATCAGGAAGACCATTCGTAAAAGAAGTGAAGTCGAAGCGCAAATCCCTGCTCAATCCAAGGGCGAAAGGAGTACGGACTGTTAGTCCGACAGAGAACCTGCTCTGAGTCCATTTCAGGCCAAGAGTCAAATTCATGCCGGAATAACGGGTCGTATCCAACACACTTTCGTTGGCGGCCACATCTGCTAACTGACCTGGTTTGTCCAGGGGCTCGAAATCATCAAGACTATATCTGGTAACCTGTGAGTTAATTGATTTTCCCAAATAGACGTTGGTCGCTATGCCAAGCGCGAGTTGGTTATAGATACGTGTGCCAAAACCTACGCTGAAGACATCGACACCTGTCTCATATTCCGCAGAATATTTGGCACTGTACAGGCTCGTTTCATTTAAACCATCAAAGGGGTTCGCATCAAATTGTATCTCCAGAAGATTGCCCTCGTTGCGATATTCATCGAAACTGCGGTAGAAGTTACCCGAGAAAACAACGTGATGTCCCTTGATTCGAACCGGAGCCAGGAATGTAAGCATCGATATGGAGTTCAACGAGGCAGTCTGATTGGCAGTAGTCTTCAAGTTCACAAATTCCCCCCGTGGTCGAAACGACCCGAAAGAAATACCAAACATGGGAATCTGCTGAACGTATAATCCCGCAGGATTCCAGCTCACAGCAGTGATGTCGTCAGAAACACCTATATACGCATTGCCCATACCCATTGCTCTTGCCCCTGAGCCGGCAAAACCATAGGTAACGGGCAGACTCGGCAAGGGAACTATAAACTGAGTGCCCTGTTGTGAATGCCCGCTTGAGGCAATACAAAAGCAGGAGAACGCAAAACCGATAAATTTAACCCAACGTTTCATTCCAAACTCTCCCTATTGAAAATAAATCAATGTTCAGCCTATCATCGTAGAGACGCACAAGCCGTCTAAAACGACTAAAGAATATATGACTCAAAGACCGGCATTGTCAATCGATTTCGACCATCAATTTGATAAAATGGGGCTTTGGGGAAGGTCTCTCCTGTTTCTCCAGAGGGATAGACGAATTCGCCCAAAAACTCCACAGTCTCTGGTGGAGATCTGGTCAAAATACCCCCGGCAGGAATCGAACCTGCGACCGCCAGTTTAGGAAACTGTCGCTCTATCCGACTGAGCTACGGGGGCCTTTGGCCTTCAATCAGGCAGTATCGAAATAATCAAACTCGGAGTCGAGCCGAATTTTGCTATTCTGAATCAAAAGAGACGAGGTAATTGATACGGTAGGCCGACAGCTTCTTGTCAAACGGAAAAAAAGTCAGCGCAACGAGACTCGAAATACCAGTAACCTCTCCCCCAAGTCGTTCTACGAGCATTGCTGTCGCAGAGAGGGTACCGCCAGTCGCTATCAGGTCGTCGACAATCACGACCCTGTCCCCCTTCTTGATAGAATCTTCGTGCATCTGAAGTTTGTCGGTTCCATACTCAAGCTCATATTCCTGGGTAATGGTCTTGTAGGGGAGTTTTCCGAACTTCCGGGCCATCACAAAGCCAACATTCAGACGGTCAGCCAGAGCGGCACCAAGAATAAATCCTCGTGACTCTATCCCCACAATTTTAGAGGGCTTGCACGAAGAGACAAATCGCTCCATCCCATCAAGGGCGGCAGTGAAGGCCTGTGGATTCTGAAATAGGGTTGTTACATCATAGAAATTAATCCCCGGCTTTGGAAAATCAGGGACACTACGAATAAACTTTCTCAGATCATCCATTCATTATCTCACTATTTCAAATGTGGTGTAATTCATTGAACGGGGAAGCCACTCAACTGTGAGTGAACGGACATAGCCCGACATGGCGCCAGTCTTCAGGGAATCGATAAAGCCGTCCAGATCGGTCTTTGTTCCTTCGGCGTCCAGAGAGACCGTTCCATCCGGTTCATTTTTGATCCAACCGGTAATGGCGCCTTGCTTCGCCAGTTGAAGCGCGAAATAGCGAAATCCGACTCCTTGGACCCTGCCGGCTACCTTAATTTTGCCCCGGGCTCTGGTTTCGGTCAATCTATCTCATCCTCTTTGGCTTTTCGAAGTCTCGTTTTGACAGGAGTTTCAAAAGCAAGCCACGCCACCTCTTTAGCGTGCAAGCTGAAATTATCGGGGCGACTGGATTTGAACCAGCGACCTCTTAGTCCCGAACCAAGCGCGCTACCAACTGCGCCACGCCCCGAAATAACAGGCTTTTAAAATAGTCCATCATCGTTTAATGTCAATAGATTATAATTGGTGTGATTTCAGCAAGAAATAGAGTCACGACACTTAATCTGGTCGGCTTGTTCTTGGTGTCAGGACGGGCTATTTTTTTGTTCTTTTGGACAACGGTTTTGATTCGGAGAAGTCTTTGAGCCTTTCAAGGGTCTCACGATCTGTAAAATCGAGCTTTACTGGCGTGACTGAGACTTTACGGTTTTGGGTCGCGCTAAAATCAGAACCCTTGCTTGCCTTCCATTTTGGCTTTCCGGCGACCCAGTAATAGGGACGACCGCGTGGATCTGTTTTATTAATAACTATATCGCGATAGTGCCGAATGCCCTGTTTGGTAAATTCATAATCGCGATACGCTTTTCCATTGTCAGGCGGGAAATTGATATTCAAAAAGACATTAGGGGGAAGATCGAAGTCGTCGAGCTTGTTCGAAAATTTGACCACAAATTTTGCGGCGCGAGACATGGGCATCGCAACTTCATAATCAACCATGGAAATCGCCAGAGCGGGGACTTTCAAAATAGCTCCCTCGATCGCCGCTGCAACGGTTCCAGAATATGTGACATCGTCTCCCATATTCCCGCCATGATTTATTCCCGAAACAATGAGATCGGGCTTCCGTTTTTTGAAAAGTACATGCATCGCCAACATCACACAATCAGTAGGTGTGCCGTCGACCACAAACCGCCTCGTATCAAGAGGCCTCATACGAAGGGGACGGTGCAACGTCAGCGAATGCGAACTGGCTGATTGCTCCTGATCAGGGGCGACCATAAATACTTCGTCCTTCTTGGAGAACTCCTTGAAAAGGGCGTTTATGCCATCTGAGAAATAGCCGTCATCGTTGGTAATGAGAATAAGACGTTTAGCAGACATTTTAGCGGCGCTCTTTCTTTGACATTTACGCCCAGATACGTTTCCAAATTTGTCGGATAAATCGCCCTGTGTCAACAAAGGGATTTATATAGGAGCGCGAACCTTCGTAGATTGTCGATACCGGCACCTCAGCGATTCTCGCTCCCACCGCTCCAGCTTTGAAAAGCATCTCGGATTCAAAATCAAACTTCACCGTCTTTAATTGAATTGCTTTAAACAGGTCAACGGGAATCAGACGGTAGCCAGATTGACTGTCCCGAACTCTCTGAGTTGAAAATATCGAGATTATCAGAGATGTCAGATTATTTGTCAGCCAGCGTTCTAAGGGCATGATTGCGCGTGATATCTTTCTGGTTCCCAAAATAACACGCTCGCCGTTATCGAGCGCAAAAAAACGGATGACTTCTTCGGGAAGATGCTGTAAATCGGCATCGAGCGTCAAGACCGAGCGATAGCAATGTTCGATTGCATAATCAAAACCGGCTCTGAGCGCGGCGCCTTTGCCGCGATTTGTTTGGAACGAAATATGTCTAACGTTTAACTCTTTGAGTATCTGGACAGAATCATCTGAAGAGCCATCGTTAATAAAAAGAAGGTTGTCATTGCAGACGTACTGTCGCAGACGAGGCACAAGGTCCGGCAGGTATTTGGCCGCGTTGTAGGCTGGCACAAGGACAAGAATCGATTGGCTCTTCTCAGATGACATATAAGGAATTATACACGACATTCGCCCGCTTCAGATAGTGTGGATAGAGCAATAAAAATAGTCGGAGCCGAAAGTAAACATTTTACCTAGCCTCAACTCCACAATCCGGACAATATCCAAAACTCGAAGAGATTATGCTTTTGCATCCCTTACAAGATCTCTTGCCCACTGGAACTCCACAAATTGAACACAATTTGTACTGTGAAGTGAACCGACTTCCACAAGACTCGCATACTTGCTCAGGCGCATTAACTTGTTGATTCAATTTCGAAATAGGCTCGTCTAAGTGTGCAGTTCCCTCTGGAACCGGTTTGTCTTGCTTTAGACTCTTGAAGAACCTTTTGAGATCAAAACTACTTCCAATCCAGATCCCAATAACATTCAACGTTGCAAAAAACAATAGAAGAATCCCAGATCCAAATTCTTTGGATTGCATAGCGAAAATGATCACGAGAGTCAATCCTACCCACATTACTGTTGCAATCGTCCGCGCAATCCGTTTGTGAGGCTTCGACCAAATCGCAACAATAGTAATTATGCAAATCCCTCCGATTCCAGAAATGCTTCTGTTCGGCAAAACAATAAGACTAAGAATCATTCCTGCATTTGGAATTGTGCAGATCCAACGAAATAACCTATACATTGAATATATAGCCCCTTAGAAATCTGTAGAAGAGATATGTAAACATCATCGCTTTTTCTGTGACACAGATTGCTGTAAGTAGTTATTTGCTATCAAATCTGCTGCTATGGCAGTCTCTGAACTACGGTCATGGTGGAAATATTGAACACTCTCGTACCGACTTTCCAACGCTTTTACTTTATCGAAATACGGCTTTAGATTTGCTGCCTTTAGTCGATACACTCCGTTCAGATGACGTATGACTAGTTGACTATCCATCCAGACCTCTATCTCTTTCCTACAGTATGATGAGGCATTGTCGAGCGCATAAATGAGTCCAGAGTATTCGGCTTCATTTACACTCATTTCACCTAAATACTTACCAGATTCATGCAATTTATTTTTGAGATCTTTACTCCCATTGAGATAGAGAACACCACAGGCCGCCTTACCAAACTACTCCTTCCAGCGACATTAGCATCTGGAACTCGACAGCACGCATCACATACTACAATAAGCTTGGTTATTTTTACATTTGTAGATAGATTAGCGCTGTCCAGAAGTTACTCCTTCTTTCGTGCATTTTCAGTCGAAAAATAAGCCGTAAAAGCTCGAAATAAAAATGGTCGGAGCGACCCGATTTGAACGGGCGACCTCTCGCACCCCAAGCGAGTGCGCTACCAACTGCGCCACGCTCCGACAGCATACTTTCCTGCTTTCATAACGCGTCACCAGCGTGTTACGTTTTCCAAAGTAGACACGAACCAAGCTGATTTCAAGGGAAAAGTTTGAGCAAATCCGCCACGTCTTTGCGGACTTTTCCGATAAGCGTTCGAACACGGGCTTTGGAACTAATCTCGGTTGATTCCTCGCTTGAGCGTTTAAGCATCAGTTTTGCTCGCGTTCCATCGATGGTTAGCTTTTCTGTTTTGCGTAGATGATTGATTCGATTTATCAGTTCGATATCATGGGCTGTGTAGAGCCTGCTTCCACCCCGGTTCTTGCGCGGTTTGAGCGTCGGAAATTCTTTTTCCCAGAACCTGAGGACATAGGCCTCAAGACCAGTAATTTTTGCGACATCGCTTATTGAATAAAAGCGTTTGTCTTCGGTAGCAATTTTTGTCATGACCATCCTGTGAATAAGAAAGTTTGTTACTGCCAGATTTCTGCTTTAAGTGCGCGTCCCATGAGGTCAGCCACGGCTTCAGCCGCAGGTTTTGCTTCAAAGAGCACCCTATACATTTCGTTAGTGATAGGCATCTCCACCTTTTCGCGCTGTGCCAACTGATAGGCCGACCTCGCCGTTTCCACGCCTTCAGCAACCATAGTCATTGAAGATAAAATCTTCGCCAGTTGTTCTCCTTTGCCGATCCGGAAACCCAAGGTTCTGTTTCTGCTCTTTAGCGAAGAACATGTTGTAACCAGGTCACCAATCCCTGACAAACCCGCAAAGGTTGCAGCCTGAGCACCGAGTGTTGTTCCAAGACGCGTCATTTCTGCCAGACCGCGCGTTATCAATGCGCCTTTTGTATTATCACCTAAATGTAATCCATCGACGATGCCTGCCGCAATAGCGATTATATTTTTAAGCGACCCGCCCAACTCGACTCCAATTAAGTCTTCGCTCCCGTAAACGCGGAAATTTCCTATGCTGAAGACGCTCTGGATATGGCCAACAAACTCCCGCGAGACCCCAGCGGCCACAACAGTAGTTGGCATGCCAGAACTGACCTCCTCGGCAAGTGAGGGCCCGGAGAGTGTCGCAATAAACTCCGCTGGAAAAAATGTTTCGTCGGCGATAACTTCTGACATACGTTTGAGCGAGCCAGCCTCAATTCCTTTGGCCAAATTTAAGATGCGACATGGAGAATCCAGGCTGGCGGCGACCGCCCGAATGACTGGCCGGAGATACTGTGAAGGGGTGGCAAGGACTATCAAATCGGCTCGGTTTATAGTAGATGGAATGTCCTGCGATAAGCTAATCAAAGAGGACAGAGGGCGTTCGCCTACTTGTTCGAATGGTCTTCCAGTTTTCTGCAAAGATTCAAAATCGCGGGTATCATGCGCCCAAAGCCTTATTCTATGCCCGGCGCCGTCCAACAGTCCGGCAATTGCCCGTCCCCACGAACCCGCTCCACATATGGCAATAGTCTCAGGCATGACCATTTCTCTTTTCATATTTCGAGCTAAGCGAGAATCTGCTTTCCGTGCCCGAGGCAAGCCGGACAATATTTTCGCGGTGGGTGTATACGATCAGCAAAGCGAGGGCTATGGATAGATAGATGTAGACCGATGCGATAGGCATCGCGAAAATAAATTTCTGAATGAGCAGGGTCACGACAAGACAGATCCCCCCGAGAAGCGACCCAAGCGAGATATAGTGAGTGAGGGCGACGATAACAATAAACACCGTTAGCGCGACCAGCGCCTGCGCAGGCACAAGGGCAAAAAGAACGCCAAGCGCCGTATTCACACCCTTTCCTCCGCGGAAGGCCAGATACACTGGGAAAATGTGGCCAAGAACCGCAGATAAGGCGCACAAGACTAGAAAAATATCTCGATCCATAAATGTTTGATTAAATGCACGGGCTATCATTATCGCCGCTATACCCTTGCTTATATCCAGAATGTAGACCCAGATGGCGACTTTAGGTCCGGCAACACGCCAGACATTTGTCGCGCCGATATTTCCGGAGCCCAGCGCACGGATGTCTGTTATTCCGCGGGACTTGGCAATAAGCAGTCCAAATGGAATCGCGCCGAGAAGGTATGCGAGGAGGATGGGGATTATTATATCAAGCATCGGTATGAATTCACCACCTATGTGCCCCATTCAACGGGTGTATCTATTCTGTCATTATCGTGTCAGTTACCGTTGTCAAGTCGGACGACAGAGCCGTATCAGGCATTTCCGTAGCGGGCCACTCGCTCTGCAACCCAGGAAAGTAGCTTGTCATGGCATTTACCGCAGTATTGACATCGGCGCTGTCGATGTGCTTATCCAAGAATATGACCTGCATCTTCTGCATGAAAGCTGTGTATCTTTCGTCAGAGAGCAAATGCTCTTCCTTTTGTAATTTCTCGCTAAAGCTGGTAGTCAATCTGTCGAAAGCAACGCTGTCAACAGCAAGCGTTGAATCAGATAATACGTTTTGTTTGAATTTCGAGATTCCCACGACGGTAGCAATACGGACAATATCGTCCCTGAAGATAACACAACTGCCGATGAGAATAATCATCAGAACAATAAATGCGGTTGCGACAATTAGCACAATTTTCTTGGTCGAACTCATTCCGCCAGCTTGTAGTTCACTCATCTTTCCTCATCTTTGCTTTGGCATATGCGTGTGCCTTCACGATTATGTTTGACTCTGTGCAACCAATTCAATATATAAGTTTGGGTCGTAAATCCAATACTATTGCACATAAAAGAAAACCCGTCTTTCCTTGCGAAAAGACGGGTAAAATTGTCAAAGTATTGTTTTCAGTCAAGCCGATTTGCTTGCCGCCTTCTTGGCTGTCTTTTTGGGAGCGGTAGCGCTGGCTGCGGCTTCAGACTTGGCCTCTTTCTTGGTCTTTTTGACTTTGGGGTCAATCGGGGCAGGCTTTTCAATCATCAGTTCGATGATGGCCATATCGGAGCCGTCGCCTCGTCGCACACCGGCTTTAATTACACGGGTGTAGCCCGATGTTCTGTTGCCAAGTTTAGGAATTATTTCCTCATAGAAACGGGTGAAGGACTCGCGGGTGCGAAGCACCTGCGCGACCCGTCTTTTGGATGCGAGAGTGTCTTCCTTGCCGATTGTTATAAGGCGATCCATCACCGGCCGAAGGGCTTTCGCCTTGGTCTCGGTTGTCTTGATAATCCGATGAAGCAAAAGCGAAGCCGCCATATTGGAGAGCATAGCTTCGCGATGCGGCTTGGTTTTATTCAGTTTCCTGACTTTGTCTTGGTGTCGCATGATTGGTCTTCTACCTTACCTTTTTTGAGCTTCAAGGAAGGATGAGATGTCCATTCCAAACCCAAGATTCATATCTTCTAACAATGCGCCGATCTCGTTAAGTGACTTGCGGCCAAAGTTGCGGTACTTGAGCATTTCCGGTTCAGATTTTGTCACCAATTCGCCCAAGGTCTGAATATTGGCGGCGCGCAGACAGTTTGAGGAACGAACCGAGAGTTCAAGTTCTTCCACACGGGTCTTGAGAAGATTTCGCACGCGAAGGACTTCCTCATCTTCAGCCGGGGATTCTACGACCATGACTTCTTCGTCCAGATGGATAAACAGTTGCAAATGGTCTTTCATCAATTTGGCGGCGTAGCTGAGGGCGTCTTCTGGGGTAATAGCCCCGTTGGTGGTAATTTCCGTAATGAGGCGATCGTAGTCGGTCTTTTGACCGAGACGTGTGTTTTCAATCTGATAGCTGACTTTGGTGACTGGCGAGAAAAGGGAATCAATAAATATTGTTCCGACAGGAGCATCGGGGCGCTTATTCTGGTCGGCAATAAAATAACCGCGGCCAGCATCGACATCGATTTCCATATTGAAATCAATATCATCGGTTAACTCGCAGATAACCTGATCGGGATTCAAAATTTCAATTTCGGCATTGCTCTCGAACATACCGGCGGTGACTTTTCCTTTTTTCGTTGCATGGAGACGAAGCGTGCGCATTTCATCGGCATGAAGACGAAAAACCATTGTCTTCAAATTGAGCACAATATTGGTCACATCGTCGTAGACTCCCGGCACGGTGGAAAACTCGTGGAGATTTCCTCTGATGCGCATGGAGACAACCGCGGCTCCTTGAATCGACGACAGCAAAATGCGTCGCAGACAGTTTCCGAGTGTTACACCATAGCCGCGCTCCAGCGGTTCGACGGTGAATCGGGAAAAATTAGCATTAGCCGAGGAGTGGTCGCTGACGACTTCGCGCGGCATTGTCAATGGCTTCCATTTCATAAATTTCCAACCTCTTATCAGGAATTTGCGTTACTTGGAGTAGAGCTCCACGATCAACTGCTCGTTTGCCATAAGCGGAATTTCTGAGCGCTTTGGAATGTCGAGGAGTTCCCCTTCCAGCGATGCCTTATTCAAGCGCAACCACGGATATTCCGCTCCGCGTCCAACCTTGAGCGAGGCATGAATAAGGTCAAGATTCTTTGAACTGTCTTTGACCCGGATAAGCTGACGCGGCTTGACCTGATACGATGGAATATCAACCAGCGCACCATCGACGAGGATATGACGATGGCGGATAAGCTGACGCGCCGCTTTGCGTGATGAAGCAAATCCGAGCCGGTGGACGATATTATCAAGACGCAGCTCCAAGAATTGAACCAGGGCCTCGCCGGTGATACCGGACTTGGCGTCGGCATGCTCGAAGTAGTTACGGAACTGCTTTTCAAGCACGCCATAGATTCTTCTCACCTTTTGTTTTTCCCGCAACTGTAGACCGTAGTTTGAGACTTTTCGTCTCATATTCTGGCCATGCTGACCGGGAGGATATTGTCGTCTTTCAATCGCGCATTTGTCAGAAAAGCAGCGGGAGCCTTTGAGAAAAAGCTTCTCACCTTCCCGGCGGCACAATCTGCAGTTTGCTTCAGTGTAACGGGCCATCTATTCTCCTACTATCAATACAAAAATATTCATCATACTTAGACACGGCGGCGTTTGGGTGGGCGGCAACCGTTGTGAGCAATCGGCGTGACATCTTTGATCAACGTAATCTCGAGTCCTGCGGCAGAGAGCGAGCGGATTGCGGCTTCGCGCCCTGCGCCCGGTCCTTTGACCCAAACTTCAACCCGTCGCAAGCCAAGATCAATCGCTTCTTTGGCGGCTGTTCCCGCTGCGGTTTGGGCGGCGAAAGGAGTCGATTTTTTTGAACCCTTGAAGCCGGCCTTGCCAGCGGTTCCCCACGAGATCGTACGGCCTTGCATATCGGCGACGGTAATGATAGTGTTGTTGAAAGTCGCCTTGACATGGACGATTCCATTCGATTCAACACGTCCGACTCTTTTTTTAGTTCGCTTCTTTTTGGGTTCTGCCACGAATATCCTCTATCTTTATTTTATCTTTTACGTCTTTGAGGCTGGTTTCTTCTTCAACCCGCCAATTGACCGTCTTGGTCCCTTACGCGTGCGCGCATTTGTTTTAGTCCTCTGTCCGCGTACCGGAAGTCCGCGGCGATGGCGGAGTCCGCGATACGAGCCGATATCAATAAGGCGTTTGATATGCATGGACACTTGTCCACGCAACGCGCCCTCGACACTGACATCGCTTTCGATGACTGAGCGAAGTTTTGCAACTTCATCGTCGTGCAGCTTATGCACACGGGTGTCAGCGCTGATACCAGTCTTGCTAAGTATCTGCTGAGCTATATACGGACCAATGCCAAAGATATACTGCAAACCGATTTCAATTCGCTTATCTTTGGGCAGGTCAACACCGGCAATACGAGCCAAAGGCACTCTCCTTTATCTCAACATTCATAATCGTTCTTCCTGTGTCAGAATAATTCTGTATCAAATTCTTACCCTTGACGCTGTTTGTGGCTTGGGTTCTTCGAGCAGATAATCCGCAAGACACCGCGGCGGCGAATCAACTTGCAGTGTTCGCAACGCTTTTTTATCGAGGACTTAATCTTCATACAAGACGCTTTCTGAGCAACTCATTCATTATTTATATCTATACGTGATACGGCCGCGCGACAGGTCATACGGGGACAATTCCAATGTCACCTTATCGCCGGGAAGTATCTTAATAAAATTCATTCGCATCTTACCTGAGATATGGGCTAAAACGACATGACCGTTATCCAACTCCACCCGAAACATCGCATTGGGTAGAGGCTCTACAACTTTGCCTTCAACGGTAATCGTTTCTTCTTTGGCCATACTCTCCTTTTTAAGACAGCGTTAATATATCAGGACCGTTGTCCGTGATTGCAATAGTGTGCTCGAAATGAGCTGATGGAAGACCATCCGCAGTAACTACGGTCCAGCCGTCCGGCAACGTCTTCACTTCGTAGGTCCCCATTGTTATCATTGGCTCAACGGCCAAGACCATACCCGCCCGCAAAACTGGCCCATCTTTTTCTGAACCGAAATTAGGCACCTGGGGTTCCTCGTGCATACTCCGGCCAATACCATGTCCAACAAGCTGGCGGACAACACCAAATCCCTGTCCTTCAGCCACTTTTTGCACGGCTGCGGAAATAGAGCCTAATTTATTCCCTTTTCTGGCATTGTCAATACCCGCCATAAGGGATTTCAAGGTAAATTCCATCAAACGGCTCTTTTCGGGGCTGACTTTGCCTACGGCAAAGGTGCGCGCGGAATCGCCATAATAGTCATCGACAATCGAGCCAACATCGACCGAGACAATATCCCCTTCGGCTATGATCCGTTTGCCGGGGATACCATGGACGACTTCGTCATTGATTGAAATGCACGCTGAGGCTGGATATCCATGGTAATTCTTAAAGGCCGGAACTGCGCCTTTTGAACGAATAAAATCCTCGATAAGAGTATCAAGCTCTGCGGTACTCATACCTGGACGCAGGTTTTCACCGACCATATCAAGGGTTTGACCGACAACCCTACCCGCTCGTCTCATTATCTCAATTTCTTCTTTCGTTTTCAGCACAATCACATATTTCCCAATGCGTTTAAACCGCAGTTGCATTCAGGAGAGCCTGAAACACTTTATCAGGCGCAGATTCGGCCGGAATCTCGTACAGCAATTGTTCCGTGCGGTAGAAATCCTCTATAGGCCGAGTTTGTCTTTTGTACACTTCCAAACGGTGCACAACGACCGCCTCGTCATCGTCACTTCTCCGCTGCAGATGCGCGTTATCTTTATCGCATCGTCCGGTAACTTTCGGCACCGCAAGGGGATAATTGTATCCCGCATTACAGACTGGACAAAACCACCGTCCCGAGAGCCGCTTGACGATTTCCTCATCGGAAACCCGGAGCAAAATTACCATATCAAGCGAGATGTTGTTCCCGATGAAAAGCTCCTTGAGCTGTTCGGCCTGTGGAATGGTCCGAGGAAAGCCGTCAAGAATAAAGCCGTCATCGAGAGCGCCCGAGCTAATTTTCATTCGTATCATTTCCATGATCAGGTGATCCGGAACAAGTTCGCCATTCTTCATGAATGATTCGGCCTTTCTGCCCAACTCGTTGCCGAGCTTGACCGCTTCGCGAAGGATGTCGCCAGTTGATAAATGCAACCAGCCTTGCCTCTGCGACAGTCGCACAGCCTGTGTGCCTTTGCCGGAGCCGGGAGGGCCTAAGAAGACCAAGCGCAAGATTACATCGACCTCCCGCGGATCTTTCCTTTCTTCATAAAGCCATCATAATGTCTCATCAAAAGATGCGACTCAATCTGCTGCAGCGTGTCGAGGGCTACGCCAACAACAATCAGAAGACCGGTACCGCCGAAAAAGTAATTAATATCAAGTTGACCAATCAGCACCCAGGGCAGGACGGCAATAGCCGCAAAAAACAACGCGCCGGGAAGCGTAATCCGGGTTAAAATTCGTTCGATATAGTCAGCTGTGTTCTTGCCCGGTCGGACACCGGGAATGTAGCCGCCATTTTTACGCATATTGTCCGCAATCTCCATCGGATTAAAAACAATTGCCGTGTAAAAATATGCGAAGAAAACAATTATGAGAGCGTAGATCATTGAGTACCATAAACTGCCGGGAGCAAGTCCCTCGAGAACAAATGTCTGTACCCAGTCAACATCCGGAAATAGCTGGGCGATAGTCGACGGCAGGAACATGATCGACTGAGCAAAGATAATTGGAATCACACCGGCTGAATTAACCGAGAGCGGCAGGTGAGTTGTGGCTCCACCAAAGACGCGGCGTCCGACAACTTTACGGGGATACTGCACCGGTATTCTCCGCTGTCCCCGAGTAATCATGATAACCGCAGCGATAACCAGAAGCATCATCGCTACCAAAAGAAGAGCAATCCAAAGAGGACGCGAGCCTCCCATAATCAGCAGATATTCCTCGACAATGGCGTCTGGAAAGCGGGCAATGATACCGATGAAAATAATGAGTGAAATACCATTTCCTATTCCGCGCTCGGTAATCTGTTCGCCCAGCCACATGACAAAAATTGTGCCACAGGTAAAGGTCAGAATGGTCAGCGGGATAAAGGCTGCATGGCTCATGTGTACTGCGGCCACACCGTTAAAATTAATAGTCGTAAGAAATGTCGCTGTACCCCAGGCTTGCAGGGCCGCAATAAGCACGGTCAGATAGCGCGTATATTGGGTGATTTTTCTTCGGCCTTCTTCGCCTTCGCGCTGAAGGCGTTGCAAGTAGGGCACGACGGCGCCAAGCAATTGTAACATAATCGAAGCCGAGATGTAGGGCATAATACCCATCGCGAAAATTGTCGCTTTTGCGAACGCCCCTCCGGCAAAGAGGTCCAACAACCCAAAGATAGTCTGTGAGGAAAGCGCGGCTGTGATAACTGCGCCGTCGACACCGGGTGTCGGAATATGCCCGCCAATGCGGTAGACAACGAGTAGTCCGAGGGTAAAGAAAATTCGGTTGCGTAATTCTTCGATTTTAAAAATATCGCCGAAAGTCTTCAGCACGCCACCACCTCGGTTTTTCCACCTGCTGCTTCAATTTTCGTTATCGCGGATTTTGAGAAGGCCGCCGCTTTCACTGTGAATGCCTTCTCGACCGATCCATTGCCCAGAATCTTTACCGGGATACGCGAGTTCTTTATGATTCCTTCGGCTCTGAGAGTCTCGATAGTAACCTCGCTCGATGTACAGCGGGCCAATTCCGCGACATTGACAACCTGATATTCGGTCTTATAAATATTAGTGAATCCAAATTTCGGGAGCCGGCGGTGAATCGGCATCTGGCCGCCTTCTTTACCGTACTTGTAACTCCAGCCGCTACGCGCTTTTTGTCCCTTATGTCCACGACCGGAAGTTTTTCCGAGTCCACTACCTGAACCACGGCCAACGCGTCTGCGAGTTTGTGTTGAGCCCGGTGCCGGTTTTAGGGTATGCAAATCCATAATCTCTTATGCCTCTATTATTTTATTCTGGTGTGGCAGTCTACTTAATTTCTTCAACAGTGACTAAGTGAAGAACGGCATTAATCATACCGCGAATCTGCGGAGTATCGTTATGCACAACCGTTCGGTGCAGTTTGCCCAGACCGAGAGCAGTCATTGTTCTCTTCTGCGGTTCAATCCGGTCGATTGTGCTTTTCACTTGGGTAATTTTTAACTTTGCCATGATATATCCTCTGTTCCGCCTGTCTACAAAAGCGGCCTATGCGCTTTCGCGGAAGAGCGCCTCTTGTTCTTTTGTGCGAAGATGGCTGAGGCCGTTGAGAGTGGCCTTCACGACGTTCGAAGGATTGCGGCTTCCGATAACTTTGGCAAGAATATCATGCACGCCGAGCGATTCCAAAATAGCCCGAACAGCGCCTCCGGCAATCACTCCGGTTCCCGGTGAGGCCGGACGCATTACGACTGTGGAAGCGCCGTATTCGCCGTCGATTCGGTGAGGAATCGTTCCGTTGACCAAATTGACTTTGACCATCGCTTTGCGCGCGGCTTCGGTTCCTTTGCGAATCGCTTCGGATACTTCGGCCGCTTTCCCCAGACCGATTCCGACTTTTCCATTTTTATCCCCAACTGTGACAAGAGCGGTAAAGCTAAAACGCCGGCCACCCTTGACAACTTTCGCTACCCGGTTGACGGCAATTACCTTCTCTTTAAATTCGCGGTTCTCTGATTCAAACTTGGCCAAACATCACCTCATACAATAAATAAATAAAATTCTCACGTTAAAAATTGAGGCCGCCTTCGCGGGCTCCTTCAGCTACTGCTTTGATACGGCCATGGTATCGATGCTTGTTGCGGTCAAAGACCACTTGCCCGATGCCTTTGGCTTTAGATAGCTCGGCTAATTTCATGCCGACCTTTTTTGCGACGGCCGTTTTGGAGTCTTTGTCCGTAATCGACCCCTTGAGCTCTTTTGAGTTTGAGCTTATGCCCACAAGGGTCGTGTTGTTCTCGTCATCGATTATCTGCACAAAAACATTATTCAATGATTTTGCCACAGTCAACCGCGGACGCTGGGCGGTACCAGCGACCTTGGAACGCACACGGGTGCGACGACGGTCGCTTTTAAACGCTTTTTCTTTACTTTTATCTGCCATTAGTTCAACACCATCTCTTAACCGGCTGTCTTACCGGCTTTGGTTCTGACTTGTTCACCGACATATCGCACGCCTTTGCCTTTGTAGGGCTCGGGCTTGCGGAATGAACGAATTTTTGCAGCGGTAAGACCGACAAGGGCCTTGTCCGCTCCGGATATCTTCAATTTATTTTCTTTGGCTTCATAGGCAATGGCGATTCCTTCAGGAGGAATAAACAAAATCGGATGCGAGTATCCGAGGTTCAACTGGAGTACTTTGCCTTTTGCTTCGGCGCGAAATCCGACGCCGATTATTTCAAGCTCGCGAGTGAACCCTTCGGTCACGCCGGTAACCATATTTTGAATCAGCGCGCGCGTTAAACCATGAAGGGCGCGGTGTCTCTTTTGATCGGAAGGACGACTGACAAGCAGTTCCTTTCCTTCAATCTTAGCTGATATCTCCGGATGGATCGTGTGCACAAGCGTGCCTTTGGCTCCGGTCACAGTGACCTTCGATCCGGCGATTTCAACCTTTGCCTTGTCCGGTATTATTACCGGCATTTTGCCTATACGCGACATCTTTGTTCCTCTTTATCCTACCAGCACCGCAGCACGACTTCGCCGCCGATACGTCTCTGTGCGGCATCGTAGTTGGTCATCATACCGGCAGATGTTGAAATAATCGAAATGCCCTGAATGTTATGGGTCGAGAGCTTTATTGCGTCGGATGCAATGTACTTTCGCAGTCCTGGACGTGACACGCGCTGGATTCCTCTAATAACCGGCGCGTCGCCCCGGCTGTAACGCAAATACACGCGCAGAATGCCCTGCTTGTTATCCGGCAGTTCGATATAGTCACGAATATACTTTGTGTCTTTCAAAATTCGCACAATCTCCCGTTTGACATTCGACGCTGGAACATCCACGGCGGGCCGTTTGGCCTTTGAGCCATTGCGAAGTCTGGTCAGCAGGTCTGCGACCGGATCGGTCATACTCATCGATTATTTCTCCTCACGTGTTCCAACATCTACCAACTGGCCTTTACCACGCCGGGCAGATCGCCGGCCAGGGCCATATTACGGAAGCAAATTCTGCACAGACCGAATCGGCGCATAAATGCATGCGGACGTCCGCATCGGCGGCAGCGGCTATATGCGCGGACCGCAAACCTCGGTGTGCGCTTTTGCTTCTCTATGAGACATTTCTTTGCCATCGTTCTCCTATTTTTGGAAGGGCATTCCCAGTTCGGCCAACAACTGCCGGGCTTCGTCATCGGAGCGCGCGGTTGTTGTGAACGAAATGGTCATACCACGAACCTTATCAATTTTATCATAGTCAATTTCCGGAAAGATCAACTGTTCTTTCAAGCCGAGGTTGTAGTTTCCCCGGCCATCGAACGATTTCGCGCTCACACCGCGGAAGTCCCGGATTCGCGGCATAGCAACATTGACCAGGCGGTCAAAAAATTCGTACATCTTTTCGCGGCGCAATGTCACGGCGCAGCCGATAGCAAGCCCCTCGCGGAGTTTGAAGTTCGAGATGCTTTTACGGGCTTTGGTCAATAGCGGCTTTTGTCCGGTAATAGCCTGAAGGTCGCCTGCGGCGGCCTCAAGAACTTTTGCGTTTTGGGTCGCTTCACCCACGCCGATATTGATGGTAATCTTTGATAAGCGCGGCACCTGCATAACTGATGTATAACTGTTGTCCTTCATCAATTTCGGTGTGATATCTTTTGTGTATTTGTCTTTTAATCTTGCCATCGCACTTTACCTCTTAAATCTGTTCGCCAGTCACGCGGCTAATGCGTACTTTGGTTCGCTTGCCGCCATCTTCAATAATCCGGCTTGAAAGACGGGTCGGACGGGGTCCTTTAGAGCCAGAGACATGCAACGCCACATTGCTGATATGGATAGGGGCCTCTTTTGAAATAATACCGCCCTTTGGGCTTTTTTGCGTCGGCTTCTGGTGCTTCTTGCGCAGGTTCAGTCCCTCGACAAGCACCTGGTCTTTGTCCGGGATTACAAACAGGACGCGGCCCGTCTTTCCGCGGCTTTGGCCGCAGAGTATGAGAACATTATCACCTTTTCTTATGCGCATCGTCTCTTCAATCCTCTTTATATAACTTCAGGGGCCAGGGATACAATTTTCATGAACTGCTTGTCGCGAAGCTCACGGGCGACCGGGCCAAAAATGCGGGTTCCACGAGGCTCTTTGGCCTCGTTGATAATCACCGCGGCGTTATCGCTAAACCGGATCCGCGAGCCGTCCTTGCGAAGCACAGCGGTCTTAGTACGCACAACCACCGCTTTGCATACCTCGGATTTCTTGACCGTTCCGCCGGGAATGGCTTCTTTGACGGCAACGACGATAATATCGCCGATCGACGCATATTTCTTGCGGCTACCGCCGAGAATACGGAAACACATCGCGCGCTTTGCGCCTGAATTATCCGCCACCGTAAGAACTGTAAATTCCTGAATCATTGTGATAAACCTTTCAAACCGTCAACTCGCAGTCGAGCCTACTTCGCTTTCTCCACCACTTCAATCAAACGCCAGCGCTTTGTCTTCGAGAGCGGGCGAGTTTCCATCACTTTAACAAAATCTCCGATACCGGCATCGTTTTTCTCGTCATGAGCATACAGCTTGCTCGATGTTTTGAGAGTCTTGGAATACAGCGGATGCTTGATCGTTCGGTCAATACGAATGACTATTGTCTTATTCATTTTGTTCGACACGACCGTCCCCTGACGAATCTTACGTTTGGTTCTCTCAATTGTCTGCTGTGTTTCCGGCATCAATTATCTCAGCTTTCCTTTTTTGCTTTTGTCTTAGTCTTTGTCTGCTTTTCGCCAAGAATGCCCGTCTTGCTCTCGGCAAGCTTGCGAATTCCAAGTTCGTCTTCGCGCAGGAGAGTCATGATCTGACCGACATCGCGGCCAATGTGGCGCAGGCGAAGCGGATTATCAAGCGTTTTGACTGAGCGGCGCATTCTCAAATTAAACAGTTCTTCTTCGAGGTCTTTGCGACGCTGAAGAAGTTCATCGCGCGTCAATTCGCGTAAAGTACTGATTTTCATATCTTCTATATTACCTCGGTCTCAGCGCGTGAGACAAATTTCGTCTTCAGAGGCAACTTATTGGCCGCAAGTAACAACGCTTCGCGGGCCAAAGCCTCGGTCACGCCTTCAATTTCAAACAACACTCTTCCCGGCTTGATAACGGCCACCCAATACTCCGGCGCGCCTTTACCCTTTCCCATACGGGTTTCTGCAGGCTTTTTTGTTACGGGCTTATCCGGAAAGACCCGAATCCAAATTTTTCCACCGCGCTTGATGTGGCGGGTTAAAGCCACACGAGCGGCTTCGATTTGCCGGTTGGTTAACCAGCACGGCTCGAGAGCCTTGAGTCCGTACTCACCGAAATCCACTGCGGCTCCGCCTTTGGCTTTGCCGGTCATCCGCCCACGCTGGGCTTTTCGAAACTTGCTTCTTTTGGGCTGCAACATATCTCTTTACCTACTCCTGCTCTGTGCCGATCAAACGTCTTTTTTCGGCGTCGCCGGGTTTGTTGGTGTCGAGCTACCGCCGGACTCCCCTTCGGGACGACGACCTCTTGGAGCATTGGCATCTGAATCACCTGGGCGTCTCACACGACCGCGGGGACGCTCAGCGCTGCCGCCACCGCCGCGATTATCACCGCCGCGTCCACGGCCCCCGCCAGGTCCGCGCCCATCACCTCGACCGCCACCCTGCTGTGGTTTGCCGCTGCCACCACCCGGACGACCACCGCCGCTCGGGCGATCATCGCGTCGAGGGCGACCTCCGCCTTGGTCCATATCGCGCGGGGCCTGCTGTTGTTCATTCTTGGGAGCGTCGGAACTGTCCTGGATGAATTGGCCGGCTTCGAGTATCTCGCCTTTGCATATCCATACTTTCACGCCGATACACCCATAGGTCGTATTGGCTGTAGCAAGGGCATAATCAATATCAGCTCGCAAAGTATGAAGCGGGGTGCGGCCGTCCTTGTATTTTTCTGTGCGGGCGATTTCAGCGCCTCCAAGGCGTCCTCCGCACTGTATTTTTATTCCCTCAGCGCCCATCTTCATCGTTGCGGCAAGAGCTTTCTTCATCGCGCGTCGGAAAGAGACACGTCCTTCGAGTTGGCGGGCGACAGAATCAGCGACAAGTTTAGCATTCAATTCAGGTTTGCGGACCTCGACGATATTGAGCAGAATATCTTTCTTGGTCAACATCTGTAATTCTTCGCGAAGTTTGTCGACTTCGGCGCCTCGACGTCCGATAACAATGCCCGGCCGCGAGGTATGAATATCGACAGTAACTTTTTTCGCGGCTCGTGAGATTATCACAGCGGAGATTCCGGCATTATCAAGTCGCTTGTTTATATAGCGCTTAATCATCATGTCTTCGAAAACGAGATCGGCGAAATTACGCTGGGGTGCGTACCAACGGCTGTTCCAGCCCTTGATAATCCCGAGGCGAAATCCGACCGGATGTGTCTTTTGACCCAATTTCTGCTCCTTACTTTCCTGTACTTTTCATCTATTCAGCAGATTCAGAACTCTTCTTACTCTTGGTCGTCTTACTCGTGGTAGTCTTGGCAACTGCTTTGCGGGGCGCTCGCTTTGTCGCAGACTTGGCTTCAGATTCAACCGTCGCGGCCTTTTTAGTGGCGCCCTTGGCTTTCACTGAGGACTTTGCAACCGGAGCAACCACCGGGCGTTTTTCCTGCAACTTGATTGTCAAATGGCAAAAACGTTTTTTATAGCGAAAAACGCGTCCCATGGACTGAAAGCGAAGCCGCTTCGCGGTTGGCGCTTCATCGACGAAGATTTCCTTAACATACAAGTCCTCAGGTCGAAGCGACGCCGTTCCATTATTGGACAGGGCGTTGGCGGCAGCAGATTTGAGGGTCTGCGCGACATGCCCGGCGGCCACACGGCGGGTGAAGTTCATGATGTTGATCGCCTTTTCGACAGGCATACCTTTGATCAAGTTAGCCACAAGCCGCATTTTGCGAGCGGGTATGCTGACATATCTCAATTTTGCAACGGATTCAATAGGCATGGCTATCCTTTCAATGAGCTTGCGCGTTCGACGAGCTTGCCGCCATGACCGCGATAGGTGCGGGTCGGGGCGAATTCGCCGAGCTTGTGTCCGACCATATTTTCAGAAACATAGATCGGAATAAATTTATTCCCGTTGTGGACCGCGAATGTATGTCCCACAAACTCCGGGCTGATCGTAGAGCGCCGCGACCATGTCTTAATTACCTTCTTATCACCACTTTTGTTCAGAGCTTCGACCTTGTCGAGGAGGTGATCATCGATGAACGGACCTTTTTTAAGAGAACGAGGCATTAGTTATTGCTCCACACATCCAGTTATTTCGATTTCTTCTTTCTTCTATCCTCGATCAAATGATCGAGCGATTTGCGCTTCTTGCGCGTCTTCAAACCCTTGGTCTTCTTGCCCCAAGGCGTGGTAGGATGACGTCCGCCGGAACTACGGCCTTCGCCGCCGCCCATCGGGTGATCAACCGGATTCATAACGACTCCGCGCACTGAGGGACGACGTCCGCGCCAACGCGAGGCGCCGGCCTTGCCAAGAACCAAGTTCTTATGGTCAATATTTGAAACCTGACCTATGGTCGCATAACACAATGCAGACACGGTGCGAACCTCGCCAGAAGGCATTTTCAGAGTGACTTTTGCGCCTTCTTTGGCAACAAGCTGCACAATTGTTCCCGCCGAACGAGCCATCTGCGCGCCTTTGCCGGGACGAAGCTCAATGTTATGAATTTCTGTTCCAAGCGGGATACGCGATAGCGGCATGGCATTGCCGATTTTGATGTCCGCCATATCGCCGGAGACGAGCATATCGTTCACCACGACCCCAGCCGGGGCAATAATATAACGCTTTTCTCCGTCAACATAATGCAGCAGAGCCAAACGAGCCGAGCGATTCGGATCGTATTCAATTGAGGCGACACGCGCTGGAATATCTTTTTTGTTCCGCTTAAAGTCAATGATGCGGTAGTTGCGCTTGTGTCCACCGCCTCTCTGCCAAGCTGTGATGTGACCGTTGTTATTTCGGCCTCCGGTTCTACGAAGCGGTTCAACAAGCGACTTCTCCGGAACCGAGGAGGTTATCTCTTCGAATGTTGAGATAGCGCGAAACCGCTGAGAGGGTGTCAAGGGACGGAATTTTTTAATCGGCATCTTCTTTTACTCTGTCGTCTCTTACGCGTTTTCAAAGATCGCAATGGTCTGATCTTTTTTCAGTTTCACAATGGCTTTTTTCCAAGTCGGCGTCTTGCCGGCAAAACGTCCCATGCGTCGAATCTTACCCGGGACAATCGTCGTGCGGACATCTACAACTTTTACCTTGAAGGCGGCTTCGATTGCTTCCTTGATGAGAAACTTGTTGGCTTTCTTATCGACTTCAAAAACATACTCATTGTTGTCCGCTTTGAGCTGGGTTGTGCGCTCGGTAGTGATATGGCTTTTGATGATTCTTCGCGGATCACTAATCATGCGAACACCTCTTCGGCTTTCTCAAGGCCGGCTTTGGTAAAGACGATATAATCGGCATGGAGCAGTTCGTATCCATTGGCCAATGCGGCGCGGCCATAACGTATCCCCGGAAGATTCCGGCATGAATACCACAGCTTTTCATTTCGGCCTTCATCAAGGATAATGCACTTCTTTCCGGCAAGCGAGAGCTTGGAGAGCATCGCTACAATTGATTTCGTCTTAAACTCAGCCATTTCAATCTTATCAATAACCTTAATTCGCTCCATGCGAGCTTTGTCCGAGAAGACCGAGGCAATAGCCAACCGTTTCATCTTCTTCGGAAATTTGGTCCCATACAAACGAGGGTGCGGACCAAAAACAATACCACCCCCACGCCACAGAGGTGAACGTATAGTACCGGCGCGCGCGCGTCCAGTCCCTTTTTGCTTCCAGGGCTTCTTTCCGCCGCCGGAAACATCCTTGCGAGTCTTCGAGTCAGAGTTTCCTTGACGCTGACGAGCAAGCAGATTCACAATATACTGGTGGACCAGCGCTTCGTTTGGTTCAATTCCGAAAAGCTCGGCTTTTAACGTAACCGAGCCTATCTGCGAACCTTCCTGATTATAAAGAGTCGTATCCATCGTTAATTAATCCTAACGCCGACGTCGGGTTGATTTACGTACTTTCACAAGTGAACCGCGATGCCCGGGAATGGAGCCTTTTACAAGCATCAAATTTTCACTGCCAATAATTTTTACGATAACTGAGTTGATGACCGTTACTTGATCGCGTCCCATTTTTCCAGCCATGCGCATTCCCTTGAATACGCGTGAGGGGAAAGACGACTGTCCAATCGATCCTGGGGCTCGCATACGGTCCGACTGACCATGGGTCTTCTGTGATCCGGAAAAGTTGTGGCGCTTCATTACACCGGCAAACCCCAATCCGCGCGATGTGCCGGTAATGTCAACCGACTCACCTTCTTTGAAAACATCCACTTTTAATTCAGCGCCGATTTCAAGCACGGCCTCGTCGTAACGAACTTCTTTCAAATGCATACGCGGCTCAACCTGCGCTTTGGCATAATGACCGGCAAGCGGTTTGTTTGCCTGCGAGGAATGCTTCTTGCCATTTTTGGCTATGCTCGTGCGAATGGTGCGGACCGGGCCGAACCCGACCTGATACGCCTCATAGCCGTCCTTCTCGACGGTCTTACGCGCGACCACCGGACAGGGGCCGGCTTCGATAACTGTGACTGGCACAGTATCGCCGTTCGCCGTGAAGATGCGTGTGCAGCCGATTTTTTTACCTATGATTTCTTTCATCGCTCTCTCAATCAGGTCTTGATCTCGACATCGACTCCGGCGGGGAGATCCAGTTTCATCAGGGCATCGACTGTTTGCGGAGTCGAATCATAAATGTCCATCAGACGCTTGTGAACGCGGGTCTCAAATTGCTCGCGGGACTTCTTGTCCACATGCGGCGAACGGAGAACCGTGTACACTGAGCGTTTGGTCGGAAGGGGCACCGGACCAACCAGCTTGGCTCCAGTGCGGAGAACAGTGCGGGCGATCTCTTTGGCCGAGCGATCAATTGAATAATGATCGTAGGCTTTCAGTCGAATTCGAATTTTTTGCGTTTCCATTAGTGTAAGATCACCTTTTCTTTATTCCAAAATATCGGCAATGACACCGGCGCCGACCGTGCGGCCGCCTTCTCTGATGGCAAAGCGAAGCTCTTTTTCCATCGCTATTGGAGTTATTAACTCTATTTCCATTGTCACATTATCTCCCGGCATGACCATCTCTATACCGGTAGGAAGCTTGGCTACTCCCGTTACATCTGTCGTCCTGAAATAAAACTGTGGACGGTAACCATTAAAAAACGGTGTATGACGACCACCTTCTTCTTTGGTCAAAATATACACCTCGGCCTTAAACTTCGTATGCGGCTTAATTGAGCCGCCTTTGGCCAAGACCATCCCGCGCTCTATCCCTTCTTTGTCTATCCCACGAAGCAATAGCCCAACATTATCGCCAGCCTGTGCCTGGTCGAGCAGCTTACGGAACATCTCGACTCCGGTTATGACCGTCTTTCTCGTCTCACGGAAGCCAATCACTTCAACTTCCTCACCCTGTTTGACAACTCCACGCTCTACACGACCAGTGGCCACTGTGCCACGACCGGTAATGGAAAAGACATCTTCAATTGGCATAAGAAAGGGTTTGTCGATTTCACGCACCGGCTGGGGAATATACGTATCGACCGCATCGATGAGCTCATAGATCGACTTAAAGGCCGGATCATCGGCCTTGGAATCGGGATTGACACCAGCTGACATCGCTTTGAGTGCTGATCCACGAATAATAGGGGTATCATCACCGGGAAACTTATACTGGGTGAGCAGGTCACGAACTTCCAGTTCAACCAAATCCAAAAGTTCCGGGTCATCGACCATATCAACTTTATTCATAAAGACGATAACATACGGAACACCCACCTGACGAGCCAGAAGGATATGCTCACGAGTCTGCGGCATAGGCCCGTCTGAGGCTGAGACTACCAAAATAGCGCCGTCCATCTGGGCTGCGCCAGTTATCATGTTCTTGACATAATCAGCGTGTCCCGGACAATCGACATGGGCATAATGGCGTTTGGCTGATTCGTATTCCACATGAGCTGTGGCAATAGTGATTCCCCGCTCACGTTCTTCCGGCGCATTATCTATTGAATCAAATGACCGCACCGCGGAACCGTTCTTTTTTGCCATTGCCATAGTGATGGCCGCCGTCAGGGTCGTCTTGCCATGATCAACATGGCCAATCGTTCCTACATTCACATGCGGCTTATTCCGCTCAAACTTCTGCTTTGCCATACGTCTATTCCCTCTACGATTGCGCTACTTTCTCTAACATTTTTTTTGACACTTCATTCGGTACAGGGGCGTATTTGGAGAATTCCATGCTGAAAACAGCGCGACCCTGGGAGATATTACGAAGCGTATTTGCATATCCAAACATTTCCGACAGCGGAACGCTGACGGCGATAACGGTCACATTCTCACGAGGAACCATTCCGTTAATTTTACCGCGGCGTGAATTCAAATCACCGACAACCGAGCCCATATAGGCTTCGGGGACGACAACTTCGACATCCATGATAGGTTCAAGAATCTGCGGTCCGGCTTTTTTGGCGCCGTCTTGGAATGCCATCGAACCGGCAATTTTGAATGCCATTTCACTTGAGTCAACTTCGTGGTATGAACCATCGTAGATTTCACAGTGAATTCCGGTGAGCGGGTATCCGGCAAGTATGCCATTGAGCATTGCCTCTTTGACGCCCTTCTCAATCGGAGCGATATATTCGCGAGGGATTTTACCTCCGATAACTTTATTTTCAAATTCGAAATCAGTGCCGTCGGTTGTCGGACGGAGTCGCATGTAGACATGTCCAAATTGTCCCTTACCACCGCTCTGACGGACAAATTTGCCTTCACAGTCAACCGCTTTGGTAATAGACTCTTTGTAGGCGACTGACGGACGGCCGATAGAGGCGATGACTCCGAACTCACGCATGAGCCGGTCGGTCAAAATCTCAAGGTGCAATTCGCCCATTCCGGCAATAATCGTTTGTCCGGTTTCATCATCCTGTTTGACGATGAACGTCGGGTCTTCCTCGGCAAGTTTGATAAGGCCGTCAGTCAACTTATCCTGGTCAGCTTTTGTTTTCGGTTCAATCGATACACGAACAACTGGTTCAGGGAAGGACATACGTTCAAGCACAATCGGATGCTTGGGATCGCAGAGTGTATCACCAGTCGTAGTCTTGCGGAGTCCGATAACAGCGACAATATCGCCCGCGGAAGCGGATTTAATATCTTCGCGCTTGTTGGCATGCATACGAAGCAGGCGTGCGACGCGCTCTTTGGTGTCCGATGTCGGATTGAGAACATACGAACCGGCTTCAATTGTGCCTGAATAAATTCGGACAAAAGTGAGACGGCCAACAAACGGGTCGGTCATAATTTTGAATGCCAGCGCAGAAATCGGGGCATCGGGAGTAGGTTTGCGCTCGACAGTCTTTTCGGTACTGTCAACTTCATGTCCCATTATCGGGGGTTTATCAAGCGGCGAGGGAAGAAAATCAATAACCGCGTCGAGCAACTGCTGGACGCCTTTATTCTTAAATGAGGATCCGCACAGGACCGGTACCATTTTCGCGGCGCATGTTGCGGCGCGCACAGCAGCCATGACTTTGTCGGGATCAAGCGGCTTGTCGTGCAGGAATTGCTCAAGCAGATGGTCGTCGAAATCAGCAACGGCTTCGAGCAATCTTTCACGGTACCCGTTGGTCATGGCAAGCATGTCATCGGGTACGGGAAGGTCATCCCAGGTTGTGCCATGCGAATCCTCGTGGAATACCCTGAATTTCATAGTGAGCAAATTGATGATTCCGCTGAAAAATTCCCCATCGCCAGCCGGAATGTTTACCGGTACGCAGTTTGACCCAAGCCGCTCATTCATCTGTTTGAGGGCATTGGCGAAACTCGCGCCGGTGCGATCCATCTTATTTATATAGGCAATTCTTGGAACTCCGTATTTATCGGCCTGACGCCACACGGTCTCAGACTGCGGTTCGACACCGCCCACCGCGCAAAACAACGCAACTGCGCCATCGAGGACACGAAGCGATCGCTCGACTTCGACGGTAAAGTCAACGTGACCGGGCGTATCGATAATATTAATCGTATTATCGCGCCAGAAACAAGTCGTTGCGGCGGAGGTAATCGTGATTCCGCGCTCTTTCTCCTGTTCCATCCAGTCCATAGTGGCTGCGCCATCGTGGACCTCGCCAATCTTATGGCTTTTGCCGGTATAGAAGAGGATGCGCTCGGTCGTGGTGGTCTTGCCCGCATCGATGTGGGCCATGATACCGATATTTCTAATTTTCTTTAAATTTGTTGGAGAAGACATAAAAAATCCCTGGTTAATACTCACTTCCAGATTGACGCTTAGTGATAGGGAAGCGACGACTGGATGGTTAGCATAACAGGGCTAAAATCGACAGTTCAATCAGCTTCGCTTAAACTACATACGGTGTGGCGCGCATATAATTTCCTTGGTTTGCTACAGTACAGACTCGGTCGTAAACGAACAACTCTTCAACACAGTACAGGTACACCTACCACTTGAAATGCGCGAAGGCCTTGTTGGCCTCAGCCATCTTGTGAGTATCCTCCTTTTTCTTAATTGAGGCACCTTCGTTATTCGAGGCTGCCAATAGTTCTCCAGCCAGGCGTTCCGCCATGGATTTTTCGTTGCGACCTTTGGCGTAACCAATAACCCAGCGGATCGCAAGAGCGGTTCTTCGGTCCTGACGTACTTCGACAGGCACCTGGTATGTTGCGCCGCCGACGCGGCGAGATTTTACTTCGACAACTGGCTTGATATTATTTATCGCCTTGTGGAAAACGTCTGCGGCGTTCTGGCCCGACTTTTTCTCCATTGTTTCAAGCGCGTCATAGATAATACCTTCAGCCGTGGAACGCTTGCCGCGTTTCATCAGACAAGACACAAACTGGGTGACCAGCCTGTCGTCGTATTTATAATCGGGCGCGGTTTCGCGATGTCCCGCTGATATTCGTCTTGGCATACTTCAACTACCTGCTTACGATTTCGGTTTCTTCGCGCCGTATTTCGAACGGCTCCGTTTTCGTTCTGTCACACCCGAGGTGTCCATTGTACCGCGGATGATGTGGTATCGTACTCCGGGGAGATCTTTGACACGACCGCCTCGGATGAGAACGATTGAGTGCTCCTGCAGATTGTGACCTTCGCCAGGAATGTAGGCGGTCACTTCGATCTGATTTGTCAACCGTACACGAGCGACTTTGCGAAGAGCCGAGTTCGGTTTTTTTGGAGTCGATGTGTAAACGCGAGTACAGACCCCGCGTTTCTGGGGCGATTGATTCATAGCCGGAGTTTTTGTCTTGCTCAGTATCTTCTCGCGACCTTTGCGAATCAATTGATTTATTGTCGGCACTCAATCTCCCAGTATTATTCAATCAAAATTCTAAAAAACAGATTCGCAATGTATCGTTCCAGCTATCCATGTCAAGCGTTTTCTTTATAATTATCTGCAACAACCACTTCGGCCCCACTTTCAGGCCATTCTTCCTTTGGCGGCGCAGTGTCATCGACGACTGTGGTTAGTCGATACTTCTCGATTCCGGTGCCAGCAGGAATTAAATGCCCGATAATGACATTCTCTTTCAGGCCAAGCAGATAGTCCACTTTTCCTGAAATGGCCGCTTCAGTAAGCACACGAGTTGTCTCCTGAAAGGAAGCCGCCGAGATAAAGCTCTCAGTTGAAAGCGAGGCGCGGGTAATACCAAGCAATAACGAATTGGAGGTCGCTGGCTCGCCGCCTTCAGCGATAACTCTGGCGTTTTCTTCAGTAAACTTGGCCTTGTCGGCTTTTTCGCCTTCGAGGAAGTTGGTGTCTCCGACGGTTTCCACTTGGACCTTCTGAAGCATTTGTCGCACAATAATTTCGATGTGCTTGTCGTTTATCTTCACACCCTGTAGACGATACACTTCCTGGATTTCGTTGACCAGATGCGACTGGGCTTCGTAGACACCCTGAATCCGCAAAATATCATGCGGATCGATTGAGCCTTCGCACAGCCGGTCACCGGAGCGGACAAAATCGCCATTGTGGACCATGAGATGCTTGCCGTGAGGAACAAGGTATTCCTTGGTTTCATCCTGATCCCCTTTGACAATAATCTGCTGTTGGCCACGGACAATCTTGCCGAATTCGACTTCACCGTCGATTTCTGAAATAACCGCCGGGTCATGCGGACGACGAGCTTCGAAGAGTTCTGCCACACGAGGCAGACCACCAGTGATATCGCGGGACTTTGCTATCAAACGTGGTTTCTTAACGAGAATATCGCCGGCTTTGACATCAGCGCCATCCTGGAGCTGAAGCTGGGCATCGGTTGGGATACGATGGCTCTCCGCGATTTTCCCCTGAGGGGTCATAATCAGGATTGTCGGGAAAAGTGTCTTGTCACGATGCTCGATAATCTTTTGCTGAATCAAACCAGTCTGATCGTCGATTTCCTCACGATAGGTAACGTCTCTGACGATATCTTTGTACTGAATTTTCCCACTGAATTTGGATACGATCGTGCCGGTATAAGGATCCCACTCAAAGATAATCTCCCCTTTGGCAATTTCATTTCCGTCTTTGACAAGCAAGTGAGCGCCGTACGGAAGTTTCGGTCCAGTGCGTTCACGTCCTTTATTGTCGACAAAGACAAACTTGCCAACTCCGTCGCGGCTGACAACCACATGGGTACCGTCTTCACGGTCGACCAGTTCGGTATCAACGAGGCGAATAGTTCCGTCGTATTTCGCTTTTACCTGTGACTGCTCGGCAATACGAGCGGCCGTACCGCCGATGTGGAAGGTCCGAAGCGTAAGCTGAGTGCCGGGTTCGCCGATAGACTGCGCGGCGATGACACCGACGGCTTCGCCAATATCCGTCATGTTCATTGTCGCCAAGTTACGGCCATAACATTTTGCGCATACGCCAAAACGGGATTCGCAGGTGAGCACCGACCGGATACGGAGACCTTCGATACCAGCGTCATCGATGGCAACGGACTCTGCCTCTTTTATCTCCTGGCCAGCGGCAACAATTAATTTATCAGAGATCGGATCATAGACATCGTCCAAAGCCACACGGCCCAGGATACGGTCGCGAAGTGATTCGATGACTTCTTCACCTTCTTTGAGGGCTGAAACATCGAGTCCTAAAATTGTATGACAATCGATTTGGCGGATAATAACATCCTGAGCGACATCGACAAGACGACGGGTCAAGTATCCCGCATCGGCCGTCTTGAGAGCGGTGTCAGCAAGACCCTTTCGAGCGCCGTGAGTGGAAATAAAATATTCCTGCACTGTCAGGCCCTCACGGAAGTTGGAAAGAACCGGAGTCTCGATAATTTCGCCGATACCGCCAGTGATTTTTTTCTGCGGTTTTGCCATCAATCCGCGCATTCCGGCCAACTGGCGGATCTGCTCTTTTGAGCCTCTCGCGCCGGAATCGGCCATCATATAGATGGGATTAAAACCCTGTTTTTGGGCAGCGAGATTGTTAAACATTGCCTCGGCCACTTCACTTGTCGTGCGGGTCCAGGTATCAATAACCTGGTTATATCGCTCGCCATTAGTAATGACTCCTCGCTCGTACCGCTTCTGAATCTTAGTGATTTCCTTTTTGGCAGTCTCGATGAGAACATTTTTCTCTTCGGGAACGACAAGGTCTTCAATTGAAACCGTTACACCCGCTTTTGTAGCGAATTCGAATCCGGTGTTTTTCAAACGGTCAAGGAACGATATGGCCGCGCTTTGGCCGTAAATCCAATAAGCTTTTAAGACCAGTTCCTCAAGTTTGCCCTTGGAGGCAACTTCATTGAAATACGCTGTTCCTTTTGGCAGAATGTTATTGAAGATAACTCTTCCTGCGGTTGTATTCTGGAGCTGGCCGTCGTAGCGGACGGTAATCGGCGAATGCAAAGCCAACCTTCCGGCATTTAGGGCTGCGACAACTTCGTCTATGCTGAAGAAACTCATCCCTTCGCCCAGTCCGCCTTTGCGCAGTTTGGTCAGGTAATAGCATCCAAGCACAATATCCTGTGAAGGAATTGTGATAGGCCGTCCCGATGACGGGACGAGAATATTGTTGGTGGCAAGCATGAGCAAACGGGCTTCAAGCTGGGCTTCAAATGATAAGGGGACATGAACTGCCATCTGATCGCCGTCAAAGTCGGCGTTGAATGCCGCGCAGACAAGCGGATGCAGTCGAATAGCTTTTCCTTCAACAAGCACCGGGTAAAAGGCCTGAATACCGAGACGGTGAAGGGTAGGAGCACGATTAAGCATAACCGGATGATCTTCGATAATCTCTTCAAGAATATCCCAGACTTCCGGACGCTCTTTCTCAACGAGCTTTTTGGCAGATTTGACAGTTTGCACATAGCCCTTTTCTTCGAGCTTCATGATGATGAAGGGTTTGAAGAGTTCAAGGGCCATATTTTTCGGCAGACCGCACTGGTGTAATTTTAATTCAGGTCCAACAACGATAACCGAACGGCCCGAGTAATCGACACGCTTTCCGAGGAGGTTCTGGCGGAAGCGTCCCTGTTTCCCTTTAAGCAAATCAGAAAGCGATTTTAACGGGCGTTTGGAATCACCGCGTACGGAATGGGTGCGGCGTCCGTTGTCAAAGAGCGCATCGACGGCTTCCTGGAGCATTCTCTTTTCGTTGCGGAGAATGACTTCCGGAGCCTGAATATCAATAAGTTTTTTCAGACGATTGTTGCGGTTGATGACGCGTCTATACAGATCGTTCAGATCAGATGTCGCAAACCGACCGCCTTCGAGAGGCACGAGCGGACGAAGATCCGGAGGGATTACTGGAATGACGTTCATAATCATCCACTCCGGCCGGTTATTCGACTGACGGAATGATTCGAAGATGCGAAGGCGCTTGAGGGTATCTTTTTTTCGCTGAGCAGAGGTTTCGACTTTGATTTGGGCGCGAAGGGTCGCGACCATTTCATCGATATCAATATTCTTGAGAAGCTCACGAACTGCATCGGCTCCCATACGGGCATCGAACTGTTTGCCAGCCCCCTCAAGCTCATTGAAATCCTCTTCGGTAACAACATCTCCCTTTTCATAGGATGAGTTGCCCGGATCGATCATAATGTACGATTCATAATAGAGAATCTTTTCGAGTTCGCGGATGGATAGATCGAGCATATGCCCAATACGCGAGGGGAGTGATTTGAAATACCAGATATGCGAAACCGGAACGGCAAGTTCAATATGACCCATACGTTCGCGGCGCACTTTGGATTGCGTCACTTCAACACCGCATCGGTCGCAGACAATACCGCGAAAGCGGATACGTTTATATTTTCCACAGTTACATTCCCAGTCTTTGACCGGTCCAAATGTTCTTTCACAAAAAAGACCGTCACGTTCAGGTTTGAACGAACGATAATTAATCGTTTCGGGTTTTGTTACTTCGCCATAGGACCAGGAGAGAATAACCTCAGGTGAGGCAATCTGAATCTGAATCGCTGCGAAGTCAGACGGTTTTTTCTGCGGTGCGGGATTTTTGCCTAACACTTCGGCCACGGCTTACTCCTTCTTCCTCAGCCAACACGGGCTGTTTATGCCGTCCATATCCGGACTACTTTTCTATCAATCTAATATCAAGCCCCAACGCCTGCAATTCCTTCACAAGCACGTTGAAAGCCTCCGGATACCCGGGCTCTGGCGGATTCTCGCCTTTGACAATTGCCTCGTATACACGGCTGCGTCCGGTCACGTCGTCGGACTTGACGGTAAGCATTTCTTGCAATGTATAGGCCGCGCCATACGCCTCAAGGGCCCAGACTTCCATTTCTCCAAAGCGTTGGCCGCCGAACTGAGCTTTACCACCCAACGGTTGCTGGGTAACCAACGAGTATGGCCCGATGGAACGGGCGTGGATTTTATCGTCAACCAAATGCGCGAGTTTTAACATGTAAATGTATCCAACGGTAACCGGCTGATCAAAGGTGTCGCCGGTGCGGCCATCGATGAGAGTCATCTTGCCACTTTCCGGCAGATTGGCCTGACGGAGCCGCTCACGGATATCTTCAACCTTTGCGCCATCGAATACCGGTGTCGCGATCTCAATACCGAGTCGTTTGGCTGCCCATCCAAGATGGGTCTCAAGTATCTGCCCGATGTTCATACGTGAAGGTACGCCAAGCGGATTCAATATGACATCGACTGGTATGCCGTCTTCCATATGCGGCATATCTTCAATTGGAACAATCTTCGATACAACGCCTTTGTTACCGTGTCGACCCGCCATCTTATCACCGACAGAAATCTTACGGCGAATGGCAATGGTCACTTTAACCAACTGCTTGACACCGGGAGGAAGTTCCGCACCGCGCTGGATCTTATCGACTTCAATATCCATCTCGGCTTTTTTGGTGTTCAGAAGTAATGCGGACTCCGCGATAATAGCATCCACATGCTTATTGGTCGTGTCGTTCGCGCTAAATCCTTCAGGCGCAACAGAGTTTTCGAAATCAAAAGTCTCGAAGAATTCAGCTTTGTATTTATGGCCTGAGCGAACAACAACCGAATTGTCCACCGTAGAACGGACAATACGCGAAGTTTCCCCGTCGAGCAACTCACTCACACGGGCGTTGCGGAGATTGCTGATATCGAACAGTTTTTTATTGTAGGCTTTCTTAACCGAGGCAATATCTACCTTTTCCTGCTTCTTGGCATCCTCCGTGCGTTCTTTGCGCGAGAAGATACGAGTCTTGATGACTATCCCCTTCATTCCGGGTGAAGCCTTAAGCGAGGCATCGCGTACATCGCCGGCTTTTTCTCCGAAGATCGCGCGCAAAAGGCGCTCTTCTGGAGAAAGCTCGGTCTCCCCTTTCGGGGTAACCTTACCGACAAGAATATCACCAGCTTCGACATCGGCGCCAACCCGCACAATTCCCTGCTCGTCCAGATTCAGCAAAGCTTCTTCTGAGACGTTCGGGATTTCACGAGTTATTTCTTCGGCCCCGCGTTTAGTATCGCGAACCTGCAATTCATATTCTTCGATATGAATAGATGTAAAAATGTCCTCGTGTACCAGCCGCTCTGAAAGAATAATGGCATCTTCGTAGTTGTAACCTCTCCACGGCATAAACGCCACAAGCGAATTATGCCCAAGGGCAAGATCACCCCGGTCAACGGACGGACCATCAGCCAGCGTGTCGCCCTCTTTTACTTCGGAGCCCAAACTGACCGCAGGGCGGTAGTTGATACACGTGTCCTGGTTTGAACGGCGGTATTTGGTCAATCTATATTCGTCATCTTCGATATAACCGAGCTGTCCGGATTTGGGACGTGCGCTCGGTTTAATCACAATCCGCTCGGCATCGACATACACAACGGTTCCGGACCGACGGGCGCGCACAACGACCCCGGCATCAGCGGCAACTTTCTTTTCCATGCCCGTTCCCACGACAGGTGCTTCGGTGCGAAGGAGCGGTACTGCCTGGCGTTGCATGTTGGAACCCATGAGCGCGCGATTGGCGTCGTCATGCTCAAGGAACGGAATCAAGGCCGCAGCGACCGATACAATCTGACGCGGAGAGACATCCATATAGGAGACTTCGTCCGGCTTCATTAGCGGATAATCTGACCGACGGCGTGCGATAACATATTCATTCACAAACTTGCCATTCTTGTCGACCGGCTCGTCTGTCTGGGCGATATAGTAACGGTCTTCCTCATCTGCCGAGAGATATTGAATCTGGTCGGTGAGCTTACCATTGATAACTTTTCTGTACGGAGTTTCGAGAAATCCGTATTTGTTAATTCGCGCAAAAGTCGCCATCGAAGTAATAAGACCGATATTTGGACCTTCAGGTGTTTCAATCGGGCACATGCGGCCGTAGTGGGTATGGTGAACGTCGCGGACTTCAAATCCAGCGCGTTCACGAGTCAAACCGCCAGGGCCAAGAGCTGAGAGGCGGCGTTTGTGGGTCAATTCCGCAAGCGGATTGGTCTGATCCATGAACTGCGAAAGCTGCGATGATCCAAAAAAGCTTTCGACCACCGATGAGACTGTACGGGCATTCACCAGCAATTGCGGTGTGACATTTTCCTGATCTTTTAGCGAGAGTCGTTCACGAATTGTACGGGCAATTCGAGACAGCCCGACCGAGAATAAATTCGACAAAAGCTCGCCGACGGTTCGGCAGCGACGGTTGCCAAGATGATCGATATCATCAGTGAATCCGCTGGCATTGGCCAGCCCGATAAGATATTTTGTGATGGACAAAAAATCTTCGTTGTCAAATACTGTTTTTTCGAGCGGGACTTTAAGACCAAGTCTCTGATTTATCATATACCGGCCAACTTCGCCAAGGTCATAGCGCTTGCTATTGAAGAAAAGCTTTTCAAGAAGCGACTCGGCCATCTCAACTGTTGGTGATTCGCCCGGACGCATGAGCGTATAGAGCCGGACAAGCGCTTCCTCGCGGGATTTTGTCGGGTCTTTGCGAAGTGTATTAAGCACAACATGCGCTTCGCGTTTTTCTTTATCTGTCGGAGGAATGATGATGATAGACTTTACATCGGAAGCAAGCAGGGTGTCGGCCATATCTTCAGTGACTGGCTCGCCGACAGAATAAAGAACCTCTCCGGTGTCGCTGTCCATAATCGTTTCGGCCAGGAAAGAACCTTCGTAATCTTTGAATTTTTTACCCACCAGCGAATACTTGGCGGTCTTGTAGTATTGCTCGACAAGCTCTTCATCCGTTGAAAATCCGATGGCCCGCAAGAGCATGGTCATGGGCATCTTCCGCTTCGAGTCAATATAGACCCACATAATGTCATTTATATCCAGAGCAAATTCGACCCAGCTTCCGCGGTATGGAATAACTCGGGCTGAATAAAGCAGTTTGCCGTTCGGGTGGGTTTCTTCGTCAAAGAATACGCCGGGGCTTCGGTGGAGCTGGCTGACAATAACGCGCTCAGCTCCATTTATAATGAACGTTCCCCATTCGGTGATAATCGGAAGCTCACCGAGGTAAACATCCTGCTCGATAATATCTTTGACTTCCTTTTTGTCCCCTTCGCCTTGGCGGGCAATCAGTCGCATGGTCACTTTGAGGGGGGCGCCGAAACTCATATTTCGTTCGCGGCATTCGTCTATGCTATAGCGCGTCGGTCCGAGATGATACGAGACAAATTCGAGAGAATAATTCTCGTGAACGTCGGTAACCGGAAACACATCATTGAAGATCTGTTGTAAACCAGTACTGGTTCTTTTGTGCGGCGCAATTGTGGTTTGCAGGAACTCTTCGTAGGATGTCAATTGAACATCGAGAAGATTTGGCATCTCAATGGCATCAGCAATCGTTCCATAGCTCTGCCTCGTGATTCTACCGGACTGGGTCAAATTCTCACCCTCCAAGAAAGTGACAACACCCGAGCGGCTGAAATGCCGCACGGGCCGTTGCAATTTCTAACAATGGTTACCAAAATTGGCGATTCTGTCATCTGTTTCATTCATTTCCCCGCCTCATAGGGATCGGGGAACAACACTGCAGTCAATCAGCCAAACTCATTTTTTTCAAGAACAGGGAAATACTCGCTCTAGAATAGTCCTTCCGTACTGTAACCGACTGGGAACAACTCTGTTCCCAGCCATGATACAAACTTAACTTACTTGATTTCGACAGTCGCGCCAACTTCTATAAGCTTGGCCTTTGCGGCAGCCGCTTCATCTTTGGAAACACCCTCTTTGACTTTCGCCGGGGTGGCTTCCACGAGATCTTTGGCTTCCTTGAGTCCAAGACTGGTCAACTCGCGAACGACTTTAATAACCTGGATTTTCTTTTCGCCAGCGGCGGTCAGCAGAACGGTAAATTCTGTCTGCTCTTCAACAACAGCGGCTCCGGCGCCGCCTCCGCCCATCATACCAGGCATCATTGCCATTGGCGCGGCGGCTGTTACGCCGAACTTTTCTTGTATAGCCTTGGATAGATCGGCCAGATCCATCGCGGTAAGTCCCGCAATTTTGTCTACAATTTCACTTACTGCAGTGTTTGACACTCTGTTTACCTCACGTTATTAAAAGATAATGTTACTATATACTTATTCATCAAAGGCATCGTTTCAACCCAAAACGGAGAGACAATCCGCTTAGAAGCATGGGTCATTAATGCCGCCTCTGTCTCCAAAACGTCTTATGCCTGCCCTTTCTGTTTTTCAGCAAGAGCATCAATCGAACCGATGAGTTCTCTGAAGAATCCATCTATCGAACCGACCAATTGGCTGAACGGTGCCTCCACTGCGCCCAATACCCCGGCAAGGAGCACTTCGCGTGAAGGGAGGTCGGCCAGGCGTTTGATGTCGGCGGCGCTATGAACGTGGTCGTCGACAACAAATACTTTCATTCGCGGAAGTTCTTTATCCTTCGCAAAATCATTGAGAATCTTGGCCGCAATCGAAGCGTCATCACTGGAGAAAGCAATAGCCGTCGGTCCTTTGAAGAACTTCTCAAGATTTGGCTCGCCCGCTTCGCTGGCGGCGCGGAGAAAGAGGGTGTTTTTCGCCACAAGAAAATTTACACGGCTTTTGCGGAGCGTTTTCCGAAGCGTCGTAATATCGGCCACATTCAATCCTTGATAGTCGGTAATAAAATATGACGACGAATCTTCGAACATTTTCTTCATCTCGGCGACTGATTCAACTTTTTTTGCTGTAGGCATCTCTGATTTCCTCTTCTACTTTTTCGCCACACCTGCAGCATCTGAGCTATCAAGCCGGATACCGGGACCCATTGTTGATGTAATCGAGACGCTCAACAGATACGCCCCTTTGGCTGTTGCCGGTTTTGCGCGAACGACGGCATCGATAAATGCGCGTGCATTCTCGGCAATCTTGGTTTCTTCGAAAGAGAGCTTGCCGACAGCGGCGGCGATATTAGCCTGCTTGTCAACGCGAAATTCAATACGTCCGCCCTTGAGCTCTTTAATAGTCTTGGACAAATCCATTGTCACTGTACCTGTCTTGGGATTCGGCATCAGTCCGCGCGGACCGAGCACTTTACCAAGTTGGCCGACCACACGCATCATATCCGGCGTTGCAACTGCGACATCGAAATCCGTCCATCCGCCTTTAATCTTTTCGCCAAGGTCCTCAGCGCCCACAAAATCAGCTCCGGCTTCGGTCGCTTCGCGGGCCTTGTCAGCGGTAGCGAATACAGCCACACGCACCGATTTTCCGGTCCCGTTGGGAAGCGCTACTGTGCCGCGAACCATCTGGTCGGCATGTTTGGGATTTACTCCCAGCCTGAGCGAGATTTCGACCGATTCGTCGAACTTTGCGTAATGACCCTCTTTGAGGATCTTAACCGCTTCGGTGATCGAATATTTTTTCTGTCGATCAACCTTGCCCTGAAAAGCGGCTTGTTTCTTTGATTGTTTCATATTCCTCTCTTCTCCCCCGTTTCATCGCCGAAGCAACAATCGGGGTGCAAACGAATGATTGGTGCTTATCCTATTTCTATTCCCATCGAACGGGCCGTGCCCTCGACCATGCGGACTGCGGCTTCGACGGAAGCGGCATTGAGGTCATCCATTTTGCTTTCTGCAATCTGGCGAACCTGCTCGCGAGAGATACGACCGACTTTTTCTTTGTTGGGGATTTTCGATCCGCTCTTTATTTTTGCCGCCATTTTCAAAAGCGTCGACGCCGGCGGCGTCTTGGTAATAAATGAAAATGACTTATCCGAATAGACGGTGATGATGACCGGTGTCAGCATTCCGTTCCCACTTTGTGTTTTAGCGTTGAACGCCTTGCAGAACTCCATAATATTCACACCGCGCTGTCCAAGAGCCGGACCAACCGGCGGCGCAGGATTTGCCTGACCGGCCGGAATCTGCAGTTTCACATATGCCGTTATTTTCTTTGCCACTGTCTATCGCTCCACAAATTGTATCAATTTTTTGTTCAAAAAGGATTTTAGCCTTTGGTCTTTATCAGGTCAACCTGGAGGAAATCTAGTTCAACCGGAGTCGGCCGTCCAAATATCGAAACCATTACTTTCACTTTACGACGCTCGAGGTTGACTTCGCTCACAGAGCCTGAGAAATCCATGAAAGGCCCATCGTTGACCTTTACCGGATCGCCGGCCTGGAACGGGATGTCGGCAACTTCTTCTGTGCGTCCTTTATCTATCTGACCGACTATTCGCATGACTTCGGCCTCACGCAGAGGGGCTGGCTTTCCACCAGCGCCGACAAAATTTGTTATGCCGGGTGTGGAGATGACCAGGTTCTGAGTTTCCTTGGTCAAGTCCATCTCAATAATGATGTAACTGGGCAAAAACTTCTTGGTCGATGTCGACCGCTTGCCTTGCTTCATCTCCGTCACTTGCTCAGTCGGCACAATAATTTGGCCGAACTGATTCTGCATACCCTCATTGGCGACAGCAGACTCAAGATATAATTTTGCCTTCTGCTCATGACCGGCATAGGTATGAGCCACGTACCAGCGAAGTGACATCTGTGTTTTAGCCTCCAATGGTGCCACCGAAGATCGCTTTCATGGCAAGCACCAGAATGCGGTCGACAATGCCGATAAAAATCGCCACAACAAAAGAGACGACCACTACGACAATAGTTGAACCGACCAACTCGTCCTTGGAAGGCCAAGTCATCTTCTTCAGTTCGCCCATTGTCTCGTTCAGGTATAATTTTAGTTTATCCACGCTACCTTACCGCTATAAATTAAACAGGCCAGGAGGGACTCGAACCCCCAACATCCGGTTTTGGAGACCGGCGCTCTACCATTAGAGCTACTGGCCTCTCTAATCAATTTTTATCGGGTCTCCTTGTGAACCGTATGTTTGGTACAAAAGCGGCAGTACTTTTTGTACTCGACCCGTTCAGGGTGAAGCCGCTTGTTCTTATAGGTGTCATAGTTGCGCTGTTTGCAATCGCCACACGCTATTGTAATTCTATCACGAGGCATACATTCTCCACACGCTCACAAATACGTTCTTTATTCCAAAATATCGGCAATGACACCGGCGCCGACCGTGCGGCCGCCTTCTCTGATGGCAAAGCGAAGCTCTTTTTCCATCGCTATTGGAGTTATTAACTCTATTTCCATTGTCACATTATCTCCCGGCATGACCATCTCTATACCGGTAGGAAGCTTGGCTACTCCCGTTACATCTGTCGTCCTGAAATAAAACTGTGGACGGTAACCATTAAAAAACGGTGTATGACGACCACCTTCTTCTTTGGTCAAAATATACACCTCGGCCTTAAACTTCGTATGCGGCTTAATTGAGCCGCCTTTGGCCAAGACCATCCCGCGCTCTATCCCTTCTTTGTCTATCCCACGAAGCAATAGCCCAACATTATCGCCAGCCTGTGCCTGGTCGAGCAGCTTACGGAACATCTCGACTCCGGTTATGACCGTCTTTCTCGTCTCACGGAAGCCAATCACTTCAACTTCCTCACCCTGTTTGACAACTCCACGCTCTACACGACCAGTGGCCACTGTGCCACGACCGGTAATGGAAAAGACATCTTCAATTGGCATAAGAAAGGGTTTGTCGATTTCACGCACCGGCTGGGGAATATACGTATCGACCGCATCGATGAGCTCATAGATCGACTTAAAGGCCGGATCATCGGCCTTGGAATCGGGATTGACACCAGCTGACATCGCTTTGAGTGCTGATCCACGAATAATAGGGGTATCATCACCGGGAAACTTATACTGGGTGAGCAGGTCACGAACTTCCAGTTCAACCAAATCCAAAAGTTCCGGGTCATCGACCATATCAACTTTATTCATAAAGACGATAACATACGGAACACCCACCTGACGAGCCAGAAGGATATGCTCACGAGTCTGCGGCATAGGCCCGTCTGAGGCTGAGACTACCAAAATAGCGCCGTCCATCTGGGCTGCGCCAGTTATCATGTTCTTGACATAATCAGCGTGTCCCGGACAATCGACATGGGCATAATGGCGTTTGGCTGATTCGTATTCCACATGAGCTGTGGCAATAGTGATTCCCCGCTCACGTTCTTCCGGCGCATTATCTATTGAATCAAATGACCGCACCGCGGAACCGTTCTTTTTTGCCATTGCCATAGTGATGGCCGCCGTCAGGGTCGTCTTGCCATGATCAACATGGCCAATCGTTCCTACATTCACATGCGGCTTATTCCGCTCAAACTTCTGCTTTGCCATACGTCTATTCCCTCCAAGGGTTATCTTCAGCCCAGAACCAGGATCGAACTGGTGACCTCATCCTTACCAAGGATGTGCTCTACCAACTGAGCTATCTGGGCCATCGGGTCGGTCTCAAATTCATTTTTTGCCAACAGGACGCACTTCGCCTATCAGCAAGCTCGCAATATATTTTTAATCCAGACCCCCTGTCAAGCCCTTTTTTCAATGACTTACGAGAAAAGATTTATGTTTTCCACGAAAAATCAATATGCGTTTGGTCGATTGGTTCAAGCAGGCAAAAGTGACTGAAGAATCTTCAATTAAGTGGGCTAAGCGATCCGGAATCTAAGATTTCCGATGGCAGCCAGCCAGTACTTAGCAGCGAAACAATCTCTGAATCACTCAGTGAGGAGTCAACTGGATACGGCACTTGTTTGCCAAATGAATCTCTATATGACTGTGTACCATGCTTTTGCGATAGGCCTGACAAAACCAAAAAGCGATCGAGGGTCAATTTCTTAAGATCTCTGGCTTCTGTATTTCCCCGGTTTGCGGCCTCCTCAGCCATATAGTAGGCCAAAAGAGAAGGTTCTGCTCCGGCCAAGGAATCTGTATGGTACAGAATCGACGCCGCCCAATAAAGTTCCTCGGCATCGCTGATGAGTAACTGGGAGATGAGGCGGTATATGACTTGGCGGTGCCGTCGACCCATCTCCGCGAGACTTTGAGGGGTCTGCGACGGACTTACGCGGAGCCGATTGTTCTCATCGACAAGATCTTTGAGTTGAACCGTTATCGGAGATTGCAATTGCTCGACATAGGCTTGGCGTTTCTCGATACAACTCATAGAAAAAAGTATGATGAGTGCGCATGAGAAAACAACACGAGGCAAACAGGAAATGGTCATGGGATGAATGTAATTATCAGCGATTGGTTAGTCGAAATAAAAAAAGCGGGAGACGAGGCTCGAACTCGCGACCAACAGCTTGGAAGGCTGTGACTCTACCAACTGAGTTACTCCCGCTTGTAATACATAAAGAAAGTATTGATCGCGACGCCAATTTGCAAGTGGATTATGTAAAGTATAGATGAACGATATTCACTCAGAATCGTTGACGCATTTCCACAAGACGTTTCGCAAGCGAACGCAACATCTCGAATCCCGGAATGTGCGAATGCCGAATCCAAGGTACTGCTATCGGCCTGCCGCCATATTTGCGTTTATATTCTCCGCCTCCGCCCATGTCATACAATGCGACACCTCGGCCCTGCCAGTATTTCATCGCAAACCAGTGCATCGCCTCATTTGGTCTGAGGATTCGGGATTCGGTCCTGCTCGCTCCGCCCCAAAAGTACATTCGATGTTGATCGGCGGGGAATATACCACTCGCAATACATTTTCCTCCTGGATCAAGTACTCGCAGCAATAGCAGACGTCCTGTTGGCAATAAATGCTTCAGCAATAATTCCACCCTCTTCTTGGTATATGTCGGCTTCAGACCTTGAAGCGCGAATACCTCCTGCAGTTGACTATAATATTCAGCTATGAAAGAATCTTCATGAGCTTGGACGACAGATATCCCCTCACGCTCCGACTTACGGATGTTGCGTTGTGTCGACGATGAGAACCGGTCGAAAAGATCGTTTTCTGTTCCTGAAAGATCAACTTCATATCCTGTCAATAACCTATAGCGCCAACCAGCGGCTGTGATCTCGCTTTCCTGAAATTTCCGATCCATAACTTCAACGCCAACACAACCGAGTTCTTTTCGAGAAAATTTGATCAGCGATCCAAGTGCTTCGGTTCGATTTCCTACGTCATGTAAATTGAATCCCATATACGATGTTGTCCATCCGGGGAACGGGGAGCCCAGAATTCTCAGTCCGATTTTTTTCACAATAAGCCCAACAAACCACCCAATTCGTTCGGAGCCATCAGCGATTTCAATTATAACAGGCTGGGCATTTTGAGCTTCTGCCACAAAAACAATCCATTCTTTGCTTTGGAAGAGGGTGTGATCGGGCATACGGCTCATCTCATCCCATGGAGGATTTTCAACTAAGCTGAATTTCATACCCACACCCAAAACCTATTTAATCCAAATCTCTGGTGGCAAAGAGAGAATTGCCGTCCCGTTCAATACGAAATCCCGCGTTGATATGCAAATAAACAGAGTTCACATTGGTAGGGTCGATTTTTGCATCTAAGCGTCTCGCACCTTTTTCCCACAGAACTGCCTTCGCGTAGTCGTACAGTGCGCTCCCAATTCCTCTGCCTCGAAAGCTGTTATGAGTGTAAATGTGTGAAACTTTGGCTATATGCGAATTTGAATCTGTCCATGACCTCTTGGACAGCGATGCCGCAACAATTCCAGTTATTAAATCTTTATCTTCTTTCGAAAGTTTGGCCCACTTGTCCACTGACAGCCTACCTCGCTGAGATCGATGACATAGGAGACGAAAACCCAAAAAGGGATGGCGGATAGCGAATGACCTCCAATACGCGTAAACATCGACGATCACAATAAGGAAGGCCGCGATCGTTTTCTCTTCTGCGGCCACGCCGATGACCACCCGTTTATTTGACAAGGCGTCGTGACAGAGTCCTCTGTAAATAGCTTTAGAAACCAGTCCTGATACCGTGAACTGTGATTGATTCATCAAGGAAAGCACATTCTCAAGATCCGACGACTCCATCAGACGATATACAATTTTCTGATCTGATTTCCCCGCAGAATTCACAGCCACTCAGCTTCTCCCTTTCAGAAGTTTGAATCGAAGCCACTGCCATTCCAACCTGGCTCGCGTGCGTTCTGTTATGACATGCAATCCGTTTCTGGATCGTAGATAATCGAGCAAGCCCGTCACAGGCACAAACCAGCCATTTTTTTTAGACAGTCGAGACATCAGCATTACAAACTGACTATCCACTTTTTCATTTTTGTAAAAGCCCGCCCCAAGATGGGTGTATACAATACATGCCCCGCCTTCTGATTCCAGTCTATCCTGATTTGCTTCGCCCAATAACCGGTTGAACGAGATTATTTCGGGCCCTTCGGATGAGGCATACCAGGCTTGAACAAATGGCCGCTCGGGGTCATAATAGGGCATGACAGGACACAGTTTCAGCGTATTCATTTCGGGATAGATAAAGTTTCGCACATACCTAATTTTCTCGAGGCAAAGGTCCCCCCAAAATAATTGATCCCCTTCTCTGTGGCCGCGGAATTTATTGCGATAGCGGCCGAAGGTTACCGCGTTGTAGAGCTGCTTTCGTATACCGCTCAGACGGTCTGGACCCCAATATATATTTTCCTCGCAGGAAGAATGATTGGCCATTGCGCTGGGAGAAGAGCCTAACAGCTTTTCGAAACGCTGAAGCGCAAGTTCTGTTCGTTCACGATTCGATGTATGCCAAGTGGCCATATGATATCCTATTTCATGACCCTGCTCTCGCAGGCGAAACAGCCAATCGACATATTCCGCATCTTCGCATGTCGCTCCCATCGTGGGGTGAGGCAATGTGCCGGCGAACGGCCACACGGATTTGGTTATGTGAAATCCAAGATCGGTAATCAGTGAATAGACCGGTCCGACATTTTGCAATGTGGCAAGGTCGGTGTCATCGAAGATGGTGAATGCAAATTGTTTATTGTTCGGCCAGATCATTTAGTTTATAGACTGAAGAGTTATTACGACGTGTGTGCATCTGGCGTAAACGAAGCAAGTTTACCTTATTGGAATTCATTGCAGTGGCGATAAGAAAAGGATGGATTCCAGCTTTTACTGGAATGACAGAATAGCTGTCAAAGCGCCTCTTCCGCCCCCTACCCTATCTCCAGCATTCTCTCAAGCGCCAGCTTTGCCTGAGATTTATTCGGCTCGGAGACACGGACCGGCTTTATATCGGCAATATGCTCCAGTGTGTATGCCATGTCATTGAGAGTTGTGCGGTACATATTCGCGCACACCGGACAGGTCTGCCCGCTCAACTCAAATATCCTTTTATCAGGATGTTCGAGCGCCATGCGGTGGATTAGATTTATTTCCGTGCCAATTGCAATGATAGAACCTGCAGGGGCTTGCACGCAATAGTCGACAATAAACTTTGTGCTGCCGCTGGCATCGGCGACATCGACAACCGAAGGCAGGCATTCAGGATGAACAACGATTTTTATACCGGGATGGTCTTTCCGAACCTGAGCGACATGGTCGGCTGTAAAATTGGTATGAACATGACAGTGACCTTTCCAGAGAATAACTTTAGCGCGGGTGATCTGCTCGTCGGTTAATCCGCCGCCATTGCGTGAAAAGTCCCACAAGACAATTTGATCTTTCGGAATACCATATTTGATCGCAGTGTTATAACCAAGATTCTCATCTGGGAAAAAGAAAATCTTTTCCTTCCTATCCAGCGAATATTTGAGGGCGCCGACAGCATTTGACGAGGTACAGATTACTCCGCCATAACGCCCAGTAAACGCTTTAAGTCCGGCGGCAGTATTCATATAACTGACCGGCATGATATTTTTTTCAGCCCCGAATGGTCTCAGATACTCCCAGGCCTCCATCACATCGGCTATTTCTGCCATATCAGCCATAGGACATCCGGCAAGCGGGTTCGGCAGAAAAACGCTTTGGTTGTCCTCAGTGAGAATATCAGCCGACTCAGCCATAAAATGAACACCGGCAAAGACTATGTATTCAGCCTCTTTTTGCTCAGCGGCAATCTTGGACAAGCCGTAAGAATCGCCGATATGATCGGCATGGGCGACCACCTCCACTCGCTGATAATGGTGGGCAAGGATAATCAGCCTCTTGCCGAGTTTGACTCGCGCATCTTTAATGCGCGCTTTTAGCTCATCGACTCCGGCTTCACGATATTCTTTTGGCAGCGAAAAATACATACGATTAAATCTCCTCTACTCTTTTTTCTACTTTTGGCGTCTGTTCAACAGGTTCAACAGTAGAAATGCTTTTCGGCGCGGAAAGTTTCTTCATAACGGCTTCATGTTTATCGGTCGAATGTCCCGGATTTACTTTTGCCTTTGGATCGATATGATGTTTGGCATTATTAACCGCGATCGCAACTTCTCCAAATCCGGTCGAAATCAGTTTGAGTTTACCATCATAGGTGACAATATCTCCAGCGGCGTAAATCCCCTCGATATTTGTCCTCATGCGTGAATCAACTTTGATGGCGTTCTTCTCAAGTTCCAATCCCCAGTCGGCAATCGGACCCAGATTAGTCAAAAAGCCCGTGTTGAAAATTATGGCATCCACCGGTAGAATTTCTTCCTCACCAGTCCGGGTCTGGACTATTGTTGCCTCACGAACCCAGGTGTCGCCAACAATTTGCTTCACTTCCCAGAATGGGACTTTCAGTCGGACTGAACTATTCATCACCTTGCGCACGGAGTCTTCGTGAGCGCTAAAAAAATCATTGCGATGAATATGCGTGATGGATGCCGCTACTGGCTCAAGCATCATCGAATAATCGAAAGCTGAATCTCCACCGCCCACGACCAGCACGTTCTTGTCATGAAAATCGCTTATTTTGCGGACGGCATAGTAAACTCCTGAACCTTCGAGTTCCTGCACATTCGGAATATCAAGTCGTTTTGGAATATACGCCCCGAGTCCCGCGCATATTATAACAGTCCGGCCAAAATGAATTCCTTTTGTAGTAGTTATAGTAATGATGCCGTCGTCCCCGCGAATGATGTGAATGACTTTTTCACCCAGGCAGAGGCCATGAGGATACTGGGTGGCCTGAATTTCGAGCTGGCGGGTCAGCTCTTTGGCCAGAACCTTTGGGAAACCGCCGACATCATAGATATATTTCTCGGGATAGAGCGCCATCAGTCCGCCGCCGACTTCTTCAAGCATATCGATCGCTTTGAATTTTGTCATGCGAAGTCCGGCATAGTACATACCGTACATGGCAACTGGGCCCGCGCCGATAAAAATTATATCGAAGATTTCGTTCTGTATGTCAGTAGTATGCGTCGTCATATCGTTTCGCCGTCTATAACAGCTCGCCAAGGCAATTGTGCCGCTGGGTTGCGGTTGTGGATACCACAATACGATATTTATGAGAAATAGAGTAGAAAAATCACAAGCGGTTGAGTGAAGTGTCTATGTGGAACTTGGGCTTTTTCGGAGAAGGAGTCTCGAAAAAAAGGCCGACCATCTTTTCAGATAGACGACCTTATCAGTAAGAAACCAAATTTCAACGAAAGGCTTCCTCAGAAGCGCTCTTCGGAGCCATTGCTCCACTCTTCTCCTTCGTCCTCATCATCGTCGTCGTCGTCAGTAGACTCAGAACCTTCTTCATCAAACTCTGAGAATTTACTCTTTGGAGCGCCGCAGACTGGACAGCTGTCCGGTGGCTCGTCTTCGTCATGAACGTAGCCACAGATATCGCAGACCCATTGCATATCTTATTCTCCCATCACAAAGTATTCAGCGTTGCTTTGTTTCCGCGCTCGTTACAGACATTTTCCTCGTCAATCTTTCGGCGCCAAAAACAAAGAAGTCCAGTTCGTTTTGGTATTATCATGCTTTGGATGCAATATAATCAACTGTTTTTTTTAGCCGTTCAACAACAATAGGTTTGCCAAGGACAGCTATCATATCATACAAACTCGGCCCAACAGAGATTCCTGAGACAGCCAGTCGCGTCGGATGGATAAAAGCGGCCTTTTTTACGCCGCGTTCTTCGGCAAGTGAGGTCAATGCCTGCTCAATTGAGGCATGGTCAAATAGCGGAAGCGCCTCAAGTTTCTCGGCGAAAGCAGAGAGCAGTTCAGCGGATGCCGTGGAGAACTGTTTGGCCTCAGCTTCAGGATCATAACGACAGTCGAATTTGAAAAAATAACTGCCGAGGCTGAGAAAATCAGTCAGACGGCGCACACGTTCTTTGAGCAACCCCGCTACTGTTTTGATATAGGGAAGCTGTGACTGAAGTGACGCTTGTGAAATAAGTCCGGCCTCGACAAAGAGCGGGGTTATGAGGCTAGCAAGTTCCTCATCTGTTTTTAACTGAAGATGAGATTTGTTAAAAGATACGAGCTTCTCCTCGTCAAAAACGGCATTGGAGGAATTAAAATGGGTCGGATCAAATATTTTAATCAATTCAGTTATCGTGAATATCTCCTGATCGCTCTTTGGCGACCAACCCAGCAGACACAGAAAGTTAAACATCGCCTCGGGTATAATGCCTTCGTTGCGATATTCTGCGACATCTTTATCTCCAAGCCGTTTCGAGACCTTTTTCTTGTCTGGCCTAAGAATCAACGGCACATGGCCAAATCGCGGCACATCGAAACCGAGAGCGCGATAGATTTGGATCTGCTTGAAGGTATTTGAAATATGGTCGTTGCCACGGATTACATGGGTAATGCCCATTTCATGGTCGTCGACGACCACAGCAAGGTTATACGTTGGTGAACTATCGGATCGCGCTACCACTAAATCTTCGATGTCGTCGTTCTGCCGTGTGATAACGCCCGCCACCATGTCATCATAACTGGTCTCACCGGGTGGGATTTGTATACGGATTGCAAACTGCTCACCGGCCTTCAGTTTCGCATCAATTTCGTCCTTGGTCAATTTGAGACAACGACGATTATATCTTGGAGCTTGCTTGGAGGCCATCGCGGCTTCGCGCTCCGCCCCAAGCTGAGCTGGTGAGCAAAAACAGCGATAGCCATGACCGGACTCGAGCAACTTATTGGCGAATTTCTTATATGTCTCAAGCCGTGAGGACTGGTAGACGATATCCTCATCCCATTCTAATCCAAGCCATTTTAGTGCATTGAGGATTGGCTCAACCATAGCCGGATCTGACCGCTCGACATCGGTATCTTCTATCCGTATCAAAAATTTGCCTCCAAAATGACGAGCGAAAAGATAGTTAAAAATAGCTGTGCGGCCGGTTCCTACATGCAGATAGCCTGACGGTGAGGGCGCAATGCGAACTCTGGGGGGCGCGGTTGGCGGAAATGTCATATTGGACAAATGAATCTGAAAGGGCTGAGATTTCAAAACGCCCTAAAGATTTTCCCCAGTCGCAGGCGGGACAATGGGAGGATTTGGAGGAGTAGAACTCGCCGAGGGCGGGGTATAGGGATTAACAGGCATCGACTGCGCGTACATCGGCCCCAGACGATACGGCTCATCGCTGGTCACAGGTGTAAGTGTTAATTCAAATCCGCCAACCATTTTGGCGACAAGGTTATATGTCACCACAACGACAACTTCGAGGAGGGTGTAGAAGACACCGGCAAAAAACGCTGTCATAAAGGGCAATATGATAATCATTATTCCCGATGTTGGTTCGCCGGAATCCAATTCAGAGAGATCCATCCCCCCTGGAATGTAGGCCATCATAGCTGCAATAAAGCCAAAAAACACGGCGGTCAGAATACCGGCAACGAAACCCAATACAAGATTCACAAAAAATGCGACTTTGATGAATGACCAAACATTCACCGATTTCATCTCATAACGCATCCCGATCCTCCTCTTAAAACACGGAACAGATTCTGAAAATCCTAAGCGTGTTCCTTTTTCTTTTTCTTTGTCTCCTCTTTATGACGGATGGCCGCCTGGGCCGCGGCAAGTCGCGCTATCGGCACCCGATAGGGAGAACAGGAAATATAGTCAAGTCCAATTTCATTCCAGAATTCAATCGATTTTGGATCCCCGCCATGTTCCCCGCACACGCCGACTTTCAAATTGGGCCGAGTTGACTTGCCGCGATCTTTACTCATTTTGATAAGCTGTCCAACTCCCTCGACATCTATTGACACAAACGGATCAAAAGGGAGTATTCCCTTCGTAAGATAATGCCCCAGAAATTTCCCGGCATCGTCGCGTGAAAATCCCATCGTCATCTGCGTCAGGTCATTTGTGCCATAGCTGAAGAACTCAGCATCCTCGGCAATTTTGTCCGCAATAAGGGCCGCACGAGGAATTTCAATCATTGTCCCGATAGAATATGTAAAATTCTTGAGTTTCGATTTTCCAATTATTTCATTCGCCACACGCTCAACAACTTCTTTTTGGTCTTTGAATTCGTTGGCATGACCGACTAATGGAATCATTATCTCAGGGATGACCGTCTTCTCGTTATTCTTCTGGACATCCAGCGCCGCCAACAGGATGGCCTTGACTTGCATCTCGGTAATCTCAGGATAAACAATACCGAGCCGGCATCCGCGATGGCCGAGCATTGGATTTGTCTCAGCCAACTCGTTGATTCGCTTCAGTGTGTGCTGCAAAGCCGCCAATTCCTCCTCGTAGTCATCGGCCTTGACATTGAGATTTGCCAGACGATGTTCGATATCTTCCTTCTTGGGTAGAAACTCATGCAAAGGCGGGTCAAGGGTTCTGATTGTAACTGGAAATCCGGCCATTACTTCAAAGAGGCCTTTAAAATCCTTCTTCTGCATGGGAAGTAGTTTCTCCAATGCCTCCTGACGTACCTCGGGTGTCTCGGCCAAAATCATCTTTTGGACAAGGGCCACCCTGTCTTCGGCGAAAAACATGTGCTCGGTGCGGCACAATCCAATTCCTTCAGCTCCAAATTGAATAGCTTTTTGGGCGTCTCTTGGAATATCAGCATTCGCTCGGACTTTCAATGTGCGGTACTCATCTGCCCAAGCCATAAGCTCGGTAAATTCTTTGGTCAATTCCGGCTCAATGGTCGGTACTTCGCCAAGTATAATTTCACCGGTCGACCCATTAAGGGTTATGACCTCCCCCTCTTTGACCGAAAGTCGTCCGACCTGGAACATCTTCTTGATAGAGTTAACTCTCACCGTCTCGGCTCCAGTCACACAACATTTGCCCATTCCGCGAGCGACAACCGCGGCATGCGAAGTCATTCCTCCGCGCGATGTCAGAAATCCCACAGCGACATTCATACCTTCAATGTCATCGGGATTTGTTTCTTCGCGAACGAGTATCGTATTGGTTTTGGTCCCGAACTTGACAACATCCTCAGCTGAAAAATAAACCTTACCCGAGGCGGCGCCTGGCGAAGCGGCGAGTCCTTTGGCTATCACATCAACCTTTGCCTTTGGATCAATGCTTGGATGGAGCAACTGATCAAGCATAAGCGGGTCAATCCGCAACAGAGCCTCTTCCTTTGTAAGTAGTTTCTCCTTTACCATATCGACTGCAATTCGCACCGCCGCGCCGACTGCCCGCTGGCCGTTACGCGTCTGGAGCATATACAGCTCACCTTCTTGGATGGTAAATTCGAAATCCTGGATGTCTTTGTAGTGCTTTTCGAGGCGGGTTGTAATCTGTTGGAGCTGTTTGTATATCTGCGGCATTTCGGTGCCGAGCTCTTTGATAGGCTGAGGTGTGCGAATTCCGGCGACAACATCTTCCCCTTGCGCGTTTATGAGAAACTCTCCATAGAATTCCTTTTCGCCAGTCGAAGGGTTACGTGTGAACCCAACTCCTGTTCCCGAGCTGTTGCCCATGTTGCCGAACACCATCGCTTGAACCGTCACGGCAGTTCCGATTTCCGATGGAATGTTTTCAAGACGTCGGTAGGTGATCGCTCGAGGATTATTCCAGGATCGAAAAATAGCATCGCGGGCCATGCGAAGCTGGGTCATGGGATCATCGGGAAATTTTTCGCCTGACTTGCGCTCGACGATCTGTTTAAATCTTTTGATGATATCTTTCAAGTCAATCGGCTGAAGCGAGCTGTCCTGCTTTATCCGACGCTCTTTTTTCTTCTTGGTGATGACCTCTTCAAATTGCTCCTTATCAATACCCAATACGACTCCGCCGAACATTTGAATCAGTCTGCGATAATTATCCAGCGCAAAGCGCTCGTTGTCTGTAAGAGTTGCCAGACCTTCAACAGTCTCGGGATTCAGGCCGAGGTTAAGAATCGTATCCATCATACCCGGCATTGAAAATTTTGAGCCTGACCGGACCGACACAAGAAGTGGATTTTTGGGGTCGCCGAACTTTTTGCCTGAAGCTTTTTCAATCAGGGCAACCGATTTGGACAATTCGGCATCAATCGATTTTGGGACACTCATTCCGTGATCATAAAAAAGGCGGCAGACATCGGTACTGATCGTAAACCCGGGAGGAACCGGAAGTCCGGCGATAACCATTTCGGCCAAATTTGCGCCTTTACCGCCAAGAAGGTCCTTCATCGAAGCATCCCCATCGGCTTTTCCACTCCCGAAAAAGTAATAATACTTTTTGTCCGGAGCCGGCCGGCTTTCGCCTTTTGGTTTGATAGAAGAATGGGTCAGTTCGGTCTTTTTGGCCTCAGATTTAGCAGAAGACCCTTTCGGGGCCGGTTTCGTTTTCACACCAGACATACCATCTCCCTATTTTATAACAACTTACGACGTATCAAATTTAAGTCGCTTATGGTAAACAAAAATCCTCAGTTTGGCAATAGAAAAGGCGGCCGAATAACCATTTGGTCATTATGCCGCCTTTAGAGTTGGCTATGCGAGAGCTTTACATCGTAAAAAGCCGCTCACCATTGATGATCTTTTCCAGCATGCGAAGGGTCTTCTCCACAGGTGAATGCATAATATCCGCCGTGTTGAAAGTCGACCGGACAGCCTCGCGTTGGGCCGAAAAGCCCGACTTTCCGCGTCCGCCCCGCGCTTTTTTCTTGTGCGTTAAATTGTACTGCCGCTGATACTCCTTTGCCTTCTCTTTGTGCATCTGGTAATAGCGGCGCTGATATTCACGGCGTGCTTCCGCCGTCGATAGATTCCCCATAACAGCATCACGCGTGATCTCGTCGATCATTACGTCGCTGACTTTGGCTGTGGCGGGTTTTCGTATCCGAGCCATTGCCAACCTCACTTTCCCTGTGTTTTACGTTGCTACCCTTTAACTTACTGTTAAAAACGCATGGTTCCTCAACCGAGCAAAACTTCGGAAAATATTACCTGTATGTCAAGTGCTTTTTTAGCTATTTTAAAAATATCTCTCCTAAATCAAAAGTTTCTATGGGGTTACTACTTCCCTCAATTTATGAGTTTTGCAACTCCTTAAATCTTACTTGGTTACGAACAGTCATCATTTCGTAAGTTATCTCCCATCCGGAGTAGTTTTCGCTTAAGACCAGTTTCGATTGCTTGCTCAGTGAAGTAGCTAAAGCGTGCGCCTGTCAACAAAAAACAAAACCAACACGACTTAAATATCGAGAACTCTGTGAGAAGGATCGCTTTGATTACACTTCGTTGGCAGTCTTCAGACGCATATGCGTTATGATTTCTTTGATGATATACACCAGCAAGAGAAGAATAACTGTATAGAACACGATCTGAAACCAGACGCTGTAATTTGCGTTGCTTTCATTGAATGCGGCTTTGATCCAATTCTTGTCGATAAACTGAATTCTATTTATGAGCAGGGATATTCGCGCCATGACAGTGAAGCCGAACGACGCTCCAAAGCCGAGCATAAGAATCCACAATCCAAGTCTCGCAAGAGTTCCCATGGCGCCTGTGTGGGCTTTGGAAAAGAAGAAATATACAAGTCCCGCTATTGTCCCAACGAAGAGCAGAAGCTGAGAGTAGCCGGCCGCAATATCAAGATAGCGATCGCCAAAAAAGTTCCCCCAATTAATCGGAACCATTGTCGCATAGACCTGCTTTAGCACACGGTTAGACATCTCAAGCGGTACTGCGAGACCTGCGGCGATTCCGATATAGAGCGCCAGTGGAATTCGAGAGAGCCATGACGCATTCTTAAAGAAGCGCGACCACATCATCAGTCCAAGAATCAGTGGTATGAGATACCACCAGTTGCCTGCGGCGAGACGCTGAAAGAGATTAGGCACAAGTGTGTTATGCCAGAGGATTATGACAAAATATCCGGCAGAAACACCGACAACAAGGTGCTCGGCAAATTTATAAAACGGGTTGTCCTTATATAAAAAAGAGAAAATTGCCAGTGTAAGAAAAGCCGCAAGCGTGGTCCAAAGAAAGGTTGTAAATTCCAAGTTATCTCACCTTTCCTTTGCTTTTTTGACTGGTAAAGTAGCTGATGTTGCCAATTATAATAAAAAGAATGATAACAAAATGAGCGAACAGTTGTATTCGCATTCCGTCCTTGGCCAGGCCCGGATTGTCGGCAAGTTGTTCGTACTGCGCCGCCCCAAGCAGGCCGCCCATCAGTCCGAATACCTGACCAGAGTTAAGATACGGATAGTACTGCATGACCATCACACCAGTCAGCCCCAGCGCGAGCGGAAATCCGAAACGTCCTTGGCCGTATGAAATCCAGGCATCGGTAATATTGCCGCCGCCAATATCGATCACTCCATCGACATCGTCAAAATTGCGCACGCCACTCATCATCGGGAGCGAATCAAGCGGCACACCGTAATAGTCATTAGGAAATGGAATCCTGAAGTTTTGTCCCATCCCAAGTATGATGATCGTAAAGTAGGGCTTATAGCCGAGAAAGGTATAGTCGACACCGCTGACAATTTCACGACCGGGATAAGTCACACCATTATATGTCTGCTCAAGTCGCATTGAGTCGGTAATGTCGCGAATGGCCTGACTGGTCATACCCGGTCCGTTCTGTGACAGCGACGAAAAAATTAACTTAACTTCGCGACGGAGAGCATGTTCAACCACGGCATACGTCATCGGATGAAGTTCTGCCTGCGCGTTGGGGTCGTAATCAATAGCGATAAAAAGAAGATCCCCTTTTTGACGGGCATCTACAAAATCATAAATGCGCTTGACCTCCGGCGTGACCAAAATTGGAACCACAAATTTCGAGGCATAGGCTATCACGCACACGAGAGAGAGCACAAGAAATATCCAGCGGCGGTCAAGCGCGATAAAGCGTTCTATTATATTCATATCTTCTCTGCCATTACTTCCCTAAATAACCCCGTTCGATGCCGAGTATTATTTTGAGCGCGGTGGCGACAATGCCCAAACCGACTCCGATAATGATTGCGCGCTGAGCGGCAAGGTTCGGGATATTAATAAGCCAATTGGCCGTATCGGCGAATACTGTTCCGATGCCAGGAGTAAATCGCAACATCAGTATAAGCGCGGCCACAAGTAGCAGTGAAGCCAACGTATTTCGGGCGCGAAAGGCGCGGTACGATGCCGATGCGATAAAAAATGCCAGAAGCGCAAACACCGTCGCTTGAATAGGCGTAATAATGTACGTAAAAAAATGTATAAACCAAGGATTCTGCAATCCCTCCGGAGTGTAGAAATGAAAATTCCAATCGGCATCGGTAAAACCAAAAAGAATCATAGTGAAAAGGCCAATGAGCGTCACATAGTTGTATCCCCAGTTTGCTTTCTTTGTGCGGATACGGTCAGCAGAAACTTTTATGAGTGACCAGATGCCGACTGCCAAGGTAAACACTCCGATAATAGGCAGCCAGTCCAAAAGATATTCATAGAGCCTTTCGGATGTCTCATGCGGGACGAAATACTGCAGGATCATGAAAAGTCCCACAGCGGTCACTAATATAAATGGCAGTTGTCTTCTCATATCCCTTGCTCTTAGTCCACGACCTTAAAGTATTCTCTGAATGAATTCCAACTTGAGTCCGGCTTTCCCGCCCCAAAATTTGCGAAAATAACACCAATGATAATGAAAAAGATGATCGCGGCTTTTGCATAATCCTGGGCTTTGAGTGTACCCAACAATTTGGGCTCTCGGCCCAGATAAGCCGAGGCCGCATACAACTCCTCGCCAATCAAAGCATAGTCGCAGGCCACAATAAAAAATGGTATCTGCGCAATTTCGTCTGTTCCGGCAATTTGAATTGAACCAGCAAGGGCGCCAGTCTCGGCAAAGATAAGTGACTCGGCATAAAATTTACCCATATAGATATTTGTCGCGGGACGCTCGCGCATCATAATCCCATTTACCGCCGTAACGTAGGCAAACTGCGACTGGGTAACGAAAAAGACGGAATCTTGATTGTAGGAGTCAGGACGACCGGCATCCAAATACGAAGAGCGTACAATCTCCTGCGCGACTGTCATCACGACCGGATCATAGCAGGGGATAATTATCGGAGTCTGATATTCAGCGACTTTTTTGGAGACTCGCCCAAGAATGGTAAACGACGCAATAGTAGCAATTTCAGAGGCATCACCTGCGCCCAATAGATATAAGATTGGTTTTCCCATCTCGGTCGCGCGGCCAATTGCTTCATCGACAGCTTCTATTCCGGCAAGTGGGCGAATATACAATTGCGCGCCAGCTTTTGCCCGCGAAACAAAAAAGAGTGTGAGGGCTGTGAAAATAAAAACCGCTGCAAAAACTACCGTTCGGCCGGTGTTAAACCATTGTCCCGAACTTTCTACTGGCCCCGCAATTTCAGACGGAGTCCGGACCAGACTATCGACAGTCACGGCATCCACTCTATAATAGAGAGAAGTGTTGTCCGGCAGATAATCCTTCGTCCCCTCATCGCGGCCACCCACATCAACAAGCGATGTCGATCCCGAAGGAGCTATGCCCACGCGCACAAACGGGCCATCCGGAAAGAGAGCGCGGAATAATTCATAAGCGACAACTGTGCCCTTCGCTCCGCCGTCATTTGCCGACAATTTCCATTCAACTGAAACTGAGTGGCCATGATCATTATCGGTGTCGAAAGCCCAAACTTCTGTTACTGGAGCCGGGGCGGAAATATTCAAGAGAACAGATTGTGTTGTCGTATCGAGCGGAACCGCTTGGGCAGAAGAAGTATCTCCGCCTGCAGATTGTTCGTTCTGACAATATATCGAGGAATGGAATAGGAGCATGACCGCAACTGCGGAAAGAACAAAAGCTATGAGAGTGCGGGCCTGTTTTATTTTCATACTAAACTCGTACTCCGCTAATTAATAGCATTTAGCCAGTCGCGCAACAAAAAGCTTATGCGCCCAACCAACAAAGAAATGCGCCCCATGACGGTGTATCCGAACGACGCCCCAAACGTAATCATGAGTATCCAGATGCCAAAACGGGATGCCCGGCCAAATAAACCAGAATGTTCGCGAGAAAAAAAGAAATAGATAAGGCCGCATATCACACCAGTAAAAATTACCCAATTGGCAAGCATGGCCGCGAATTGGCCAGTAGCAGAAAGTGAAAAGTTAGAAAAGAACGCCCCAAAGCCCTGCCAATCGGTCACCAGAGGCAGAAATGTCGCCGATATCTGCTCCATGAAATTTGATCTGAGCGCTGCGGTAAAATATAGCCCTGAGGTTGTCCCCACAATAAAAGCCAGCGGCCAGCGCGCAAGCCAGCCATGTGACGACGAAAGCCGCATCAAGAGCAAAATACCCAACACAACGGGAATTAGATAAAATGGATCAAAGCCAGCATAGGCGACTTTAAAGGCCGATGACAGCCCTTCGGAAATTCTTGGGAAAAGATTGGGCACAAAAGTCGTCCAGAAGCCCATCGTCATCCAATAGGCCGCCGAGACTCCGACAAAAAGATGTTCGGCAAATTTATAAAATGGATTGTCTTTGTATAAAAACGAGAAAATGCATAGAGTCAGAAATGCCGACAGTGTTACCCAAAACCCCTGTGAGACCGGATTCTCTCCCTCAATAGTCATCCCTTTTATGAACCAACTCGCCAGAAATAGGGCGGCGGCAATTGCAGTTATTATGAGCCCTGCTCGTTTCATGCCGCGCTCCGTCTTCTGCCGCGGAAATAGACGACATTGCCAAGCACGATAAAGGCCATTATCACGACGTGAACAAGCGTCTGTGGTCCCATCATTTTCAAACCCGGCGCCGGCGTGGTTTTGAAACGGTCATGAACACGCGCCAGCTCAGATTCGTATTCCGCTGCCCCTTTGATTCCTCCTAAAATACCAATCATCTGTTTGGGGTAATACGAATATAGTTGCGGCGCGGAGACGGCGGCCACACATGCTCCCAATGGCACGCCGGTCGGATCACCAACAAAAAGCACCCATTCCATCGGTCCCGGTTTACCCCCTCCGAACATTACCAGCAAATCGAAATCCGAGCATGAACGGATATTCCCAAGCATCGGGATTTCCGGGTATGGGACATTATTGACATCGGATGGAAACATTTTCGGAAAGTCGGTCGCTATTACTCTCAGCACACCTTCGTTGCCAGCTTTATAGCCAACATTGACATAGTCTATCCGCTCCAGTTTATCAGGAAACTCCTGATTGACCACCCGTCGAAGGGTTTGATTCATCTGCGCCTGACCTGTCGCCCAAAGAGACATGAAAACAATTTTGTGATTTTTTGCAAGACAATGCCGCGTTATGGCATCGGCCATCGGTTGGACTTCGGGCGCAAGGGCCGGATCAAAATCGAACGAAAGCAGTATGAATGAACCGCTCGGCAAAGTCTCAATCTTATCAAAGAGATTCTGCACAACCTGCGTGGTCTTTTCAGGAAACGTAATCGGGAACAAAATTGGCGCAGTGACGGCCAGCGCAACAAAGAGATAAATGACCCGCCGGTCGACCTCGCGTCCGCTGATTGAGCGCCAGGCCAGCCAGATCAGTCCGCCCGCAAGCAGAAGAATGGAAATAATCACACCGAAATTTCCCATGCCCGAATCTGCGACAACAATCGGCTCACCCATCAGTTCTTCCCCAAGTGTGAGCGCTCAATGCCCAGAATAACGCGAAGTGACATAGCCACCACTCCCAATCCAATGCCAATGAGAATCGCGCGCTGTCCGGCAAGATTAGGCGAGTTCATTATCCACAAAGCCAGATTCGGGATCTGAAAGAGCGAGAACTGTTCTGGAATCCAGGCAGTGAGCATCGTCCCGAGCGCGGTTCGCCCAAGTAAAATGATAAAAGCGGCAATTAGCAAAATTGTCGCCTCGCGGTTTTTAGCCCGGAAGGCACGGTAGCTTGCCGATGCTATAAAAAACGCAAGCAGTGCATACATCGTTGAGCCAAGTGGCGAGAAGATATTTTCGTACAAAGTCTGAAATAACGAACCGGGTTCGGTGGGACTGGCTTCGATTCCGCCCGGATTGCCAAGCTTGAATAGCCCGACCGCAAGCATCACCGTAAAGCCGACCAGCGTCACGATCGAATACTGCCAGTCGGTCCGTTTCGCCTGAACTTTGGATAAATGGACGCGGAGCAGATTACCTCCGCCGAGGATGTATGCAAAAACGGCAATGATGTTAAAAAAGACAGTGAAGTCCTCGCCCAGCGTTTCAAGGGGCGGAATGAAAATGGAAAAGATGAGCAGTGTGCCGACCAAAAACGTAATTATGAGAGGGATCTGGCGTTTCATCTATCTCAGTTCCCGCTAAAAATGTTAGAAATATAGGCATGAAAGGCATCGATGGTCGAATTGCCCGATATTGCGGCTATTGTTGCGGCAAGTGCGCCAATAAAAATTGCCGCCATGGCGATTCCTTTGCCTATATCCTGTCCTTTAAGAGAACCAAGTTGTTTTGGTTCACCACTGAGATACGCCGACGCCGCAAATAGCTCTTCGCCTATTAATGTATAATCGCAGGCCGCAACGAAGAATGGGATTTGCGGAGGACGCGCTGTTCCGGCAATTTGAATAGCTCCGACTTGGTTTCCCATCTCAGCCAAAATGAGAGACTCTCCAAAAAACGCGCCAAGCAAAAACACGGTCGCCGGTTTTTCGCGAACCATGATGCCGTCGACTGCTGCCACATAACCGAACTGCTCATCGGTGATGTAACGCACCATATCATCATTATAAGCGTCCTGCCGACCGGCCTCGACATAAGCGGCTTTAATCGTTTCCCGGGCGGCGGTCATAACAAGAGAGCGCGAGACCGGAACATTCAGCTTGGTATCATAGTCGGCAACTATTCGCGCGACTCGTCCAAGAATTGTCACCGAAGCAATAGTCTCGACTTCGTTCATATCTTCGATTCCCGGAATGTACAGAATGGGACGTCCCATCTCGGTGGCACGGCCGATGGCATTGTCGATAGCCTCAAGTCCGGCAATTTTACGGACAAACAGTTTTTTGCCTCGCCGCGCTGTCTCAATAAATAAAACAATCGCTCCACCAATTACCACCGCCATGACAAAAAGCCAGGTCAAATCAAAGTTTATCCACTCCCGTTCAGGCGATATCGGGGCAGTCGAAATGGAAGTAGAAGTAGAGTTCTCTGCACGGGTTGTAATCGAGTAAGTGTAAATATGGCCCAGTGTTACTGTTTCATCTCTGAATGAATTTGCTCGAGGTAGAAGTTCTGCGATTTTTGACGGCACGCCGGAATCGACAGATTTATAGACTACGTAGCCGAGCACCCGGCTGTTGACAAGTTGATCGTCAAGCGATGGCACCCAGGTCAGATCAATAGCTTCGCCGTCATCATATTGGTGATCTACGGCAATGAGCGAAGTGACTGACGCGATTCGTGTCGAAAATGCAATCGAGTCCTCGACAGGTCTGGCCGGCATAGTCGAATGTTCAGGTACAATTTGGGCAAACGCCGACTCAGAAATAAGAATGACGAGAAGAAAAAGAGAGAACAGGGCACACAAAAGGAAACGAGATGTAACATACCGGCCCCCCGGCTGTCTCATCTGCTCAGGCACTAGTTAATCAACCCCAGCCAGTTGCCAAACAGAAAATCCATGCGGCCAATAAGCAGAGACATACGGCTCATCACGGTGTAACCAAACGATGCTCCAAATGTGACCATCAGAAAATAAATACCGATTCTGGCTGCGCCACCGAAGGCTCCCCGGTGCTCTTTGGAAAAGAAAAAATAAATAAGTCCCGTTATCACTCCGATGGCTATTACCAGCGTCCCGATTGTTTCAACCCACAGGATTGACAGAGAACTTGGGTCTCGTGTGATTACAGGCATAATTGTTGAAGCAACCTGATTGAGCGCATTAGACACAAAGTAAATCATCATATACAGCCCGGCTGTCGCGCCGACAATAAACGCCAGCGGCCAGCGCGCAATCCATCCGGCTTTGGAACTGAGGCGGAAGAGCATCATTATACCAAGCACGGCTCCCCCGATGAGCCAGTAATTTGGTTCTGCGTCTCCCTTCGGGACGATTCCTTCATACATCTTCTTATAGAGGTTGTCGAAATAATAGAGAATTGCCCAGTACCCGGCAGAGACGCCGATAAATATTGACTCGCACAGCTTATAGAACGGATTGTCTTTATATAGAAAAGAGAGTATGCCGATAGTCAACAACGCGGCGACCCAAACACCGAAATCTGTACTCATCGTCTTTTGCCGCCTTCTGTTGGCACATTAGTTTTCACACCGGCACAAAAAACATTCACAATCATACTGATTTCCTTCGAGTGGTGAAATAGGCCACATTTCCAATTATGATAAGCATAATGACAGTTGCATGGCCAAACATCTGCGAGAGCAAAAATGTGCTGGCTTTACCCGGTTCTTTCAAAGTCTTCTCAAACTCCGCCGCGCCAGTCATGCCGCCCATGAGACCCTGAAGCTGCCCAGCGCGCAGATAGGGATACATCTCTGGCGCCTGTACCGCAGTATTTCCAGCCCCAACCTTTGCGCCGAACCGATCGACTGCGATTTGAACCCACTCTTTACTCCCGGGCTTTCCAGACGAGAAGTCCATAACAAAATCGATATTGCTGAAATTGACTACATTCTGCAAAATTGGGATTTGATCATACGGTGTGCGACGGTCATCAGATGGAAACATCTGCTTGAAATTGTTACCCATCGACTGGATTACAAATTCATTCCCGGACTGAAAGCCCAGATTCACATAATCAGTCCCGTATTGTAGGTTTTTTGCCGCTATCTCAGTGTCCGCGAGTGCAACTGCAATGGCCTGATTTGCCTGCTGTGGACCGGCCGGCCAGAGTCCCATGATAATGATTTTAAAATCATGCTTAAAGGCATACTTCAAAAATGCAACCGCCATCGGTTGTAGCTCAGGAGCCGACTGCGGATCGTAGTCAAACGAGCAGAGAACTTTCGAGCCCGGCGACAGTGTTTGAATCGAACGATAAAGTTTCTGGACTTCGTCGGTATCAGGCAGAGGCGCGACCAAGTTCATAAAGAGCGGGGAAATTACCGCGATTGCTATATACAGAAAAACGATCCGTCGGCCTATCGGACGGCCTTTAACCGTTCTAAAGAATACATAGATGAGAGACAAACCGACAAGGATATTCAGACCGTATGCGAGATATTCAAGCATGCTTAAGCCCCTCCCACATGCGAACGCTCAACGCCGAGAATAACCCGAAGCGAACTTGAGACAATCCCAAGCGCGATACCAATCGCTATGGCGCGCTGACCTGCTGTCACCGGATATGACATAATCCACCCGGCAAAATGACTGAATATCGGGGTATCACTAAAAGATGAAGTCATCATATCAAAGAGCGGCACCCGTCCGCCCATTACAAAAAAAGCGGCGATAAGCAGGAGCGTTGCTTCGCGATTTCTGGCGCGAAAAGCGCGGTAGGCCGCTGATGCGACATAAAATGCAAGTATCGCAAACATCGTCGCGCCGAGCGGTGTAAAAATGCTCGTGAATATCCAATCAAAGGCCGTTCCAGGATCTCTGAATGAATACACCGGATCGGCATTCATGCCTCGATAGCCGCTTATCATGCCTACTGCAATTGTCGCAAACAGGCAGATGATAATTACCGAACTGTAGATCCAGTCATGCTCTTTCCTGTCTATTTTTACGATACTGACACGAATTAGATTGAGCACTCCCAGCCACACCGCGAAGGCCTGTACAATTGAGACCCAATCCCCAAAAATAGTCTCGGCTTCGCCAAATGGGAAGACTGGGATAAAATAGCTGATGGCAAAAACCAACCCTGCGACGGTCGTTATGATAAGAGGGACTTCGCGTTTCACTGCGAAACTCCTTCGCCATGTGAAAACCGACTGGCGGATGAGGGCTTTTCAATTCGATTTATCATAGTAGTTTCACTGCACCCGAAAAATATAACTTATGTTGTAATTAAAAAACGTTGCCAGAATTATCCCAACTATAATCGCCGTGAGAAAAAGGATCTTGCCCATATCCTGCCCTTTTAATGACCCAAGCTGGCGCGGTTCTCTCGAGAGATAGGCCGATGCCGCAAAAAGCTCCTCGCCCAAAAGAGTGTAATCGCATGCCGCAACAAAGAACGGCAGTTGGGTCGGCTCGCCGGTACCGGCAATCTGAATTGCGCCAGAAGCATTTCCAGTTTCGGATAAAATGAGCGATTCGGCAAAAAATGCGCCCATATAAAAAATTGCCGCAGGCTTTTCCCGCACTATCATCCCATCGACAGCGGCGGCATAGGCAAACTGTTCGTCTGTGATAAAATGAACCTGCGCTTCTTTGAATGAGTCGGGACGTCCCGCTCGTGAATAAGCTTCTTTCATTGTTTCACGGGCAGTGACCATAACTAGCGATTTCGAAACTGGCACTTCAAGCCATGTTTCACACTCGGCCGCCACCTGCGCCACACGGCCAAGAATCGCAATTCCGGCGATTGTCTGAACATCATTCATATCCTGAATGCCGGGCACAAAAAAGACCTTCTTCCCCATCTCGGTCGCTCGTCCGATTGCTTCCTCGACTGCATCAATACCGGCAATCTTGCGCACATAAATGGGCGCGCCTGATTTGGCTTTTTGAATGAAGTAGAGTATCGCCCCGCTTACTAAGAGAATGAGAACCAGCGCTATGGTCCGATTTTTGTTAAACCATTGAGCCGATGACGCCGCGGGACCGATAACCGCGGCCGGAGTCGCATGCACTGTCTGCTTTCCCTGATCGTCGATTGTCGCAGCAATGCAATCGATTCGATAGTAATACTCTATACCGTCTACTGTTTGGTTGTCTACAATCGATGTCGCACCACGCACAGCCTCGCCTAACTTTGTAAACTCGCCTGTGGGTGAGGTCGCGCGAAAGACCTCGTATCCAGTCACCGCTGAACCGATCGTGTCATCAGGAGAAACTATCCAAGATATTTCGAGCGCTCCGCCGCCATCGTTGGGATTGTCGCGGAATGTCATCCCAAGAGCCGGGCGCAGATAGGGCATGATCGAGACATCGCCTGGTGATACCATTGCTGTATCGCTAAATTGAGCGGAGTCCTGCGCAAAAGCATTCGTCGTCCCCAAGCTCGGGAAACAACACACGACCGCTATACTTATAATAAATGATAAAATGCGGAAGAGAATTGTCTGACTGGATGGGTTCTGTGATGTCCGGCGGTTGATGCTCACTATGTGCTTTCCTCTTGTCTATTGAAGTGTGCCGAGCCAGTCAGTTCTGGCACAGCATTATACTAAAAAGACGAATATCCCTGCCGGATGTCAAAACTTTTTTTCACCATGCTTACTCATCAAAAGCAACCTGTTTTTTATCTTTGTCAGACAACCGCGCCAATGTAGAAGCCAAACTGGCTCCAGTCAAGAGGAAAATACTGGGGACATGAACCCCGCCATTTTAACACCAGTCATTTTTTTCTTTGAATGATTTTCGCCCCGAGTTGAAAATCGTTGTGTTCCAAAATCCTTCTTTACAAGCCCTGCATACCATGTTATCATGACCGGCTAAACGGCGGTATGCGAAGCCGAGATTGCATTTCTTCTGTTGAAGATGCGATGACGAACAGCAGCGGAAAGTAAAAAAGAAAGTCCGATGGCAAAGTTTTCCAACCCAAACGATATAAAAGTCATTGTAGCCACAGACTGTGGCTCGACAACAACCAAAGCGATCTTAATCGAATTCCATAATGGCGAATACCGGCTAATGTCCCGAGGCGAAGCCCCGACCACAGTCGAAGCCCCATTCGAGGATGTGACAATGGGCGTACTTAATGCGGTCGGCGAACTCGAAGAGCTATCCGGTCGCAAGTTGCTCGATGAACAGGGACACTTCATTTCACCGGCAAACGGTAAAGTCGGAACCGATGTCTTTATCTCCACCTCCTCGGCTGGAGGCGGACTACAAATGATGGTGGCCGGTGTCGTGCGCTCCATGACCGCCGAGTCAGCCGAACGCGCAGCACTTGGTGCCGGGGCCATTGTCATGGACGTTATTTCATCAAATGACAAAAGACTTCCGCACCAGCAAATCGAACGCATTCGCCGGCTTCGTCCGGATATGATTCTACTCTCCGGAGGTATCGATGGCGGAACCACAACCCATGTGGTCGAAATCGCCGAACTTGTTGCCGCCGCCGACCCCCGCCCCCGACTTGGATCGAGTTACAAACTCCCGATTATTTACGCCGGTAACAAAGATGCCGCCAACTCTGTTAAAGACACGCTGGCAGACAAAGTTGACCTGCGTGTGGTGGACAATCTCAGACCGGTGCTCGAACGCGAAAATCTTGGTCCGGCCCGCGAAGAAATCCATGAACTATTCATGGAGCATGTCATGGCGCAGGCGCCCGGCTACAAAAAGCTCATGTCCTGGGCCGATGCCCCAATTATGCCCACCCCCGGAGCTGTCGGTCTTATCATCCAAACTATTGCAAATCAATTTAACATCACTGCCGTGGGAGTTGATATCGGCGGAGCTACGACCGATGTTTTTTCCGTCTTTCGTCCCGACGGCAGCACGCCGGTCTTCAACCGCACCGTATCGGCCAACCTTGGCATGTCGTATTCAATCTCAAATGTCTTCGCCGAAGCCACACTGCCGATGGTTATGCGCTGGGTTCCTTTCAAAATGGACGAGCGCGATCTCCGCAATCGTGTGAAAAATAAAATGATCCGCCCGACCACTATCCCTCAATCAATGGAAGAACTCGTTTTCGAGCAGGCTATCGCAAAAGAGGCCCTTCGCCTGGCATTTATTCAGCATCGAAGCTTCGCCTCCGAGCTAAAGGGCGTTCAGCAGCAGCGGACTATCGCCGACGCCTTCGAACAGTCTGCCTCGGGCGCATCCATTGTCAATATGATGAAACTGGATATGCTTATAGGCTCCGGCGGAGTCCTCTCCCATGCGCCGCGCCGTCAACAGTCGGCTCTTATGATGATCGATGCCTTCTCGCCTGAAGGCGTCACACGGCTTGCAGTCGACTCGATTTTTATGATGCCCCAGCTTGGCGTTCTGACCGAAGTTCAACCCAAAGCGGCGACAGAGGTTTTTGAAAAAGATTGTCTGATCCATTTGGGAACATGCATCGCCCCTACCGGAACATCAAAAAAGCCCGGACCGGTTATGAAATATACAATTGAGCTTCCCGGAGGAACGGTCACGGGAACACTTAATCATCTTGAGATGAAACTGATTAAACTCGGCATGCAGGACAACGGCCTGCCTCAAATGGCGAAGGCCAGCTTTGAACCTGAAGCCGGTTACGATGTCGGCGCAGGCAAAGGAAAGCGGCTCGATAAAGATATTCATGGCGGCGTTGTGGGCATCATTCTCGACGGACGCGGCCGGCCCTTTGACCTCTCATCGATAAGCGCCGACGAACGCGTTTCAAACCTTCGGAAATGGAATACCGAGCTCGATATTTATCCGGAGAAGGCCTGAATGTATGTCACATCGAACGAGCACTGATAAATCTATTACAGAATCCGGAGGAGTTTCGTGAATCGACTTTTGGCGTTAGTCTTCGGACTGACAATAATTTTATCTGTCGATGTTTTGGCAGAAAAACCATTCGTCTCCTTTAATGGAAAATTCTATTTCAACTATCCTGACAACTGGCAGCAGGTAGATTACAGAACAGTTGACTACTTCCTGTCGCAGGGACAGTCAAGCCAGCAAGCCTTCAACTACGAAGCGGTGTTTGCTCCTGACACACTCGGACCGTTCTTTGAACGCGAGTACCTGATTGTCACGCTCGATACTATCGGCATGATGAGCCAGCAGCGGATTGACTCTGTCCTTGGCGAATTAAATGACAACTTCGGTGATAAAGTTAAATACGCACCTGTCGGCAATTACATGACCGATCTGCGCTCGAACGCGCCCGTGTATGACCAGTCCACGCAGACTGTGTCTATCCTAACCGATGTTACAGACATCACCGACCAAGGCTCAGTCCTCAAAAAGAATCTGCTTGTACTCAAATTCTATGAACGCGGGATCGCAAACTTTTACTTCTATGCCTCGGATTCGATTTTTTCAACGCTCGCTCCCACATTTAAAAATATCGTTGCGTCGTTTTCGTCTGAAAATGTGGAATCCGCCACACCAAAAGAAACTGTCAAAATTGGCAATGTCGACGTCAAATCGAAGAAAAGCCCGATGTGGCTGTTTTGGGTTCCGATTGTCATTGTGCTTGGCGCATTGCTCGTTATTTTTAAAAAACGAAGACGGACGAGCTGATTTTTTCAAAATCTACCGCGAACTAAAACAGAAAGTAAAATAGAATGGCTCACTCATACACCCCCGGGCTCAAGGTCACCGACAAGCTCTTGGTTCAGAAGCACAGAATCCTTCCGCTTAAAGGTGATGTGCTCGTTAAAGTCGGTGACAGGGTGACCGAGGATGTTGTTGTCGCCCGTACCCTGCTCCCCGGAAACGTCGTCCCTATAAATGTGGCCAATAGTCTTGGCATTCCGCCGGAAGACATCGAACATGTCATGCTCAAAAAAGAGCGCGACCGGATTAGCGAAAAAGAAGTCATCGCCGCTACCAAGCCGCCATTCAATCTGGCCTTCTTAAAATTCATGTCTGGTTCATGCGCGGCCACAATCAATGGCACAATCGAATCAATTTCTCACGTTACCGGTCAAGTCCTTCAACGCGGTGAGCCGACCCCGGTTGAGGTCAAAGCCTATGTTCGCGGGGAAGTTACCGAAGTTTTTCCGCGCGAAGGTGTCGTGATAACTTGTGTGGCATCGTTTGTTCAGGGAATTTTTGGCATCGGAGGTGAAACGCATGGAGCAATTCACATGGCCGCCTCGTCCAACAGCATTGTTCTTTCCGAAGACTTAATTACCGCCGACCATAAAGGAAAGATACTTGTGGGAGGATCGCTCGTCACTGCGGGCGCGCTCAAAAAGGCCATTGCCATGGGCGTTAAGGGAATAGTTGTCGGTGGCTTCGACGACAAAGACCTTCGAGATTTCCTCGGGTATGATATAGGTGTGGCTATCACCGGCAACGAAGACATGTCCACCACCCTTGTGGTCACCGAAGGATTTGGCCAGATTAATATGGCCCAAAGGACCTTTGATCTTCTGAAAAGACTCGAAGGTCAAACCGCTTCAATAAACGGTGCCACCCAAATTCGCGCCGGAGTTATTCGTCCCGAAGTCGTTATTCCGGAGACAGGCAATGTCGACTTGAAATCCGCCAAGGTTGCAACGCTTGAAGGTATTACAATCGGTTCGCCGGTACGTGTTATCCGCCATCCCCATTTCGGTCGGCTTGGAAAAGTCATTGATCTTCCCTCTCCGCTGAGAAAACTTGAATCAGAATCAATGGCTCGAGTACTCGAAGTTGAATTCGATGGTGGCGGTAAAGCTGTTGTTCCGCGCGCCAATGTCGAAATGATCGAGAGTTAATCCCCTCCGATATAAACTGTCTCCACAGGCGTACCTTCAGTTCCGTCCGACTCGGCCGCATTTTTTTGTTGTGCGCTTTCATCGGCCGGATCAAGCCGCGTGCTGTCTTTGAGTTCCTCCGGATGCCCGGCGCCAGTCGACCCTTCTTTCGTATCTTTCTTTGAACCGACATCACAACCGGAATTGAAACAACCAATCAAAATCAGAATTATAATGGGAGGGTATTTTCTATTCATCTGTAATCCATTCGAAACCGTTGAACATTTTAGGTTCTTATGAAGAAAAATACATCCCATTGCGCGCAGATCAACTAAAAGAAACAGACAACCTCACACTCGGTCTGTTTTTGTTGACGATGGATAATGAAGTCTCCTATTATTGGCTTCCTGATGTTATCAAAACGCGTAACATCATGACAAATAAACTTTTAACTGTGAAGTACGTAAAAGCGATATGAATACATCAATCTGGCAGATTATCAACGATACTTCTACCTTTGGACTCTTCATTTTAATCATACTTGTCATTATGTCCTTAATCTCATGGACGGTTATTTTCAATAAATGGCGGGAGTTCTCCGGAATCTTTAATGACACTGAAAAATTTCTCCAACAATTTCGTCGCTCACGCTCACTGAATGATATCGTCGGCGCGGCCAAGACAACTAATCATTCCCCGCTTTCGTCTATCTTTCTCGCGGGTTTCGGAGAACTGAATGAACTTCGAAGCATGAACACCCAGGCGCCGGGTCTGCAACAAAACCGTATACAGTTAAGCGGTCATGATTTCGAAATTATTGAAATGACCATGGAAAGAATATCGACCGATGAAACGGTCAAAATGGAGCGAAGCGTGGTATTTCTTGCCACCACAGCAAGCGCGGCCCCGTTTATGGGACTGCTCGGAACAGTTGTCGGTATCATGGACGCCTTTTGGTCAATAGGCGAACGAGGCTCGGCCTCGCTTGCAATTGTCGCCCCCGGTATTGCCGAGGCCCTGCTTGCTACTATTGTTGGATTGGGCGCGGCTATTCCCGCCGTTATTGCCTATAACTGGGCGAATAATAAGATGAAGGGCATCAATGACCGATCCTTCAGCTTCATTCTTGAATTCATCGCTCGCGCTCGAAAGGAAGAGCGATGATTCGTCGTCCGCGCCACCGGGCATACCATGCCAATGCCGAGATAAACATCGCAAATCTTGTCGATGTTGTTCTTGTTCTGCTTATCATCTTCATGATCTCCGCGCCGTTGCTACAGTCGGGAATTGAAATAAACCTTCCGAAAACCCGCGCGGCGGTAACCGAAGAAGAAGCTCAAGGTGTCGTTCTCACCATCGACTCCAAAGGCGGCATCTATATAAATGACAAGTGGACGACTATGCCCGACTTTGAAAAAAACCTGAACGATGAGCTAAAACGTAAAAACACGCACGAGGTCTATTTGCGCGGCGATTCTGCGGTTGCTTACGGTGTCGCGATTGACGTTATCGGCCAGATGAAGGAAATGGGCATTGAAGCGATCGGACTTGTTACCACTCATCAGGAAAAGAAGCGCGCACAGAATCAACGGCGTTAGTCGGGACATGTCATGAAACGGGATATCCTTTTTTCAATAGCTTTTCATTCGACGCTGGTCGCGGCGGCCTTCTTTACACCCTCTTTTAATTTTCAGAAAAAACAGAATTTTGATGAAATTATCCGTGTGAATCTGACCAGTATGTCATCGCCTACTCCGGCCCAGCCCACCGCCGTTGCGGCTCCAAAAACCGAGGAGCCAAAGGTTGAGGCAAAACCGCCCGAAGAAAAAACTCCGGTCAAAACCGAGCCCGTGAAAAAACCCAAGACACCTGTGAAGAAACCCCAAAAAAAAGTCGAGCCCAAAAAAGAGCCGCCCAAAAAGACCGAGGCAGAAAAAGAAGAAAAAGAAACTGAAGAGCCTTCTGATAAATCCGAAGAATCAAAGACCGATGTGGAGTCGGCTCAGGGTAGTCCGTTCGCTGGCGCGACAGTTGATAACGCTAATTTCAACTATCCATACTGGTTTACCCAGACATTCAACAAAATTGCGAATAATATGAGAAATACCACCAACGTGGATAATCGCATTTTCTGCACAATTTACTTTCAAGTGCTTAAATCCGGACGGGTGATAGAGCTTCGTATTGAGAAATCGTCCGGATACCCTGATTTTGATGAGGCCTGTCTGGCAGCAGTCGAGAGATCGGCTCCATTCCCACCGTTACCCAATGACTTTATCGACGAAATTATCGGCATTACCCTTCCGTTCACAAATAATCAATGAGACAAAGGATTTTCTCCATGAAATGGAAACTCTATACGGTCATATTCGGAATAATCTTGTGTGCACAAAGTGGATTCTCTCAAAATACTGAGATTAGAAACATCTTCTTCGACACCATTCGAGCCGGAGATGTTCAGGTGACGCCTATTGGTGTCGATGACTCGCGATATATCGGCGCAAGTATCATCAATTCCGATGACTCCACCCTGATGCGCTACATCGCCGATGTCATCCGCCGCGATATCGACTTTTATTCCGATTTTGCCCTGGTTCCGATAGACAGCTTTTATCTCAAAACATACGAAATCGAAGAGCTTGACTTGCTTGGCTGGATGCGGCTCGGCGCTAAATATCTTGTTCGCCTCGAAGTCGAGTTCCCCGGCCCGAATATGCGCATCTATTGGCGGCTTTCTGATGTCATGTCAAAAGCGCAAATTGCCAAAGGACAAGTCGAAGACAACAGGACATTTTGGCGCGAACTGGCGCATGACATTTCAAATGAAATCGCCCGCACCTTAACCGGCGATGCCGGTATTTTCCGCACCCAGATTGTTTATGTCAGAAAAATACGTAACGGAAAAGAATTGTTTGTCTCAGATTACGATGGCGCGAATGAACGCCAATTGACCAAAAACGGCTCAATTAATCTCTCCCCTTCTTTTGCCCCAAACCTCGAAGATGTCTATTTCACGAGTTTCATGGACGGAAACCCACATCTCTATCGGGTCAACATTCAATCAGGCAAAACCACAAAAATTGCCTCGTATCCCGGAATCAATGCCGCTCCATCGGTTTCGCCCGATGGAAATAAAATCGCCTGCGTGTTGTCCAAAGACGGAAATTCGGAGATTTATCTGCTTGATACTTCAGGCAAAATTATCCAGCGGCTGACAAACAATGCCGCCATTGAGTCGGCGCCGTCTTGGTCGCCCGATGGCCGAATGATCGCCTTTACCTCCGACAGAACCGGCACACCACAAATCTATGTAATGGACTCCGATGGCTTTAATGTCAAGCGTTTGACCTATGAAGGCGGCTACAACGACTCCCCCCTGTGGTCGCTTCGCGGCCAGCGTGTGACCTTCGTCAGCAGAACCAAACAAGGCAGATTTGATCTGGCATCGATCAATACCGATGGAACAGATTACCGGGTATTAACTCAGCTCGGCATGAACGAAAACCCCCATTTTGCGCCCGATGGCAAACATATCGTGTTTACCTCGTCACGCTTAAGCGGCAGCGATATTTACAGTATGGACCTGACCGGCCGCAACCAGCGGAGAGTCACACGAAGCGGCGATGCCTCAAACCCGACTTGGGGCCCCATTCGCTGAAGAAGCCAAATTATACAAAATCAGTGTGGATTTAGAGGTAATTCCAAATCGGAATGCATTGTTAAAAGCCTTTGAAGCAAAGGCGATAAAAATATCCTGTTTTTATTGTTGACCTTGATAAATCTCCTATGTTACTTTCGTCCAGTTTGTTAGAAATAAAGGCTACTTTAAATCCCTTAAGGGAGGAATAGAGAAGAAATGAAGAAGACATTACTAACCGTACTCCTGCTTGCTGTGGCCATTGTTGCCAGCAATTGTGGCAAACCCAAGCCCACCGTTGAGGAAACCACGACCACAACACCTCGCACCGAGACGCCCACTCCTGTCGACACGACATCTCGTCCTGTCGAACCACCAGTTCAGCCTTCACTACAGGAGAGCCAGTTCCAGACCGTCTATTTTGATTTTGACCAGTTTAATCTTCGCTCGGACGCCCGTGCCGCCCTCGATGCCAACTACCAACTGCTGACAGAATTCCCCGATGTTATTGTGCGTATCGAAGGTCATTGCGATGAGCGAGGTACTGTTGAATACAACCTTTCACTTGGCGAAAAACGCGCCCGTTCTGCAATGGATTATCTTGTAGGACGCGGGTTATCAGCCAACCGCGCTTCAGTCATCTCCTACGGCAAAGAGCGCGCAAAAATTCAGGGCAGCAATGAAGACGCCTGGGCAAAAAACCGACGTAGCGAATTTACCATTGCCTCACGTTAGGATTATGAGTATAACCGGTATGAAATCCCGCACAAAGTCAACCCAAACCGCCACGTTACTAATCGTGGCGGTTGTTGGTGTGGGCGCATTGCTCCCCGGTTGTGTCACCAAAAGGGATATTGACCAGGTCAATACCAGGCTTGACACCATTGAAATTCAGAACCGAAGGACCGAACATCTTATCGCCCGCATGGATTCAATTATTTCGGCAGGTGCGACTGCCAACGACCAGATGCGGACAGACATCCGGGTCAGCACCGATGAACTTGGCCGTCAAATCCAGTCTCTGCTTGATAATATGAATGATTTGACATCGCAACTTGCCAAGATGAACCGCACACAGACAATCAAACTTCCTCCGACAAGCTCCGGACAGACAGATACTGCGAGTCAGCAAGGTTCAGCCCGGTGCGATGGTATGTACGACGATGCTTTTGTTTTAGTTCGAAAGGGTGAATATAATTCGGCAATCGAAGGCTTTCGCAATTTTCTGCGTGATTGTACGAACCACCAGAACACCGAAAATGCCTACTACTGGATTGGCGAGTGCTTTTACTCAACTGAGAAATATAACGAAGCCGTGACCGAATTTGAATACCTGCTTGCCAATTTCAAAAATTCGGCTAATATCGGCCGCACACTTTATAAGCTCGGGCGTTCTCAGCAGGAGATTGGCAATAAGGACGAGGCCAAGAAACAGTACCAGCGTCTTGTTAAAGATTTCAGCGGAACATTGGAAGCAGAACAGGCAAAAGAGCGGCTCAAAGACCTCAAGTAGCCGATAAAGAATATGCCGTTAGAGACGGTCAGATTAAATATCGATACTCCGGCCGGGCAGTTAATGCCAAGTCGGGGGTTTTATCAGTTGGAGGAAGACTCCCTCTATGTCCAGATCGGCCCTTTCGACGTCCAGCACCGCTTCTTCTCTTTCTTGGAGGCGGAGACGGTTCGTTTTGACCTCGATAAGAAAGGTGAACTAATATTTATTGAGGTCTCGCTCCCCCGCAGACGCTGGACAGTTGATTCCAATCTCATACTGCCGGCTGAATCCTTGCCGGCCGATATTCGATGGCTTGATTTTCGTCAGTCAATAATCGAACCTAAACTGATTACAAATGATAAGCACAGCATTCTTTGCATATCACTTTCCGATACACCAGCCAAAACATCTTTCAACCTTGCTCAGTCTGTCATCGTCCAGACCGATGGTGAAAATCATCTTCATTCAGTTTGGGTAACAGACATCGTGGATGATCTCGCCGGCAAAGAGATCGCGGCTTTCCGCAAAGGTCTCGCTAAGCATTAACCTGTCGGATTTTTCAACTCGCACAGTTTATCCCGAAGCCTAAGGCAGCCTTGACCTGCCCGAATTGAATATATAACTTTCCGATATGCCCATTCTTGATAAAGCGACTCAGGATGAATACGCACACCTCAAAAAAGAAATCGAGCGTCACAGCCATCTTTACTATGTGAGTGACAAACCGGAAATAAGCGACACGAAATTTGACAAACTCTTTGACCGTCTGCTTGCCATAGAAAAGGATCATCCTGACCTCATAACATCCGATTCCCCGAGTCAGCGAGTCGGCGCAACCCCCTCAAAAAAGTTCGCGCCCTTTCGGCACCGCGCCGCAATGCTGTCGCTTCAGAAGGTAACGACCATACAGGAGTTTATAGAATTTGACCGCCGGGTTCGCGAGGGACTTGAGTCGAAAACAGAAATCGAATACTTCACCGAGCCGAAACTCGACGGGCTGGCTGTCGAACTCATTTACGAAGATGGGCTTTTTGTCGCTGGCGGAACACGAGGGGACGGAACTTCGGGCGAGGATATCACGCCAAATCTTCGCACGATAAAAAATATCCCTCTGCGGTTATCTGAAGAGACGTCTACGCGATTTCCGCTGCTTGAGGTGCGCGGCGAAGTTATCATGCGAAAATCAGCATTTGAAAAGTTAAATCGAAAGCAGACTGAAGCCGGTCTACCGCCTTTGGCAAATCCAAGAAACGGCGCCGCAGGTTCGCTTCGCCAACTTGACCCAAAAATAACGGCCTCCCGGCCGCTCGCATTTTATGCCTATGGCATTTCCGAAACTGAATATGAGGATCTGCCGTCACAGAGAGAAACTATGCAGTTTCTCCTCAAGGAAAGATTCCTTGTGAATGAAAGCGCGGCAACCGCGACCGGAACTGACGAAGTCCGGCTGAGGTTCGAAGTGTTGGAAAAGTTACGTACTTCGCTTGATTTTGAAATTGACGGCATGGTTGTCAAGGTTGACCGCTTTCGTTCACAGGAAATTTTGGGGCAGGTTTCTCACGCGCCACGCTGGGCGGTGGCATGGAAATTCACCGCGGAGCTTGCAGAAACGACTCTTATTGGGTTGGAATTCTCCGTCGGACGCACCGGTGCCATAACACCTGTGGCATTGCTCAAACCGGTCAGAGTTTCTGGTGTAACTGTTTCAAATGCCTCGCTTCACAACGAAGACGAACTCACACGGCTCGACATCCGAATCGGAGATACAGTCGTCATTCGACGTGCCGGAGATGTAATTCCTGAAGTCATGGAAGTCATTGTCGATAAGCGGCCGGACCGCGCCAAGCGGGTCAAATATCCAGAAGTCTGTCCCTCATGCCGCGAAGCCATTTCCCGCACCGAAGGCGAAGCCGCCTACCGCTGTTTCAATGCGGCGTGCCCGGCCCAGCTCGAAGGAAAACTCTATCATTTTGCCTCCCAAGGCGGCTTTGACATTGAAGGCTTTGGAGACAAAATTGCCCAACAGATTATTGCAAGAGAGTTGGTCCAAGACCCATCTGATATTTTCTGCCTGACCAAAGATCAGTTGCTCACAATGGACTTAATGGCCGACAAGCGGGCGCAAAATCTTCTGGACGCTATCGATCGAGCTAAAAAGGTCGAACTCCCGAAACTCATCTATTCTTTTGGGATAATTGGAGTTGGTGAGTCAGTCGCAAAATTGCTTGCGGATAATTTTGGGGATTTTGATACTCTATATTCAGCCTCTCTGCATACCCTTGAAGAGATTCAGGGAATTGGGCCGACCATTGCCGCCAATATAGTGCAGTTCTTCTCCCTTGCCGGAAATAAACGAATGATTGAAAATCTCAAAAAATCAGGGGTTACCTTCAGCCCGTACAAATCAAAGTCCTCCGGCGGCAAACTCGAAGGGAAGACATTTGTCATCACCGGGACACTTTCACAGCCGCGAAATCATTTCAAGAAACTTATCGAAAACAACGGCGGCCATGTTGCCGGCTCAGTTTCCAAGGCTACAAGTTTTCTGCTTGCCGGAAGCGATGCCGGCTCAAAATTGGATAACGCCAAAAAACTCGGAATCCCTATTCTCGACGAAGACAGTCTCAATAGCCTTCTTTGATTCCCTCAACTATCGCCTTCAGATACATATTTGGAAAACTTCTCGACAGTAGTATATTAGCGGCCATGGAAACTGAATCCCGAGTGTATGGTTTTTGGAAACAACTCAAGGCGCCTATTTTTGCAATGGCTCCTATGGCAGACGTTACCGATGCGGCTTTTCGAGAGATAATTGCCCGTCGAGGCAAGCCAGATGTTTTCTTTACTGAGTTTGTCGCGGTCGATGGCCTCTGCTCTGCTGGACGCCCTAATTTGCTCAAAAGTCTTATGTACCATGAATCCGAACGGCCGATAGTGGCTCAATTTTTCGGAGAAAAACCTAAACATTTCTACGAAACCGCTCAATTGGCGGTGGAACTTGGGTTCGATGGGATTGACCTCAATATGGGCTGTCCGGTCAGAACTGTTACCAAAACCGGTTCTGGCGCGGCGCTTATAAAAACGCCAGGGCTTGCCAAAGAGATAATTGTCGCAACTCAGGAAGGGGCTGGTAACCTCCCGGTATCAATAAAAACCCGTATAGGTTTCAGCAAAATTGCGCTCGAAGATTGGGTGGGGCATTTGCTCGAAACAAAACCGGCGGCAATTACCCTGCATCTTCGGACCGCAAAAGAGATGTCGCTTGTTGACGCCCATTGGGAATTGATCTCTCAGGCCGTGCGGGCAGTCCAGGGAACCGGCACAATATTGCTTGGGAACGGCGATGTGAAATCCATTGCCGAAGCCGAGGAGCTTGTGAAGACAACTGGTATTGACGGTGTGATGCTTGGTCGGGCTATTTATGGCAATCCGTGGTTGTTCAATCGCTCTATCAATCCAGAAGATATTACTGTCGAAGAAAAGTTCAGCGCCATGATAGAGCACGCTCATCTTTTTGAATCAATTTTTCAGGGGCATAAAAATTTCGCGATGATGAGGAAACACCTTCGTTCGTACGCCTCCGGTTTTGCCGGCTCAAAAGAATTGCGTGTGAGTTTCGAGCAGGTTAACTCGGCTCTTGAGGTCAGAGACTGCATCGATTTGGCCCGCCACCGTATGGAACAGACTTTGTCGGTGCAGTCCGTAGTCTCGGCCTGATTGCCAGCTTTCTCCTGACATTTTCCGATATTCGCAGGTCGACGCTGACCTACAATTCTCCGCAATGACGTATCGGGGAATTTGTGGCTGGTGTACGTCCCTGTGCACCAGCCTTTATACCAGTGCAGGGCAGAGACGCCCCACACGAAAGTTCAAAGAGAAATTGCTTTAATACATCTTCGCGCGGCCCGCCGCGGCGGGCTGTCGCGCGCTAGATATCACGAAATGGGGCGTCTGTTAATCTTCTCCGCCAGTTCCGATACTGTCTTAATCAAGGCATCCACTTTCGCTTCAAGCCTATCCAGATCACTCTTTTTCGCCCAATGAAGTTCATCTGCGAGTTTTGTCGCAGTCTTTTCAGCCCCTTCCTTTACTTTGGCAGTAAAATCCGAGGTCGACTGGCCAGCCCTCTCAAGTAGTTCAATCATGGCCTTTTTGCGATCTGACTGATCGAGTTCACCCTTGGCGATAAGTTCATCGATAATCTTCTCAGCCTTGGCTTTCGTTATCTCAAAAGCCCCAATCGAGGCCAATACTGTTTTCTTTAATATGGACATCAAAATCTTCTCCTATCCTTCCTAAAAAAAATTCATTCCACCTTATTATATATTGAAACAGGTAAAAAACACGAGAGTTCGCTATAAACGAGCAAAGATCTGAATCTGCTGGAGCGGGAAGGTAAAGAAGGATTTTAGGAATCGGACGTCAAAAAAACTAGTAGCGGCTGGTCGACATGATAACAATATTGACAATTTCAAGCAGCCGTTCGCATGAAAAAGGCTTCTTTATAAACATATCGCCGCCGACTTTGAACGATCGTCCCATATCGTCGTTGCGGTCTTTTCCGGTGAGAAATATTACCGGAATATGCGCAAGAAGCGGGTCTTTTTTGATTTCTTTGCAGGTATCGTATCCATCGGCGCCGGGCATCATAATATCAAGCAGGATAACATCAGGGCAAAGTTTACGGGCCGCTTCAACAGCGTTCCCGGAGCTGTTTTCTACGCCTACCATGTAGCCGGATTCGGTCAGAAACGTCGCGACTATTTCGGTGATCTCGGGTTCATCGTCAATTATTAAAACTTTTGCCGTTCCAACTTTGATCTTATGAGACATGATAAGCCTTTCGCCCGATGCACTCGTTCTATACTCTTTAGCACTATGAACTAATGAGAAGTATCGACAATCCAAATATTTTCTTAACTTCTTAAAAGCATTGATACAGACAGCAGTTTTTGACAATATGCGATTGTTCGAATCATTTTGTTTGCCCCGCAAAGCTCATCGGCGTATCCTTGCTGGGTGGATAAACCTAAAGAAGACATGGTCTTTGTTGCCAGAAACCGAAAAGCAAGGTATGACTTCGCTGTCTCCGAGACAATCGAGGCCGGTATCGAACTAAAAGGGAGCGAGGTCAAATCGATCCGCGAGGGAAAGCTCAACCTGGCCGATGCCTATGCCATTGTCGAAGGAAATCAGGTGATTTTACGGAACCTGCATATAACACCCTATAAGATGTCCGGAGAACCGCTCGACCCTGACCGCCCTCGGCGGCTGTTATTGCACAAACGGGAGATCGTGAAACTTTCGGTGAAAACACTGCAACGCGGTTTGACACTTATTCCGCTCGCTCTTTACTTTAGAGGAAAGCGGTTGAAGATTGAACTGGGATTGGCTGTAGGGCGTAAAAAGTACGACAAGCGGCAGGTTATTGCCGAAGCCGAAGCCAAGCGAAGAATTGACCGGGCGAAACGAAGGGATCTCGATCATTGAGTTTTCATAAGGCATTTGCCCTCTTTGTTACCCCTGCCCTGGTGTTCCTGCTTATTCTTGGCTGTCTCGCACCGACATCGGCTAAGGTAAAAGTTTCCATCGCCGGCAGTTACGAGGAAGTCGAGAGCACAACCGAAAACGGCATCCAGTATGTCTCGCTCTCTCAACTGGCCCAAACCCTCGGCGGGTCGCTCGATTGGGAAATTATCGGCCACCAGATAAGTTACACCCATGACGAATTCCGCTTCGATTTTGTTATAGCCTCACCTTACTTCACGCTAAACGACAGCATCTTCAATATGACCTATGGCGCAATTGTGAAAAACGGTCAGCTTTTCGTGCCTGTCGAGACCTTTCTTCCCTATCTGGATAAGGCGGCTGTCGAAGAGATCGACTGGGATGAATCCACCCATGCGGTGCTTGTCGACCCGAACGGTTTCGATGCAACAGATCTGTCTGTGTCGATCAAGGCTAATGGCGTTCTCGTCGAGATATTTCTCAGCAAACCGGTCGGTTATGATATTTTCGTCACCGAAGGCAACTGGGTGAATGTCTCACTGCGCGACTGCAGAATAAACTCCGAGCGAATAATCTCTCGAAAAGACCCGCGTCTCATGTATAAAATTTCAACTCACCAGGAAGGGACCACCGGTCAGATATCGATGCAATTCAAGAAGCCAATCGATCAGTGGCACCATAAATTAGTCGAGGAGCCGCTTCGGATTCAGATTTCGATCCCCGATCAAAGTTTTGAAATTGAAACAGTCGACAATAACCCGGTAGGGCCGGATGAACTGGTTGATGCCGTCGTTATCGATGCTGGACATGGAGGCTCTGACTACGGCGCGATTGGCCGCAATGGGACACGTGAGAAAGATGTGACGCTGGCCATAGCCAAAGAGCTTGCGACAAAATTTAGGCGCGAAAAATCGATAAAAGTGATCATGACTCGCGAGTCCGATAAAACAGTCTCATTGGAAGAACGGGCATCAATTGCGAACAAAGCCGGAGCGGATCTTTTCATCTCGATCCATGCCAACGCGAGCCCCAAAGCGCAGGCGCGGGGATGGAACGTTTTTTTTCTCGCCCCGGCCAAAAATGATTCTGCCCGGGCGGTAGCGCAGTTGGAAAACAGCTATTTCCTGCGTGAGAAAACACTCAACGATGAAGACCTGCCTGACACCGATTCGGACGATCCGGTACTCTCTATTCTCAACGAGATGATAATGACCGAATTTCAGGCAGAATCCCAGGATTTCGCCCTTATGCTCGACAGGGAGATGCGCAAGAATCTTGATATCCCGGCGCGTGGGGTAGACCAAGCCGGGTTTTTTGTGCTGAACAAAATCTTTATGCCTTCTCTCCTTGTTGAAAGCGCGTTCATTTCCAACACCTCAGAGGAGCGTATGCTTAAAGACAGAAAATTCCAAACCCAGATCGCGCAAAGTATTTATGACGCCGTTCTTCGCTTTAAAGGAAAATACGAGCAAAAGTAAATTCTTTGATTAAGGCCTTCACAATAGATTACCTATGAATCAAAAACTTGGCAATGAAACAGCCAGCGACCCGATTGGAATATTCGACAGCGGTGTCGGCGGCTTGACAGTGGCCCGCGAGGTCTTCAACCTACTGCCCTATGAACATGTCGTCTACTTTGGCGATGTCGGACGTTCGCCGTATGGAGGCCGCTCTCGCGAGATTATCACACAGTTTACAATTCAGGATGTGGCCTTTCTCCAGGAACACAAAGTCAAATATATAATCTGCGCCTGCAATACCGTCTCTGCCGTTGCCTTTGACGAAGTGCAAAAAAAATATAATATCCCGATGATCGGGGTGATATCCCCCGGGGCAAAAGCCGCAGTCGCACAGACAAAAAATGGACGAATCGGCGTTATCGGCACCCATGCCACAATCAACTCCGACGCTTATGCCAAGACTATTCGTGAGCTAAATCCCTCGCTCAAAGTTTTTTCTCTGGCCTGTCCGCTCTTTGTCCCTTTGGCCGAAGAAGGCTATATCGATCAGGAAGCGACATATCTCATCGCCAAAGATTATCTTCAGACGATGCATGATGTTGGGATCGATACTTTGATACTTGGATGCACCCACTATCCTTTGCTCAGAAAAGTTATAGCCGATGTCATGGGCGACAAAGTTACCCTCATCGACAGCGGCCAGGAAACAGCCCGTGTCGCGCAAAGTGTGATGCAGGAGAAAAATCTGCTCCGGAACGAGAATGAAGGCTCAGGCAAACGGAACGGTGAGCACCAATATTTTGTCTCCGATGTCCCTGAAAAATTCTCGCAGGTGGCCTCACGATTTCTTGGCCGTCTTGTTGATAGAATAACCAGAGTCGATATCAGCCGTTATTAGTTCTCAGGACTTTTTGTGCAGCTTGTTCTTGCGACCAACAATGATGATAAAATCACTGAGATGAGACATCTCTTGGATGACCTTCCTGTCACAATTCTCACTCGCCATAATTTTCTTGAATTCCCCGACCCTGAAGAAACCGGCTCGACGCTTGTTGAAAATGCCCTGATTAAGGCTCGCGCCATTGCCGATTTTACAGGACTGCCATCGCTTGCCGATGACTCAGGGCTCGAAGTCGACGCTCTTAATGGTGCGCCGGGTCTGTTTTCATCCCGATATGCCGGCGAAAATGCGACGTATAGAGATAACTACAATAAATTACTTGTCTCTTTGGCGGGAATCCCGACCGGAAAGCGCACCGCGCGATTCCGCTGTGTTATCGCTCTGGCTTGGACACCGGATGATATCGAAACGATTTTGGGGACAGTCGAAGGCATAATTGCTGAAAAAGTTTTTGGCGTAGAAGGATTTGGATATGATCCGGTCTTTTTCTATCCCCCTTTTGACAAACGCTTCTCAGAAATGACGCTTGATGAGAAAAACCGTGTTTCGCACCGCGGCAAAGCCCTTACCCAAGCGCGCACAAAAATCATCGAGCGGCTCAATCGGACATAAATGTCGCCTCTGAGAGTTTTCGGATTTTCACGTAACTGATAGTTTTCGAAAACTCATTGCCCGATATGACCGCCCAGCCTATATTCCTCTTCTTGAAATTTTAGTGTGAAGGATATACAATGAATGTTTTACTTATAGCGCTTCAAAAAAACGGAAAACTAAACTCAGCATCGTTTGAACTTATCGAGGCCGCCCGCCCGCTGGGTGGGGCACTGTGCACTGCCATACTTTCTGACAATGCCGAGCCGCTGGCCAAAGAGCTTGCCTCCCGAGGCGGCGGCAAAGTCCTCTCAGTCTCTGATCCGGCATTGAAACATTTCAATGAAGAGATTTATACAAAGGCTATTGGGCACCTTATTGCAAAATATAAACCATCGGTCGTACTTGCCCCGGCAACATTTTATGGCCGCGCCCTTATCGCTCGGGTTGCGGGATTCAATGGCGGAGCGATGGCCTCCGAGATTACCGGGCTGGCGCTTGAGAATGGAGCGGTTGTCGCCACCCGGCCCAGTTATGGCGGGAGTGTCATTGCCAAAGTTTCGGCCACTGATTCCACAAAACCATTTTTTATTACGGTGCGTCCAAAAGTTTTTGCTGAATCAAAATCAGGAAGCGGCGAAGTTGTAAATGAGTCAATTGATGGCTCAACTTTGACCTCAAGAGCGGTCACCAAAGAAGTTCGAGTCGAATCAAGCGGCACACTGACCCTTGCCGAAGCCGATAGGATTGTTTCCGCCGGACGCGGAATTCGCGGCCCGGAGAATGTCGATTTGATCAAGGGACTTGCCGAATCGCTCAATGCCGCTTTCGGCTCTACACGCGCAGTAGTCGATGCTGGCTGGGTTCCGTACGCCCACCAAGTCGGCCAGACCGGACGCACAGTCAACCCAAAACTCTATGTGGCTGTGGGTATCTCAGGCGCTATCCAGCATCTCGTCGGAATGCAGTCCTCGCAAACGATTGTCGCAATCAATAAAGACAAAGACGCCCCAATTTTCAAAGTGGCGAGTTATGGTATCGTCGGTGATCTGTTTGAGATTGTGCCGGCCTTGACCAAAAAGTTCAAAGCCGAATTGGCTTAGATGGTTACGGAGCCGTAACTTTGATATAGCCAGTTCTCGTGAGAATGCTGGTATTGCATGGACTGGTGACTCGTAACTGAACTGTGTAGGTTCCGATATTCTGATAGATAATGATTGGATTCTGCAGACTCGACGTGTCGATAGCGGTCGTATCTCCAAAATCCCATTCCCATGAATCGATAGTACCAGTTGAGAGGTCTAAGAATGCCACATTCAATGGAGCTTTGCCGCTATCGACAGCCGCTGAAAAATTAGAGGCCACACTGTCAACTGTAATATAATTGGCTCTTGAAACCGAAGCCGACCCGAATTTCCCGGTGCCGGTTAGCGAGACGGTAAATATCCCTCTTTTATTATAGACATGCTTGACTGAATCTGCGGTCAGATTCGAGGAAACTGTTCCATCGCCAAACGCCCAGCTAAAGGTGGTCACATTGTTCGAGGAATCCGCCCTGAAAAGAACTGTATCATCAAAACAGACTGCGGTGTCGGATGCGCTGAAAGAGGACAACCGTGGCAGTGAATCATACCGTGTCAAAGATTCCCTCAGAATCTGTTCGGAGTAGGCGGCGTTATGCACTCCGCGTGAACCATCTTCTCTGAACATCAGATAATTATATAGAATTTGAGCCAGTCCGCGCGGAATAGCGGTGTCCTGTGGAATGAAGACAATTCCCATAGGATCAGACGGATCGAGGATTCCCTCCGCCCTAAGTAATATTTCAAGACTGTCCGCCAGAATCGCAATGGTATCCAATCGCTCGAATTGATAGAAGTCCTGGACGACCCGTGTCTTGCCCAGAGTACCAACATGACAGGCGGCGACATTGCAGTTTGCGACAAGCTGAGAGCCGCTTTCATCTTCAAGTCGGAACGTATGTTCCCCAAATGAGGCGCCAACTCCCTGACCAAAGTGACATGTCAGGCAACCGTCTCTGCCCAGAGTACTATCATGGCTGTTTTTTACAACTATGGTATCAAAGAGAAACGCGCTTCGGCCAATCAGCATGTTCGCCTGTGTGCTTGAGTGAGGGCCAAACCGATTATTTATCAAGGCAGAATTGGCGTTCAATATCGGGACAGTTGCCGCCTGATGACAGTGAACGCACATGTTCGACTTGGCGCCATCATATACTGATGCATCCTTGAGGACAACCTGAGCGGCATTCCCTCGAAGGGAATCGAGCGTCCAAGTACCGAAATTTCCGGTATGAGGAGAATGACAGGTAAAGCAATTTATCGTAGAGGGCTGACTCTGATTGGCTTGGGAACCAGTTTGAATAAAATCAACAAATCCATTACCGGAGTGACATATCGGACCGCAGGCGGCGGTGTTTTCAAAGTCGCCGTTAAAAAAGACAGTTGCCTCAAGGAGTTCTGTTGACGCATGGCGCGAGTTTTCCCACTGCTCTCTCGGCTGGACAATCTGAGAATCATCGGAATCAGTATGACAAGTCAAGCAGGCTTGGCCAAGGGTGGTGTCGATAACTGTCACCTGAGTTGTTTCAGTTACAAGTTTATCACAGCCGGAAACGATTATAAGTATGAGAATCAGGGGCAGACCGAGAAGAAAGCAAGGGAAGGCTTTATTCAAAAAAAAGGGTTCTATATTGCGCATCCGAATGCCAAAGTAGTCAAAATTGATACTTTAGTCAATGGCTTAATAGGCGAATTAGCTTGCCCCTGCCTCAAAAATTGACTACTTTGGATGCAAGACGTGAAAGAACTTTTGACTGCCAAAACTGACTATCCTTTTTTGCTGTTTCTCAATGAATATAGAGGAATCTTGAGGCGTTTTGATTCATTCCGTTCAACTTCGCCCACAGTACACCACAATCATAATTTATCAGGAAACAAATAAGTGAACATGAATCTGCGACATTTTATACGCGACTGTACCTTGGTCTTCTCCGCCGCAATTCTGGCTTCCCTGCCGTCTCAAAGTGACGGCGGAGAGCTTGCCCATCGATATGAACTTGTTGCCCCGCCCAAGAACGGACTGCTCTCAAATAGTGTCATCGATATTATTGAACACAACGGAGCCGTTTGGCTGGCTACCGGCAAAGGAATAAATTTCTCGAATAATAACGGGCTGTCTTGGCAATTCTATAACACCTCAAATGGCCTGGTAAGTGATAACGTCTCCGCCCTTTATTCATCCGGCAATCGCCTGTGGACAGGCACAAACCATGAAGAAACCGTCTCAAATCAATTGGTAACAGCTTCAGATGGAGTATCCTACACCGACAACGACGGCGATACATGGACGACTATTGACTTTAACTCAACGGGACAAAATATAAATTTTGTCACCGGGGGCAATCGGACGATTTTTGACATTACCGGCGCTAATAACAGACTCGAAGGGCCAAACAACGACTGGGTCTTTTTCGCGGCGTTTGCAGGCGGATTTTTGGCGTCCCGCGACGGCGGAATAAACTGGAGGCGAATTTTCCCTTCTACTGCGGACTCGGCTCAGTACTATGCCGGTGGCCAGCCGTCGCTTGAAAACAGGTATTTTTCTGCTGTCGCAGACACCACCCATCATGATTCACTCCTCGTCTGGACGGGTACGGCAGGCGGCGTATTTCAGTATGTCTTCTCTCCCAATGACAAAAAGCTTTATATAAGAGGCGTCAACCGATTAGCCGTTTGCGATAGCTGTTTAACTACAAACTCCCTCTTCCTTGGTGGAACCTCGGGAGTGGCAGTGGGCAGAAGAAGCGGATCGCCCTTTTTTACGAGAACTGTCGTTGACGGACTCCCCGGACCAAACGTGACTGCTATCATCCCCTTTGCCGATCGGCTCTTCGTCGGAACAAGCGACAATATCGCCGTCAACTCGACAGGTCTTGCGATCTCTGCCGACGGGGGAAACAGTTACAGTGTACCCTGGATTCAACCGGCTATTGGAACGAAGAGAATAATTTCTGATTTTGCCAGCATTGATAGTCGCCTCTACCTTGCCGGTCAGCAGAACGGGCTCCTTGTAACTGGTGACACCGGCAGTACATGGACTCGCATACTAATCGACTCAGCTCAAGCTGGATCAGCGGTGAATACCGTAAATGCGCTCAAGGCTCTTGGGGACACTTTGTATGTTGGGACGGACACCGGGTTTGCAGCGCTCTATCTGGATCCAGCCGGGTCAATTGACTCTCTTACAAGATTTGCATTTGTTGAGGACGCTAATGGCTCGACAAAAATAATTCGCATCGCAATCCAGCAGTTTTCTGATACCGCGACACCAACTCTGATCGATTCAACGGCTATCTGGCTTGTACATCGCCCCGCCACCGTGCTGGGTAACCCGACGGTTACATTCTCTCTGGACAGAGGCGCCAGTTTTATGCCTCGTATTGTTCCCCCTACAAACGATCTATCCTTTGTAGGTGATACAATATTTGTCCTGACCAATGTCGGAGTGCGATACTTTGTCTCACTGGCCGATGAGATCAACGACCCCTATACCATAATAGACAGTCTTGATGCGAGCCTTCGCTACACTCAAACCGATACCATAAATACAGGCATTGTCCTCGGAGATACCATCTATTTTGCCACGCAAAACGGCATTGCCATTTCAGTGAATCGGGGCAAAAAATATAAAATTCATAGGGCGAATTTCGATTCGCTCCGAGCCGATCAGACGCTCAACCATACCTTTGCCAACAGCGCTCGAATCGCCCCGGATACGACAATCGCATTCGGCATTTCAGGCGATTTCAATCCTGCAATCGGAGTGCAGTACAGGGGACCTGATTCTACGGCTGATATTTGGGTGTCGGGCCGGCCAGTCTCCAGTGGCGGGGATGGCATCTCACGAGGGCGGTTCAAATCAGCAATCGATTCGTCATCTGGCTTTGTAGACACATTAATGCGACTCGAATGGGATATTCAGTATGAAGAAGATTTTGCGTGGAATTTTGGATTTCGCAATGATACGATCTTCGCCGCAACAAATATCGGCCTGCTTCGCTATGTAGAAAACCGCGTGGGTAGTAAATGGGACACCATTCCGCTTGTGAATAGTACGACCAATGAGCCTTTGCTTGATCCGGAAACAGCCATTTTTGCGGCAGAGGTAATCGGAGACTATCTCTGGGTTGGCACTGGCGATGGCACAATCAGGATTCTCCTGACCGATACGGCGTTAACGGACCAGCGTCTCTTTGGCGTTGTCGATTCCACAACTCCCTCGAACGAAGTCTATGCCTACCCTGTGCCGTTCAGCCCAAGTCGCGGCGGGTCCATTGATTTTCATTTTACAGTAGAAAATGCTGGAAATGTCACGATCGAGGTTTATGATTTTGCAATGAATTTGGTCGCTCGGCCAATCGACAATTTGTTCTACTCCGCCGGAATATATCCCAACGGTTCATCTCAAGGTCGAACCTGGGATGGCCTCAATGGAAAGGGCGAGATTGTCGCAGTAGGTGTTTATTACTTTAAAGTTCTGACTGATTCCGGCGAACGCCGCTGGGGAAAATTGGCGGTGATTCCATGACCCGATCTACGTCTCGATTCATTCCGACTCGCAAGCTTGCCGCGCTCCTTATTGCTGCCGCTATCGTATCAAGCGCGACCGACATCCTTGGACAGGACGGCGATGGCGGCGATGCCGGAGCGTTTCTGCAAATTCCCGCAGGAGCGCGACCGACGGCAATGGGCGGAGCCTATCGATCAATCTCCGATGACGGCGCCGCGCCTCTTTTTAATCCGGCCGGATTGAATAATCTCAACAAACCTCTCCTGTCGACATCGTACCGCGCAATGCAGCTTGATAGAAAGCTGGGCTACCTTACTGTCGCTCTGCCTATTCAGGGACGCGCCGTCATCGGGTTCCAGTGGCTCTATGCCGGTTCAGGGTCGGTCATGGCGCGTGACGAAGATGGCATGGCTTTGGACCGCGAGATTAGCCAGAATACAAGCCAAATTTCAATTCTCTTCGCCAAGCGTTTCGAGAACTATCTCGCCGCAGGCGTAAATATTAGCTACCTGCATTCGGGTATGACAGAGATCTCCGCAAATAGTGTGGGCTTTGATTTTGGGGCTGTTCTCTATTTCGATTGGTTTGTTGATAGGGAAAAACGCGAGGATATGGCCATCAAAGATATCCAACTCGGCTTGCTGATAAAAAACATCGCCAAAACCTTCACCTGGAACAGCGAAAAATATAATCTCAAATACACAACTGGCGGTCTTGGGTTTGAGCAAAAAGATGCGATCCCTGTCGAAATCGGAATTGGTCTTTCATCGCGGTTTCTGAAGCGAAAACTGCTTTTGGCTTCGGACATATCAAAAAATGCCAAACAGGCTATCGTGCCGCATTTCGGCGCTGAATACTCGTTGAGTCCTGAGTTTGCCCTGCGTGCAGGCTATGGCGACGAGCGTCTGACCGCCGGCACCGGCTATGTCTTCCATATAGGCAAAAAACTACTGGCCATTGATTATGCCTTCAGTACCGACCGAGTTGATGAAGGTTCAGAACATATTTTTTCGTTCGACCTTCTCTTTTAGAGTGAAAGGAACCTATGACACGCTTCTTTCGTAATCTTGCGCTTTCATCCGTTTTAGTCATTACATGCTGTGGACAAACTCTCTTTGCTCAGGACGGTTTGGCGCTCATGAAAGTCGAGACAGCGGCAAGACCCGCGGGGCTTGGCGGGGCATTCGTTTCCCTCTCAGGCGATCCCGATGGCTCCATGTATAACCCCGCGCTGTCAGTCGGTATCTCAAAATTTACGGCATCATTCGGGCACAACACCTACTGGGAAGATATTGGACTCTCGAGCGGGCATTTTTCCTCCCCATTGAATGGGAAATTTTTCGTGCATGGCGGAATCCGCTATGCGTCAGTCGGCCACCTCGAAGCGCGGACATCGCCAACTGTGGCCCCTGATGCCGCATTTAGCTCTTACGATGCTTCGATAAAAACAGGACTGAGCTATGCCGTAACGGACAAGATTTCAGCTGGGTTTGCTCTGGGATGGTTTCTTGAAAAGATAGACATCTGGCGCGGCACGGCTTTCAATGTTGATTTTGGTATCCATGCCCGGGTCAATCCTTCTCTGGCAGTTGGGGCTTCAGCTACAAATCTTGGCTCTGAGCTCACTCTGACCAATGCCGGCCAGGAAAGTTCTCGCCCCATATCTTTGCCGACAACCTACCGGCTCGGCGGCTCCTACACCTACACTCGCTACTTGGGTTCGCTTGATATTGTCTCTGTTGACGATGATATACATCCTCACCTTGGGGTTGAAGCTCAGCTCAACGAAATGTTCAGCCTCCGCGGCGGATATATGGGCAATTATGATTCCAAGAATCTGTCGGCGGGCGTGTCATTCACAAAACGAAATCTGACCATTGACTACGCTTTCGTTCCATATTCGGATAATCTCGGTAGCGCGCATTTGTTCAATCTCTCCTTTGAACTCTGATTTTTTCAACTCCGATCTATGCGCTTTCAATTAAACAAGGCGTATATGTTTCTATGCCGGGTGGTGACAAGACTGTCCCGAAGGAAGCACAGTTTCACTGATCCCAAGATCACGCGGCACACCAGACACGCTTCTCTCATGCTCTAGGTTCAAACGCACCGCCTCAACTTTGAACTCACGTGTCATACTTCCGACGCTTCTGTTCTGACATCTGAACACCTCCGGATAGAAACATAACCCTATCCTTTTTCCGTGTCCACTAAACCCTGGCAAGGTCAGTAAGCTGCAATACTCACGCCCACTTTTTGATCGAAGCAGCAATGGCCGGGCCGGCTTTTTCGAGATCCTGTGGCAGCATCACTGGAATGAATTCAACGGCAGCATGCAGCCATTGAAACAGAGGTTCTGCAACAGCTGGGATTTGTGAGGCGTCCTCCATGTTTAAGACTATATAGCCGCCCCGACCCCCGTCCACGGCTGCGAAATATGCCGCTTCTGCTTTGAGATCCGATAATAGCTGTTTCATTTTTGATCCGAATTGTGGATCCTTTAACGTGGCATTTCCAGATTCAATAGGCCAAGAGAACTTAACAAGATACTTCATCGGTCTTCCTTTTTTAAGATGATGTGTGTCATCAAACCATTTGGACATGACGACCCTTCAAGTTAGAACTTACGTTGCCTCAAAGCAAGTGTTCTCAAGTCTTATGTAAGTCATTCCGTCTGGCGGGGGATACCATCCCCTGACAGTAGAGCCTGACGACACATGCATAATGTAATTCGCTTGGCTTTGAAGGTATTCCGCCTCCTGCCGGAAGTCCCCAAGCCTGCGAGATCTACATGGAACTCCGCCTAAATTAATTTAGGATTATTTTAAGTCTTAATGACAGTGGACTCTTGGTTTCAATCCCCTGCTCACCATGAATGCAACTTGTTACATTTGATGTGTTTACGCGCTTTTAATGCTGCTAAGTTCTTCAGTCTGGCGTTTCAGTATCAATCAAAATAATACTGGCATCCAGCAACTATATTCACTCGATCATTTCCTTTGATTGCTTTGTCTTTCTCTTCCTTAAGTTTCTTAACACTTTGCCGACATAAACAAAAGCACACCCGGCAGGAGTATCACTTGCGCATACTTGCCGGATGATAATAGAAATGCCAAGGAAACAACTTGAGTACAGGCGTACGCAGTGGTAAACAGAACGAAAGGATGCCGCCATGGCCGAGATTATCGTAAAATTTGAAAACAAGATAATCGAGCGGATTGTAACCGAAAAGAAGAGGATAACTATCGGTCGCACTCAAGACAACGATATCGTTCTTGAGAACCGCGGCGTCTCGCGCAAGCATGCCTTAATCGAATTCAATAACAATGCCGCCGTCATTATCGACAATGAGTCTCTCAACGGGACATTCGTCAATAATCGCAAAATCAGCGAGGAAGTCCTCCAAGACGATGACATTATTACCATTGGCAAGTACGCTCTTATCTATCATACCGAGACCACTGGCAGCACCGAAGAGCGCGCCGATATGGACGGCACAATGGTACTCAATACCAAGCGTCAAAAAGAACTTATCGACAACGACAGGGTCGAACGCCAGATAGTAGCCAAGTATGGCGGTTCTGTGCTTATCGGCGAGGAAAACAGTGAATTCTCAGAATATAAACTCGATAGAGACGTGACAACGATCGGTCGAGCGAAGTTTGTTCATGTTAGAGCAAAGGGGCTCCTACTTTCAGGCATCCAGGCGAAAATAATCAGCGAACACAATACCTATGCCCTTTACAATCTCGGGAGCAAGAGGAAAGTGAAGGTAAACGGCGAAGCAATAGTGCGCCAAATGCTCAAGAATGGTGACATGATTTCAATCGGCAAGAGCACCTTCAAGTTCGTCTCAGGGAAAACCGTATGAGGTGTGCTCTCGTCTCTGACATCCACGCCAATCTTGAAGCGCTCGAAGCCGTCCTTCGGGATATCGACACTCTCCGCGTTGACCAGATATTCTCCCTTGGCGATGTTATCGGCTATGGAGCCGACCCGGCGGCCTGTGTGGCGTTGGTCGAAAAACATTGCGCGGTGAAACTCATGGGCAACCATGAATATGTCTCGCTCGGTCTGACGGATATGAAGAAACTCAATACGATTGCCCGCGAATCACTTACCTGGACAAAATCCCAGCTTGGAGATCGCTCCCTTTCCGATATCTCAAAGTATGAAATCGAAGCGCACACCGACACCAATTACTTTGTGCATGCTTCCCCTTTTGAGCCGGAGAAATGGCACTATATTCTCTCTATTGACGATGCCGCCCAGGCTTTTCATAACCTGGAAAATCGGATGTGCTTTTTCGGCCATACTCATGTACCGCTCATCTTTTCAGAAATCGACACGTCGTCCATCCGTTGCCGAACCGGACACAGTTTTCAACCTGATGAAGAATGCCGCCATCTTATAAATGTCGGCTCCGTCGGACAGCCGAGAGATAACGACCCAAGAGCATGCTATGTGCTCTATGACACCGATGAACAGGATGTTGAATATCGACGCGTCGAATATGATGTCCAGCGGACACAGCAAAAAATGATTCAAGCAAATATTCCGCGAGTCTTGGCGGAACGCTTGGAGACCGGTCGTTAAGGAGTAACACACATGTCACGATATTTTTCCCAGATACTCTTTCTCTTAGTCACAATTTTTATCGTAGTACTGTACATAAACGATTTTGGTCCAATCGACCGCCTCCAGCGGTCAGCCAATGACCTTCTCTGCAAATTTACCGCAACCAATGAGAGCAGTCAAAACGTCGTAATTGTCAACATTGATAAGAAATCCCAAACACAGTATGGCCAGTGGCCCTGGGACCGGGATCTTGTTGCCGATCTGATTGCCGCAGTCGGGACAGCCGAACCAAAAAGTATCGCGGTCAACCTTGATCTCCCTGAAGACGCTCAGCAGGACTCTGCAGGACATACCGACATTCTCGCCAGCCAGTTCCGCTGGGTGACACAGGCTGTTCTCCAATACGATATCGCGCTATCCAACTTTAGAAGCTCAAAGACGAACAATCCCCCGAACCTTTTTCAGAACTCTATTACCGTCAACAACCCGGTCGGATTGATAAGCGAAGAATCAGGATTGTCGGTTCGTAAAGTGTTTCTTCCCGCTGAAAAACTATTGGCCCATAAGCCCAAACTCGGCTTCGATTTCGAGTCTCCCGACGATGACCGGACACTGAGACACCAGACGCTTTTTATGAATTATGACGGGTACTATTACCCATCGATGTCCCTTCTCGCCGCTGCGACTTTTCTCGGCGTCCCGACCGACCAAATCAAGGTCGTGGATGGGGAATCGGTACTTCTGAGCCTGCAACGCAAGATCCCTATAAATTCATGGGGCGAGTACTTTATCAGCTTCGCCGAAGGTAACTCTTTCACCACATACTCAGCCTCTGAAGTCCTTTCTGAAGGATTTGATTTCAAACGACTCAAAGGGAAAATGGTCTTAATCGGAGTTGAAGACGACAGAGAAAACGAAATGTACTCGTCGGCTGTCCACCCGAAAGTTAGTTCAATGACGATAAAAGCAAGTGTCATCGATAATATCATCAACAACAATATGGTTTCATCCCAATCAAAAAGCCCTTTGCGTGACCTTCTCCTCCTCTTTTTCCTTGGCGGCATCGGGGCATTCGTCCTCCCTCGCATTCTCCTGATGCACCGCATAGTTCTTCTGCTTGGCGGATTCGTCGTATTGATGAATGTCAGTTATTTCCAGTTTGCATCGTTCCATATCCTACCGCAAACGATCTATCTCGCACTGCAACTTGCCGCTTTTTTAATCTTGGCGCCTATGCTGGACAGCAAGATGCTGGCAGGTTCAAAACGAGCCATCAAATCCGCGATTAAGCCTAAATTCCACCGCTCCGGCGGTCACGATGTCATCTCACAGCCGCCAGTCCGTGAATTCCGGAATACAAAAAAAGATCGTGAGGAGCAGCAGACATCAGCTCTTCCCTTTGACTCCTCGAAGTCGAAAGACAGCAGCAATATCATTACTCGAAGTGAGATTTACGACCACCAGGCTATAAGTGGCGAAACCAAAGATGCCAGCTCTTCTCGAAAAACTGCATCGGGTACGAATACCACAGAAAGTTTCGACCCACAGGGGATTGAGCTCGAAGACTCACCGATGGCAAGCAACAGCCCGATGCCCTCCAAACCGTTTAATATCGAAAATCCGGCCTCCAATCCTGATGACTCAGACAAGCTCAGTTTTGGCATGTATTCGCAGCCCGAACTGAAGAATCTTGGACGCTATCAGGTGGTCGGCACCTTGGGACGCGGCGCCATGGGGCTTGTATATAAGGGCATTGACCCGGCAATCAACCGGCCCGTCGCGCTCAAAACCATCCGTCTGGATTTTGTCAATGACCCGGCTGAGATGGCAGAACTCAAGGAACGTCTGTATCGCGAAGCTCAAGCCGCAGGTAAGCTTTCACATCCAAATATCGTGACAATATACGATGTTGGTTCCGAAGGTCAGTTGCAGTATATCGCGATGGAGTTCCTCCAAGGGCAGACTCTTGAGGATCTGATAAAGAAGAAAACCAAGTTCAACTATAGAATCATCGCGCAGATTATCAGCCAGATTTGCAACGCTTTGGATTATGCCCATGACAAAGGCATTGTCCACCGCGATATCAAACCGGCCAATATCATGATTCTGAAAGATTATTCGGTCAAAGTAATGGATTATGGTATTGCCCGAATAGACTCCAATTCAATGACCAAGACTGGCATTGCAATGGGTACGCCCAACTATATCGCTCCTGAACAACTCAAAGGAATGACAACCGACCGCCGGGCTGACCTCTTCTCTCTCGGTGTCGTGATGTACGAAATGTTGCTTGGACGCCGTCCATTCAAGGGAGAGAGCATTACCGCCCTTATCTACTCAGTTATCAACCATGACCCGGAAAAGCCATCTAACATCAATCCTCAGGTACCGCTTCTCTTTGATCACATTATCGCCAAAGCGCTTAAGAAAGACCCGGCCCAGCGCTACCAGAAGGCAAGCGACATCACCACCGACCTTGTCGATTTCCTTGCCGCATTTGCCCAGCGCCAGAACTGATAAAGAAAGTCTCTTCTAACTTCTTCGTTACCCGACGCCGCGACATGATGTTGCGGCGTCTTTTTTTGCCCAAAGGACTGCATGCAGTCGAAGGAGCTAACTTGTTGTGCGATAGGGAATCAAAGACAATTTAGATAGAAATAGATGAATGAATTGACTCGGGTTACTTCTGCTCTTCACCCTTCTCAAGAATCTCTTCCACAAGAGACATAGCCACACCTGAAAGCATCACCTCGACTCCAAGCTGGGTAAAATCGCTCGAGATAAGCTCACGATTGAGCGCGGCATAAAGAGAGCATGAAGCCCCCTTCTCGACAACCAATCCGGACAGTCGGTCTTTGGTTTCAGCAACGAAGGTAACTTCGCCGAGTTCTTCGGAAATAACCCAGCCGGAGACATTGTGAAGCTGCAAATGCGAATTGCCAGTGTAGATAACTACAAGCATTCCTCTGGTTTTTCCGAGCTTGGTCTCGGGATATATCTCCAGTACAAGAAGGCGTTTCTCATCAGGATTGGATATTTTGAGCCGAAAATGCTCTTTTTCAAAAGAGATTTTTTCGGCTCCGAGCACCTTCCCAACGGCTTGCGCGTTATCGCTCGTGAACATTGTGGCCATACCAAGTCTTAAGGCTAAAAGCTAGACACGATTGCGATGTTGTTAATGCCCCTGCGGCTGATCTGTTTTTGTCACAGTGCTCTTGAGCGATTCGACCGGCGAATCATCGAGTGAGCCTTTGACTTCATCGGTCGTCTGCTTCATTGCCTTCTTGAAATCACGAATTCCCTTGCCCATTCCCTGCGCTATCTCAGGAATGCGCTTCGCTCCGAAGAGCAGAAGAATTGCAAGAAAAATTATAAAGAGTTCCCATGGACCCATACCAAACATAATCGTTTACTCCTTCGGCTCTGCCGATGTTATAGGTACCACCATCTGAAGTAGAATATAACAAGCAAAACCACCAAAACGGACATAAAGTTTATCTTAACCATAAAACCGACTGTAAAAGCCAGCGTGTAGAGGTTAAGCGTAAATGGACTAAAACCAATTTCAATGGACTTGGTGAACAGTATCTTGGCCGCCCCATCCGGCAAAAATGTGCCGATTATTTCGCCAACAAGTCCACCAAGCATCGCCCCCAAAATCAGAGCGGTCATGATAAAGGCAATTTCACGCCCTTTCATGACCTGGCCGCCATTGAAAAGGACGGGCGTGGGGCCGCAATTGACTCAAATATCTTAAGTCCGTCAATCGAACCCAGAAGAGCTTCGACCGCCCGCTCAGGATGGGGCATCATTCCCAGAACATTCCCCTCTTGGTTGATTATACCAGCAATGTTGCCAACTGAACCATTCGGATTGGCAGAATCTGTAATGCGACCCCCACTGTCACAATATCTGAACAGCACCTGTCCGGCATCCTCGAGCATGCGTATATCCCCTTCAAAGTTGAAATAATTTCCTTCACCATGATTTATTGGAATCTTGAGTATATCCCCAACCGAACTTGCAGCCGAAAAGAGTGTGTCGGCACGTTCCACACGCAAAGTAACATACTTGCAACTGAAGCGAAGCTGGGCATTACGGAGCAGCGCGCCGGGCAAAAGACGCGACTCACACAGCGTCTGAAAACCATTGCAGATACCGATGACAATTCCGCCTGACTTAGCGAATGAAATAACTTTGTCCATAATCGGCGAATGGCTTGCAATAGCGCCCGTACGGAGGTAATCGCCGTACGAAAACCCGCCCGGCAAAATAACACCATCGCATCCCTGCAGGTCATTTGAGGCATGCCACAAATAGGCGACCTCTTCTCCGAGTTGGTCACGAATCGCCATATAGGCGTCGTAATCGCAATTTGAACCGGGGAAAACCACCACGCCAAATTTCACGACTTCTTCTCCACACTGTAATTTTCGATCACAGGATTTGTTAACAGCTTGGAGCAGACTTCGCTTACTTTTTTGTCAATATCCTTGGCATCGCCTGATACTTCTAACTCAAAAAATTTACCGGAGCGGACTGAGATAAAGTCATCATAACCGAGTTTTGTGAGAGCCTTGTGGATAGTAACACCCTGCGGGTCGAGCACCCCGTCTTTGAGACGAACATTGACGATTATTTTCTCGGTCTTAGCGATCAATGAACTCATCTTTCGTCCTTCTGGAGCCGTTTGTTCTTCCGGTTACTTTGCCCACTCCAAGCGAAAAGAGTTTGTGGAGCTGACGTACCATACCAAACAATATATAACCGGCCATACAAGGAAACAAGAGCAGTCTGGGGTTGAAAATAAGGCCGATTGCCGCAACCAGCATCAGGACTAATTTTATTCTATCGGCATTGGTTTCAAAGCGATCAGGCATGGCATCGTATTGAAATTGTGAAACCATCAAAAACGAGAAGAGCACAATCATCGAAACGAGCAGCTCGTGGTATTGTAGTCCACCCCATACATGGTAGCTGAAGATAATAAATGAAACGAGAGTCAAAGCCGCCCCTGGGACAGGGAGTCCGACGAAATCTTTTTTCTCCTCGCTGTCGGCAAGAAGATTATATCTCGCCAACCGATACGAGGCGGCCATAATATAGACAATGGAGATTATCCAGCCCCATTTGCCAAGAGCGGAAAGTTTTATTGTGTGAACAATCACGGCCGGCGCTACTCCAAAAGACAAAAAATCGGCGAGGGAATCAAGCTCGATGCCAAACTGCGAGGTCGACCCGCTCAGCCTCGCTACTTTCCCATCGAGGGCGTCAAGAAAAGCTGCGAGCAAAATAAACCAACAGGCAGTTGTGATATTCCCTTCAAAAGATGAAAGGATGGAGAAAAACCCGCAGACGACATTTCCCATGGTGAACACACCGGGGAAAACTCCTCTATAGTCGCGCATCGCTCTCCTGTGCGGATTCCATAGAAAGTGATTCAACTGGCACCTTCAATTTGGCGATAATCGACTCTCCTCCGACTACTTTGTCCCCTTCTTTTACCATAAGCTCCGCGTCGGCGGGTAAAATCAAATCGGTGCGTGAGCCAAAACGAATAAGTCCGAAGCGATCGCCGCGATTCACAATCTGCCCGGTTTCAAGTTTACACACTATCCGGCGGGCAATCAGTCCAGCAATTTGTTTGAAAATAATCTTGATTCCTGAAGTGGTCGTCATCATGATTGTCGTCTGTTCGTTCAACTCAGATGCTTTGTCGGCATAGGCAACATGGAATTTACCTGGGTTGTATCGCACACTATCTATGGTTCCCGATGCCGGCACTCGATTGATATGAACATTGAATACCGACAGAAAGACAGAGACCTGAATGGCTTCGCCGCCGATAAAAGGGTGAACGCCTATTGGTTTGACCACAACCACTGCGCCGTCAGCCGGTGAGACCAGCATATTTTTCCCCTGTGGAACGATTCTCTCCGGGTCGCGAAAGAAAAAGGTCGTGAAAAGTGTGAGACAGCCGAAAAGAACACAGGTCCCAAAAAGCACCGGGCTGTTCCACCTATTCGCGCTCATCACAAATACCAGAGTCAGCACAAGACCTATCACTACAAAAATAATACCTTCTTTAGCTATCATCGTCCAAATACCTCTCTGAATATCACCGGGACATTCTTTGTATAGTACTTCAAATCAAAGCAGGCATCGATCTCTTTCACGCTGAGATATCCGGCAATCTCTTTGTCTGCTTTGAGCAGATCTCGAAATTTTCCCTTCCCCTCTGCTGCCTGAAAGGCCGTCCGCTGGACCATCCTATAAGCTTTCTCTCGCGAGCCAACCGGAGCGGCGAGCCCAAGCAGGATGCGTTGCGAGAAGACAACGCCGCCATTGAAGAAGATATTCTCCATCATACGCGTTTCATTCACCACAAGATTTATCAACACATCTATGAATTTCTGCAGAGCGTAATCAATGACAATTGTGGCATCAGGAAAGATCACCCGTTCAACAGACGAATGCGAAATATCCCGCTCATGCCACAAGGGTATGTTTTCCATCGCCGCGACTGAGTATCCCCTCAGAAGTCTCGCAAGTCCCGATATGCGCTCGGCGGTTATTGGGTTTCGTTTATGCGGCATCGCCGAAGAGCCCTTTTGTGATTTGCTGAATCCTTCCGACATCTCCCCAATTTCTGTCCGCTGGAGGTTTCGTATCTCCACCGCAAACTGCTCCAGAGACGATCCAAGCAGAGCGATGGCGGAAATAAACTCGGCATGGACATCTCTTTGAATAATTTGAGTTGTCACCCGTGCCGGTTTTAGCCCGAGGCGTTTGCAGACAAAGGCCTCAATTTTTGGATCAAGATGGGCGAATGTACCAACAGCTCCCGAGATACAACCCAGCCTCATTCCCTCGACTGAGGCATCGAATGCGTTCCTGCGTCGGACCAATTCCGTATACCACATGGCGAATTTCAGCCCGACTGTCGTCGGCTCGGCAATGATACCATGAGTCCGGCCAATGCAGAGAGTCATCTTGTATTTCAGCGCAAGTCGTTTTGTCTCCGCTATCGCCTTGTCTATTTTATCAGATATAATTTCCGCCGCTCGTTTTAGTTGAAGCGAGAGCCCGGTATCGACCACATCCGATGATGTCAGTCCGAAATGGACATACTTTGCGTTTTCACCAATCGATTCAGAGACCGAGGTGAGAAATGCTATTACATCGTGATTAACTTCTTTTTCGATCTTGTTTATTCGGGCGACATTGAATCTGGCTTTCTTACTTATGACGGCAAACGCTTTTTGCGGAATGATGCCATAGTGCGCCATTGCCCGCGCGGCTTCGATTTCAACCTCAAGCCATGTCTGATATTTTGCCTGATCGCTCCAAACCTGTCCCATTTCGGGGAGCGTGTAACGCTCAATCATGCTTTTGCTGTCGCCTTCTTATGATCAGAGATGAACTTTTCAAGTCCGCTTGTGGTGAGGGGATGATCCATAAGTTTCGACATGACAGAAAAAGGCATCGTAACAATATCCGCTCCGATGAGTGCCGACTGGACAATGTGTATTGGATGTCGCACGGAGGCCACGAGGACTTCGGTTTCGAAACCGTAATTGTTATAAATAGTCACGATCTGTCCAATCAAATCCATTCCATCGGCGGCAATGTCATCAAGGCGGCCAACAAAGGGAGAGACAAAAGTTGCCCCCGCTTTGGCGACCATAAGGGCCTGAATCGGCGAAAAAACGAGTGTGGCGTTGGTCATGATTTCACGTTCAGTGAGGGCTTTTATTGCTTTTAGTCCTTCAGGAATGGTCGGGATTTTCACAACAATATTGTCCGCTATTTTTATAAGCTCGTCGGCCTCGCGCATCATTCCGGCAAAGTCGATGGAAATGACTTCGGCAGAAACTGGCCCCGGAACAATCCTGCATATCTCAGCCAGAATCTCACGGTATGGCGCACTTTCTTTGACCACCAGCGATGGATTGGTGGTTACTCCATCAAGCATACCCATTGCTTCGGCTTTGCGGATTTCATCGAGACTTGCGGTATCTATAAAAAACTTCATCGTATCGTTCTCATCCGTCTCACTCTCCTTCTAATAGCCGACCGAAACCAAATAGAGACCCTCAGCCGGAGCGGTAAAAACCGCTCGCTCTCCTGTCGAGCCGGTCAAGATATTCTCAAACTTCCCTAAAGTCAAGTTATGCAGATTGTTATCCTGTGAACCCATCGAAAGGTTGATCATGCTTCCGACCAAAGAACGAACCATGCTATGAAGGAAGCGATTCCCTCTAATTTCGTATATGTAAAGGCTTCCGAACATGTACCAGCGCGAGAATTCGACCTGACAGACATTGCTTTCTTTCCTTGAAGCAGTCACACAAAAGGGACTGAAGTCATGTTCGCCACGCACCAAACGGGCAGATGACTGCAAAAGATTATAATCGAACTGCCGGGGCAGTTCGTAGCGGAGTTCATGATAAAGCGCCGACCGTTCGGGTGATAGCAGATAACGGTAGCGCCTAAACTTGGCAGAAAAGCGGGAATGAAACGACAGGTCGGTTTCAATCGATGACTTTATCCGAATATCATCCGGCAAATAGTAGTTCACAGCGTCGGCGTACCGGCTTGGCTCCAACTCGTGCTCGATATGAAAATTTGCGACTTGTCCTAGAGCATGGACACCGGCATCGGTACGACCGGCGCCATGCAGCGTTATCTCTTTTCCAGTCACACGTTTGAGGGCTTCGGTGATAAGCTCTTGTATCGTTGTGGCATTTTCCTGCATCTGCCACCCAGCGTATCGTGTCCCCTTGTATTCGACCACAATCTTTATATTTCGGTCCTGGCTCACAGCAAAATCACCATATAAAAGACAGTGATTCCGACCACACCGGCTATTGTGAGGGCACTTTCCTGCTTTCCGAAACGGGAATATGTGTACAGTGTCCGTGGTTTGTCGCTCCGGTAGCCTCTCGCATAAAGAGCATCGGCCAAGGCGTCGGCCCGGTCAACGGCTGTCATCAAGACTGGCAGAAGCAAGTGCGAGGTCATTCCAATGCGATGAAACAGTGAGCCGGTAAAGATAACCCCGCGAAGCATTTGCGCGTTGCGGATTGTCTGAAACTCCTCGTGCATTATCGGTATGAAACGAAGTGAAATATAGAGAATGAGGCCAAAATCATTTATCGGAACGCCAAGCCTCTGCAATGGCCGAAGGAACTTCACAACCCCCTCGGTCAGATCAACCGGCGAACTTGTCGAAAGCAGAAAAAGGGTAAGGGTAATAAATTGAATCAGACGCACAGTGTAAAACGAGGCCAGGACAAGGCTCTCTTTCGAAAGTTCTATGCCGAAAACCGTTAGGCGCTCGCCTGATGTATTACCGGAGAACAACAGATGATAGATGAATGTCAGAGGCACGATAACAATGATAACCGATAATGCCCGCTTAATTGAACTAAAGTTCTGACCCGATGCAATGAGGGAAACAAAACATGCGACAATAATAATTGATTGGAAAATGAACGAATGTGAGAGAAAGCCAAAAATCATGGCAACGAGCACGAGAATAATTTTCGCCCGTGCATCGAGGCGATATAGATAAGAATTTGTAATTGATTGTGAGGGATGTTTGTCGAGCGTTAGTTCAACCACAGTAATCAATATGTTACCGCGGAATCTTTTTACGCTTAGCCGAAGCAATCATCTCATGAGCTTTGCATCCCGGACAGCCGTTTTGCGATTTGGAATGGATAGCATAGCGAGTCAGGTACGCAATTGCGCCGACAACAATCGGCGCTATAAGGAACTGTTGCAGAAGTTCATTCATTTAGGAGACCACCCAATGTGTAAATTGATAGACTGCCATTGCTCCAAAGTAGGCCAATACTGTCATATAGGTAAAGGCGATAACGGCATATTTCCATTTTCCAGTTTCCTGCTTGATTGTAACAATTGTCGCTCCGCACTGACAGCAGAGCGCAAAGAAAACCATTACCGACAAGGCCACCGCGGGCGAAAATACCGTCTGACCAGCTTTGTCGCCATCAGCCCATCGCGCTTGTCTGAGCTTATCGGTCAGCGAAGCCGAGCCTTCGTCGACATCAGAGCCGAGATTGTAAATAGCGCCGAGTGTGGCAATAATAACTTCGCGTGCCGGAAACGAGGCAAGCGCTGCCATGGTTATCCGCCAGTCCCAGCCGAGCGGTTCAAAGAAAGGCTCGATAGCTTTTCCGGCTCGGCCAAAATATGAATCGCGCAAATACGCGCCGGCTTCTTCCTGATTTAGCTCGGCAATCTTGGTCTGTTGAGTAACCTCAAGAAGGCGTTTTTCGGACGCAAGATAGAAAATGCTATCGTGTGAAGTTGTGTCGGACTCGGTTGAATCATGCGAAAGGGTCTGCGTACGAAGGGCTTCTATCGATTCGGCGTCGGTTAGTTCAGCAAGCCGCAACTGGAGGTTATTCGATATGACTATCTGCTCCGGCGAACTTGGCGCGATCAATCGGTCTATGTCACTCTGGAGAAATTCTGTCTTTGTCGATGTTGTATTGATTGTTTCGATTCGTTTTTGATCGAAGCTCTCCCCTATCGTTTCCGAATGCGGATAGTAGCTGAGCGCCCAGATGAGAATGGTGATTGCCAGAATAATCGTTCCGGCCCGGGTAAGAAATGCCTGAGCGCGGGTCATGACCCGAAGACCAATTGATGACGGTCGCGGCCATTTATATGACGGCATTTCCATCATGAACGACCCGCGTTGCGGTTTGTACATGAATTTTTTGACCACAAAAGCAATGAGGACAGCGACCACCAAACCGAGCAGATACAAAGTCAGCAATATCATACCTTGGGAATTGAACACTCCCCAGTATGTTTTTTGCGGAATAAAGGCCGCGATCATAATTGTGTACACCGGGAGTCTCGCTGAGCAACTCATAAGCGGTGCAACCATTATTGTAAGAAAGCGGATATGTTTGTCCTCGATTGTTCTCGTCGCCATTATCCCCGGTATGGCGCAGGCAAATGATGAAAGCATGGGGATAAACGATTTGCCGGACAGGCCGCACCAACCGAACATTCGGTCTACCAGCAAAGCCGCCCGGGGCATATAGCCGGAGTCTTCCAGTATCGAGATAAATAGAAACAAAATAACAATTTGGGGAAGGAAGATTAAGACCGAGCCGACACCGCCGATAAGGCCATCGGTGATGAGTGAACGCAATGGCCCTTCGGTCATGAAAGATTCTGTATATCCCGACAATGAGCCAAAGAGCGAATCTATACCGCTCATGAGCGGTTCGGCCCAGGTGAATATAGACTGGAACATGAGCGTCATAAGGGCAAACAAAAACAGAGGGCCAAAAATGGGATGGAGCAAAACGCGGTCAATTTTCTCGGAAGACGAAGTTTTCTCTACATGCTGGCGGTCGATAACTTGTGAAGCGACTAAAGCCGCGCGCTCGGTCAGTCCTCGAGTTTCTGCCAAAGCGAGCGAACCGAACTTGTCGGCAAGTGTGGCTCTTCCCTTCTCGAGCACAATACGTCCATGCTCGCCGCTTGCGATTAAGAAAGTTTTCGAAGCTGGCCCGTGGTCGTCGAAAAGAATACGAAAATATTCGGCTTTAGTTCGAAAACCATTTTGAGTTGCATGCATCAAATCAGCGCAGACTCGCTCGACACTCGGGTCGTACGCCTTCAACACTGGAACTGTTCCGCGTTTCAATGCCTGTGCAACCGCAAGTTTTAGTTGCGGCACTCCCGTTCCTCGAGTTGCCACCACGGGGATGACGGGGATTCCACCAAGAAGCTGAGAGAGTTTCTCATAGTTGCACTCTATACCTTCGCGTTTGGCTATATCAACCATGTTAAGCGCGACGACTATAGGACAGCCGATTTGCGAGGCTTGGAAGAGCAGATAGAGTCCGCGCTCGATATTTGTTGAATCTATGACTGAGATTATGACATCCGGCTGGGTGGCCTCGCCGATACTTCCAAAGAGCGCGCCTGCGGCGATATACTCATCGGGGGAATTCGCGGCGAGTGAATATGTCCCCGGAATATCGACCAGTGTGTATGTTGGTCCCGAATCACCTTCGACATGGAATCGGCCTGAGATTTTTTCTACCGTCACACCGGGATAGTTCGCCACACGCTGGCGAAGTCCAGTCATGGCGTTGAATAATGTAGATTTACCGCAATTGGGATTGCCGCAGATCGCAACTGTCACGGTTTGCGGGTTGGTGACATTCTTCGAAGATTTTTGGGTAGCGAGCGTTGGCATGGATCGGATGAGACGAGTTAGCCGACTATTTCGCGCTCGAGTTCAACAGAGATCTGGGCGGCATCAATCTGCCGAAGCGAATAGACGCCTCCACCCACACGGACAACTATCGGATCCCTGAGCGGGGCTTTCCTTAAGTAGGTAATCTCGCGGCCAGGAGCAAGGCCCATCTCGGTCAGACGGCGAGCGATGAGAGTATCTCCGGTGAATCCAACAAGCTTACCTTTTTGGCCGGGACTCATTTTGTCTAATGATGTCATTGTATCTTTCTGTTCGAAAAGTGTATGTGAAGTTAACATGATGGTTATTTCGCTTTAATCTAATTTTCTCGGTCAGGGCCAGCGGCCTGCTGAACTTTTTGACAGTCTTTACAGTAGCCGAGTACTTCGATTTTAAGGCCCTCAATTGAGAAGTCTTGCTTCTGTGATTCTGATTCGAGTAGATCGGCGATGCGACCGGCATCGAATTCCACGACTTTCTTGCAGTTCACACAATAGAGATGGCCGTGCGGACGCCGTGTAATCCGGTCATAGCGGGTGACGCCGTCGCCGAGATTGACTTCTTCGGCCAAGCCGACTTTGCAGATAAGTTTGAGATTTCTCCAGACAGTGCTGTAGCCGACGGAATGATCAAGGCTTCGTACCCTCTGATATAGCTCATCGACAGTAACATGTTCGCCCAGTTCAAAGAACGAGCGAAAAATAAGCTCGCGCTGGGGGGTCATCTTGAAACCTTTGGTTCGTAGAAACTCTCGCATATTCCTTTATCCTATTGGCATCGGCCAATTGAAATTGGTTTTCAATTAGAACAAAACATGGAAGAAAGTCAAGTGGTGTTGAAAGAAAAATCTCGGGAGCCCGGCTGGCGCAAGTTTGCTTGTTTTTTTCAGCGAGTTATACGCCATCACCTTGCGGAAGGACGCCAAGATTGAGCTTTCTTCTGAGTACGGAATAAAATGAATTTTCGGGAAAGCTGATAAATCGGGATTTGAAATCGGCCAGAGTGATGGTTATAACATCGCTGTCTGTTATCGGAGACATAATCTGGCCATCGAGAGTAAGCGAGGCCGTTCTTCCTTCGGAAACCATCCTCAGTGTCAGCCTCTCCGTAGCGGGGAAAATTATCGGCCGCATGGTCAAGGCGAAAGGAGAAATTGGGGCGGCGATCATGGCATCCATTGTCGGATAGACAATCGGGCCGCCGACCGCTAAAGAATAGGCAGTCGAGCCGGTCGGGGTCGCGATTATCATACCGTCGCCAGTAAATGTGACGACTTCCTGATCATTGGCCTTCAGATTTATGGTAATTACTCGGCTCACGGGCCCGTGGTTGATGACAACATCGTTGAGCGCATATGGCTCAGAAAGTTTCTTTGAGCTTCCATTCGTATCCACTTTCAATAACATGCGCTCTTCGATACGATAATTACCGGAGACTATTCTTTGGAGGGCGGATACAAGCTGGTCGCCCCGCTGTTGAGTGAGAAAACCCAGTGAACCAAGGTTTATCCCCAGCAAAGGAGTTTCGGCTGTACCCACCGCTCTGGCAGAGGAAATGAGCGTGCCGTCGCCTCCCATGGAGACAAGCACATCGACTTGGGATGCGATTTCTTTCGCAGGAGAAAAAGATTTATGGGATGTTGCGACTGGCGCAAGGTCTTCGCTGAGAATTGACTGATGCCCGTTCGTCTCTGCCCATTGGACAAAGAGCCGAACAGCCTCATCAGCTCCGGCGCGTTTAAGATTGGCAATAAGTCCAAATTTCATATTGGTGCAAGATAGCTATTTCGAGAACATAACTGCAAGGGATGAAAGTTGGGTTTGGGGGAAGGAGTTAGCGGAAGTGCAGTCAATCCTCCCTCTTTTTGTCATTCCAGCTATCTTTGTCATTCCAGCGCAAGCTGGAATCCAGGACATCTTTTCTTCCTCTTGTAGAGCGGGTCATTCTTATGCCCCGCGAGTCTTCTCTCAATTGAACATGCCCTCATCCTCCCCTCTCCCAGGGGAGAGGTGAAAGAAAAGATCACACCGCAAGCAGTGTGGTCCAAGAATTCGGCGCGCGACACCACAGAAACAATGTCAATCCCTCAAAATGTCATTCCAGTCCGCCGTGGTGGATGCCCGACACGTCGAGACAGTCAGGCGGTGGCGGATGACAGCACGGACGAAGATGGATTCCAGTTTTCACTGGAATGACAATGTAGGGAACTTCTGCTTCAGTCTTCGGTAGCCCAGCACACAGCTGGGTGTTTCCTGCCCGGTGTGAGCATGATCGAATTGCTGAAACATGGTGCGGGACAGAGATTTTCGAATCCGCCAATGGAGGACGGCCCGCACGAAGACGAAGATGGATTCTCCGCCACCGGCGGACGGGAATGACATAGAAGAAGGAATCGCTGAACCGCAGGCCGCCCCTGCGGGACGTATACCAACCACGAGTAGAACGGTCAGGTTACAATAAGAGATCACACCGTCCGCCACGGCGGAGTGTGGTACAAGACTTAAGAAGTCGCTCCTCGCAACTTGGATTCATAATTTTTGGTGCGGGGCGGGAGATATCGGCTTTGATTCGGATGGGCTACTTCTCGTCGGTGCCGGTCAGGGACAAGCCCTTTACGGTCTCGCGCTTTTTCGGAGATTCGGTTCTGCGGAAGATGAGCTTTTGCAGAAATCCCGGCTGGGTCTGCCGGTAATGTTCTGCCAAATACGATTCAATCTTTTCAGAAAGTCCCACAGCATCAAGTCCGACCTCGCGCAGAAGCTGGTCGCGTTCGCCATGAGTGACAAATTGATCAGATGCTCCGAAGGCTTTGAACAGTCCCGGATAGCGGTTGCCAAGCAGATATTCGGCAATAGCCTGTCCGAATCCACCTCTGAGGGTACCCTCTTCAATAGTAAAAATGACCTTGGCGTTGTTGTGGATTTGCAGCAACATCTCATAATCAAATGGTTTAATAAATCGCGCGTTCACCACTGACAAATCGATCCCTTTTGTCCGGAAAGATTCTGCAAAACCGAGCGCGGTCGTGACCATAGTGCCGACGGCAAGCACGACTATGTCACTTGGGGGGGTCAACCGTTCCCATGTTCCCCATGCAATTTTTTGCGGCACAGCGGTCATTGGTGTCGGAGTGTTGTCGCGGGGATAGCGAATGGCGACGATTCCTGAAACATCATTGTCGGCTGTGTGGTGGAGCATCGCGCGCATTTCATTGCCGTCTTTGGGCGCGGCAAGAGTCAAATTTGGGACTGCGGATAAATACGAGATGTCAAACATTCCGTGGTGGGTCGGGCCATCGTTTCCGACCAGTCCGGCGCGATCCATACAGATAGTAACTGGCAGATTCTGAATCGCCATGTCATGGATTATCTGGTCGTAGGCGCGTTGAAGGAAAGTGGAATAGATCGCCACATACGGGCGTATGCCTTCAGCGGCCAATCCGGCGGCAAAACATGCGGCATGGGCTTCGGCGATACCTACATCGTAAAACCGTTCGGGGTATTTTTCGCTGAACTCGACAAGGCCAGTGCCGCTGGACATGGCGGCTGTGATGGCGACCACTTTTTCATTCTTAGCGGCCAACTCGACCATCGTGTCGCCAAAAATCTTGGTGTACGACGGCGCGCTCGGAGCGCCTTTGGCCATTGTGCCGGTTATTTTGTCAAACTTGCTGACCCCGTGATATTTGAAGGCATCCGCTTCGGCGGGCAGATACCCTTTGCCTTTCACTGTGGCAATATGAAGCATAACCGGGCCGGGGATTTGTTTGAGGTCTTTTAACGTCTTAATCAATAGAGGCAGGTCATGCCCGTCGATTGGTCCGAAATATCGGAACCCAAGCTTTTCAAAAAGCATTCCCGGCACAAGCAGGCCTTTGATTGAGTTTTCGATGCCTCGGATTGTCTCACGAATTTTGTCACGTCGTTTGAATTTGCCAGTAAGCTCCCAGACTTCGTTGCGGAGCTTGATCATCTTTTCATCGGCCATGATGCCGGTCATATATTTAGAGATTGCTCCGACATTTTTTGAGATCGACCAGGTGTTGTCATTGAGAATAACCAGCAGATTTTTTTTTAGCGAGCCAGCATTATTCATACCTTCGAAAGCCAGCCCGCCGGTCATTGAACCATCGCCAATGACAGCGATAACTTTATGATCTGAGTTGGCCATATCGCGGGCCGCCGCAAAACCGAGGGCGGCAGAAATCGAGGTCGAGGCGTGTCCCGCTCCGAAGTGATCGTATTCAGACTCGCTTCGTTTGGTATAACCGGCAAGGCCATGATACTGGCGAAGGGTGTGAAGTCGGTCGAGGCGTCCGGTCAAGGCTTTATGGCTGTAGGTCTGATGCGAGACATCCCAAATGATTCTATCATGAGGTGTGTCATAGACATTATGAAGGGCGACGGTTAGTTCGACTGTGCCAAGATTTGAGGCGAGGTGTCCGCCTGTTTCGCAAACCGAGCCGATTATCGCCTGTCTGAGTTCAACGGCAAGTTCGAGCAGGTCTTCCTGCGAGAGAGCTTTTATGTCTTTGGGACTTTTTATCTTCTGCAAAATATTCATAATGTATCAGACAGAGTGGTTAGCGTTCTCGCTGGCCGATATAACGCGCCAGATATTTGAGGGGGTTGTCATCGTAATCTGTAAAAAGAGCCAGGGCCTCATCAATAAGTTGAGCCGCTTCAGCGCGAGCGCGTTCTATACCTACAGTTCCCGGGTATGTCGCCTTTTGATTTTTACAATCGGAGCCGGTTTGTTTTCCAAGTATTCTGTGGTCTCCTTCAATATCGAGAAGATCATCTATTATCTGAAAAGCCAAACCTATTTTTTCTGCATATTGGGTTAATCGGGCTAGTTCACGGCTATCCGCGCCTGCCAAAATAGCGCCGACTCGCACCGATGCTCTAATTAATGATCCGGTCTTAAGGGAATGAATATGGATGACCTGTTCCCGTGTTACTTGTCTGCCTTCGGCCTCAAGGTCGGCAATTTGTCCGCCAAGCATTCCGCTTGTGCCGATGGCGTCGGCAAGTTCAATCACTGCTTGTGTGGAGCCGGTCTGGGCCATTAAATGAAAAGCAATGACATGGAGGCCGTCACCAGCAAGTACGGCAAGCGCCTCTCCAAACTTTTTGTGACAGGTGGGCATTCCGCGGCGAAGGTCATCGTCATCCATGCAAGGAAGGTCATCGTGGATCAATGAATAGGTGTGAACCATTTCAAGGGCGGCCATTGCAAGATGTATCGATCTGGGAGCCGCTCTTTGTTCACCGCCGCAATATTCATATGCGGCAAGAGCGAGGGATGGTCGAAGCCGTTTGCCTCCGGCCATGGCAGAATAGCGCATTGCCTGATGTAGCGATTTCGGTTCGGTCTCCTCGGATGGGATAAGTTGATCGAGCAGGCCTTCGACAAGCTGTCGGCTCTTTTGCAAGTATTCGAGTCCGGGGGTTGTATCAACCGGCATTAGGATTCATCCTCGTCTGCACTGCGTTTGAAATCTTTTTCAAGCATGCCGTTTTCCTCGGAGATAATTTTAACTGACTTCGCGACCTGATTGAGTTTTTCATCGCAGAGTTTTGCTATTTCAACCCCTTCGATATAAAGCTGAAGGGATTGCTCAAGTCCGGAATCACCGGACTCGAGAAGATTGGTAATCTCCTCAAGCCGCCCTACTGCTGACTCGTAGTCTTTGAATTTTTTCACGGCCGGTAAACGCTTCCTCAGCTACTCTTTTGCTTTCTTTCGATCACAGACTGTAACCGCCCGTCGGCAACAATCGTTTCCATCCGGGCACCGATTTCTATATCAGCAATCGTTCGAATCAGCCCCCCATCTCCGTCCAAACGCTGGCTGACCGAATAGCCCCGCGCAAGGGTTTTCAGAGGCGACAAGGTCTCCAATCTTGAGACGGCCAAAGATAACCTGTTTTTGTGGAGTTCAAAACGGTTTTTTCCGGCTGAGGAATGAACCCGACTAAGGCTATCGAGATACTGGCGTTTCTGATTGACAAAATCCAACGGCCGAATCCATGCCGATCGAGATTTGAGGAAGTTGAGCGACTCGCGGAATTCATTGAGCTTTTGTTCCATGAAACGGCGGTAACTTGTTTTGAGTGAACTGAGATGGTCCTTGAAATCCTGCTTTGACCAGACTGTCAGTTCGGCGGCGGCTGAGGGAGTCGAGGCGCGCAAATCGGCCGCGAGGTCAGAAAGGGTTGTATCGACCTCATGGCCAACTGCCGAAACAACCGGTATGCGCGAGCCAACTATGGCCCGAACGACGGTTTCGGTATTGAACGCCCATAAGTCTTCGAGAGAGCCTCCACCCCGCCCGGCTATGATGAGATTGACCTCAAGACGGGCGTTGAAAAATGCGATGCCAGCGGCTATTTCATTTTCCGCGCCGTCTCCTTGGACGCGAGCGGGATATATTATCAATTGAATCGAATTGTTTCGGCGCTGAGCAATATGTATTAAGTCACGAATTGCGGCTCCGGTAGGCGAGGTTACGATTCCTATGCGTTCGGGGAATAGCGGCAAAGGTCGCTTTCGGGCGGAATCGAAAAGCCCCTCGCGTGAGAGCCGCTCATGCAATTGTCTGAAGGCCAGCTCGAGCGGGCCGACACCAACTGGCACAATTTTTTTACAGTTTAACTGATAATTTCCGCCTTTTTCGTAGACGTTAATATCTCCGAAGATCAAAACCTTCTGTCCGTTTGTTGGAGTAAATTTCAGAGTTTGGCCGACCGATTTCCAGCAAGTTGCTTTGAGCACGGCTTGCTCGTCTTTAAGTGAAAAATATCTGTGACCGGATGAATGGTGGATATAGCCGGTGATTTCGCCTTCGATCCAGACACCGGCGAATCTGTCTTCGAGCGCTCCCTTTATCATTCTCGTGACGGCCGACACGGTATAGGCCTGTGGTGAATCAATCATAGGGTGAAATTAGGTGAGATAGGCGCGATTATGCAATGATAAAGAGAGGGGTTTTCGGCAGCGGAGGAGATATTGGCGTGTCGATCAGAGATAACCGCCACTTCGCGCAAATTTATTTCTTTGTAGTCCCCCAACGGTTGGGTTATTATTTAACGATGTAAGGTTGGCTGACTGTTGCAAACCTCTTCGGCAGGTTCGAAGACGGACCTACTCTACCAAATATCGGAGAATGTTTGGAATCTCTTTTTTCCGTCATAGTGGGCAGGCACGGGAGCGACATTGTAAGACGCTCAGAGGACGGATTAAGTGATTGACGTTACTGGGTCTGAAGGCTCGAGAGAATCTTGTCTGCCATCGAGGGGTTTATCCCTTTTATCGATGTCAGCTCATCCCGTGTTGCGGATTTTATCCGCTCAACCGAACCAAAATGACGCAGAAGAGCGCGGGCTTTGGCCGGGCCGACTCCGTTAATATCATCGAGGGCGGATTTGATAGTCCGTTTACCTCTCACCTTGCGGTTGTAGGTTATAGCGAAGCGATGAGCTTCGTCTCGAACGCGCTTTAGTAGCATAAGAGCCGGAGAACTTCGGGGAATCGTTATTGAATCGGAATTGCCGGGCAAGAATATCTCTTCCAGTCGTTTTGCGAGCGAAATGATAAGCTGGTCGGGAAATCCAAGAGACTCAAGCTCGGCTTTTGCCGCCGACAATTGTCCTTTGCCGCCATCGACAACCACCAAATCCGGAGGTTGTTTCTCTTCCTCTTTTAGTCGGTGAAAATACCGCCCGACTATTTCGCGCATCATGCTGAAATCGTCCTGCCCCGACACGCCTTTGATTTTGAAGTGTCGATACTCGGTCTTTTTTTGCCTTCCGTTGTCAAAATAGGCACATGAGCCGACGGTGTCTGTCTCTCCGGTGTTTGAAATATCAAAACAGGCAATGGTACGCGGCGAAATTGGCAGTCGGAGGGCATCCTTGAGGTCCGTGACCATCTTGCTGGTTCTCTCAGACTGAATGCGTTTGTGTATCAGCAATTCGTCAAGAAGCATGCGAGCGTTGATGGCGGCAAGGTCAACCATTTTAAGTTTGACGCCTATCTTCGGGGTGTATATTCGAACCGGCTTCCCTTTTACCTTCTTAAGCCAGCTTGCAATTATCCTCACTGTTTGTAGTTCAAGCGGGAAATATATCTCCTCGGGCAAGTTCGGCTGATTGTTGTAATACTGGGTGATGAAAGTCTCAAGCATTGCCTCGTCAGTCTCATCGGGCTCGGCGCTCAATTGAAAATCCTGTCGGCCAAGAAGAACACCCTGCCGGATTTGCATGACAACAGCGACAGCATCGGAGCTTTCACGGGCAATGGAGATTATGTCTCGGTCGACAACTTCTCCGGCATCGGCTCGCTGTTGGCGATCGGTGATGCTTTCCAGCGCGTCTATTTGATCGCGGAGTATGCGAGCTTCTTCAAAGCGGAGATTTTCCGAGGCGCTTCTCATCCGTTCGGTGAGTTCATTCATAAGTTCCCGCGACCGCCCGGAAAGCGCCATAATCACGGACTGAACGAGTTTATCATATTCGGCCTTTGACTGAAAATTTTCGCATGGCCCGCCACAACGCTTTATGTGATAGTCCAAACAGACTTTGTACTGCTTGGCGGTTGGATGAGGAATTGTGAGGTTACAGGTACGAATGGTAAACAGTCTGGAGAGGGCTCTGACAGTCCTCCACATCCCTTGGCTGTTCGTGTAGGGACCAAAGTAGGTCGCGCCGTCTTTCAAAAGTCTTCGGACCACAAGGATACGCGGGAAAGGCTCATTGGTGGTGATTTTGATATACGGGAAATGCTTGTCATCTTTGAGACGGACATTATAGCGCGGCTTGTGCTGTCGGACGAGATTTGCTTCGAGGATAAGCGATTCTATTTCATTATCGGTCGCCATCATGTCAAGGTCGGTGATGTGGAATGCCAAACGTTGGGTTTTGACATCGAGTTTGTCGGCAGGACGAAAGTAACTTCGGACACGGTTGCGGAGGCTGTTCGCTTTGCCGATGTAAATTATCTCCCCTTTGACGTTTTTGAAGATATAGACGCCATGAGAATTCGGGAGATTTTTGAGTTTTGCTTCGAGTGATTCCAATGAGCTTGCCATCTCTCTGAGAACACGAATGTGCTATCAGAGTTTCTTTGTGGTTACTGCGATACCAGAATGCGCCGCGCCCCGACAAAACGACGTGACCAATACTCTTCGGATAGTCCGCTGACTATCACGCCCCGCGATGAAGAAGCATGGATAAATTCACCAAATCCAACATACACGCCGACATGGGAAATCTGGTCGCCATCGGTTTTGAAAAACACAAGGTCCCCATAGCGGAGCGATTTCTGATGGACTATTGCTCCAGAGGAGAATTGCTCGAAAGCGGTACGAGGAAGGCTTATATTGCCAAAGGAGGCAAAGGCATCGCGGGTAAATTTTGAGCAGTCAATCCCTTGCTCGTATGCCGAGGAGCCAACGTACGGCTTGCCGAGTTGTTTCTGAAGAATAAGTCCCAATCGAATATGATCATTTGTGGATAGTCCCTGAACCGAAGTCGAACCTGATACCGTAGATTGCTTCGGGCGTTCAGAAGCAGAGCCCGGATTTCCGCGCGTGCCATAGCGCTGAATGCCTTGACAGGCGATTAACATGGCGCATACAATTATAGCAAAGAGGACTCTTATCATTATGCCAGCCTCGGGTAGATGATGTTAAATCGAACTTTGAAATATAGTCTGGTGCACCCGACCAAGACAACAACAAACACAAAATAGAGCGGATACCAGTAGCCGGCGAATAATGTGAGAAGCAGAAGCGGTAATTTAATCGCCAGCAAGATTATTTTTTCGGATTTGATAAATATGGTCAGACAAATGAGAGCGGACGAAATGAGAGAGAGCACTAAGAGCGCTATGAAATTTGAGCTAAAGGCAAAGAGGGCCGAGCCGAGCATGAAAAGCAGAGCAAGACATTTTTCGCCGGTCATTCCCAGCGCTATCGCAAGAGTTTTTTTGCCGGTAGCCTTATCTCCGGCGACATCGGGTATCGTTGTCAAAAGGTAGATTGCTCCCACTGACAGGCCAAAATAAAGCGGGTTGTCCCAACCGAGAAGGCCGGCATTGTGAACAGAAAGCTCGGGCATCACAGAAAACGAAATCAGCGTTCCGCAGGCATACGCGTTGGCGAACAGACCCCAAAACGGCCGGTTTTTGAGTCGCACAGGCGGTACAGAATAAATGTAACTGAGTAGAAAGGCTTGTAAGAATATAAGGCGGGTCGCCGCCGGATACAAGAGTGTCAGAGCAATAGCAGACGCGGAGGTGAGTAGGAAACCCTTATAGAGCGCGCTCTGCTCTACAATGTTATTCTGCAAAAAGCCGAGCTTTTGGTTGATTCGATCAGATTCATAATCATATATCTGGTTGATATATAACGCTGAAGTAGCCAAAAGACTCCAACCTGCCATAATGCCCAAATCGCTCAGATCAAAAGATTGCCCGGTAAGGTCATGATGATATTTAACTGCTACCAGATAGATCGACCAGATTGGCAGGTGCAGGAGCGGTCTTGCAGCGAAGAAATAATCGAGCGCTTTCATGTCACTAATAAAATGAGGTATCCGTACATAAATGGCGCGGCAAAGAGCAGCGAATCAAACCTATCCAGTACTCCGCCATGACCGGGAATAAGTCCCGATGAGTCTTTTTTACCGAGCGACCGTTTCCACATTGATTCCACCAGATCGCCAAGCTGGCCGAAAATCGAGCAACCGAGTGCAATGAATATAAGATGTATCAGAGAAAGGGATTGAAATTTCCAGAGGCCGATAACAATGCCGACGACTACAGCCGCCGCGAGTCCTCCAAGAAAGCCTTCGATAGTTTTGTTAGGCGACACGCCGGGGGCAAGTTTGTGTCGTCCAAAGGTCGATCCGACCCACATGGCAGCTGTATCTCCCAGCCAGAGAATGCCAAACAATAAAAGGAGGCAATCTCCCCCGGTAAAACCATCGATGGCGAACATTCTGCTGAAATCGCCCAAAGCGAAGACATAGGGATAGAGCATCAGAATATATCCTATCCCCCACACGAGACGGCTATGTCTGCGGAATAGTTCTTCCGGCGGTTGCGTCCCAAGTGAAAAATAAAGTCCGCTCAAGAGAAAAAAAATTGTAATAATCGGCAGAGTAAAAAGGAAAAGACTCATTGATTGCAGGATATCACCAGCCTCTGTCGTCCAGAATAATGAGCGTGCCGATGACACAAGGGCCGCAAGCAAACAGACTTGGGCAAGCCAAAATAAGGGATGGTCGAAGCCATACCCTTCACCAGAAAGAATCTCGGTCATAGCCAGGACTGACAAAACGGTCACCAGTCCAAAAAGCCAAAATCCGCCCTGATCTGAGATCCAAAGAATAGCCGGAATCGCGATGGCCGCTACGATAATTCGCGTAACAAGATTTTTACTGATCAGCAAATCTAATCGACCTCTTTTTGAGAAACCATACCAAATCTCCGCTCGCGCCCCTGATAGTTGAGGATAGCGTCGAATAGGTCTCTGCGCCCAAAGTCCGGCCAGAGTGTGTCGATGATATAGAGCTCGGTGTAGCTGGTCTGCCAGAGAAGGAAATTCGAAATACGAAGCTCTCCCGATGTTCGTATCAATAAATCCGGATCGGGTATGCCTGCGGTGTAGAGGAAACTCGAAAAGAGTTCCTCGTCAATATCGGCAATATCGAGAATACCGGCCCGGATTGAATTGGCTATACCTTTCACGGCGTCAAGAATCTCCGCTCGTCCGCCGTAATTCAGGGCAAGGTTCAGAACCAGCCCTTTATTATTTCTGGTTCGATGCACAGCTTCGTCAAGGGCCACTCGCCTGACTCGCGAAAGCCCACTCAGGCGGCCGGTTGTGATGAGTTTCACATCGTTTTTCATCAATTCATCGAGCTCATTGAGGGTTGTTCGGGTCAGCAGTGACATGATGGCTGTGACCTCGTCTTTCGGTCGTTTCCAATTCTCTAGTGAGAATGTGTAGAGAGTGAGGTATTTAATCCCAAGTTCACCGGAGACCTTCACAACTTCCTTGACAGCCTTGACACCGGCCTCATGCCCCGCTGTGCGAGGCTGATTTCTCTGGGCGGCCCAGCGTCCGTTTCCATCCATTATAATTGCAACATGCTGAGGAATGCGGGTTGCGGCGGCCAGAATTCTATTTTTCAGGTCAGTAAGCTCGTACATAGGTAAACCAAAAGTAAGATGAGCGGTATGGCTTGGCAAGCTCAATTGGATTGCAGGCGGATTGGGGGTTATAAAAGGCGGGCAAGCGTGAAAGAAAAAATGGGAGAGGGTTGGCATTTTTTTAATTGAGGATTTGTTGGCGCACGAGGCTTTCAAGTCCGCCCCACCACAGCGGGCAGGCGTGGAGGGAAGGTACGCCAGCCACGGGGATCAGGATTTGCTCCGGGCTGCTTCATCCAATAGCAATCGCAAACATGCCCCGCGAATGCTTTGCTCAAGCCTTTCAATAGTTTGGAGGTCGGCATGTTCCAACTCTTGTTCAATCGATTCTCTAAGCCATATTCCTGTTCTGTATTTGATAATCTCGAATTGACCCTCAAAACTCCACCAGCTTCCGGTTTGAAAGTCCCAAAATATTTGTCCGTAACTATAGCAATACGGCCGTACTAGTTGGCTTAACATGGCAACAGCACTGCTCTGTGGAAGAGCCGCTATCAATTAACAAAGTCTTTGTGAACAATAACTCATCAAGCTGGTTCTCAGCCAAATGCTCCTGCACATCCGGATCAAATGATAGTAGGTCGAGTTGAAAGAGTATCCTTGTCTGGTGACGTGTTATCTTGTGCTCTTTGAGAATTTCGTCCCAAACTCGCACAAATAGTCCTAGTTGTTTTTCGTCACGCTGTATTCTCGGCAATTGTTTCTTCATACTGTCTGTCAAAATTGCAAACTATAAAAATTTCGGCGGTTTTTTTTCCGATTCGCGGTATTCGCGCTTTGCTTTTTTGAGTGTTGTACTTGTATCTGGAAGCTTCGGCAGTCGACCACCAAAAAGTTGCTCAATAGTCACGATCTGCATGATTGGGAAATTGCTTCCTCCGGGTAGAGTCCAAGTGCCCATCGCGGCGGCCTCGGCAAGCATAGGTTTTGTAGGAGGCTGCAAGGCTATTAAAATTCCCAACGGAGCTTCTTCTCGCTCTAGAACGCCTTTAAGGGCACGAATATCTTTGGGTTGATATTTGCCGCCCTTGACTTCAATAATCGCACGGTGAAACTTGTTTTCAAAGTCCTGAAAGTAAAGCAATCCGTCAATGCCACCATCTCCGCCTCCCTTGCTCTTGAAAGGTTGTCCACCAAGCAATGAGACCGCCCAGCTTTCAAATTGGAAAGGTGAATCGAGGAAAAGCATCTCTGCGGCATCGACTGATTTAGGTTCTCCTACAACCGCAAATTTGGAATCGGGGAAATGATCATTTAATCGCTTCTTGATGAGAGAAATAGCGAGGTGTGTTATATCGATACCGATCCATTTGCGTCCGAGTTTTTCTGCCGCCACGATTGCAGTGCCACAGCCACAGAATGGATCGAGTACGACATCGGATTGTTTAGATGAGGTTGTCAAAATCCGTTCCAGAAGTGCTACTGGCTTTTGTGTCGGATAACCTAATCTTTCCTGAGCTAGGTTGTGAATCGGTCTGATATCATCCCAAATATCCTGCAGAGGAACCCCCGGCAAATCTTCAGGAAATTGTTTCAACCGAGGCATACCGCCCTTTTTCTTCGGCCAGTGAATTCGACCCTGTTTATCCAACTCGTCGAGAGTACTTGGGATGTACATCCAGTGCCTTCCTCTGGTTGTGACATCCAATCCTTTCCAAGGTTGACCACTAACCCCTTGGCTGACACCGGCTCCAGTAAGGTCACTTCGCTTATAGTGTCTACCATCTTCGTCAACAGTATCGAAGAACGTTTCCAGATACGAAGAATCATACTTTTGATAGATATCGTTCCAGATACATTTATCAGTTCTCGAATAGAAAAGAATTACGTCATGGATTGATCCGCACTTATTGGCACTGCTGTGAGCACTTGTCCGTTTCCAAATTATCTCGTTTCGGAAATTACTAATTCCAAAAATCTGATCGAGTAATAATTTTAAATAATGACTTGCCGTTGGATCGCAATGCAAATAGAGCGATCCCGTTGGTTTTAATACCCTGTGAAGTTCAACTAATCGGATTGCCATCATAGTCAGATAAGCCATCAAATCGGAGTTACCCATAAAGGATCTAAAGGCTTGCATCATGGCTTTCAATTCGGCGGAAGCTTCGGTTCGGAGCATTATCTGCTCGTACACTTGCTGTGTCTCGTTCGTCCATGCCCATGTATCCTCGAATGCTTGTATCTGAGCGGAGGACGCCTTGCCCGTCTTATCCTGAAAAATAACATTGTAGGCTCTTTGAGAGTTAAAAGGGGGGTCCAAATATATTAAATCAACGGATTCGGTCTCGATATGCTTGCGCAATATCTCGAGATTATCGCCGTAGTATAGGGAGTTCATCCTAACAATTTACTTGTTAAACGTCGAATAGAAAAGTGATGTTTTTGTCTGAAGCCAGTGGCCTCTCCCTCTACCCTACCGTCTGCTCTTTTACAAGCAACTTCTTTATCCGCTCGACGGCCGCTTGGCAGTCCTCGCGTGTGACATCCAAGTGTGTGACCATGCGGATTTTGTCCCGGCCAAACGGAACCGCGAGCACCCCGGCGGATTTGAGTTTGGCAATAACGCTCTCTGGTGTCATTCCGGAATTGAGTTTGGCCACGATTATGTTTGTCTCCACCCGGCTCATATCGATCGCAAAAAGTCCCAGCGCATTCAATTCGGTCGCAAGGTAACGGGCATTGGTGTGGTCATCGGCAAGCCGTGTTAGGTTATTTTTCAGCGCGTACAGTCCAGCGGCGGCCAAAATGCCGGCCTGGCGCATTCCTCCGCCAAACAGTTTTCTCTCACGGCGGCATTTCTCCACAAACTCACGACTGCTCACAATCAGCGAGCCGACCGGCGCCCCAAGTCCTTTGGAGAGACAAACAGATATTGAATCAAACGGCCGGGCAAGTTCTGCCAGTGGAATCTCGGTTGCAATATGGGCATTCCAAATACGCGCGCCATCAAGATGGAAGGCAAGTCCGAATTCATCGCAGACTTCGCGGACTTTAAGGATTTCATCCTGCGGCAGGACAGTCCCGCCATGCCGGTTATGGGTGTTTTCCAGCGCAACAATTCGCGTCTCGGGTGAATGCAGGCTTTTTATCCGGACATTCTCGCGGACCATTTCGGCGGTAATCATCCCCCTATCGGTCTGAATGAGATTAACCAAAAGCCCGGCATGTACCACCGGCCCGGCAACTTCGTAGTTCACAACATGGCATTCCCGATCACACAGGAGCTCTTCTCCCCTGTGTCGGGTATGGACTTTCAGGCAGATTTGATTGCCCATCGTGCCTGATGGAACATACAGCGCGGCTTCGCTGCCAAAGAGCTTTGCTGTCTGATTTTCGAGTTCAATGACGGTCGGGTCATCGCCAAAAACGTCATCGCCGACAACGGCATTGGCTATTGCCTGCCGCATGGCATCGGACGGTCTGGTTACGGTATCGGAGCGAAGGTCTATAATTTTCATATTAGGGCCAATATACGTGATAGTTTCGGTTTCGAACCGTGATTTCTTTCGCAGACGTTACCGGAATAACTTTGGCCTTGGGCATAAAAAAAGTCCGCCATAGGCGGACTTCCCTGATTTTCTTTCTTTTTCTACCTCTTAATTTGCCAGAATGACATTCTGGGCTTTTGGACCCCCGTCAGAGCCGGCCAGTTCGAAAAATACTTCCTGTCCTTCTTTAAGCGTTCGGTACCCTTCCATGTTTATCGCTGTGTAATGGACATAGACATCCTGGTCTGAGCCATCACCCGCGATAATTCCCCATCCCTTGTGCTCATTAAAGTACTTAACTTTACCCTTTGACATTCTACCTCCGTCAAAATTGCGCAGTTTCGTGGTCGCACTTTCGATGTATTATACGCAGATCTAAAGATGGATTGCGGTAAAAATATTATAGATTTGTGAAAATTTTATTAAAAATTGTCATAATCAGTCCCGATGCGATCGGAACCGTGATGTTGTCATCGACTTTTACGGAAAAAGCTTCCACTATTGTCGCGGTCGCAGCTCCAATTAGAGCTACCGCAAATGGCAGTTCAGGGGCGCACACGGCCACAATTATGGTTCCGGCGAGGCATGCGAGCGAGCCTTCAAGGGACTTCCTCCCAAACCAATGCCTGCCGAACTTTCGTCCAATTATTGCCGCAAAGGCATCCCCAACAATTATAAATGACAGCGCGGCAACGGCTATGGGCATGCTATATAAAGCGATGGTGCAACAAGTCGAAAGAAGAATATAGGTCGCCCCGATAAAATCCCCTTTCCTTTCATGGCGGCGAATCAGCTGGCCAATGAATTTGGAGCATATCACACGCCACAACCACCAGTTACGAAGACGGGAGACGTCGATTATGAACATGCCAAGAAAGACCGGGATCATCATAGCGAGCATCTGAAGTTTGGAAAGGCCGAGTAGATAGTAGCTTGCCGGGACAATTAGAGCGCCCAAATGAAAAGTTTTACGGATGAGCTCTTGTTGAAAGCTTATCTGTTTCGGCGCGGAGGTCTTCGCCACAGCTATCTCTCGCGCGGTAGTCGTGTCCAACGGGGCTCCATTGCCATGGAACCGGTCAGTTGTCCGGGGAATGTTACGGAATATCGGCGGAAGAGATCATCACGGTATTTCTGCCAAACTTCGCTTCGGTGCTGTCTCTGCAATTCTGAGAGAAGAGTTCCTTTGGCTTCCATGAACGTGCGGGATTGATTATGCTCGATGAGCTTTAATAAATGATGGCCCTTGTTCGACTTGAACGGACGCGAGACTGTGCCGATTCTTGACTGCAGGGCGGCATTATAAACTTCTCTGGGAATGTCCTCTTGGCCAACATTTGCGACATGTTCTACGGTTAGAGTTATCTCTGGCTGCTTTCCATACTCCTCAACTAAGTCGGAAAATTCAAGACCCGTGAGAAGCTGTTCGCGAAAGAACGCAGCCATCGTTGAATCGTTGACGGTTAATAGATCAAAAGTCAAAGGCTTATCATAAACGAAACGTGAGAGATTGTCTTTGTAATGTTTTTCTATCTGAGCTTCGCTGGGAGACCAGTCCGGATCCGTGGCGCGGCGCATCACAACTGCTTTGCTTCGATGATGCCAGAGACTTTTCCAACGTTCCTTCATATATGGCAGTGTATCGATACCATGCGATCTTGCGACTTGAACCAAAAGCCATCTTTCGGCGGCAAATGCAAGCATCTCTTTCTTAATTGTGGAATCAGTATTATCGACCCCGTGTCGTGCGCGGAAATTTTCTTCAAGCTCCTTCATTCGACGAGAGTCTATGGTGTCAACGCCATTTACGACTCCGGCCCAGACGGTGTCATGGACGAAATAAATGTTTGTGTCAAGAATGGCCGGATTGGGCGCGACGTTTACTTCCAGCCTCAGACTATCGATAATAGAGTCGCTAATAATATTGGCCTTGGTAGTCAACAGTGACAATCGCGCAGACTCATACACCTGCGGCGAATCTATCGGAACAGGCCCCTCAGGCAAATAACTCGCAACTTTAATTAAATGCCAGCCGTCCGCATCCTGATAGGGAAGCGAATGCTCTCCTTCTTTGAGTAAAAAGGCTACAGAATCAAAAGGATCAAGGTAGACTCCTCTTCCCGTCCAGCCGATATGGCCGCCTTTTTCACGCGATGAGATATCATGCGAGAGGGTATAGGCAACATTTTCGAAATACTCGCCGGAATCAATAAGGCGGTGCATTCTGAATGCAAGTTCTTTGGCTTCAGCCTCCAACTGTTCTCTTGTCATTGTTCGGTATGTCAATGAATCAGGGCCAGTGGCAAAGCCAAGCCAAGAGACAAGAATATGATAGAGATCTACTTGTTCTTTCACACTGAACAACTCTTTGTGCTCGTGATAGAATTGAATGGCTTCGGAAGAATCGGCCGTGACTTTTTTATTCACGACTTCCTCCCAAAAGGCGTCGATTAATTTGTCGTAGTACGACTGCTGAAAGAGGCGGTAGTCGTGATAGTGCCGTATAAGGTCGACCGAGATCACATCGAGACCGGCGAGGGTATCAAGGATAACACTGTCGAGCATGGCCTGAATTTCCGAGGCTTCGACGGTTCCTCCGTTAGAAACCAATTCACTTCTTTTCAGTGCGGCAAACACATCTTGATTGGTGACAACAACATCATTTGCCGCTCGAGCGACAACAAAAGTTGAATCCAGAGTACTTTCAAAAGAAATCGGCGGAGGGGGGCTTCCGCAGACGGCACACAAAAGCGCTGTAATTACAGAACCGGCATAAAGAAGACGACTTAGACGTGTGTTTTTATTCATACTTATACCGCCGCTCCCTAATCGGTGAAGCGACGGCAAATAAATTACGCAGGATATTCAGAAAAGCAAGGTAAAAGTAGAATCCTATCGACCAACAGGAAGCAAATTGGCTTTCTCGCGGTATTGCTCTCGCGGATTATCTGTCTTCCCAGTTGGGTATCCTTGGAAATGGATCATGAAGGAAGTCCCATTTTGATAAGAGGACTCGAGGCCTATCTGAAGCCTCAGCGATGACGCGATTCTATGGACAATTGCCAATCCAAGACCTGTTCCTTCTTTTTTGGTGGAGAAAAATGGCTGAAATACTTTGTCATGGATATGCTCAGGGATTCCGGGGCCGTCGTCTTGTACGCAGAGATCCACAATTGAACCCGATGGGTGCAGTGATACAACAAATGTGACTTTGCCTTCGACGCCTTCGAACGACTCGCAGGCATTGAGCGCTAAATTTATCAAGAGATGTTTGATAAGGTCTTCATCGCTGAACACATAAACAGTCGATTCCTGACTGTTGAGCGACATAGTAATATTCGGACGATATGAATCATGGTGACGAACCAGTTCGATGACATCGCTTATAATGTGGCACAATTCTACCTTGCGGTAGACGGGCCGGTCGATACGGGCATAGGTAAGAAATTCGCTGAGAATCTTGCCGAGCCGGTGCGATTCTTTGACAATCAGGTCCATAAGCCGGCCGTTATCTCCGCTGAGGCGAAGTTCTTGATTTAGGACTTCAACCGATCCTGAGATCGCTGCAAGCGGATTTCTTATCTCATGGGCTATCGAGGCCGAAAGTTCTCCTATGGCAGCCATTCGATCGGCGGCACGAACTTTGTTCTCCATTTCTTTGGCTTCGGTAAGATCAGAGAAGATGGCAATGACTCCACGTAGGCTACCGTTTTCTTCGAGCAGTACGGATGTTGACAATCCTAGGGGTACAACCTTGCCTTCATTGTCAATTATCTCAACTTCTTTTCGCGGATAACCAAGGTGGGAATGAAGGCCATCAAGCAAAGCTGTCGAAAGGTATGGCATGCGCTCGGCAAATACTTCGCTACAAAGCAGGCCTTTTACGGTCGCCTCAGAGTAGCCCAGTATCCGCTCTGCTGCTCGATTGAAATAAATGAGATAACCTTGAGCATCGAGCGTAAGCAGTCCAGAATTTAGGTGGCGTAAAATATCGTCAGTCTCAAGTTGAGCTCGTTTAAGCGCTCTTGAGGCATCGGCGAGTCTTTTGTCCTGCTTGCTCAAACGCTCGGCAAGATAACCCGAAATAAAGGCGATCAGAAAAAATATCAGAACATGCAGAAATATCGAGTACAGGACCTGTTCCGGTATGGATAGAAATGATGCTATTGAATCAAAGGAGAACGCGACGGAACCGACTTGATCATAGCCGAACTTTACAATGAATGCATATGCGAACGAAACAAATGAGGCAATGACCAGCGTTCCGATCAGGCGATAGGCCAAGGCGGCGGAGACGATGGTAAGAATGAATAGACCAGAAAACGGGGAATTGACGTTTCCTGTCGCGTAGATGATGCCGGATTCTATGGATATTTCAAATATGAACTGGAGCGCAACCAGCGCCTGGGTAAGACTGTCAAGTTTGAGTCTACGTTGAGATGCAATGGTAAAAGTGAAACCGAGGGTGAGTAGAGAATACAGAATAATGAGGGGCTGGAGAAAAGTCGGATAGCGCATCCAGACTACCACCACTGCCATGATTATGACATAGGAGGCAAGCCGGAGCGGGAGAAACCAACCTAAACGCTTTAACCGTTCTTCTGCTTGCATACGAGTAAACGGCGCCTATTAGGGCGCCGTCTCATCAGCCTTTTTCAGATTACCGGTCGATAACTTTTCATGATAAATAGCTGTCTTGGCGTCGTGCCTAAATCTTTCCGATGATGTCGAACATCGGGAGATACATCGCGATAAGGATACCGCCAATGACAACACCCATAAAAACAATAATCACAGGTTCGATAATCGACGTCAGCGCTGTTACAGCCTCATTGACTTCTTCGTCGTAGAAATCGGCAATTTTACTCAGCATGTCATCGAGACCACCCGTCTTTTCGCCGACACCTATCATCTGAATGACCATGGGAGGAAATACACCGGTCTCTTTGAGTGGACCTGTTATGGTGTCACCTTCAGCGATGGCAAGGACCGATTTGTTAATGGCTTTTGCGACCACAAGGTTGCCGGCCGTCTTTGCCGTAATTTCCAAGGCTTCAAGAATCGAGACGCCCGATGAGAGAAGTGTGCTCAGCGTTCGGGTGAACCGGGCTACCGATGATTTTCTTACCAGCGTGCCGAAGATCGGAGTCGCAAGCAAAATCTGATCAAATGTCAATGCCCCGGAAGGGGATTTCTTCCACCAGACGAAAAGAGCTGAGGTGGCAATCAGGCCAAGAAATATGTACACGATATTGTTTTGAAGAAAATTCGAAATTGCAAGCACGACCATCGTAGGCCCTGGTAATCCCGCGCCTACGCCTGCAAACATTTTGGCGAAAACCGGGACGATGAAGGTCAACATACCGAACGTGACGCCAGCCGCAACAATCACGATCACGCTTGGATAAACCATCGCGCTCTTTACTTTTCGAATGAGCTGGTCAGCTTTTTCGCGATAGACTGCAAGTCGTATCAGGATGGTGTCAAGCGCGCCGCCAACCTCTCCGGCTTCGACCATATTGGTATAGAGCTGGTCAAAGATTTTGGGATGACGTGACATTGCATCTGAAAGCGTCGCTCCCCCCTGAACCGACTCTTTAACCTGGGTGACAATTTTGGCCATCTCCTTATTCTCACTCTGCTGGGAGAGAATATCGAGACACTGTACCATCGGAAGTCCGGCTCCGATCATGGTCGCAAACTGACGCGTGAAGCGCGAGATTTCAATTCGCTTGATACCTGTGCCGAATTTTATTTGTATCTCGGCGGCTTTCTTGTTAATCGAAGAAACCAATATACGGTTTTGTCTGAGTACGCGTTCAAGGTCGGCCTTGGTGTTAGCCTTCATTTGGCCATGAACTGTCGCTCCCGCGAGCGTCTTACCCTTGTATTCAAATACTGGCATCGCGCAAATCCTTTCTTATCGTAGAGCTCAGGAATAAGCCGGGGTTTTTTGACGCTGGAGCATTTCCGAAAGCTCCTGTGTATTTGAGGAATAACTCATTGCGTCGTTTATTGTTATTTTCCCGCCTTGATACAATTCACCTAGCGACTGATTCATTGTCTTCATACCAAATTTCTGTCCGGCTTGAATCATCGAATACAATTGATGAACCTTGTCGTCTCGAATGATTGCCCGGATAGCCGGTGTGACAACCATGATTTCCATAGCCATTACCCGTCCCCCGCTGATTCGCGGTATCAATATCTGTGAGACAACCGCCTGCAGGGTAAATGAGAGGCCAATGCGAATCTGTTCCTGTTGGTTGGTCGGAAAGACGTCCACAATTCGATTGATGGTTTCAGCGCATGAGTTGGTATGTAACGTCGCGAAAGCCAAGTGTCCGGTCTCGGAGATGGATAGCGCTGCTTCAATGGTTTCCAAGTCGCGCATTTCACCAACAAGAACAACATCGGGATCTTCACGGAGCGCATATTTCAGAGCGGTCGAGAAGGAGTTAGTATCCGAGTAGACCTCGCGCTGGTTTACCAATGCCATCTGATGGCGGTGCAGATATTCGATTGGGTCTTCGATAGTGATGATATGAACTGCGCGCTCACGATTTATCTTGTCTATTATCGCCGCGAGCGTCGATGACTTTCCTGATCCGGTCGGGCCGGTGACAAGAATTAAGCCCCGAGGAAGAGAAGCAAATTCCGCGATGACTTTAGGCAGACCGAGTTCCTCAAATGTCTTTATTTTATAGGGAATTTGCCGCAGCGCAACGGCGACATTTCCTCTCTGCATAAACATATTTGCGCGAAACCGGCTCAGCGCTTCAATTCCAAACGAAAAATCGAGCTCCCAAGTTTGCTCAAATTTGAGTTTCTGCTTCTCATTGAGCATTGAATAAGCGATTTTTCGAGTCTGCTCAGGGGTAAGTATATCAAGCTTCAGGCGCTGAAGTTTTCCATCAACACGGAGGACGGGTGGCGAGCCTGTGGTCAAATGCAGGTCCGAAGCGCCCATCTTTACCATCTGTTCCAATAATTCACGCAATGAACTCATGCATATCTCCACTACACGTTTAATATTTCATAATCGTGCCGAATGGCTGTCTATGCATTATATCGGTAATTAGAGTGAATTCTTGACGTGAAAAGGGCCGGAAGAAATAGGGTAAACGATGGATTATGAGCGACGTTTCATCGCCGAAAAAAGACTAATTGCCAGCGGTCACGGCAAAGACTTCATCAAGACTGATTATCCCCTGTTTCATTTTATCAACAGCGGACATACGCAAACTAAACATACCTTCATCCATAGCTATTTTACGTAGCTCAGTGTCAGATGCCTTGGATAATATCGCGGCCTCAATCGCTGCTGTGATAGGCATAACCTCATAGATACCAATTCGCCCGGCCTTACCTGTGTTATTACAGTCCTTACAACCCATTCCTTTGAAGGATCGAATATTTCTCTTCACATCCGCGGGAATCTTGAGACTGTCAACCTGCTCCTGAGTAAGATTGACCTCCTCCTTGCAGTTCTGACAGATTTTGCGAGTCATCCGTTGAGCCATAATGAGTTTGGTCGCCGACGCAACCAGATAGTAGGGCGTTCCCATATCAATGAGACGAGTCACCGACGACGGGGCATCATTGGTGTGAAGCGTGGAGAAGACCAAATGCCCGGTCAACGCGGCTTTGATTGCAATCTCAGCCGTTTCGCTGTCACGAATCTCTCCAAGCATTATGATGTCCGGATCCTGCCGCAAGAACGAGCGTAGAGCCGCTGCAAACGTCAGCCCTATTTCTGATTTAACGGCAACCTGATTTATACCTTCAAAGTTAAACTCCACAGGGTCTTCGGCAGTCATGATATTGACATCTACCGTATTGAGCTGCTGCAATGCCGAATAGAGCGTGGTGGTCTTTCCTGATCCTGTCGGTCCGGTAACCAAAATGATTCCGTACGGAAGGCGTATTTTGTCTTCAAATTTTGAAAGGTCCTCAACGCGGAATCCAAGCTTGGTCATATCGACTTTCAGCGCCATAGGATCGAGAATTCGCATCACCACTTTTTCGCCAAAAATGGTCGGCAGTGATGATACGCGGAGATCAACCGTTCGACCTGAAATCTTGACTTTGATACGACCATCCTGCGGCAGACGCCGCTCGGAAATATCAAGCTCGGCCATGATCTTTATGCGCGAAACAATCGCCGCACGGTATTTAAACGGAAGAGGTGCCATCTCCTCAAGATCGCCATCTATTCTGTACCGCACGCGGATTCGCTTTTCATACATTTCAAAATGAATATCAGAGGCTCCCATGCGGATGGCATCGCCAATGATTGAATCGACCAGTTTGACAAGCGGCTTATCCTGAATCGCGGAGAGTAGATCGGTATCGGTTGGTCCGGACTCAGATTCGAGAACCTCGAGTCCGCCGTCTTCTTCCATTCCCCTCACTATTTCAGATAATCCGCCCTTATCAGAATAGTAGGCGTCAATCGCTTTCTCGATTGCCTTTTCCGGAGATATGACCGGCTGAATGGTACATCCGGTTATAAACTTTATGGCGTCGAGAACGTAGATATTATTCGGATCACTGACCGCAACAAGAAGGGTCTTGTTGATTTTGGAGATAGCGATGACTTTGAATTTGCGGGCAATATCTAACGGAATAAGTTTGACAATGTCAGGGTTGAGTTCGACATCGCCTAATCTGAGAGCGCCTATTTTGAGATGCTTACCGATAAAAGTTGATATCTCCTCTTCGCTGGTAACCGCGCCGAGCTGAACAAGAATAGTCTCGAACTTTTCTTTCTTTTCTTTGGATATGGAAAGCGCTTTCTCCCCTTGTTCCGGCGTTATTTTACCGGCTTGGACGAGCATTGCGCTGAGTTCAGCAGACATAGTTATTTATTCCGCAATCAAAGTGTCATGGTGCCGAGATATGCTTTTTCAGATAAAAATCACTGGCATTGGCTAATCCTGAAAAATATCATCCAACTTGGTTTGAGCAATATCCCCGAAGTCCTTCGAAAGTTCCTGCGGTTTGCTCTTGGTCGAGACATCCTGGAAAACCTTGCCAAGCTCGATGGCGGATTCCTTGGCATAGAGTCTCACCATACCGATTGTAGTCCGGTCATCAAAAATGACCACGAGAATCGAACGCTCGCCAACAATCGACATGTGGATATGGTCTTTCTTACCTTGATGAAATAAGACCGAGAATTCCGCTTCACCCACGAGACGGGCGATTTCCTTGGTCGACGCAAATGATCCAGCCAGCAATGCAGCCAGGGCGGTCGTGTCAAGCGAATGTGTGAACCCCTGTCGGGTTATAAGATATCCGTCCTTGTCAACAAGAAGCGCGCATTTTGCATCGGCTCCCTTGAGCATTTTGTTGAGAAGAGCATCGATTTTCGTGATCTCCTCTTCGTAAATTATCAAACTATCGTCAGCCACGTATGCCTCCAGACTTGCTATTTAATACCAAACAATTTTTTTAAGAAGCCGCGCTTTTTCACTTCGTTGCGACGGCGTAAGGACGGCGCCATATGTGGAGAAGTTTTTCCTCCAAAACCGGCGCCACTGTCTTGAGCACTCTCATTTATTCGCTTGTCTCCAATCGCTGAGACTGTAGAGGATTCAGGTCTCCGGGCTACAGCAACCCCAGACCCAGTTGTTCTCTCAACTTTTCCAGTCTGACCCATGCCGGGATATGGCCGAAATGGTTCCGGGGCAGGTTTACCGGCCGGCTCAGCGGCATACGCCGCAGGTGCGGCAGGACTCACTTCGGTTCGCGTGGGTGTGGGATAGTCTGCCGATACTCTCTCAGGCGACGGACGTTCAGCAGCGGTGACCATAGATGCCGGCGCCGAGCGCACACTCGTTTGCTTTGCCTTATCAAGCACCAGCTTGATAATCAGTTTGAGTGTATCGAACACGCCATTTCCGATTGTCGCAGACGCTTCGTACGTCGGACGGCCACGTACGTTCAGACGTTCGTTCAGCTCTTCGACTGAGAGAACTCCCGGTAAATCTCGTTTGTTGTATTGGATGACCATCGGAAGTTCATCAAGATTGTAGCCGTACTCGCAAAGGTTTTCCTCGAGGTTTGTCAGGGACTCGATATTTTCATCCATTTTGCCCGGCTGACTGTCAGCCACGAAAACAAGTCCGTCGACACCTCTTAACACCAACTTACGCGTGGCGTTGTAATACACTTGTCCTGGCACGGTATATAATTGGAATTTCGCGTTGAAACCATTGATCGTGCCTATATTGATTGGCAGAAAATCAAAATAGAGGGTCCGGTCGGCTTCGGTTGCAAGCGATATAAGTTTCCCGCGTGTGGTCTGGGGTACTTTGGCGTGAATATACTGCAGATTTGTCGTCTTACCTGACAATCCGGGTCCATAGTAGACAATCTTGCAGCAGACTTCTCGCGCTGAATAATTTATTGATACCATAGTTCTTTACCCTGTATCGTTAACGAGTTGTTAACAGGCTACCTTCAGTCTGTTGATAGCATGCTTTATTTCGAGCCGTATAAGTCCAATGTTGACCTCTTTTTGAGCCGTCACCACCAAAATGCCCAGTCCGGCATCGGTAAAAAAGAGCTTGGCGTCTTCGGTCTCTATAGTCACCTGTGACAGGGGACTAATGTGCAAACGATCCAGTGACTTTTGGATACTTGCGGTTATCGACGCCGCCAAGGCGCCCACGGTCTCTCCTTCAAGACCGGCTTCGAGGTCTGCGGCAATAAGAATGCCGTCGTTACCGACCACCATCGATCCGGTGATACCAGGCGTTTTGTTCAATTCACTGAGCACTTGATACATATTCATTCTCCGCGTTTATCTCTTCTGACGATCTATATCGCTCGTTGAGATATTTGCTTATAATTTCCATTCCTTGGTGAGTGCGAATATTAAGCACGTCATCACCATACCGCTCGGCAATGACAAGAAGCGTAAAATTGCGATCGCGAGCGGCGATTAATCGTTTATCCTTAAAAATCAAATCAACTTTCTCAAGTCTCTCGCTCTCGAAATCTCCTTTGCACAAAACCTGGGCACTTGAATCAAAGAGCACAAGCGACAATGGGGACCAGTCATCGGCTTTCATATTTCCGCGTGTAAAATTGGAGAGGAGTAAGCCTTCGTTATCAACGACCGCCGCGAGAAGTACTGAGCCATGCTCTCCGATATACCGGGTGGCGCGCTCAAAACCGTTCGGCTCGACATTGGCTTTCAGCTGGCTTGATGGCGAAGTCCATGATGTCTGAGATCGCGCTTCGTCTTTAAGGTAGACCGGGACATGGCCGGAGGATATCGGCATTGAGGACGGCGCATGTGCCGGTCTTGAAACCGATGCGCCAGGACGCGGAGAATAATTTGACTCTGCGATAACCGGATCGACCATTGGACGGACACGGTTTGTTCGATAGAGATCAGCGATGCTTTGCTTCATGACAAAGGGAGTCGAAGCAATATGCAGAAACATCGCCGGGAGATAACTCCACAGAGCGAGCGTCATGGCATTACCTATGGACAAGGAATACGTCAGAGCAATAAGAAGCCCAAGAATTACACCGAGTCCGGTTCGGTACATAAAACAGTAAACGGCTGTTTTGAAGACTTCAAATGACGACAATTTATGGTTGAGAAAAAAGCTCGCCATCCCAAAGTAAATGAATTCGAGGACAACTACGGGCATCGAAAATCTCGCCAGATCCATTCCGAACTGGTCTGGAAATACTATCATCGGCACTATAAGCAACACCAATGAAAAAAGCGTCAGCAATCGTCTACTTTCACTGGATGTTTTCGCAGTCGTTCTCACACTCGCTCCTTTGTCATCAGGACACATAGCCATCGGTAAGGGCGGCAATCTTTGTACGAAGTGTGCCCAGGTTTATTTTCTTATCGCAGGCAAACAGAAAAGATCCGCCATTTACATGGACCATATACAGCAATGGCCCTATAGATTCTAACATAATAGTCTTGCCCGCGCCAAAGAGGATTCTGACTCGCTCTTGAGTCAGGAAGCGGTCAAGTTCGGCAATTGACGCCGCACAGACAGTGGGATCAAGAGGAATTGACCATTCAGAGTCTCCGGGCAGTCCGTCAGGGTTAATAAATAGTGCGGCCTGGATATCCGGTATAGCGACTGCGCGGCTGACAACCTGATGGGCTGTCAGAGATGGAGCCGAGGCAGCTTCAACATTGACCGCCTTTTCAATTACTGCTTTGGATATCTTTTGGCGGCCTGTACCCGACCCACTCATGCCGACGTCCAGTTCCGAAGGAATCTTGAGGGCAATCTCCAACAGTTTCTTTATCTGATCATTATTCGGATCAGACTGATGAAGTCGTCGAAGAAGTTTAATCGCGGCATCGAACTCGCCCCTATAGATGTATATTTCCGCCAACAGGAGCTCGATAACCCGGCTGTTGCCATCGATTGCGATAGCTTTATTTATCTCAGCTTCAGCCCAGTCGTACAAGCCTCTGTCTAAATTAATTTTTGCCATGACCAAGTGCGCTGAACCATATGAAGGATGAATTCGCAATCCACTCTGACAAATGCGAAAGGCCTTCTCGAATTCCCCTTTTTTCCGATACGCTTCTGCCAAAGCCGCAAAAATTTGGGAATTCGGGTCTGTTTCCAGAATTTTCTGGCACTTCTCTATTCGCACGTCAATGTAAGTCGAATCTATCATACTTCAATACTATGTAATGTCTTTCCAAACACTGCCTTAGCGAAACCTCGTCGCATCTGAACTGGCAATGATAAACCGTCCAATTGGTTGTGTCAACTTTAATAACCTTCTACTCTAAAATCCGACGCAATTCAAAGAGCCCGTAAAAGAACAGCCCGCTCATTGCCAGCAAAAGAACGGGCACAATCCAACCTGGAGTAGTGAAAAGTTCGAGATTGTTGCACAGAGTAAAGAATTGGCTGAGCGCCAGAACAATGAACCCGCCAAGGAAAATCTGCCAGCTCTTGCTCAGATGTCCGCCCCGGACCAACTGGACAACCTGGAAACAGACGACAGCACAGGCAGCGGCCGCGACCAGAATGAACAGACTAAGAAAAGCCGGGGGCTGAATAATGGCCGCAATATTAGCCGAGCTGGCTTGCTCTGCTGAAATTGCGATTACCGAAATTGTCAAAAGAATAATCTGTTTCATCATTAACCTCTCACTAATTTTACTACTTTATCCGCGCGTTTTATACTCGTATAGAAACTATCCTCAAGATTGAACCGTTTGACAGCATCGCGTCGCAAAGTGAGCGGGTCGGCAATCTCTTTCTTGACATCGCTCACAGCGTTTTTGAACGCTCCCTCGCCAAGCGTTTGGTATACAAACACCAGTTGCTCGCAAAGCATGCGATCAAGCGAAGACATGACGGTATAGAATCGTATCGCTTGAGGTATTGTTCGCACTGCGGTAAGAAATTTTTCGAAAGGCGGCATGAGGTCTGACTGTGGATCGACACCCGTAAAGAAATTCAGAATCCCGCTGCGATATTGACTTGCGAAATTCGAGAAGCCTGAGTTATGCTCTCCGAACATTTCCTGGACATGCGATCTGATTTGGAAAAAGCAGTTGCTGTAAAGCTGGAAAACAACCGCAAGTATAACTTCCTCTTCATCCTCGTGATGGACTTCTGCAACTGTCTCGCGACGCCCTACCACCTCTACGAGGTTATCGACAATAAGCTTGTACAAGGCGCGGCAGGTCACAAACTCGCCCATTGACGAGTGGTCGATGAGCTCAGTCATCGTGCGTTCGCCGTTTATGAGAGCCAACATTCGGAATTCATCGAGAGTCAGCACAACTTCATCCGAATGCGTTTTAGGAGATGATGATAGACGAAGCAAGGATTCGTCTGGCGGGAGCACCTTTTGAATCTCAAGCCACTCATCTATTCGGCGGGTGCCTTCCATAATGACAGTCATCGTGCTCAGCTCAATGAAAAACTGGGCATTCTTTGGAGACGCTCCTTCATGAAAGATGAAGTCTCCTTCTCTCCACGAAAATAAGTTATAGACTGTTTCTTCGATCTGAAGCTTTAAGCACTCTCCGACTTCCTGCTTTTCGAAGAGATTCATATCCATGAGCGTCGTGCCCAACTGGCGACCGGTCTGCTTATGTAAGAGAATCGCGCGCTCCAAATCCGTCTTTGAAATGCGCCCGCGTTTGAGAAGCATTTGCCCCAGCAGATCTTCACTGCTGTTGACGCTTGATGCGTAGGTGATGTTGCCATCCTTGAATGCGACTTCCTTCTGTCGGGTATTGGTTCTGCATTCAAGAATACCTGTTTTCTTGCCCGTCGCCAGCAATTGAAGAATGTCGGGGAAAGCGACTGTCTTAAGATTTCCGGATAGGCTCATCGTTTAGTTCCATTCGGCCAGATTTTTACATACTTAGTCCATTCCGAGTTACTCGAATTAAGTATCGGGCGAAAAGACATATTCCTTAAGCGAAAAGACCGTTTAGATGTCAGCGAATTATATAGCCTGCTTGGGAATGCGCTCGAAAGGTGATTGAGCCCCGACGACGCATATCAATCACATACTGCGGAGGCTCATTGTCAACACTGACTGACAATGCGTCGGATGTCGAGAACTCACTCTGTTCAATCATTGAACAAATCAGAAGGTCATAGCCGAGTTCGTGGAGGGCTATCCACTCGTCAGCCGACAACCGAGAGCCTGAGCCGATGACAAGAATTGTTTGTTTTTTCGGCAAGACCACCTGAAAATGCTCCGGCGTAAGTTTATGCGTCACAATCAGCAATGAAATGCTGTCATTTCGAATGACCCCTAATAAGCCAGGAAAATGCCCGACAGAGTTGACAGGCTGACTCAAGGGGCCTCGAGAATAATACTGAATGTTGAATTGATTCGCAGAGAAGAAATCTCGGGTAAGAATATCGGTTACGCTTGCTTGAAGATCATTTGGAAACCAGAGCGCTTCTGTTGATGTCTTGTTGGCCAGACGGATAACATCGTCGATGCCGCCAAAGCCGGCGGTCACAACAAATAGATTTTTCAAGGCTGAAAACTTTTCTGCAGTAATAAGCGGTAGAAGAATCCGTTCATCCTGAAGATAATCCCGTGCTACGATTCCGGTAAGGTATAGATCGGCTGTGCCGGCTCCTTCCCTGCCTGTCATGACAGCCAATCCTGATTGGAGGGTTGTCACGGCGATAATATCCAACTGATGCCGTTTGGCGCTCATAACCGCCGGTACAAATAATGTATTCAGAAGCACGAACAACACGATAACTGCGTAGCGGCGAATGGACTTTTTGCCCAACGAGAAAACTGTGAGGACAATGAAAAGATATAAAAGAGCGAAGGCTGTAATTCCGAAGATACTTTCGTTCTCACCGCCAAACCGTAGCATTGGGAGGTGCTCATGTCCAAACATATTTAGGAGATACAGCCCGAAAACCAGAAGAGCATTAACCAGACTGCCAAGAAACAAACCCAATCCCGGCCAGGCAAGAAAAGCGACAATGACAACCAGTGAGCCGATTACAGCCAATGAAACGAGCGGCACGAGAAAAATATTTGCGGCAATCGAGATTAGCGGAACGGCACCAAAATAAAAGGCTATCAATGGAGCCGAGCAGATTTGCGCGACCAACGAAACAATAAGCGGAATCATCAGGAACCGGAACCAGAGTGCCTGTCCACGCTGCTTGGATTTGCCCAAAACCTCAATTATAGGCGGTACGAGTAGTATAAGTCCCCACGCTGTTACAAAAGAAAGCTGGAAGCCAATATCAAATAGTTGGCCCGGATCATAGACCAGAATAATAAGTGCGGCCAAGGCAATAATGTTGGTGAGACTTACTTTTCTCCCCATGAGCCTTGCGATAATAACCAGAGCGGCCATAACCGACGCTCGCACGACCGACGGTTCGCTGTATGAAACAAAGGTGAAGAGAAGCAGCACAATAAGCAGAACGATGCCTCGCTTGATGGGTTTTATCGGAAACGGACGCATGATAAGCATGAAAAAAAGAAGTACCAAGGCTACATTCGATCCGGAGACCGCCAACAAATGCAAAGTACCAGTCTCCCTGAAAAGCGTATAGACGTCTTGGGAAATATCGCGGGTATGACCAATAAGAAAACCCGATGCAAGCGCTGCGGCTTGCGGTGACAAGGTTGATTGGAATGTATTGAGGGTACCGTTTCGCAGTTTATCTATTGCCGCAAAATAACCGCTCTGTGACCTGCGCTCAAGTTTAACGTTCAAGATGCTGGAAAGATAGACCGTGCCAGATATTCCTTTAAGCCTTAGAAAACGGCCATAATTAAAACCTGTCTTTACCTCTCTTGAACTTACCGGATAGATACGCCCGAAGAAATGTACCCGGTCCCCCCGCTGGAGCGCCGTTGTCGTATCGGCAACTTTAAGCAAAATGCGGCCGTTGACACGCACGCTGCTTTTAGAAGCAACCGAGTCGATTTCGATTGTCAATTCTGTCCGGTTTGCTTTCATGTCAGGCCACTCAACAATTTTACCCGAAATATGAACGATTTCTTTGGCATTTATCACGGCGCTGATATTATTCGGTCCGTGATCGACAACCCGCACCGTGTAATATGAACCCGCCCAAAAACAGAGCGCAAAGGCAAAAAAGAATATAGAAGCCGTTTGTAAATCCTTCGTAAAGAAAATCAAGGCGCCGACTAGGCCAATAAGTCCAAACAAGAGGTATGTCCACGCCGAAAGGCTGATGCTGTCCGCCAGGGTAATACCCAGCACGAGCATCACCAAAGGGAAAAGAGTGGGAAACTTCCTCAGCATTTCATTTTCCGTCTACCGTTTGAGTTTTATGATTCGCTGGGCGAGACTATTAAGCGAATGTATTTTTAATGCAGCGCCAAGGCCGACGAATAGAAGCAGAGCAACAAACATCGGGATAAACAGATTTGCCATTCTTTCAACGAGAACTGATGAGTGAACAAATTGATCGACTGGAATCAGGTTTGCGATATAGAAAGCCAGAAGTGAGGCAAGCAATATTTTGAGCCATTCAACCATGAGCCGCTCAACCGGGACAGGGACGCCTTTGCGAGGGAGCAGATACAGTAGCAAACCGAAATTCAGCAGAGCGGCCAGCGAAGTAGCGGCGGCGAGTCCGGCGAAGTCCAGTATACGGATAAGTGGGTAATATAATGCTAAATTGACACCAACTGAAATAACCGAGACGATCATCGGCAATTTTGAGTCGCCCAATGCGTAAAAGATCGGAACCGTCACTCGGACCGCCGCAAAGCCTATCAGGCCGTAGGAATAGTGAAGAAGTGTAAGCGCCGTGCCATCAACTGCCGTCTCCGTAAACGCTCCCCATTGATAAATAAGAGTGACCAAATCGCGGCCCATGATTGCCAGAAAGACAGTCGATGGGATAATCAAAAGCATATTCACATTGATGGTCTTCTCAAACGAGTCCGCGAGTTCTGTGATTTTACCATTGACGACAAGCTCTGTGAGTCGGGGAAGCGCTACTGTCCCAAGGGCTACTGCAAAGACGCCGAGTGGAAAATGCATGAGGCGAAAGGAATAGTTCAAATAAGAGATAGAGCCTTCAATAAGAAACGAGGCCAACAATGTACTCACAAGGATGTTTATTCTGCCTGCTGAGAGCCCTATCACTATCGGCGTGAACAGGCGCAGAATCTTTCTGAGGTCTTCGTTAAAAAACTCAAGTCGAAAGCGGGGCCTGAAACCAATCTTATGTAACTGAGGCAGTTGTATAACAAGCTGGGCAAATCCCCCGACAAGAACGCCAATGGCGAGCGCGTAGATGGGCGTGTCCATAAAGGCGTAGAGAATAATCAATGTGGCAATCGAACCGATATTGAACATCGCCGATGAGAAAGCCGGAACGCCGAACCGTCCAAATGAGTTTAGGATTCCCATCACTAAGGCGCCAACCGAAACTAAAAGCAAAAAAGGAAACATTACTCTTGTGAGAGAAACGGTGAGTTCATATTTCATTGGGTCGCTGGTAAAGCCATGAGCTGTGAGAAATATTATGGCCGGTGACGCCAAAATACCGAGCAACGTAACAAGGCCGACGACCAAGATGAGAAAAGTCATAACGACATTGACGAGTCTGAAAGCCTCGGGCTCAGTTGATTTTACCAGCTTTTCCTTGAAAACCGGCACAAAAGCCGATGAAAGAGCTCCCTCCGCGAACATATCTCGCAAAAGATTGGGAATCCGAAATGCCGTGAAAAAGGCATCGGTCGCTGTGGAAGCCCCAAAATAGTAAGCTATTACCTGTTCACGAATTAGCCCGGTTATACGTGAGACAAAGGTCGCGATGGAGACCAACCCAACAGAACGGGCAAATGACTTTGTGGTTAGTTTACTCATTGACAAGCCGAAACTTCTGTATATATTTGTAGGTTATAATTGAATAGTTTGTGTGAAATTGAAAGGATAACCATTTGCCAAATCATAAGTCGTGCAAAAAACGTATGAAGACCTCTGAGAGGGCTCGTACTCGTAATCGATCGATGCGAACAGCCCTCCGTTCGGCGCTCAAAGCAGTTCGAGGCGAAAAAGACAAGAGCGAAGCGACAAAAAGGCTCTCCGAAGCTACTGTCATTCTTGATAAAGCCGCCGCAAGCGGTCTTATACATAAAAGGAATGCCGACCGCAATAAATCGCGGTTGTCTCTCTTTATTCAGAAGCTCGGTTAATTTAGCTAACATCTTTAGGCTTCAAGCTGGAGTTCTCAAAGATTTCCAAGCCGTCTCCAATATCATCGTTTGGAACGGCTTTTTTATTTCTACACAACCTACGTAGAAGTTCAGGGCTTTTCAACTATAAGTATTTTGGATCCGACAGAACTGACCGTGACCAGAACAGTGTTTACGTCAGCTAATCGATTGAATGTAGCAGAAGCTCGTGCAGATGGTTTTTGACCCGAAGGTATTTCCCGGTCGCTTTCGCATACACTTTTGAGTCTTTGCCAACAGCGTTGGCTTCGCAGAGGAAGAGTCTTCCCCGTTCCTCAATAACTTTGCCGGTAATAGTCAACGAAGCTCCAGTTTTAACCGGCAGCAAGTAGTTGGTCGTCATTTCAGCGGTCATTACATATATTCCTCGGGCCAACAAAGCTTTAACCATGACTTCATCAAGCAGACCGGCCATCACACCGCCATGAAAAATTCCCTTATATCCTTCGAATAAGATATCCGCAGTGATTTCCGTGAATGCCTTATCGCCGTCGTAATAGAACCGAGCCTTGACGCCGCTGTTGTTGAGATCACCGCAAATAAAACAACCGCTGTATTTGATTATTTCTTTCATAGAATTGCCTTAAAACTTGTCATTCATCAGTTGAAAAACAAATAAAAAAACCCCGCGGTCGGGGCTTTACGAGTCGTTGACACATTTGTCTTAGTTTGCGACAGTGCAGAAATCTGTGACGTAGTTAGCTGATTGTTCGCCGCGAGTCACGGTAACTGTAGCTGAACCATTATCAAAGACAACATCGATTGTCCATGAGGTCGAAACCGGGGCAATCACGAGGTTATCGTAGGTATATTCGAGGTTGACCTGCACCGTACCCGATGTCGGACAACCTTGATTCCAATTTCCTTCGCCTCGGCTAACCATCAGTTCGCTCACAGTAACGTCCATATCAAAGTCAAACCACTCGGTTGAAGCGCCAGTCACCTTCTTCTGGGACAACTCAAATAATTTTGTTCCATTGACTGTGGCCATATCGGTGTCTAAGTCCGTAATATCGACGCTTGACCGGATCTGACCAATGCGATAGCTGACTGTTGTATCGGTGATATTCTGCTGGAGGATATGACGGTAGCTAACGGCATCTGCTCCAACTGCGTTGGACTGAGGATTGCCACCTTCGAGATACTGGATGGAATCAATTTTGATCGTGGTCGTTCCGAGGGCAAGTTTGCTGAGGAAGAGAACCGTCCACCCGCCACCGGTATCTACTGAGTCAGCGGGCTGAGGGTTATACAGGACATCATCAAGATCCTCGATTGAAGTCGGTGTTGCTGACTCAAATCCGTCGTTGATAAGCCCAAGCAGGTTATCAACCGATTGACCGACTTCGGCCGTTACGGCCACATAGGCGGCTTCGTCAGTAAAGCCAAGGGGTGTTTCGATAGGGTTGTTCTTATCGTCGCCGCACCCTGAGATGACGGTAACCGAGACAATAAGAAGGGCCAAACCCCGCAGTTGGGACAATGTGCGGACGCGCATAGAGCGACTCCTTTCAAAAAGTGGTGCCCTCCATTAGCCGGATAGCGCGTCGATGCCTATTGCAACAGAAAAACCATGATGGCCTTCTGAATATGAAGCCTGTTCTCGGCCTGGTCGAAGACAACAGATTGCGGGCCATCCATGACCTCATCGGTTATCTCTTTTCCTCTCTCAGCCGGAAGACAGTGCATAACAATTGCCGATCGATTCGCCCCTGCCAACAACGAGCTATTTACTTGAAACTTCCTTAATTTCCTCTCTTTTTCTTCAGCCAGATGTTTCTGACCCATTGAGGCCCAAACATCGGTATAGACAACATCGGCATTGGCAACGGCTTCTTTAGGATCGCCGGTAATGGTCACTTTACTTTGACTGTTGGTCTTTGCAAGCGCGACCAGCTCAGGCTCAGGCTGGCAATCCTGATCGGTGCCTATGCGAAGGTCTATAGGAATTAAGGAAGCAAGATTCAGCCAGCTGTTGGCCATATTGTTGCCGTCTCCAAGATAGGCAATGCTGAATCTTTCTTTTTTGGAGAGGTGCTCGATGGCGGTGAAATAATCGCCAAATATCTGACACGGATGTAATAAATCGGTCAGGCCATTTATCACCGGCACTGAGGCATATTTTGCAAGCTCATCGACATCGGACTGAGCGAATGTCCTAATCATAATGAGGCCGACATAGCGGGATAAAACCCTTGCGGCATCGGCAATAGTTTCACGTTTGCCGAGTTGTATCTCGCCATCAGTAATATAAATCGGCGAGCCCCCGAGTTCGGAGATTCCGACTTCAAATGAGATTCGGGTGCGAAGTGATTGTTTTGTGAAAATGCAGGCGACGGATTTATTCTCCAATGGCCGTGGCGCAATCTCTTTCTTTTTCATCTTTGCGCAAAGATCGAACAGTTGATGGCATTCTTTAGATGAGAGGTCAGTTTCGCGAGTAAGTGAGCGAGCCATGAAAATCTCCTATACGGATAACTAGTCTGAATCAATTTTTGCAAAATAAATGGGCTGAAAGAGCCAATGTCAAGCAGTGGTCTATCTCGTTTATGGTCGAATTGCTAATCACAGACTTTACGGAGAATAATCGGCTGCCTCTTTGCGCCGATAACAGCTTGCCAAACGTAACTCTGCACTCGATATTACGTATCTGTTACTATGACACAAAAAGTTACTTTTGGCATAATTCTCATTCTCGTCGGAGGATTACTCTTCCTCCGAAGTCTTGATATTCTATGGTTCGACTTGAGCGAACTCCATCGCTTTTTCTGGCCGCTATTATTCATATCTGTCGGAGCTTGGTTGATGGTTCGAAAACGGCGCTTCCTCGAAAATGAGCAGACAATGCCCGGCAGAGTTGCAAACCAATCCGGGGTTTTGACCCCAATCCCGAGTATTCTTTCAGGACCGATACCTCCAGACATACCTCAGCCATCGTCGCCAAACATCCCGATTGCGCCTCTGTATTCGCCGGGCGCCTCCATTCCGCCTTTTTCGAGCAACACCAGACTTTCCGAGGCTCCGCGAGTCAAAGAGTCCGGGAAAATAATCTTCGATAAATTCATGGGGGATTTGTATGTCGATTGCTCCGGGATGGATATGCAGAATGTCGAGGTCTCAACCGTGCTTGGATCAGTTGAGATACGGCTCCACGGGTGCAGGCTTTCGAAAGGATTGAATAGGTTAATTATTTCTGGATTCATGGGTGAGATCGTGATATTCGCCCCGGCTGACCTACCGATATACTCGCACAGTTCAAGTTTTGCGGGATCATTGGAAATATTTGGCAAGAAATCATCGGGCATTGGAAACAATGTCGATGTGCAAACCTCGAACTATGCGACCGCTGACTCTAAATTATATATTTCCACAAATCATTTCGTGGGCGCAATCAAAATTATTACGATCTAATGATCTACAGGATATACCTACTCAAATCCTGATTTTCTACAATATTTGACAGTCGCGACTCGACAGTTTTGTCGGTAATAGTCAGTTTCTTTTTTTTGAGCGGCGGCTCAAAGAGAATATCTTCAAGCAAAGTTGTCATTACCGTATGAAGCCGCCGCGCGCCAATATTTTCTGACTGCTGATTAACCCGCTCGGCAATGTCTGCAATCTTGGCAATTGCACCGTCAGTAAACTCCAACTGAATGCCTTCAGTCAGCATCAATGCCTGGTATTGCTTAATGAGAGCCGTTTTGGGTTCAGTCAGGATTCGCACAAAATCTTTACCAGTAAGCGAATCGAGTTCGACACGGATTGGAAAACGTCCCTGAAGCTCAGGAATCAAGTCCGACGGACTTTTACCATGAAAGGCACCGGCGGCAATGAAAAGAATGTGGTCGGTGCGAACCAAACCATATTTGGTTGAAACCGTTGACCCTTCGATAACAGGCAGAATATCTCGCTGAACGCCTTGGCGGCTGACATCCGGACCGCCGGAAGTGCCGTCGCTAACAATTTTATCAAGTTCATCAATAAAGATAATCCCTGACTGTTGAGCGCGGCCCAGAGCTTCGGTGATGACATCGTCCATATTGACCAGTTTGCCCATCTCTTCCGTGAGCAGATACTTTCGGGCCTCTTTTATTACCATCGTGCGCCGCTTTGACTTCTTCGGCATCATCCCGCTGAACATTTCCTGAACATTCATCCCGAGCTCTTCCATCCCCATCGGAGAAAATATCTCGAATACAGGATAATTTGATTGAGGAGTATCAAGCTCGATCTCATGTTCATCAAGCATGCCTGAGAAAAGCTTTGCCCGAAGCTTGGCTCGAGTCGCGACGCGTGAATCAATCAGCTGATCGGATGCTTGCCTCGCCCTTGAAGTTCTTGAAGGTGGCCCCATAAGCAAATCGAGCAAACGTTCATCTGTTCTTTTTTGAGCTTTCTCCTTTACAAACTCAAACTTTTCAGTCTTGACCATATTCACCGCGATATCAATCAAATCGCGGATCATTGACTCGACATCTCGTCCTACATAACCCACCTCGGTGAATTTTGAGGCCTCGACCTTCATAAACGGCGCACCAGCCAGATCGGCCAATCGTCGCGCTATCTCTGTTTTGCCGACTCCGGTGGGTCCAATGAGAATAATATTATTCGGCATGATTTCATCACGGATATCTTCTGCGGCGTTTTGGCGCCGCCAACGGTTACGAAGGGCAATCGCGACTGATTTTTTTGCGTTATCCTGGCCCACAATATATTTATCAAGGTGTTCAACTATCTCTTTGGGCGTGGGGTATTTGTTCATTTAATAGTTTCCACACTGATATGATTGTTTGTGTAAACGCATATATCGGCAGCGATTTCCAATGCGCGCCGTGCGATCTTATCAGCCGTCAATTTAGGATTCGCCCAGATAATTGCCCGCGCAGCGGCAAGGGCGTAGACGCCGCCAGAGCCAATGGCGACAATACCGTCGTCCGGCTCAACCACGTCCCCATTTCCGCTGATAAGCAAAACATGCTTGCCGTCGGTCACGGCGATGAGAGCTTCAAGCGTCTGCAGGGCCTTGTCGGTGCGCCATTCCTTCACAAGTTCGACCGATGCCCGCTGAAGATCGTTTGAGTATTCTCCAAGTTTTTTCTCGAAAATCTCAAAGAGCGCGAGGGCATCACCTGCGGTTCCGGCGTAGCCGGCCAGTATTTTTCCGTCATTTATCGTGCGTATCTTCATGGCCGTGCGTTTGATGATGGTGTCTTCAACTGAAACCTGGCCGTCGCCTGCAATGGCGGCCTTGCCGTTGTGCAACACTGCTATGATTGTTGTGCTTCTCGTCTTCTGCATTTTTCTTTCCATAGTTAGGTCTTCGACCCTGAGCGCGGATGAGCCGTGCGATAAACCTGCTTCATTTTTTCAACTGTCACATGGGTATATTTTTGTGTTGTCGACAATGAAGAGTGTCCCAGAATCTCTTTAATCAATACCAAATCTGCGCCATTTTCAAGCAAATGAGTGGCGAACGAATGCCGCAGCGTGTGCGGAGTCAGACTGCTTCCGCATGATTTCGCAAACTGCTTGACAAGTCTGTCAACTGATCTAACTGACAAACCCTCCCCGTCCTTATTCAGGAAAAGTCTGCCTGAGTTTGTGTGTAGTTTCGCTAAAAACTCTTCCCGCTTCGTAATGTAGCTCTGCAAATCAGTCACCGTTGCCGGGCCGACTGGCACTATACGCTCTTTGTTTCCCTTACCGATCGTTGTCACAAGACCGCGAGAGAGATCAAGTCTGGAGACTGTCAATTCGGCAAGCTCTTCTCGTCTCAAACCGGTAACATACAACAGAGCAAGCATCGTGTAATCTCGAACATAACTGTATGTTGATTTGTCTTCGCGCGTATTCTCATGCGAGAAGAAGTTTGCGGCTTCGGCCTGCGATACAAAAGAAGGCAAAGCCGAAGAGTATTTGATTTTCGGCAATACGAAGATATAATCCTTCGTGTGCGGCTTGGTCGCCAGGAATTGTTGAAATGATGAAACTGCTGAGAGAAATCTGGCTATGGAACGATTGGATACTTTGGCTTCGGATCGTTTTCTCAGATACAACCGGAGGAAAAGCGGATCATTTTTCTTCGATGTCGGTAGCAGTGTATATTGACTCTCGCAGAACTCAAGCCACGGTGTCAAATCCCGTGTGTAAGCCTCAATTGTCTTTGAAGCTCTCTTTTGAGTCCCTAAAAACCTTAAATACTCTCCCAACGCCTTGTGTAGCATAGTGTGAGAATATCGCAAACCTCAACGCTGGTCAAGCGGTTTCACGCGCGTTGGATTATCACAGGGAAAGCCCGGTCAGTGCAGGCGTCAAATGTATGAGGGCAAATGAGGAAACGCTTATGCGACGGTCTTCACGACTGGTGTGTCCTCAGACATCTCATGTCTGCATTCAGGGCAGCGGAAATAATCGCCCTTGGCTTTAGATATTTTCTGAAGCACATAGACATGTTTGCAGACCGGGCAGGGTTGATTTATTGGTTTATCCCATGAAGCGAAATCGCATTTAGGATAACTTGTGCAACCATAGAAAAGCCGTTTGGTTTTTGTCTGCTTTTCAAGAATCTTACCGCCACAGCCAGGCTTCGGGCAACTGATACCAAGAGTGACCGGTTTGGTTGATTTACATTCCGGATAGCCGGAACAGGCAAGGAAACGTCCAAACCGTCCAGTTTTAATAACCATCGCAGAGCCGCATTTTTCGCATTTTTCATCACTGTGCGTTTTTGCTTCATCTTCAGGAAGCGGCTTTGTGGACTTGCATTCCGGATAACCGGAACAGGCCAAAAAGCGTCCATTGCGTCCCATTTTGATAATCATCGGCTGGGCGCATTTATCGCACGGTATGTCAGTGACTTCCGTCATTGACGCTTTTATATCTTTTTCCTTACCCTTGAGCCCATTGAGGGTTTTGATGAATGGCTTATAAAAGTCTTTCAGAACTTTCACCCAATCATCTGTTCCTTCTTCGACCAAATCGAGCTCTTTTTCCATGCTTGCAGTAAATGCAACATTGAACAGATCAGGGAAATTCTCAACCAAAATCTTATTGACAGTCGTGCCGAGATCTGTCGGACGGAGCCTTTTCTGCTCAAGTTCGGCGTATTTTCTATCTTTGAGCGTCGAGATAATACTTGCGTAAGTCGACGGTCGCCCGATACCATCGGATTCCATCCGTTTTACAAGCATGGCCTCGGAATAGCGAGCTGGCGGTTTTGTGAAGGACTGCACCGGATCAAGCTTCAAAAGGGTCAATAGCTCATCAACCTTCAAGTCGGGTAGTTTCTGGCTATCATCCTCGTCGACACTCTCATCGGCCTCGCGTCCCTCATGATAAATACGAAGGAAACCATCAAAGCGGATTTTCTGTGCCGAGGCGCGGAAAAGATAATTGCCAGCGGTGATATCGACAGTTTCGACGTCAAAGATCGCCGGATTCATCTGCGATGCGATGAAACGATTCCAAATTAATGTATAGAGCTTTAATTGCTGGGGAGAAAGATGCTTCTTCACTTTCTCAGGGCTCAAATCCAGATAGGTCGGACGAACGGCTTCGTGAGCATCCTGAGCATTCTTCTTACTGCTGTACTGGATTGCTTTCTCTGGCAGATATTCCTTGCCGAACTCTTTGCCAATCATGGCCCGTACATTTTTGAGCGCTTCATCGGAGACGCGTGTAGAATCGGTACGCATGTAGGTGATTAAACCCGTCGGGCCGTCTTGGCCAATTTCGATTCCTTCGTAAAGCCCCTGCGCGACACTCATTGTCTGCTTTGGTGAAAAGCCATATACTTTTGCGGCCTCCTGCTGAAGTGTGGAAGTAATAAAAGGAGGCAGCGGACGGCGGACGCGCTCGCTCTTGGTGATGTCAGAGACAGTATATTTTTGTCCTTTAAGCTCGGCGACAATCTTATCGGCTTCCGCCTGTGTGGTAATGACAATTTTCTTGGGTCCGGCTTCGCCTGCTCCTACGACAGTTTTGCCGTCAATTTTGAACAGTTGCGCGGTGAATTTTTGCTTTTTACCAGTTGCAAGCTGCACGGAAATCTTCCAGTATTCTTCCTGGATGAATGCTTTAATCTCTTCTTCACGTTCACATATAAGTCGAAGCGCTACCGACTGCACTCTGCCAGCCGATAGATTTCGCGCGACTGTTTTCCAGAGGAATGGGGAAACAGAATAGCCGACGAGCCGGTCGAGAACTCTGCGGGCTTGCTGGGCATTGACCAAATTGATATCGATATCTCGAGGATTCTTGATTGCCTCAGTCACGGCTGATTTTGTGATTTCATTAAATGTCACACGAAGAAACGATGCCTTGACTCCCTTTCCTTTAAGGCTATTGGCCAAATGCCATGCAATAGCCTCTCCTTCGCGGTCAGGATCAGGGGCAAGATAGACAGTTGTCGCGGACTTGGCGGCCTTCCTGAGTTCGGCGATGATCTTTTCTTTTCCTTTGATTATCTCATATTGAGGTTCAAAGTTATTTTTGACATCGACGCCAATTTTCGATTTTGGCAAATCGACGACATGTCCCACGCTTGAAAGAATCTCAAAATCCTTGCTCAGAAATTTCGCAAGGGTCTTGGATTTGGCGGGAGATTCAACTATTACTAAGTTTTTAGCCATAACCACATTCCTGTGTGAAAGTAAGCGACTACCTAAGGAGACCTATTGTACTTACTTCGACTCCGGACGTACAAACTTTACTTTGCCGTCCATAAGATCCTGAAGTGAGACCATCGTGATCTTTCTTCCGTCAATGTCGAAAGAGCCGCCTTCTTCAAGCTTTGCCATCTTGAGTAGCCGCTGAGAGTTAAGATGACGGGCATGTTGAGCGGCAATAATTACGGCTTCATACCGGTTACGGGTGACCTTTTCCAGGCCATCGATAGACAGATAAGGCATGATTTCTCCTCTTGTATGCGCTCTCTAACGAGCGAGTTTAGCTAATTGTTCCTCGTCAAGCCGTTCAATCCGGCAGGGGTGCGCCTCGATTACGGCAAGTACTTTTTGGACAGCGGTTTTAAGGTCGTCATTTATTACCGCATAATCAAATCCATAATCACGAAATGACTGCATTTCTTTAGTTGCGTTCCGAAATCTCAAAGCGAGCTGTTCCTTCGTTTCGGTTCCTCGCCGGTGAAGTCTTTTCTTCAGCGCAACCGCCGAAGGGGGTAAAATGAAAATCGCAATCGCATCAGGATAGGCCTGTTTCAGACGGGCCGCCCCTTGGACGTCAACATCAAGCAACATCACTCCGCCTGAGCGTCGAGCACTGTCAATCGGATGGCGTGGGGTTCCGTAGTTATACAAGTGCACCTTAAAATGTTCCGCGAAGAAGTCTCTGCTTACCAATTCCTGAAATTTAGCATCATCGATGAAATAATACTCTCGGCCCTCACGCTCTCCCTTGCGACGCGCACGGGTGGTATACGATACTGAAAACGTCCAGCCCGATCTCTTTCGGGTCGAAGTCAGGAGTTTACGGCAGATCGACGTCTTTCCGCCCCCGGACGGAGATGACAGAATCACAAGACGACCCAGTTTTTTGCTGCTCAACGCCGAATCCCCTGATGCCTACTCGACATTCTGAACAAGCTCACGAATTTTCTCGAGTTCTTCTTTTAGCGATATAACCAAAGTTGAGACGCCAAACTCAGCCGATTTGGAACCCATGGTGTTTGCCTCGCGGTTCATTTCCTGTAAAATGAAATTGAGGCGCCGCCCCACGGCTTCCTTATCTTTTAACGCTTGGCGGTACTGGTCTACATGCGAGCGGAAGCGCACGCATTCTTCTGTGATATCGGTGCGATCAGCAAACATTGCAATCTCTTCTTCCAGCCTACTTGACTCACGAAGCGGCACTTCAAGGAGCTCTTTTATTCGCAGGCGCAGTTTCTCCGCATAGTTCGGAACCGCACTCTCAGCAGTCTTTTCAATTGTATCAACCAATTTAGCCATAAGGTCAAGCCGCTTTTTCATATCGGCGGCCATCGCCAGTCCTTCGCTTTTCCGCATCGAGTTTAACTCAGTGATCGCGGACTCAGTCACTTTTTTAAGCGAAGTCCACACGACATCCAAATCCACATCTTCAGTGTCAGCCTGAACGACTTGGGGGAAAACAAGGAGGTCAGACACAGTCAACTCGCCTGTAAGTTTGAGCTCTTTCTGCAATTGTCGAATCTGCTTGGCATAGGCGGTTGCGGCAGTTGTGTTTAACTGATATTTCTTTGGTGCGTCATCGGCATCCTCAAGGGATAGATAATAATGCACTTTACCGCGCTCGAGGTGTTCGTTAAGTAACTGCCGTACTTTTGCTTCAAGTGGTGAAAGGTGGCGCGGGAGGCGGAGTGAGAACTCCAAAAAACGATTATTCACGGTTGATATCTCAACCAGAAACTTTTCTTTGCGGCTTTTTAGTTCGGCACGCCCGAACCCGGTCATCGAATACATATATAAGTACCCTTATGGAATAAAGGGCGCAAATATAGAGATATGACCGAGAATGTCAACTTATAATCTTGAGGGGCTCTGATTTCCGGAGACGAGAGGTTCTTTTCAAAGGCGATGCGGGTCCAATGGTCGATGACGTAGGGGGCTGTAAAGCGCCCTCGTTCATAACGATAAGTCGTTCCACCGATGATTGGATACGCAGTGCGGAGTGATAGATGGAAGATGTTTTCTTCTCTACCGATGGTGAAAGGTGGTATTGAGGTGAAGCAAGCAACTCCGCCATTCCAAGAATTGCCATGAGCGGGTTATTCATTTCGTGGGCCAGAGCGTTCTTGCCGACCGGGATAACGACCACACCCGGCGTCACCCTTGCTTCTGCAAATTCATTATGTGTTGCTTCGCCCTGAAGTTTCACAAGAATCATGTCAATAATGTTTGGCAGTCTAAGGTAGAAGAACTCGTTTTTCATCAAGGAATGACTGTTATGAATATGTGCGACTCTCTTACTTTCTTCTGTGCAGGTCGATAGAAAAATGAGTGATTGTGTCGATCCATTATAAGCCGATACCACATCAACCATTGTATCGAGTCTATTGCCTAAAAGAGAAATGCTTGCAACACATACGTCGTAGTGAGCAAGGGTCAATTCTTCCAAAGCGGCGTTGGCCGAGGTAAAAAACGAGACAACCCACTCAGGATAGCGTTTGCTCAGTTCGCGCTCCATCAGCAGGGAATGATAGCGGTTGTTTTCGAGAACTAAAATGCGCATGGAATTTATTATTTACTGTCTGCGGCCGCAGGCAATTGATATGTCACAAGTATGCCTTCGCCCTCTTGTTGATGCACTTCCATATGACCACCAAGGTCACTGACAAGTTTTTCAGTGATTACCAGGAGCGATGGAGCCAGCTGATTCGAACCTGTTTTAATTTGTGACTGGCCGCCAGCACCGACGAAGCGCATGACTGCTTGAGCAAGGCCGACCAGTTCAATGATTTCAGCAGACTCTGTTCCGGCCTCAAAGACAATGCGCAGGAGGACACTTTCCATGTCTGCGCTCTTTAAAACCGTCACAAATTCATGTGGCGCGGCACCTTCCCGCTCGATGGACAGTCTGACATCTTCATCGTTCGTGCAGCTATACGAAGTCCCAGACGATGCCGCAAATGTATGAAGCTTTCCCGTCGGAAATCTGGACGCGCATGAGTCAAGGCTGTCACCAATAACTGAGACAGCCGCAATTGGAGTGAGGGAGTGTTTGGCATTGAGAGAGTATACAAGTACGGTCTGGATGGAACCAAATTCGATGATGAGTTTCGAGACTTCTGCCCACTGATTGGACGGTGTTATTCGAGCCAGTCTATGAAGCAGGCTGCGGCTGATAATTGTCGTGTGGAGAGACCGGCCGGATGCCAATTCTTCCTCGTCCACGCTAAAAATTATTTGGTAATTCGCGGGATTACCAGCAATGTAATTGAGCGATATGAAAATCTTGGCAACGAGTGGATTTTGTTTGGTATCAATAAGTGTTACGTGCGTTGTCTCAAAAAAGCTGTCATAATGGTTGCGTTGTCGGAGTATTTGCTGAATTATCTGACGGTCGGATTCAAGCAAAAATTCGGAGAGGAATCTGCCAAACAGTTCCTCTTTTGTGAGACCAATAATCCGTTCGGCCTCGTCATTGACCAGAACAAATCGTCCCTTGAGATCGATTTTGCAGACCGCGCAGCGTTTGACCCCTCGAGGTTCCACGGCAGTCGTTTCGGGCGTTTTTGTCTGCTCTTTTGACATCGCATCCCCGGGCTAAAAATATGCATGATGCTAAACAATCTATGATTCTTTCTCTCTTCAAATATCATCGGCTAATAAGACCAGAATATTGAGCTAAAATGGCAGTAGTAGAGATTAATTTTTTACAATAGGAATGGCGCTAAACCTTAAATCGATTTTCCGGGGGATATCTATTTCTTGAAAAGCTTCTGAAGCAGTCCGCCAGCCTCTGCGCCAAGGCCCTCTTTGAGAGAATTTGTCAGAGCGTTGTAATCGATAGCCACAACAGGTTTGTCTAAAGTACCTCCTATTTTTAGGGGCAGCCGGATACTCGCTGTTTCTTTATTTTTAAGTACCGAGGCGAGGCCACCGAGCACTCCGCCTCTGGAAGATAGACTTTCAGCGGCCTCGCGACTGAGGTCAATAGTCCCTGTATATCCGATTTGACCGTCAAAACCGTAGAATCCGCCAATCGAGACATTACCAAGACTGCCAAGGGTGGTTTTGAGATTGCTCACTTGCACCTTGCCATCTTCTACCTTGATTAAGGTCGACAGATCTTTGAGGGCCTGCTCTTTGTCGAATGCAATTCCAAGCTTGTCTGCCAGACTGTTAAATGTAGACAATATCTCTCCCGAAAGTACAAGCTTCCCATTGTCAACATCTCCCTCGCCATTCAATGTCAGCGAATTGAGAAATTGCTCAGGCTCCCAGCCTTTTGCATTGTATGCGCCTTGAAGATTAACTTTTCCAAAGAGGTGGCCGCCAAATTTTGTGAATCGAGTCAGAAAATCATTGGCCTCAATTTGCGATGCTGTGAATTCACCCGAATAGCCAGGGGCCGACATATCGTTCAGGTCAATGATAGTGGTTCCAGCGACTGAACCAGAGTAGGCTTTCCCGTTCACATCGTAACACTCAATCTTTCTGTCATAGATTTTCACTTTGCCGGTTATCTGAGTGAAATCAATCTTTGAATAGATAAGCGTATCAATCGAAAATGTCCCTTGTCCATCAATATCAGGCAGAAGTATCATTGAAACAGAATCGGGAGCGGCACTGGCGCGATTGCTTTCCGTTCCGGGGGCAGCCTCAGGAAAGAGCTTATCAAAGTCGAACCGGTTGGATGAGAGTGTGAAAGAGAAGAACGGCTTTTGCATTTGGGAGCGATTTAAGTCCTGTATCGGCAAAAGATACGGGAATGGTTTAGTCAGTCGACCGTTGAATGATACATCGCTCGAGGTAAACTGAACATCCATCCTCTGCACCGTAATCGTGTCATAATTTATCAACATTTCGGCGTTGAGCTTTTTAATCGGTTCGGGCAGAAGCGAATCGTTGTATGAGGCATCGATAATTGATAATTTCCCTGCGGGTCGTAGTTCGGCAGGTCTCGAGATAGGGCCACGCACACGCATATCCATTACCAACCGTCCATCAAGTTCAGGCTTTCCGTTAGGCGGAAGATACTTCTCGGCCATCTTCATGCTAACCTCTCCCTTAAACTGACCATCGAGAATAGGAGAAATAGCCAGTGCTTGTACCGAGTCAGCCAGCATGTAAGGAATAAAATCTTCAACGCGGCCGGTGAGACTGAATTGGCCGGACGGAAAATTGCCGCTTAATGCGTTGATTGTCAGCACTTCTCTGTCCATAAATATATCAAGAGCCAAATCATCTATCGGCTCGGGGACCATCTCTGACGAGTAGGTCCCATTCTCAACTTTAAGCGTTCCGGAAAAGTCGATTGCCTGGACTTGTTTCAGCTTTCCAGAAAATTGGATATTGAAATGAGATTGACCGCTTATCTGGTGATTGTTTTTTGTGGGCAAAAATGGCTGCACAAAGGCAAGATTTAGTGACCCGGCGAGTTCTCCGGCAATTGATGGATTCGAGAAATTATCAACCGCCAGATAACCGCGAAGCGGCTGACCATCAAATCGACCATCCTCAATATTGAACCGTAAATTATCGGGCTTGATATCAAGGAGGGCTTTTTGCATCTCAAGCTTTCCGGATATCCCTTCTTTTGACATGGCTATATCATTGAGGACCACAGTTCCTGAGTACCCCACCGCAGGTACAGCAGCGCTGTCGTAGGTGAAGTCCAAATTCATGGAGAATCGGCCATTGACATTATAGTCCTCAAACATCGCTTGGCGTTTCGACGGAAGAATGGCAAACATATCCGAAATCGAAATATCGTCAGCAATGAGATTTCCCTTGGCCTTCATATTCTCCGCTGGATCATTTATTTGTCCGGTAAAGCGCATGACCGAGCCGCCAACAACAAGATCTGCGCGGTCGACAAGCAATTGACGGGCCTCAAGGTCATAACCGGCCTCGTAATTCAAACTTACTGCGCTCAATGAAAAGCCATCATCGCCGCTCATAGACAGGCTGTCAGTGCTAAATTTACCCGAGGAGTTATAGACACTCTGCGATGGCGTCTGTAAAGAACTGGTTAGGTCGAGACCATTGATTGTCAGTGTTGTATTCGATGAGTCATTCTGAAAAACAAACAATCCATCTTTTATTTCGAGTTCATCAAATGACACGATTGCCGCCGCGGCCTTCTGCTCATCAGGAAGATTGGCGGCTTCCGGCGGCAGCGAAGAATCGGCAGTCTCAAACGAGTAATTAGTGAAGCCATCGGCCTGTTTGACCATGTAAATTACTGGCCGATCCACTATAAATTTGTCGATGCGAAAGTTTCCCGTCAACAGGGGCAATAATTGAAGCTTTACATCTATAGCTTCAGCAGTCAACAATTCTTGCTCATCGCTTATTTCAGGCGGGTTGCCGATGCCAACCTCTTTAAGATTAACACCCAGTCCGCCCCAAATAGAGAGGTCAACTTCGCCGATGGTAATAGGCCGCCCAAGAGCCTCAATACCTTTTTCGATGGCGAAAGCCTTCGCTTTCTCCATCGGATAGAATAGCTTTATACCGATTATTAAGAGCACAAATAAACCCAGCACAATGCCGAGTGTCCAAGCAGCTATTTTCAGAAATCGTTTCATATTCTCTTTTACACCCCGTACTGGTTTTGGTTATACAATTTTTGATGGTATAACTACTCAGGGCTTCAATCAACAAGAAATGTGGTCAATATCAGCCACATACTCCGGACACACTTACCCGCTAATTCTCATTTTCTTCTCAAAACCAATCGAAAGTATGAGAATATAGTTCATACCCAAATGATGTCTGTGTTGCTTATGGTCTTAAAGTTGTTTTGGAAAACGAAAGAACATTAGCGAACTGTCGCTTAGCTGACGATTAATCCGCCACCGAGCAGGACATCCCCCCGATAGAAAGCGACCGACTGCCCCGGTGTGATAGCGCGCTGGCTGTCGGTAAAGGAAATGGCTGCCTGGGAGTCCGACATTGGGGTTATAATGGCCCGAGCGGGCTCAGCCAAATAACGGATCTTCACCTCGGCCTCAAACGGTTCGCTTTTGGGATGAATCGCCATCCAATTCATACTGTCTACAACCGTCTCAGATTTATATAGCGTGTCGTTGTCTCCGACAATCACTTGGTTGGCCACCGTGTCAATCTCCTGCACATAAAGCGGAGTCGGATGGGTAATGCCGAGCCCCTTGCGCTGACCGATAGTGTAGAAAGCCGTCCCATTGTGACGCCCGAGAGTTTTTCCATCGACGTGGACAATATCACCAGTCTCAAATGCATTCCCTCGCCGTGCCTCAAAATCTGTCAGGAAACGACGATAGTTATTGTCAGATACAAAACAGATCTCGCGCGATTCAGGCTTTGCTGCTGTTCGGAGGTCAAACTGGCGAGCGATAGCGCGTACTTCTGATTTAAGCATCCCACCCAGCGGCATCAGTGTCCGAGCAAGCGCCTCTTGTTTTAGCCCCCAGAGTACATAGGACTGGTCACGCGTTGAATCAATCCCTTTTTGCAATTGCCAGCGGTTTTCCGAATTCTGCCCGACGATGGCATAATGCCCGGTCGCGATGTAATCGCAGCCAAGAGATTTTGCTTTCATCAAAAATTCATCCCATTTCACTTCAGAATTACAGCGAACGCATGGATTAGGTGTGCGTCCGGCCTTGTACTCTGAGACAAAATTATCGATAACCTGCTCTTTAAAATGCCGGGAGAGATTGAGGACATAAAAGGGGGCGCCGATTTTATCGCACACAAAACGGCAGTCTGTAATAGAATCGATCGTGCAACAGCGCCCATCCTTGTGGATATCACCCCCGACTTCGACATAATCCCACAGCTTCATATGCGCCCCGATGACTTCGTAACCCTGCTGTTTCAACAACAGAGCGGCGACCGAAGAATCCACACCGCCGGACATGCCAACCAATACGCGCTTATTCATACGAAATACCAACGGTGAATCGATTCATAAAGGCCTCGATTAAACGGCATGATTATACGATGGTGATAGCTCACGAAGACGCTGAACTATTCCGGGCAGTATATTCAACACATAATCCAAATTGCCCTGTGTCGTCGCCCGTCCCATTGAAAATCTGACGGCCCCATGAGCGACTGCCTTCGTGATTCCCATAGCAGTCAAAACATGCGAGGCTTCGGTAGCGCCTGAGGTACATGCCGAACCGGATGAGACAGCAACGCCTTCCATATCGAGAGAGAGAATTATTGGTTCGCCTTCAAGCCCGACAAAAGAGATGTTCATCGTTTGCGGTATCCGGTTCTTTCGGGCACCATTAAGTGAACTGTTAGGAATGGTCGAGAGCACCTTATCCAGAAAATAATCGGAAAGCATGGTCATATGCTTGAAGTCATTGGCCATACGACGCGAAGTAATATCGAGCGCTGTTGCCAATCCGACCGCGCCAGCAACATTTTCTGTTCCCGGCCGACGACGGCGCTCATGTGACCCGCCATAAAAGAGTGGGGCAATTTTTACCCCTGACCGGATAAAGAGCGCGCCTGTCCCTTTTGGGCCATAAATCTTGTGGCCAGTCAGAGAAAGCAAATCGACCCCCATCGCCCGAACATCTACCGGGATTTTTCCTATTGATTGGACGGCATCAGTATGGAAAAGGGCGCTCTTCTCATGGGCGGCTTCGGCCATTCCTGCAATATCCTGTATAGCGCCGTTTTCATTATTGGCATGCATAACTGAGACCAGAGCTGTTTTGTCAGTGACTAACCGCCGAAGTTCATCTGCTGATGAGAATCCCTCGCTATTTACCGCCAAGAGCGAGAGTTCAAAATCTTCTTTGTGATGGAGATATTCGGCTGGCTCTATTACTGCATGGTGTTCCGCGGCCCCAACCACCAGATGATTTTTACGCTGTCGCAAATGATAGGCTGAACCGATAACGGCCATGTTATCCGACTCGGTACCCCCTGAAGTAAAGACCAGTTCCGCTGGATCACAGTTAATAAAGTTGGCAATTGTTTCGCGGGATGTCTCTAACGCAACTTTGGCGTCGCGGCCAAAAGTATGCACCGAACTGGCGTTGCCGTACGTTTCGCCCAAATAGGGAAGCATCGCCTGTGTGACGTTGGGATCGACAGGTGTCGTGGCGTTATGATCTAAATAGATATGTTCGCTCATTCAATCTTCCTCATGTATCGCAGGCTCAAAATTCAACAGTCATGCAGACGCAGTCGTTTGTCAAAAATTAGAACGCATACAATATAGTGAAGTGCCAGCGATCAGCAAAATCAAATTTTTCGCTTTTAATGATTCTGGCATAGTCAAGCCGGACCGGTCCTGCCGGGGTGAGAAGCTGAAAACCGGTTCCATAGGTGTACGCGAGATCCTTTAGCGCAATCTCCCATTGGGTAAGAAATCCATTTCCGATATCGAAAAAGATAGATTGCCACAGCGGGAGCTTCTCGAAGAGGCCGCCGATGAGCGGTACTTTGCGGACAACTTGTACAGTTTTCCATCGAAACTCTTGGTTCAAATTTATGATATACCGGGCGCCTATCGGGGTTCCGGTCGCGTCTTTAGGACCCAACTGGTTTTCGTCGAAACCGCGCACAGAATTTGCTCCTCCGATATATTGCGCTTCATCGCTAAATACAAAATCGGAACTGCCGAATTGACGCGCCAAACCGAACCGCGCCCTACTCGCTGAAATCCAGCCCGGCCAGACAACTTTGTAACCCGATAGACTGGTTTGAATTTTGACAAATGTACCATCCCCTCCCAAAAAACCGCCGTAATATTCTGATAAAAGCGATGCCACCGAGCCGCTTCGGGGCAAAAAGAGATTGTCTCTTGAGTCACGAATCAGATCAGCGTACAGCTTTCTCCGCTGGGGTTCTGATGATCTAACATTGATAGAATCAATCGATTGGCTAAAGTCTGAGAATTTCACCCAGGCGTATTCAAAGCCAAGGGTGGTTCGAATATAATCTCCGAAACGCTGTTTGGTTTCAAGGGTTATTCCGAAAAGCCGAACTTTGAAATCACGCACCTCATCGCGCAAGGGTGGACTGTATTCCAGACCAATCGTAATGGGGATACGCAGTTTGAGAAGCCATGGCTCAGTGTATCTCGCGAGATAGCGATGTGTCAGCAAGCGCGAGTCTTCACCCAGGCCGAACGAATACTGCGCGGTAACATCATACCGGCGTGAGCTAAAGAAATTTCTCTTGCCGAATCCGGCGGAAAAGTCCCATTCCAAATCACGAACTGTTGATTGTCCCGCACCGGTTTTGATGGTTATATAACGCGGTTTGCGCTCGCGTACCCTCAAATCAAAATCCGGATTGAGCCTGTCTGTTGAACTATCGGCCTGTACCAACCGCAAGGTTGTAAAGTAACCTGACTCGTAGAGTCTTCTCTGCGATCTGAGAATTGCGTCTCGTTTATAGATGTCTCCTTCCTGAACAACCAACTCGCGCTCGGCTGTATACGAGGGGTAGGTTTGTATTCCGGTGATTTCAACCTCACCGAAATGCACCAGAGAGTCAGCCTCGATTGCCAGAATGACATCACTGCGCGGAATTGAAGATGCGGTATCAAGCTGGATATCTATTGCTGCATAGGGATAACCAGCATTGGCAAATACTGTCTTTATATCCGTGGAAACCTGGCTCATCTGAAGCGGATTCATTGGCTGACCAAGCACAAGACGCTCGGCTATCTCAGCGGCTTCTTCGCGGAGCTCCTCCTGCATATTGCCTGTGATTCGGACATTGCCATATCGAAAGAAATCCCCCTCCTTTACCTGAATCCGGATACGCGCAGATGAATCTTCGGGAATAACCTCAATTACGTGATTTACTTCTACATTGAGAAATCCACTTGTCAGATATAGATATTTTACCTCAAGAGTATCACGATCCTGCGTTTCTGCCTGGACCCGGCTTCGCCTGTCCCCCTTAACAGACTGCCAAAAGTTACGCTCGACACTATAAAGTCGCTTTTTGATTTCTGAATCTTCAAAGTAATTATTCCCCTCTATTACTATCTTTCTGATGACCGGATCGCTTCTCATCCATCGCAAAAACGCGCGATTGACAGTTTGAGCCTCGGTGAAGGATGGATAATGCCCAGCAATGAGCAGCAGAAGAAGGAGTTTTCGCACTAATACTCCCAATGCAATTTGAGGTTCACGTGATAGAGGTCTTCATCGTCTCGTCGGCCCTCAAATGTAAATCCCTTTCGGAAGCGATACTCGAATCCAACCTCCTGCCCGGTTGTTGCAGATCTGCCATAGACGTAGAGGTTCGGCGCAGTATAAAAGCCCAGCGTGACCGATGTTTTTCTTAGATCAAAACTGCCGCTCGATGTCGGATCTATTTCGAAAGTTTCTACGCCGACCAACTGGCCCAACCGCCTCGTTCCAAGCTGCGAAAACTGATTAGAGACTATGGTAGATATTCTTTGTTCAATATTATTTTGAGCCCGGGTCGAATCGCCCGCATAGTAATTTGCAACCAGCAATGGGAAGATATCTTCCCGATTGAAAGGAGAATCTTCGGCTGGATTAATCTCAGGATTTTCGAGGGTTCCGGTAACGTGGATGCACAACTCAAGCTGCTCCGATGACTCCGCGCTGTCTAAACGCTGCCCCGGAATGCGAGTGCATGCGACAATATCCAAATTCGGATTGAGTGCCTCACTTCCCGTAAACGCTACAGTCCCACCCGGTTCAAGCTGGAATGTCTTGTCGAACAGATAAGCCTTTCCTCGCAGAATTTCCATTTCTCCGAGAAGTCTGTCACTTCCATTGGTGCGGATAATATTGACATTTCCAGAAAATTCGGCGTCGATGTCATCGTTTTTTATCCAATAATTGGAGATAATCTCAATATTGAGGTCAAAGTCCCAGCTCCGGTCGCCAGATGAAAGCGCCGACATAAGCGGCGAACCCTGGTTGGCATCGGCAAAGTTCACTCTATACATGGCCGAGAGAATCTGTAGATCACCGGTAACTTTAGGCGGGAGAAATCCTTCAATGTGGAGGTCTCCCTCGACGACACCGTCTATCTCCTCAAGTTCATAGCGAAATGGAACTTCACGCGGAAGACTGACATTGATATCAAGGTAGAGACTGTCAAGCGTTAGTACATTGAGACTGCCGTCAAGGTCGACATAACTCTTTCTATTTTTGTGGCGCGGGTTTTTAATATAGAATGACACATCATCAAGAACGACCTGGTTATTGACCATCTCTATCAAACTTGAATCAAAGTAGAGCGTATCGACCAAATCAAGATACTTGAGCCAGCCGTTTTTCAACAGCGCCTTTCCCTGAAGGTGCGGGTCATTTGGAGTTCCGCTGAGCTTGAATTGGGCTGAGAAATCGCCGCCCATTTCTTCGATTGAAGGGAGCGCAAGCAGCAACAAATCAAAATTGTTCTGGCTTGCTCTCACCGTCAGATCGATCGGCCTGTCAAGCAACCGCTCCTCGACACCGTTGCGTAGCGAGAGATCGGCTGAGAATGTTCCGTTCGCTACAAGATCACCCGGCGAAGATTCAATTTTGAAGGTATCGAGAGTCACGAGATTGTTTTCATAAATCGCTGACAGGGTAGTCATGCCGACATAATGTTGGTTATAAACCATAGAATCAACCGAGGCATAAAGACTTATTATTGGATTGTTAAAGCTCCCTCTGACAGATGCTTCGCTTGTCAGGTTTCCTGAAAGCGGAATCTCTCTCTTCAACAAAGAAAGCCAGTGCTCTAAAGGGAGATAAGCGATGGATAGACGAAGATCCAATGACTCGTTAAAGTTTAGTCTGCCAGTTACAGTCAATTCGGATAACGTGTCACCTACAGTGAAGCGCCTAAAATCGAAGCCTTTGTCGTCGGCTTCGAATACAAGCGGAGAACGATTGTGAAGTGTGCGATCAAAAAGCACTGTCTGAAAGTTGTCAACCGTGATTCTTTTCTGCTGTCCTTCAAATTGAACGTTTCCTCCCGCAGAGAATGCAACCGACGGTAGGTATAAATCAAGAGAATCAAAATGAACTGAACCGGAATCAACCTCGAGCAAGCCCGAACTGCTGTCGAAAGCCAAAGCCCATAAGCTGCCGCTTGCGGTGTTGAATTGAACAGTGCCAGCAGGCGCAGTAAGCATGCGTAAGATTTTGAATTCAGATGTGAGACTATCGGTCAATAGTCCGTACACCCTGATTGAGTCTGAGCGCAGAACACCGGAAATGTTTGGATTTTTTGTCTCACCCGTAAACCAAACGTTCCCCTCAGCACGGCCGCCAATATCCTTAAGAAAAAACTTGTCCTTCCACCTCTCGAGACTTCCCAGCCTGGCATCGACACGCAAATCTATCTCATCCCGATATTCCACTTTTCCGCCTACAACAAATTCATTCTCATAGAAATTAACCTGAAATCCCTCGACAAATAAGATTGAATCGGCGGTAACCACCATATCACCACTGGTATAGTGAATCGGATAGTTGTCAAACGATGATTCGTGAATATCTACAGTTATTGAAAGCTCTAGTTCAGATGTCTTGAATGACCGGCCAGACAGTTCAATCTGGCCGTTGAGGTCAGATACAAAGCTGGACGAGATGAGTGACTGCAAATTGAAGTTGCTCACATATGCTGAAACAGAATACTCTTTGTCAGACTTCGAGAAGTCTACTTCTCCCCGTCCATCGACGGCTGTCGATCCGAGGATTGTGCCATAGACCGTATCCAGTGTGAGATGCTTGTTTGCATACCGAAAATCTATCATGAGGTTTTCCAGATCGACTTTTTGGAATTTTCCGCCGAGAGACAGTGAGCCACGAATAGATCCAGAATCGAGTTCGATATCTCCAGTAAGGTCAATTATCCCCTTGAGGTTTGCCCGGATCAAGGGAGATAGTTCGGCCAAGTTCAAATTGTTGGCATCGAGCGTCACATTCCCGCTCATCGAGCCAAGGGCAAGTGCGCCATCAAGCTTAACTCTCGACTCATTTTGGACAAGCCGCAAGTCCTTAAATACAATATTCTTCTCCGCGACCGTTAGCTTGCCTCCGGCATCGGTCAATTCAAGTCCTGGGCGATTTGATTTAAAATAGAGCTCACGGATATTTCCTGTATAGGTTCCGCCTTCTGTCAAGAGCTCGGCATTGAGATTAAGATCATAGATTGTGAGAGAATCAGCCGGATCGATCAGGGATACGAATGCATTCTTCAGACGAAAATCACTAATGACAATCGCCGGTGTTCCCTTAGGCGCTGAATCCGGCCTTTGGTTCAGAGAAGCAAGTCCGATAAAACGCCCTGAGCTGTCTCGATGTAATTCAACTATGGGTGAGTCCAGCGAAATGAGATTGAAACGGTAATCGGCATCGATCAAATTCATGATAGAATAATCTGCCGTCACACGAGGAACCTGAAGCAGCGTAAAGGAAATATCTGAATCGCTGTATCTGACGGAAAGATCATCGACAGATATCCCAGAGTAGAAATTTCCTCCGATAGAGCCCAATGATACGATAAATCGAGAGTCCTCCCCGAGCAGTTTGTTGATTTGAGAGATGGTGAGACGCTCTATGCCGCCAGCATTTATGAGATAGTATGACAGAGCGGCTATTCCAATAAATACAATACAGATTCCGACAAGCAGAACCTTGAAAAAGAGCTTCATCCTGACACCGTAAGATTCTTCAGCGTATCCTGAGCAAAAAGAAAGCCCTCGCCCGTTTCAGTACCCAGGACAGTGATAGCATCCAATACAAGGTCTGGCTGTGCGCCGAGATTGAGTGCTCCGCGGATATGTGAGACCAATTGCCTCGGACGGAAATCAACAATGAGATAGGCCATTATTGCCAGTTCGCGCTCGATAATGCTGAGGCCTGGGCGACTCAGTACCTTTCCATAACCATCATGTATCATCCACCGAAAAGCCTCAGGGGCAAAACCAGTAATTCGATGCTGGAGTTTCTCGAAATTGCCTGCATAGACCCGTTTGTACAATTCAGTCCCTTCGGTAAACCATTTTGTCGTCTCTTTGCTTGTGTATTGGTTTACCGTCGAATCGTTAGATTCTTCCGGCCATGATTCCGCAAGACTCTCGGCGGCAGTAAGCATTCGAGGAAATCCAAGAAACAAATAGGATTGCAACATTACTTCATATAACGCCGTTCGTGCTATTTTATGTTCACGCGCCGACATAACGCTTAGAGACATTGATTCTTCGTCTGAGAAGGCAATCGACGCAGCATAAAGGCAAAGCTGCAATGGTTGAAAATGCGATTGATCTGATGATGCGGGTTTTGAGCGCAGACGCTCCCTGAAGGCGTTATTATTTGCAGGACTATACATCCCAACAAGTAACGTCCGATTATCGCGGATGGCAATTGTAAACTAATCGACGATATTTAATCGCTCTTCAAGTCTGGTGATTTCAGCCTTGAGGAAATTGAGGATATTGAGAAGTGAATCTGCGGCCAATGATTCGTTTGCTGAAAAAGACTGGGCCGCGGATTGGGGTTTTATCGACTTATTCCCCACTACGACAGCTATAGTGAGAGGATGACTATTTCTGATAAGATCAATCTCGAGCGAATTCCCCGGACAGCTTTGTCTAACAATGTTATATAACTCAGCGGCCAGAGTTATCGGTCGACCATTGACGCCGATAACGATGTCACCTTTTCTTAGTCCAGCCCGCTCAGCCGGTGACTGATTACCCACACCAGTCACAACCACTCCCCGGTCAATACGAATCGAGGGCTGACCTCCTGATTTGGCCATCACCAAGGAGGATTTAATATCAAAGGCCGGAGATATCTCAACATCGGCTGATGACAGACCAATGTGGCCAGCCTGCCGGTCTCCGTGCTCTATCAGAAAACTTACAATTTTTGGGATTTGAATCGACGGGATAGCTACGGCGAGACGGTCATCCTGATCCACTCCCCCGGTTATAACACCAAGCAACCTGCCCGAAAGATCAAAAACCCCGCCGCCAGCACTTCCTGAGGTTACTGGAAGCGAAAATTGAAGACTGCCATCCTGACGAGTCCCAGCGCAAAATCCAAGTGTGGGTGAGGCCCGAAGACCATAGGCATTTCCAAGCGCGATTACCATTGAACCAGCGCAAAGCTGACGTTCCGCGATTTTGACCGGCTGGCCAATTGCCCGTTCTGGTTTGAGTACAGCGATTCTATTACAGAAATCGACCCCAACCAGCTTGGCGGCGACTTTGCGGTTCTCGAAAATAATCGTGAATCGATCATAACCATGTACGCTTGAGGCGGCAACAATGATATGACCAGACGTGTCACACACAATTCCGGATGCAATAAGACGCTGAAACGCTTTTGAGGTTGTCGCAGAAAGATTGCCAGCTTCGAATGTTTGTGCTGCTTCGACTGTAACGATAGACTGCGATAAACGGACGACCAGATCGGAAAGTCCCGATTCCAAGTTGTTCAGAGGTGATTGAGCCTGAGAGGGGCTGTATGAAAAAAAGACCGCCAGAAATAATGCGTACATTAGGTTTCGGACTGTCCAACGACTAAAATTTATCATCTTAGAATTCCGAGCCAACCCCCCGAGAATGTGAGTTCCCTGAGAAGTGGTATATCCTGTAGACCGGCTGGAGCCGGTAGGTTTTCATTATATACGGAGCCCTGGAGTTATCATATACCGAGTAGCCACCGTAACCTGATGTCAGAGACTGGCCGCTAAAGCCTGACTGTAAAATCAGCCCATTCGTCAAAGCAGACAAACGTTCGTTCTGGGCCATTGATTTATCCAGAGACCAATCCTTAGCCATATTCGGGTTGAAAGTCGGTTCGGCGGTGATATAGGCATCATTCTGGCCTAATTTGAAGCCTTCCGTAGAAGATTTCCAACCTGAGAAGGTTTCCCCACCGAAAAGTCCAACAAAAACAACTGCAACTCCGAGCGCGCTGACAGTTACGGGTACAAGCGACCGCCAGGCGAAACGCGGTGCGAGACGCGGCATATAAGCCTTTGTTCGTGTCTCAGCAAATTGTTCGTGTCCGATGCGGTTCAACAACTGGGTATTGAAGTCACGGGAGAGGTTCGTTCGAGGCAATTCCGAAACAGCATGCTTCAAGGAATTATATCTCCCCTCCTCAGCTCGGCAGGCGGAGCATGTCGAGAGATGCTCACAAACGGCCAGCTGTACGCGACCGGTCATTTCTTCGTTAGAGAAAGCTGACAGGAAGGAGCGTACTTTTCGACAGTGCATTATATTCCTCCATTCTCGGCTGTAATTTATCACGCAAAATCAGACGTGCCCGATTGACACGTGATTTGACAGTTCCCAGCGGTACCCCAAGAACCTGTGCAACCTCTTCATACGGCATTTCTTGCACATCGCGGAGAATAAAGGCGAGCCGGTATTTCTCGGGAAGACCCTTTACCGCGGTGTCAATGGCCTGCGGAAGCCGACTCGGAAGCTTCGCTTCAACGGCAAACTCCGCTTCGTTCCCTTGCATTTCATTGATATCGTAAAATTTGAATTTCTTGCGTTTGCGAAGTTCGTTTCGCGCAAGATTCAAGCAAATCGTGTAAATCCACGTGGAAAAACAATGCTGAAAATTAAATGATTGGCGATGCTGGTAAACCCGAACGAAGGTTTCCTGGACAATGTCTTCAGCCTCTTCCGTGGAGGAGAGCATGCGGCCGATGACATTCATGAGACGTTCTTTATACCGATCCACTAAACCATTAAAGGCAACCATGTCCCCGTTCTGGACGGCCCTTATAAGCGCAAAATCAATATCTTTTTCTGTTTCTTTTGACATGTCGAACCCTCTTGTAGTAGGTCTTATTCTAATCTCGTACCCGAAAAGCTCTGAGTAGTTCCAACAAAATATAGGTCTTTGAGACCTGAATGTGATTGCACACTCCATAAAGCCAAGAACTCTGATCTAAGTTATTTGATTACAACAACATAACTATTAATTATACGCCCCCACGGACTTAAATACAATAAAAATCCTAATCCAGAGAGCAATAATAATGGTGGGATTATGGTTCTATAGACGGCCCCAAGATTTGCCTTAAAATAATCAGTGGTAAGAACAAGACAAAGGTGCGTGGGCGAGAGCATCATACCAATATACCCTGACAAATAGGCTAACAGAATAGACGATGGCGAGAGTATCGGGTCATACAGAAATCCGGCCAATAGAATGTAGCCCAAACCGACAACCCCGGATGACATCGATGTCAGCAGTCCAATGGTAAAACAGACCAGAAAAATCACAAGTTCAGACGGAAGGGCGTATCTTTGCGCCAAAGCCGGAATGGAACCGACCGCCCCGGATAGATCCAGTACCATTTGAAAAGTCAGAATACCGAAGATAAGCAGGACAAGCGAATAAGAAAACCCGCTTCTGAACGAAGCTGTAGTACTCTTGCGGCTCGGGCGGTTGATAAGCAACACTGACACAATCGACACAACAAGCGCGAGCGACAAATTCACTCCAAAAACACCAAAGAGAGCCATCGCCAGTCCAATCGGCCAAATCGCTTCAAGAATCCCGACTATGGTAATGGGCAGACTTACCGGACGGTTTTTCGATGGCTCAATTTTCCGTGTGAAACATATCAGACCAAGCACGAGCATGATAATCGCCAGCGGTAATTGTAGGAGCGCAATCTGACCGATGGACATACCAGTGATGGCATGGGCCAATATAATCCCCGGATAGATTGGCCATGAAAATTCGACCATGTGACGAAACCAATAGTTGGCTGATACTTTAAACTCCGGTAAGTAATTGCCGTCGGCAAGCACATTTTCAACAAGCGGCGCAGATAGAAGCGAACCGCCGGGCATAGGCATCAGACCGACTAATGGCGGCAAGATAGTCACCGCAGTTCGTTTGCCGCCATAGAGTCCCTGACAGGCATGTGAAAGCCTCTGAAGATAACCAAGGTCTTTCAAAAGGGCGCCGAGGATAGTGACAAGAATGACAATAGCTGTCAGCAGAAGAAGATCTCCTGAGAGAACCAAAATTTTCATAGCCTGCACAAGTCGTGGAAATTCCACCTGATAGAGCAAGGCGGTCAGTACCGCGGCAAAGAGCATCGTCACACCGACTGAAAATTTGCGGTACAGGGCGTACAGGATAACGATGAAAATTACGAGAAGCTTGAGTCCATCCATCGGGACAATAAATCTCACAAAAACGCAAAGTCAATGAATCATATGAATGAACTTGACATTCGTGTGACGCGCGATAGATTTCCCCAACTATGCGAACATTTGCTCATGACAAAAATGTACAAGAGAGCCGCCCCTTGGAACTCTTTCGTCCGCTTTCACACCGGCCCGGCGCGGTGTGGCTTGACTCATCGCTGAAAATCGGCGATCGAGGGAGCCAGTCGTTTATTGCATGTAACCCAACAGCCGAATTAAGAGTTCAAAACGGTTGCGTTCTTGAAAGAAGAAAAGGGGTTTTGCGCGAAATTACAAAAGGCGGGGTAACGCAACTGCTTGATTATCTTGAAGCAATCATACGAAATTCCAAACAAACTGCCCTTGGCTTTATCAGTTACGAAGGTATGCTGCCACTGATTAACCTCACAACAAATCAGCGTGAATCTTCTTTTCCTTCGGCATGTTTTTATCTATATGATTCGGTTATGAGTTTCGAACATAGAGCACATGAAAGTTCTCAAAACAAAACAACTACACATTCCGACAATTTTTGTCATGAACATGGTGAAAAAGAGTCAATCGCAGGCGACCCGACTCAATCTCCTGCCACCCTATTGGCACACCCTAAATGGCCTGAATATGAACGCTCGGTAAAATTGCTTAAACGACATATATACGAGGGTGACATCTATCAGGCAAATTTCACCGCCGGTTTTAATATTAGGAGCAACACCGATCCTTTGACAGTCTACAATCGCCTGCGACAATTAAACCCTGCGCCGTATTCGGCTTATCTCAACTGTGGCACCTACCAGATTCTTTCTTCTTCACCGGAGCGACTGCTGAAGAAAAATGGAACACGGCTGACATCATCACCCATCAAAGGGACAATCGAGCGCGGCTCTACACTGGCAGCGCAGGAATCAAATGTCCTCACCTTATTAAGTTCAGCCAAAGACCGGGCTGAACTGCTGATGATCGTCGACCTTGTGCGCAACGATTTGGGAAAATTCGCCAAGCCCGGCACGGTGTCTGTGGACCGTCTGTACGGCTGCGAAATATATTCATCCCTTATCCACCTGGTTGCCGATATTTCATGCGAATTGCCGGACAATGTGACACTCGGTCAAATCATGACAGCCCTTGCCCCGGGGGGCTCGATTACGGGCACACCGAAAAAACGCGCGGCGGAAATACTGTTGGAAAATGAATCCGAGCCTCGCGGGGTATATACCGGGGCAATTGGATATATTTCCGCCGAAACCGCTGAATTTAATATCGCCATCCGAACTCTGACTTGCCGCAACGGCATCTATACCGCTCATGCAGGCGGCGGAATTGTCGCCGATAGCGATGCTCACTCGGAGTACGCCGAAATGATGCTCAAAGCAAAAAATCAACTCCTGGCAGTTGGAGCAACCTTGTGAAAGATTCACTTCGCGGCATAGATGTGGCCACTTCGATAAATGGAAAACTGGTGAGACATGAAAAGGCTGTCGTTTCTGTCTTCGACAACGCTCTCCTCTATGCACAGGGGTTATTTGAAACCTTTTTGGTGATTGATAATCGAATCATATTTGTCAGCGACCACTTGGAGCGTCTGTATACAGGGGCGAAAGTTATCGATCTCAAAATACCGATCAGCAAGACAACGCTGATTGAGTGGATGAATCTTACGTTGAAAGCACATCCGTCGCGAATCAAAAAACTGCGATTGACAATAACCGCTGGAGAATCTGCCCGGTGGCTCGGCACGCAGGGCGCGCCGCAAATCATTCTCAGCGCGGCGAGTCACACAATGCCTGTCAACCCGTTTACACTCTTCCTCTCAACTTTTAAGGTCGATCAGAAATCAATTTTCAGACGGATAAAAACTATTTCATACGCCATTCAGGCGACCGCTCTCGATGAGGCCAAACGACACAAGTGCGATGACGCGCTTATGCTCAACGAAAAAAAACACGCCGCCGAAGTAACATCTGCTAATTTCTTCTGGGTGAAACGCAACCGCATCTACACACCCTCGCTTGACGATGGCTGTCTTGACGGGGTGACGCGGCGGCACGTATTTAAGGCCTGTCAGAAATTGAATTTTCGTTTAATTGAGAAAAGCGGCACCCTCACAGAAATTCTCAAAGCGGATGAAATCTTCATATCGAGCTCTTTAAAACTCATTGTGGGGGTTGCTAAGCTCAAGCACAGTAATACAGTAAGTTTATTCCCGGCGGGGCCTGTGACCGATTCGTTGTCACAAGAGTTTAGGCACCTTGTCCGGCTTTAGTCAAAAAAATCTTTTGTACGGTCATTTCCTCAATTGTTTTAATTGACAAACTTTTTGCATCCTCTCTATACTCAATTATTATGAATATTAGAGAGCGAACACTGTCTTTACTTGGGGCGAGCACAATATTTTTACTCTCGCTATTCCAGTTCTCCAGCGCCCAGGAGCCATACGACAATCGTCAGCCTGCGTCTGTTAATGACGGCCGTCACACCCTTTACGACATTCCGCCCCGAACATTGGTCGACTTGCCGACCGCGGGCACTCTTCCCCGCGCCAACTTTAATATCGGTGTGCGTCTCTATCAAAATGGTGGCGGACTTGGGTATACAGATATCGGCCTCTCCAATAGATTTCAGCTTGGCATTTCATTCGGGGGCGACAATGTCCTGTCAAATAGAACGCTAAATTCAAATCCGAGAATCGGATTTAGTCTGAAATTCCGCATTGTCGATGAACTGGCCTATCTGCCCGCCATGACCGTCGGCTTCACCGACCAAGGGATGGGAAACTACAGTGACCTCTATGAGAGATATACCTTTAAGTCTCGCGGATTTTACGCTGTCGCGAGCCGCAATTTCTATTTCTTCAATTGGACGTCAGGCTGGCACCTTGGCATAAATTACTCGCTTGAGAATAAAATAGACGCTGACAAAGAAGTAAATCTCTTTGCAGGATTCGATGCCACCTTCTACGACAACATGGCTTTCCTTGTCGAATACGATGCCGCCTTCAATGATGACAACGGGACATTCTCTGAAATTTCAGGTCGGGGACGCGGCTACATGAATATGTCGCTCAAATGGCTTTTCACTGAAAATCTTGAAATTGAAATCATGGCACGCGATCTCTTTGTGAACCGACGAGAAGCAGAGACCTTCGCCCGTGAGATGCGAATCGTCTATATCGACCATTTTTAAGATGTACATTCTATCTTGATTTCTTATGGCAAACCCCGCCATAGCGGGCAGGCTTGCCTGGTGGTGTGATTTTAATCTGAACGCGCAAACCGGTACGTACCGCGCGAATAGATTAAAACTGAACTGCCCCTTTGTCCTACTCTATCTCACTGGGAGACTGACAGGATAAAGGCATAGTATTGGATAAAGAGCTAAAACCCGGCTTTGCGCCAGCGATCGACCACCGACACACAAAACGCACCGACAGTCTCGATGACTTTCAAGCGGTACTGGCGTGCCTTCTCCTCATCAAATTCAGGATATCCTTCCCCTTCTTTATAGAGAAGAATAGTGCCCGGGACAGGATATATATCCGCGCCCGCCCTGAAGGTGTAAGCGAGTTCAGGCGAGTAGGTCGATCTGCCGGCGAGGGACGGGTCGACAGCATGAACCATCGCCGTTTCATCGGTTCCTGCGTGTCCTCCGGCATGACCGAAGAATTGCTCGGTCATCTGAGCGCACAGTTCCCACCAGTGAATAACGGCCACGTTACATTTTTTGGCGTAATGAAAATCCAGTGCCGTCGATTTCAGCGCCGAATTATTGCCGCCATGTCCATTCATGATGATTATGTTTTTAAATCCGCTGTTAGCTGAAGAATCAAGAATATCTCTGATATAGAGTGAGAATGTTTCCGGTTTGATTGTTGACCCGCCAGGATAGCGCGCCAGCGAACGGGTTATTCCGTAGTTCACTGTCGGCGCAATAAGCGCGTTGAGTTGTTCGGCAATACCATCTGAAATTGTTTCGGGAATAAAATTGTCGGTTCCAAGACAGGCCGAGCCATGAGCTTCGACGGTGCCGACCGGCAGAATGAGCGTGTCTATCGAAGCGGGGACAAGTTTCTGGACTGTCAGCCAGCTTAGTTTCTGAAGCTGTCTTTCCATGTAAATTACATCCGGGCTATTATCCGCTCCATCACGGCTTCGGTCTCTCTCGCGGTTTCCTCGTCCCCTTCGAACCGGTACTGATTGATATCGCGCGCCAAAAATTCAAGCTCATCGGCGCTTTCGACAGCATACCAGATCTCAAGCTCTGACCAGGTCAGATGTTTTTGCGTAAAGGCCGCGGCCACGTCGTGGTAAACCGACGGCGACGTCCAATCCAATTCAGAGAGATTTATCTGCGCAGAGCCGGACATTCCGATAATATAATATCGGCCTTCCGGTGTAGGTCCGAAGACGGCATCGCACTCTTTGAGCATCTTGAGGGCTGTCTTCATCATTTTCGGCGTGATCGTCGGAGTACGGCTGCCAATGACAAGCACGCTGCTGTATCCCTGGCTGAAACAGTCTTTGAAAACTTTCTCAATTCGATTTCCCCATCCTTCATGCGAAAGTTCGTGGGTGGTAAATCTATCTTTAAGTCCCTGCGCTTTCGCGCCATTCAATTTCTTACAGAGGTGATCGTCGATCATGGCAATGAAGCGCTTCTGTTCCTGAAGATCGGAATGATAAAGCCGCACTTCTGTCGCGATAATACTCAGCGCATTGGCCACGGTGTCGGTAATAAAAGCCTGGTGGAGAAAATGGAGATCCTCACCTTTGATGGCGCCCAAATCCATTCGAGAACCATCCTCGGAGGGCTCCTGAACGCAGATTGCAATTACTGATCCATTCTTCTTTGAAGTCATCATTTCCATACCAGACGTTGATGGTTATTTCTGATAAGAATATAAAAAGCTACTATGATTCAGTCAAGTGTCATGAGATGTTTTTACAAATAATTCCATGGAACAATCCTCCTCAAAATATATGGCCGCCCATAAGTCACGCAGCGAACTAATGTTGGGATTCAGATAGCAGAGGCGTCACCAGTTAAAAAATATCAGGGCTTGAGATGACGCGCCAAAAGCTCGGACTTAATAAGTTGAATCAATTTATCAGGATCGATTTTGGAGGCAATCTTTTCAGCCAACCGTTCCGCGAGGTCTGCAGAAAGTTGACGGGTAAAGACAGAGATCTGGTCGGTACTGGTTATCTCTATCTTTTCTTCCCATGTCGGACCCGAGGGCGGCGCTTTGAGTGAATCCGTTTCCTGAACCACCACGCTCTCAGGTTCTGTTGATTTGAATAATTCGATTTCTTTCTTGAATTCGTCGATGAATTTTTCGACACCTGTGGTGTGCCGTGAATCATTCTGTGGAACAGGCGGCTGGGAGGTAGGCACTGGTTGGGTGATCGGCTTTGTGACAGGATTGATAATCGTGGACGTTTCCTTGATGCGGAGCTTACCCGAATCGACTACGGGCGCTGATCGGGCGTGCTTCGGCGCAACAGGCTTGGGCGGTGCCACGGTATTGTCCTGCTGCATTGAATTGACAAACCAATCATAATCCGACGGGCCATGAGAGGCTCGTTGCGGCTCCGGCGCATCAACCAATCCATATTGATCTCTCACAATTTCAATCTGGCCCGTGCCACGATCGGCGGAACGTGAAGAATTTGTCGAGCGGATTGAACTCAGATCGTTGTCTCTGATGCTCATCGAATCTATATGCTGATCAGTGTGTTCCTCGATATGGTCATATCCTATCATTTTCTCTGAAGTCTTCGGCTTTCTCGGAGTACTAGTGGATGTCCGATCCATAACCTCAGAGTCTGTCACCTCGATACTTCCTATTCCCAGCGCTTCATCAAGCGTATTGTCGTCTATATGGGGAGATTCAAAAGAGATTTTTTCGGAGGCCTTCCCACCCGAGGTTGACTGTCCAATAAATGTCTGTATTCGTGCAATGAAGTCATGTGGTTCGAGCGGCTGTGGAATTATAACCTCTGGCGGAAAGGGAAGATCGCTCGAATGCGGTGACTGAATCAGAAGCATGGGAATTGATGTCAATTTGGAATCGGCCTGCACTTTTTCGTAGAAAGGTTGCATATCGGAACCGGTGAGTCCTGAGCCAATGACAAGAATATCCGGACGCGTGAACTGAAGGACTTCCTTGGCCCGCTCGGCGGTTGCCACGGCGATAACCTCGAAGCCGTTTTGCTTCAATACTAAATCGGCGACTCTGCGGGTCGACTCAGATGCTTCTGCAAGAAGAACTTTTTTTCGCATGGGACAGGCTCAGTTTTTGGACAAATTTTTCTGTTTCGACAATTCAGATGAGGCGTCTTCGAGAAACTTACGGTCGGCCTTGCTAATATTTTCTATGCCGACTTCGTTTATTTTATCCAGTATCGTATCTACTCGTTTCATAATCTCTGACGCTTCCTGCCGCTTCTTTTCAAGCTTCGCGGATTGACGACGGTAGCGCAAGTTTTTAAATCTGCTTCCAAAAGAAGCCCAGCGCCAGTTTTCTTTCAGGTAAATGAATCCGCACACAGCTCCTCCGAGGTGAGCCATATGGGCGATATTTGATCCTCCAAAGAGAAAACTTATCAACATAAGACCTGGAATTGCCCATTTTACCTGAACCGGGAAAAGAAAATAGATATAGAGAAGGCGAGTGGGAAACATTATCCAGTAGGCAACGAGTACACCATTTATTGCTCCTGAAGCTCCGACCATGACTGCCTCTTGGCTCGGATGAACTATCAAAGTCAACAATGCTCCAGCCAGCCCAGCAAGTATATAAAACCGCCCAAATGACTTGCTACCCATCGAGTGCTCGACTTCGGTGCCGAACATCCACAGCATGAACATATTAAAGAAAATATGACCGAAGCCGCCGTGGAGGAACATATAGGTAAACGGTTGATAGAGCAGATTTGGAAAACGCTCAAAGAATACCGCCGGACTCAGTCCAAAAATCTCGCTCAGTCCGGGAATGAGTATTTGAAGGACAAAAACCGCGATGTTAAAGATTAACATCGTTTTAATGAATGGAGAGATTGCTCCCGGGCCTATGGACAGGCCGCCTTCAGGACGATATCGGTTGTTCTTCCACATATAGTTTACTCTATCGGCAGTCTGAGCATCGAGATACAGTCCCGCCCAAGTCTTCTGGTTTGTGTTTATCCTATTTTTAGACCGATTTTGACTCTCACTCAGGAGTATTTTCTTTAAGATTCATAAATCTGTTGTGACGGATCTATACATTAGCCATGACTGAGAGTCGTTTATGCATCGAGAATACTAAAAGCCAGCCGCGGACTCTATTTAGGAGTCTGCGGTCAGCTTTATTTTGGATCGTTGTAACCGATTGGAGTTAAACGAGCACCTTTTGAAGACGGGCGAGAATCTGTGCTTTTGGAAAAGCTCCGGTCATTTGATCGACAACCTCGCCGTTCTTGAAAAAGAGAAGCGACGGAATCGACATAATATTGTACTTCCCGGCTATCACATGATTGTGATCAATATCCAATTTGGCGATTTTCACCTTATCACCCAATTCGGTGGCCACTTCCTCCAGGATTGGGGCTATCATTCGGCATGGACCGCACCATGTAGCCCAGAAATCGACTATAACGGGCGTTCCTGACTGGATAACTTCCATCTCAAAGCTGTCATCAGTTATGTCTACCGGTTTTTTCATAAATACTAAATGCCTCGCTATCTACGCTAATTGTGTTTCTTTCCTATTAACTACTCTAACAATGCAAGGAAAACAAGGTTCCAGCAAGCCTTTTTCTTGTCTAGAACTCACTGAATAAACATTTCCTAGTTCCTTGCGGGCTGTTATACTGAACACAAAGGAACGATCAGGCTAATGAGACTGGTATTACAGCGAGTTATAGGATGTCAGGTATGGATCGGCGGAGAGCTTTATAGCTCTATCGCACAAGGTCTTCTAATATTATTTGGCACCAAAACGGGCGACAATGAGCTATCGTGTACCTCACTGGCTGACAAAGCAATAAACTTGCGGATATTTGAAGACAGCGAGCAAAAAATGAACCTCTCGGTTTTAGACCTACAGGCTCAAATTATGATTGTGTCGCAGTTTACGCTTTATGCCGACACCCGAAAAGGAAGACGCCCGGCCTTCACTGACGCCATGGAACCTGTTGCAGCGGCGAAACTCTATAATATCTTTGTAGAAAAGATGAAAACTTCGGGACTTGACACCCAAACCGGTCAGTTTGGCAGAAAAATGGATTTGACCTTTACAAATCATGGCCCTGTGACAATTATTCTCGACCATGATGTATGAAGAGCTTCGCCGTCTCGCCACTCTCCGCCCGGTAATCCTCGGTTCCGCTTCACCTCGCCGAGTCACTTTGCTCCAGGAAACAGGCATAGAATTCACTCAAGTTGCTCCCGAAATTGATGAATCCACCCGTGATTTGGAAGATCCGCGCAAATACGCTGTGCGTTTGGCAGAGGAAAAATCTGGCGAAGTTTTCGGGCGAATCACCACAAATGCTGTGGTAATTGGATGTGATACCATTGTTGTTCTGGCGAACAAAATACTCGGGAAACCAGTTACAAAAGCTGATGCGTTTCACACCCTGATGGCTCTATCGGGACAATCTCACACTGTCGTTTCGGCCCTAAGCTTAGCCGCCGACGGTATTCCTCTCATGAGCGGTTACGATACCACCGAAGTCCGGTTTCATATACTTGATAACGACAGAGTGTGGGAGTATGTGGCAACAGGCGAGCCCATGGATAAAGCTGGGGCATACGGAATTCAAGGGATGGGGACGTTTTTAGTTGACAGAATCGAGGGGAATCTTGATACTGTCATTGGTCTACCCCGTGTTCTGCTCAATCGTCTGGCGGGGGAAGTACTTCTCAAAATTGGGTGATAGAATGATGCGACATGAATGAATTATATGGAAAAATCGGCAATCTTCTCAAGCAGGAGCGACTCCATCGCAAACTTGAGTTGTCCACGATTTCTAATGAACTGAAAATCAGCGAGACGAATCTCGGCTATGTCGAAGACGGCTCGGCGAGTAAACTACCTGCCGAACTGTACTTCATGCTCTTTGCGAAATCATACGCGACCTACCTTGGTATCGACTACACCCGTACTGTCGATGCCATCCGCGAGGAGATTGGCGAACGAGAGGCCGCAGAAGACGCCGAGCGCGCAGCAAACGCCCCGCCTCCTGCGCCCCCCGAAAGATCAAAGAAGTCGAGATTCCAAAAGATCGAGGAGAATATTATTGAACCAGCGAAGAAAAGCAGTTGGGTGCTGATTCTCATTTTTATCGTGTTAGGTATACTAGGGCTTGCATTGTTCCGTTCGGTGACGGATAAAACAGAGGCCTCGAATGGCAGCTCTGTCAGCCCCGGGGTTAGATCTTCGTCAAATGCGGGCAATTCAAACGAACAGAATTTCAATCCCCCCTTGGATTCAATAAGCGGACTCACCCTCAGCATCATGACTCGTGTGCAGTCCTCAGCGATGATTCTGGCCGACGGTGACACGGTCATAAACGGGGACCTTGTGATTGGCAAAGACTATCAGATTGATGCCGAGGAGGTGTTAATAATCAGTATTGGAATACCGGAGGCTGTGGATATTCGTCTCAACGGGAAAAAAGCTGATCTGAGCGATCCAGGCACGCGTAGGGCGACCCGGGTCGAAGTCAATCGAAGCAATTATACATCCTTCCTCATGCCCGAGGAGATTTCTCAATCCCAAAGTGATACGATGCTTGGACGAGCGGGCGACACACTACTCCAAAGCGGCGTACAAGGAGCAGGGAGATAAATGAAAAAGCCTATATTCAACATCAGGAAAATTGTGGCCGATTTTTATCTGCGACGTTTCCGCAAGCAAATGCAGCCAACCAGCCGCTCCTTTCCGGGCGATCTCATGGTCACAAAACATATTCTTGTTTGTCTTCCTCCAGGGTTGCGCGAGCTGACTCTTGTAAAGCAATTCCTTCCTCAACTGGCAAGTCTCTTTAAGACCGCCGACATCACACTCCTCGCTGTGCCCGGGGTACAGGTGACGGACATTTATCCACGGAAGGGATTCCACTTGCTCACCCCTGCTATGGACCAACTGACCTGGGCTGGACTTCCGAAGCCGACTTTTTTGAAATCACTCCAGGAGTACAAATTTGACCTTGTGATGGACTTGAGTCTGGAACAAACGAACTTTACATCCACGGTTCTCCTCCATTTCCCAAACGCCGTTCGTATCGGACGAGGAAATCATATCGGAGAGCCATTTTACAACCTCGAAATCAAATCGAAATATCTTCGCGATGAACGGAATATTTATCGTTCGCTGCTTGAAACGTTGGCGGCCATTATGAATCGGACTCTCGATGGCTCTCCTGTGGCAACCAACGGCTGAAGAAAGGGACCATGTACCTAAAGCAATTAGAAATACTCGGCTTTAAATCATTTCCAAATAAAACTGTCGTGAAGTTTTCTGAGGGTGTGACTGCTATTGTCGGCCCGAACGGGTGTGGAAAAACCAATATCCTCGATGCCCTTCGCTGGGTGCTGGGCGAGCAGAGACCGACTTTGTTGCGGGGTGGCAAGATGGAAGAGGTTATTTTCAATGGCACACGTGAAATGAAGCCGTTGGGCATGGCCGAAGTCACGCTTACCGTTGTCAATGATCGCGGGGTTTTGCCAACTGAATACCACGAGGTTCAGATTACCCGCCGGCTTTTCAGAAGCGACGAATCCGAATATCTGCTGAATAAGATTCCCTGCCGTCTGAAAGATATCACCGAGCTTTTTGTCGATACGGGGATGGGCGCGCACTCGTATTCGGTAATTCAACAGGATATGATCGAATCAGTCATTTCGGATAAAGCCGAGGAACGTCGCTTCCTGTTCGAGGAGGCGGCCGGTATCACCAAATACAAACATCGCAAACGCGCCGCTTTGAGAAAGCTCGAAGCAACCGAAAATGATTTTCTTCGTCTGAAAGATATTCATTCAGAAGTCAAGACTCGCGTGAATTCGCTCCATCGCCAGCAGAAAAAGGCCGAGCGATACAGCGAAGTTCGCAACGAAATAAAGGATTGGGAGCTGTACTTCGCCACTCAGCGAGTGCACTCTCTTGACAAGGAAAAGCGCGAGCTAAAAGGCTCTTCCAAACAACTCTCCGATCAAAAGCTGGGCAGGGCCACTGCTCTGGACAGCGCCGCAGCGAGTCTTGGGGGGGATCGGCAGTCATTGAGCGAGATTGAGCGACAATTGACCGAGGTCGGACAATTTATCTACTCGGCATCTGAGTCAGCCCACTCGCTTGAACAGAGGATTGCGGTGCTTCGCACCCGTACCGCCCACGCCAATGAGATAATTGAGAAGAATACAGCTGATATCAATACTGCTGCCGTGAGAGTTGCCACCCTCTCTGATCAGCTTGCTGTCTCGGATACCGAATTGGCGACTCAATCAGAGGAAGTCACAATTCTTGCCGCTCAGTTGGCCGAGGCCGAGACAAGTCAAGCCGAATCCGACCGACGGATGCACAGCGCCCGTTCGAGCAAAGAAACAGACAACCAGCAGTTAATTGAACTCGAAGGAAAATTATCCTCCGGCAAGACCGAAGAAAGCTCGCTCAAAGAACAGGAAGATGAACTAAAACGGCTTGCCTCCGAATTGACCGCGCGTCTTGCTGAGGGAAATCCGCTTCGTCAGGACATTCTGTCCCATGTCGATCAGGATCAGAAAAGACTGAACGAACTCCAGAGTCAACGCGCCGAAATTGAGCAGACCCAAACTTTTCTGACTGAAACGATGGAACGGCTTGTCGAACATGGAAACGAGCTTACAATGGAGGCGTCCAACCTTACAGCTTCGCTTGAGGCATGCCAGGCCCGTAGGACACTTCTTGAGGAGATGATGCTCCATTATGAGGGGTATGAATCAGGCTTGGTCGTTGCGATGCAAAACCGAGGCCGCTGGCCGGCTATCGCGGGCACTGTCGCCGAACATTTTGTGCCGGTCGCGGGAATGGACGTCGCTCTTGAGACTGCATTGGGAGAGATTTCGCAGTTTCTTATCTGTCAGGAGAAGTCCGCTGCCGAAGCAATTATTTCATTTTTGAAAACTGAAAAAAAGGGGAAGATCGGCATTCTGGTTCCCAATACAGGCGTTATCAACTCGGCGGTGAAACGTCCAGAAATCCACGTCGATGGCGTGATTGGCTGGCTTGATAGTTTTGTTACCGCTCCGGACTATCTCAAGACCCTAAAAGACGCCGTACTCTCTCGCATACTTGTGTTCCGCGAAGGAACCAATCCCGAAAGCATTCTTCCCCATCTCCCCTACGGATTTACAGCCGTCTCGACCGACGGCATCCTCTATGGCAACAATCTTATCACCGGCGGCTCCGACGATCATTTCCCTCTTTTTCGCCGTCGTGAAAAGGTTCAGGAGCAGGAAGAGTTCATCACTCAGTTCACCAGCCAGCTTGCTGATATTCGTGAGAAAAAGAATCGCGAGGCAGTTACCCTCGCCGGAGCTCGCGCCCAGTCTGGGACATTGACGGCTGACAATGAATCAATCCAGGAAGAAATAGACGCCGTCCAGCATAAACTCAATGAACATGGTTTTGAACAGAGATCATTGACCGCTGAAGTCGAACGCCTCGAGAAAGAATTAGTAGGTGTCAAAGACAAATTGACACGGATTCAAAACCGTCAATATTCGCTCGGATTGGACTTCACTCAGTTATCCGATCAAAAGGATAATCTTCTTCAAAATATTAAGATGGCCGGCACTCGTCTCGAGGATGTCGAAAAGGCCGCAAGCGATGCTTTGGAGCGTGTGGCTAAACTTCAGGTACTTCATATCGAAGCCAAAAGTCGTCTACAACAGACCGAAAGCCGCATGAAACATGTTCAGGAAATCAAAACCGAACTCGAGCAAACCCGTTTGGTCAAAGAGCGGGAAATTGCCCAATTGCTCGAAGAGATTGCTGTCGGCACAAAGACGAACACGGAGCTTGAAACCGAACTGAAAGCATCCTTTGAGCACCGCGAGGCGTATACAGCAAAACAGAACGAGTACCGTCAGCAGCAGAGCAGTTTTGCCGAACGTTTGTCAACTCAGGAGCGTACAATTCGCAACCTTCGCGAGGAACAGGATACGCTTGGCGAACAGCTTCATCAGATTGAGATCCGTCTTAACACAAATGAATCTGAGACTCGAGGCATCACCGAAAAACTTCGCGATGACTACTATATTGACATTAGAACCATCGAGTCTCGCCGGCCCGAAAGTGAACTGACCGATGAAACCGCCAAAGCAAATCTTGTCGATCTCAAAGAAAAACTCAAAAGCTTCGGCGCGGTTAACCTGCTTGCGCTGGATGAATATCAGGAAGCAAGCGAGCGCGAGAAATTCCTCGATGAACAGATAAGGGATTTAACAACAGCCAAAAACAACCTTCAGACTACAATCACTAAGATCAATCAGACAGCCAAGCAGTTGTTCAATGAGACGCTCGATAAGGTTCAGGTAAACTTCCGTGCCCTGTTTGTTGAATTGTTCAACGGCGGCGAGGCTGAGATTCGGCTTGAGAATCCCGAAGACCCGCTTGAATCCAATATCGAAATTATCGCGCGTCCTCACGGCAAAAAACTTCTGCCCATTACCATGATGTCCGGCGGCGAACGGGCGTTGACGGCGATATCTCTGCTCTTCTCACTCTATCTAGTTAAGCCGTCGCCGTTCTGTATTCTCGATGAAATCGATGCCCCGCTTGATGATGCCAACTGCCGCCGCTTCCTGACTATCATCCGCAAATTCTCATCGCAGACGCAATTTATTACCATCACACACAACAAAATAACGATGGAAACCGCGGACAACCTCTACGGCATCACTATGGAACAACCCGGTGTGTCCAAGCTTGTCGCAGTAAAATTCGCCGAGACAGAATCAGAAGATGGCCAACCAAACACTGTGCGGACTGTGATTGAATCTGACCCTCAGAACTTTGAAAACAGGTTATGGAAGCGTACCCGATCTGTAGCCGACGACAATGGCGAACCGGTTCCTGAATCGATCCAAGATCGGCTCAAGCCGAGCGTGAAGACTCCATCCGGCGATCACGAATCGTAGACCATAAGCGGCTCTAATGTTTAATCCCTTTGAGAAACTGAAAAAGTCATTGTCTAAAACTAAGGAATCCATCCTTGGCAAAATTTCTGAAGTCATCTTGCGCCGTAAAATAGACGATGAATTGCTCGATGAGATCGAAGAAATTCTTATCCAAGCCGATGTCGGTTTTCAGGCCACCAACAGGCTTATCGACAAACTAAAGATCAGCGCCAGGCAGAAAAAGATCACCGAGGGTGATGAGCTGATGGCGCTGTTGAAAGAGGAAATCACCCTAATCCTGTCTCGCAAAGACGCTCAGCTTGCCAGAAAATCCGATAGTAAGCCGGTCATTTGGCTCATCACCGGTGTCAACGGCGTTGGCAAAACAACCACTATTGGCAAACTCGCAACTCTCTTCTCATGCGAAGGTAAAAAAGTTATGATCGGAGCCTGTGATACTTTCCGAGCCGCCGCCATCGACCAGATAGCAATTTGGGCTGAGCGGAGCGGCGTCGAAATGATTCGTTCCGAAGAACGCGCGGATCCATCCTCCGTGGCCTTCGATGCGGCATCGGCGGCTAGGGCACGTGGAACAGATATTCTACTCATCGACACTGCCGGACGGCTTCACACCAAAAGCAATCTGATGGATGAACTGAAAAAGATTAAACGGGTGATTGAAAAAGCCGCCCCCGACGCCACTATTCTTTCAAAACTTATTGTCGACGGAACCGCCGGACAGAATGTTCTGCAACAAGTGAAAGTATTCACGGAGGCCGTCGGGTGTGACGGACTTATCATCACCAAACTTGATGGGACAGCAAAAGGGGGCGTGGTTATAGCCATTGCCGAGGAATTAGGCGTGCCGGTCGATTTCGTCGGGCTGGGTGAGGGGATCCATGACATCCAGCGCTTTGACTCCAAACAATTTGCCGAAGCCCTTTTCGCCTCATGATTGAATTTTCTTTATTGACGCCCTCACGCGAGGCAATGATTGATATCACTTTGCAGGTAGAGAACGCAATCGAAGACGCTGCATTCACCGACGGCGTAGTCGTTTGTTTTGTTCCCCACACGACCTCCGCGGTCACAATCAACGAAGACAGCGATCCCGACGTTAAACGGGATATTCTGCACAAACTGAAACGAGAGTTTCCTCAGCAGGACGGCTACCAACACAGCGAAGGAAACTCTGATGCGCATATCAAGACGGCGCTTGTGGGTTCATCGGCCACAGTCATCGTTGAAAGTGGAAAACTCATCCTTGGCCAGTGGCAAGGGATTTACTTCTGCGAATTCGATGGACCAAGAACGAGGCGTGTTATTCTCAAGCTGCTTAAGGCATGAAGTCATGCTAAAAGTTTCAATAATTGCTGTGGGCCGGGACAAAGATCCTTGGATAACCGAGGGTATCGAACATTACAAGACGCTTCTGCTAAAATACGCTGCTCTTTCAATTACAATTTTGCCTTCTGTCAAGAATGCCTCTGCCTTGCCTGTGCCTGAACTGAAGCGGCAGGAAGGCGAACTGTTTTCCAAGGAAATGTCACGGGGCGGTTATACGATTGCATTGAGCGATTCAGGCAAACCCGTCGACTCGCTGGCTTTCGCAGATATGCTTAGGCGGCTGTCCATCGAGAGCGGCGGGAGAGTCAATTTTCTTATCGGCGGGGCATATGGCCTTGACGACAAGATTCTCACCTCGGCAAATTCCGTCCTTTCCCTCTCTCCCCTTACCATGTCTCATCAGGTGGTTCGTCTGGTTCTGCTTGAACAACTTTATCGTGGCTTTACCATTCTTGCCGGTACTGCCTACCACAAATAGCAGATATAAAAAAAGGCGCCCTGCGATTGCGGATGCAGGGCGCCTTAGAGGAAAGATAAGAGGGGATTGCTTACTTCAATAGTATCATTTTCATTGTCTTCAAGAAGCTTGCCGCCTCCAGACGGTAGAGATACATGCCAGATGCGCTCGTTTCACCTTGTTCGGTTCTACCATCCCAGACGACATTCGTTGAGCCAGCTTCGTCACTTCCGGTATATTGTCTCACAAGCGCGCCTCTGATATTATATATGCTCAGCTTCCACACGCCGGATACGGGCAGACTGAATGAGATTGTAGTCGTCGGATTGAACGGATTCGGATAGTTCTGTTGGAGCGTGTAGCTTTCCGGAACAGCTCCAGCGGTCTTACCTGTGACGTATGGCCGTCCATGATAATCGGCTATGTCTACCTTGTCCAGCCGTACATCTGCCTCGCCAGCGTAGTTGATTTTGAGAAGATCATGCTTGCCAGCTTCGATTCGTGCTGTTCCAATATTCCAGACAAGTATTCGCAACTGGCCGTTCTCTACTCCGTACATGAGGTCCATCTGCGAGGACGCATCGGTCAACTGCACAGATTCTATCACCATGTTCTCTGAAAGTGCGTAGACAAAATAGGCCCCGCCGACATCCCCGACTGTTTCGGTTGAAACTGTCATTTGCCCATTGCTTGTTTCGGTTTCTACCGATGCGTTTTCAGCATACGGATCTGTCTTGGGCACCGGATCGGCATCGCCGACAATAACGCGAATGAGGTATGTCAAATCAGAAACAGTAAGCGTGGAACCATCAGCATTGACATCGGTCGCGGCAATCTGTCCGGGGACGCTAAGAGTGAAAACGCCGAGCCCGTGGATGAAGTAATTTGAGAAGAGCACGGCATCGGCTATCTCATACGCGAGATTATTAAGGTTGACATCGCCGCGAGCATCAATCGAATCCGGATGAATAATACAAACTCCGCCGTTGATAAACTCAATACACCGCCGCGGAGGCGTCTTGCCAGCGCCGGTAAAGCAGTTGTCTGGCGCTCCAAGACCGAACAGTCGATTACTTTCAGGGAAAACGGTATCATTGAATTCGTCCCACAGCAGAATGCCGCCCGGATTGTAGATTCGGCTATCGACATACAGAGTGCTTCCCGTTGGGTCGGAGACACTATTGTCAGCGCAGCTAAACCATACAAAGGAAACCGGAACGAATTGATCTCCGAGGTTCTGATTGTTGGCAATCTGGAATTCAATGAATACAAGCGCGCCATTGGGCGAGAAGGCCGACAGGGGTGGGTGTTTGGCTCCGTTATTAATATCCGCTATTCCCACAAACCGTATAAGTCCCGAGGGACACGATGAGCCGCAACCTGCGCTCTTAAGATTCCATGTGAAATACTCCCAATCCTTAATTGCGGTTCCAACTGTTGAGGCTCCAACGAAACTGAGCACCGAGGCATCGAAACTCAACAGAAGCTCAAAACCGCCGATGGGCTGATTTGATTCGATATTAAGAGCTATTTTCTTGCGCACGCCCACAGGTGAACATTCACCGTAGTCAAATGAGAAGCGGACACAAACATCGCAATCATCTTTAGGCAAAATCGTTACAGACACGGTGTCTTTCGTCACATTGCAGCCGTCGGTAGCTTGAACACAGAAGGTATAGATGCCGGTCGTGTCTGGAACAAAACATATTTTGCCACTATCTGAGCCGCTGAGGACCAGCGAGCCTATGCCGCATGTTTTGCTCAATGTCACGGCGCTACGGCTGTCATCGCCATATATTCCATCGACGCAGATTGGAGTCGAATCCTCGGGACAGCGTTCGAAACTAAGTCCAGAGGGGACGGTTAGCGAAGGGGCCTCATCCTTGCGGACGGTCACCGAAGTTTCGCAGGTGTCTACTCCGCAGACGCCTGTTCCGATGATTTTTATTGCGAATGTCCCTACAGCTGATATCGGCAGGCAGACCGTTCCGGCCGAGTATGTTCCAAACGGTTTGACCGTAACACTGACTCCTGTTCCTGTGACAGTCACTGGGAAGCACAGCGTCGTCGGCGAAGCAATGCAGAGAAGCGTATCAATTGCTCCGGGACAGGAAATAACCGGCTTTTGGTTCAGTGTGACTTGAAGATTGAAGTCGCACGTATCAGTGCCGCATGGGGCGGATGCGATAATCTTAATCGGAAAGGTGCCGCTCTTGTCAGCATACACACAGATCGTGCCGGTTGATGGATTGTACGTTCCAGCTGGGAGAATTGTGACAATGGCATTTGCGGGTGTTATGGGCGCAATGATACAGATCGTGTCTGGTTTGCAAAGCGATGCGAACTGGAGATTATCGGGACATGTGATAACAGCCGAGGCGCCTTTGTTGATAGTCACTTTGATCGTGTCTTTGCCGCTTGCTCCGCAGGAGTCGGTGGCAGTCACAATTAGGGTGAATGTCCCGAATGTGGTTGGGGTAAAGCAAAGCTGGCTGCCCTGAATTGTCCCAAGTGTGGTCGTTATCGTTCGAATATTACTATTGAAATCTTGAATAGTCAAAGGCACACAAATCTGGTTCAAAGTACAGACCGTCAAAGCACTGTCTTTGCCAAGGGTCACAATCGGAGCCCTATTAATTGTAGCTGAGATCGTAAACGCGCAGGTATCTGCTCCGCATTCACCGCTGGCGATGACTTGTATGGATCGACTGCCACTCACGATAAAGGGCACACAGACGTTATTGCCCTCGATATACGCACCGGCGCTGGCGGTGATATTTGTTACTGATCCTAAAACGGTCAATGGATAACAGAGCGTATCGGAACCACAAAGAAAGACATTCTGGTTACCCGGACAAACAATCTCGATTTTAGGTTCGATAACCATGGGGACTCTTACAATACAGGTATCACTGTTGCACTGCGCTGAGGCAATGACCTTGAGTGTATATACACCGCTGGTGTCTGCGCTGAAACAGAGCTGGTTGCTCTCCCATGTTCCGCTTTCGACCGTCACGGAGTAATTCACTCCAGTCACAGATAGCGGAACACAGACAAGACCGGGTTTGCAGAGCGTGTCTTCTTTGAAGGGATTGGCTGGGCAGAGAATTTCCGCAAAATTGCCTGTGGTAATGTCAACACAAATTTCAAGCGTGTCACTCGTCCCACATTTATCGTTCGCGTATACCATGACACAATACTCGCCGGAGCTGTTCGGCGTGAAGCAGACTGTGCCCTGAGTAGCGTTATACACGCCCCCGGTTACCGTGACTGAACCGAGATTACTATCGGAATCGGCAATTGAAACCGGCAGACAAATCTGAGTTGGCTGGCACTGATTATATACCGTGTCAACCGGCGTGTAGCTGATTGTCGGCGGTTTGTTTCCTTCAACACGAACAACCATTTTGTCATCGTCATATAATTCGCATGAGTCGGTCGCCTTGACCGTTATCGTGTATGTACCGACAGTATTGGGTGTGAAACAAACAATCTTAGATTGTGCGTTATAAACTGCGCCAACAACCGTAATATTTTTAAGATTCTTATCAATATCCTGAATTCCGACCGGCAAACAAATTTGTGTCGGAGCACACTGGACAACAGTCGTGTCCTGGGGCAGAATGACCAGCGGTTTGGCATTGGTCATCAGATTGACAGTAAAGCTGCACGTAAATGTCTGTCCGCATGCTGATTTGGCGTTGACACGTATTCTATTTTGGATACAGCACGAGGAGTAGAAGCAGACTTTCTGTCCTATCGGATCCCACCAGACACCAGTTCCTGACACTGTGACAGTTGCATCGTCAGGGATTCCGCCCACTGGGAAGCAGAGCGTATCAGGCTCGCACAAGAACAACGCTGTGTCCTTCGGGCAGATAAGCGCAATTCCCTGATCGGTTCTGATTCGTAACGTTGCCCGATGCTCAGCGATCGCTCCGCATGAGTCTGTAGCAGTAATAATGAACTGATATGACCCGCTGTCATACGGGACAAAGCAGATTGTGCCATTTTTAATCGTGCCGCGATTTACCGTCACCGAAGCCAGATTGCCATCGATGTCGAGAACGCTGAGCGGGAGGCATATTTCACGTGGTTTGCAGAGGTATAGCAAAGTATCTTTGAAAGCGCTAATCGAGGGCGGAGTATTCTTTTCAACGTCTATTCTAATTGAATCAACCGACGACTGGCCGCACGTGTCGGTGGCAGTCACAATAATCGTGTAGATTCCCGAAGTATCTGCTATAAAACAAACCGTATTCTTTACCGCGCTGTAGACCCCAAAATTGGAGGTGACAGTGCCGAGGTTGTCATCTGAGACATTTACTGGCACACAAATCTCGCTGGATACAGCGCACAAGAACTCTTTGAAATCAGCGCCAAGGCCAACAGTCGGAGGGGTATTGACAGTGACAGTCACAAGCGAGGTATCGGTTGAAGAGTTACCGCATGAGTCGATGACTGAGACGATTATCGTATATAATCCGGTTGTGTCAAATGTCGCGCAGACTGATTTAAGGGTCGAGTCGTAGCGGCCAAAGTTGACTGTAATTTGAGCAAGGTCATAGTCACTCTGACTTATATCAACCGGGACACACAGCTCTCCGAACTGGCAGAGCGCAAATGACAGCGATGGCGGCAAGTCGACAACAGGCGGCTTGCTGCGGGTAACTGTGATTGAAGAATAGCAGGTATCGGCGTCGGTTTCGTTTGAGGCGATTATCCGAACCAAATATGTTCCGGCGGTGTCAACAGGAATGCAAACCTGACCGTCAGCGTACACGCCTGCCGGAGAAACGGCAACATTGGTCGCACTACCAGATACTGTTACCGGCAAACAGAGCGTATCCTGTTCGGTCAAACAGAGCACTGTGTCTGTGGTCCCGATACACACCACAGTCGGCGGGAAATATTCGCCGACTTCGATAGTGAGGTCACATGAGTCAACATCGCATTTACTTGAAGCAATCACTTGGTAGGAATGCGCTCCATATGAAGTCACATACACAACAACCTCGCTGGTGTTCTGGTCATAGTAACCCGAACCGTCGGGCTGGATTATCACACCCACTCCTTCAGGCGTAATGGTGAGCGGGACACGAATCGAATCAGGAACTATCACCGAGACAAGGATTGTTGAGTTCGGGCAGTTGATTTCAACTGAATCTCCCTGATTCACGGAAATTAAGAAGGTATCGACTGCGCGCTCGCCGCAGGAATCGACGGCCGAGAGAATAATTTGATAGTCGCCGAATGCCGACGGAGTAAAGCAGATGACTGAATCATCGACCACGCCGAGTGTCGACCGAATTTCACGGATATTATTTTCGGCATCGACTGCTTTGATAGGCAGGCATATTGTACTCAGGACGCAAGCGACAAGACTTGTATCTTCAGGTCCCATCAACACTGGCGGGGTATTGATTGCGGCATTCACAGTGAAAAAACAGCTGTCAATATTACAGTTGCCTTCAACAATAACTTTGACCACATACGAGCCAGTCTGATTGACCGTCAATTTGATAAGTCCCCCCTCTAATATAGCATTGGGCGGGGTAATGGTAATCTTGGTGGGATTGCCGGTAATCGAATAGCGGAAGGTGAAGACGGCCGGTGACTGACAGGCAACCAAGGTGGTATCCCCGGTCGGACAGGTTATGTTAACTGAATCTGAAATCGCGATTGCAATCTCGATTAAACAAGTATCGGTGTTGCATCCTGATGTCGCTATCAGGTCAAAAGCATAGAATCCGCTTGTGTCGGCATCAAAACAGAGGGTGTCGTTTTCCCAGACGCCAAAGCCGGAAATGACATCAAACGTTTCGCCTGTTATTGGTATCGGCAGACAGATTTGGCTCGGAGCGCAAAAACTGAGCGAGTCCAGTTTCGGACAGGCTATCGAGACACCATCCCCTTGATTGATAGTAACAGTCAGAGTGTCGGTATCTGTTTTGCCGCATGAATCGATCGCAGTGACAACAATATTGTATGTGCCATAAGCTTCTGGGGTAAAGCATATCTTGTATTCCGGTGTCGTTGATACAGTCGGCTGGCCGTCTTCATTCAGTACCTGTGCGGCAAGATTTTCGATTGCAACTTTTCCAACTGAGCCGATAGACGTTGTGAGTTCTTTCAGGTTACCATCAACATCAAAGACATCAACTGGGAAGCAGAGTTTATCGAGCGCACAAAGGGTAAACGTGGTGTCGTCAACTTTGACACTTGGCGGCGTATTGAGTTTGGTACCGACTGTAAACGAGCAGGTGTCTGAGCCGCATTCGCCTGCGGCGATGACAGTAATAATTTTTGTGCCGGTCACTGTGAGCGGAACGCAGAGGTTCGCTCCATCAATGTAACCTCCGCCAAGAACTGTCAGGTAGGTCATCGGAACCGATGTCTCGATCGGGAAACAAAGCGTATCGCTAAAACAAAGATTTACCGCAGTATCGCCTGGGCATCTCACGAAAACCGATGGCTCAATCATCACGGGATAAGTAAACTGGCAGGTGTCACTGTTGCATGAACCGGATGCAATAACCGTGAAGCTGTATTCACCGGTTGTGTCAGCGTAAAAGCATATCTCACCATCTTTATATATTCCGCCGGTGACGGAAATCGACGAATAATCACCTGTTACGGCAAGCGGGATACAAACAGAGTCCGGCCCGCAGAGCAATGCCGGAATAACGGTCGTCACGGAGCCACGTGAACGACCAGGAGTGCCTATCACAGGGCAGGCAATCTCAACCGAGTCGCCCGCGGTAACTGTGAAACAGATGTCTGCTGAATCGGCAATACCGCAACTGTCATAGGCAACCATCTGGAGGCAAAACTGTCCGATGCCCGGTGGGTTGAAACAGACTGTTTTGTTGATTGCATTATACACACCGCCGTTCGAGACGGTAATGTTTTGGATATTTTTGTCATTATCGGAAACATTTACCGGCAAACAAATCTGAGTGAGATTACATTGCTCAAAAATGCTGTCTGTCGGGGTATACGTGATAACTGGTGGGAAGTTGATTCGCACTGTCGCGCGGATAAAATCGGAGTCGCCCAGGCCGCACGAGTCGGTAGCCGTTACTTTGATAATATAGACTCCGGCAGTATCGGGAGCAAAACAGATTGTTTTGCTGTATGCGTCGTATGTTCCGCCTTCCACCACAATGGAAGATATATTTTTGTCCAAATCAGAAATACCGGCCGGGAGACAGATTTCCTTGGCGTCGCAAAGTTGATACGCGCCGTCCTGAGGCAGAATCACCAGCGGTTTGCTGTTAGTCATCAGATTGACGGTGAAGCTGAATGTGCGCTTTCCGCATGGTGTCGTCACATCGACATAAATCTTGTTCTGGATACAGCATGATGAGTAGAAGCAGACTGTTTGGGTTGCCGGATTGTACCAGACACCAGTACCGCGAACTTTAATTGTCGCATTGGCGGGTATATTTTTTATCGGGAAACAAAGGGTATCCGCTTCGCAGAGGAAAATCGAGGTGTCTTTCGGGACGACCACATTCATTCCTTGATCAGTTGTGACTTTGACCTTGGCCGTATCTATAACTTTATTGCCACAGGAATCGATCACAGTTAAAATAAGCGTGTATGTCCCGCTGTCGTAGGGAACAAAGCAGTACATGCCGTCTTTGAATTTCCCCTGATTGATCGTCACCGACGCAATATCATTGTCAGCATCTATGATCGAAGGATTAAGGCAGATATATTGCGGCGAACAGATATAGAGGGTCGTATCATTGAAGCCGCTGACAGTCGGCGGGTGGTTGAGACCGATGGTTATATTGACCGTATCTACTGCAGCGATATTGCAATCGTCGACAACTCTTACTACAAGAACGTAGAGGCCGGATGAATCGGGTATAAAACAGACCTGTTTGGTGTTAGGATTATAAAGCCCAAAAGTGGTCGTGACAGATTTAATATTCTCGTCAACTATGCCGGTGTTTATGCAAATTTCGGACAGGAGTCCACAGGTGTCTTTGGTGAAATCAGGTCCAAGACTCAATGTCGGCGGCTTGTTGACAGTGACCGTGACTTTGGTTGTGTCTTGATCGCTCACTTCGCAACTGTCGGTAGCAGTGAGGATGATCGTGTAGACGCCATTCGTGTCGGCATCGAAACAGATTCGATCGCTGTTGTTATCGAATATACCAAAATTTGAAGTAATAGTCTGGATGTTGAGATCAAGATCATCGGCGGTGGCAGAAAAACAGATTTTTTCAGCGGTACAGCTTGCGACGGTGAAATCGTTGGCCATAGTAATATACGGCGCGCGGTTTTTCTTGACGGTAACTAAGACGGTATCTTTGTCGGTTACACCGCATGAGTCAGTGGCGGTGATGATAATTTGGTACACACCGGCTGTGTCCCCTAAAAAGCAGACCTCAAATTTGGTCTGTGGGAATAAAATAGGAGCAGCCTGTGGCTTGAAACTTCCGATGTTCGATTCAACAATTCTACCTCTGATATCACTTGGTGAATCAAACACGAAGAATTCAAAGCATATCGAATCTGATTCGCATAAGAACGTGGTGGTGTCGTTTGGCAAAACTATCCTGGGTGGCTTGTTTATTGCCACTTCCTGACTTAATGTGAGCGAATCACTCGCGCCACAGGAATCGGTTGCAACGATCAAGGTCGTATATAATCCGCTTGTATCAGCGTAGAAGGTCCAGTTTCCCGTCTGAGCATTCCATGTCCCATATGATGAGATAACCGACACTTGATCGCCATTTATATGACAATCCTTGAGAACAGTAATATTTTCTGACGAGCAAAGGTTAAGAGTTTTACTGTTGGCGGTATCGCCACAGACAAATCCTGTAAATGTACTCTTTCCGACCGTGACCCGTGTCTCGCAGGTATCAGCGCCGCACTCATTGCTGCCTATCAACTTAATAACATAGACACCGCTCGTGTCAGCCGTAAAGCAGACTGTGCCATCGACAAGCGTTCCCAGCGACACGGTCGTATGCTCAAAATCGGATCCGAAACCGGGGAGGCAAACTTTTGTTCCTTCGCAAAGCATCAGCGAGGTATCGCCGGGGCAGTCAACCTTCCCTTTCGGATTGACAACTATCGTGTCGAATACCTGTGCGATAGCGCTTCCGCATGTATCGCTCACACTAACTAAAAAAGTATAAACGCCACTTGCTGTTGGTGTGTACGCAATCAAACCGGTCGATGAGTTGATCGAGCCGGGACCTGAGAGCAATTCATAGGTCAGAACATCATTGTCAGCATCGGTCGCAATAACCTGAAGGGTTCTTTTTATCTCATCAGAACAGAAACTACCCGAAAAGTATTGGTCTTTGATGCTCGGAAGTTCGCCTTTGTTTACCGTCACTCTGGTTTCACAGGTATCCGCGCCGCATTTGTCGGTTCCGATAACTTTGATAACATAGACGCCGGATGTATCAGCCGTAAAACAGAGCGTCTCATTGACAATTGTGCCATGTGATACAGTCGTCTCATCGAAGGTCGACGAAAAACCATAGAGGCAGATTTTGGTCCCCTCGCAGATCGTAATTGAGGTATCCCCCGGACAGTCAAGTTTTGCTGGTTTGACGACCTCGACGGTGTCGAACACATTGGCCATATCGCTTCCGCATAAATCGGTCACGAGAACCGAAAAAGTATATATGCCGGTAGCTATCGGGAGATAACTGATGAGGCCGGACTCTGGATTTATAGATCCCGGGCCGGAGATCAGTTTATATGTGAGAATATCGTTTTCGGCATCAGTAGCTACAACTTGCAGGGTCCTGACTGACTCTCCTCTGCAAAAAAGCGTCGAGAAGTACTGGTCTTGCATTGAAGGAGGATCGTTGAATAAGACTGTATATATGACGGTATCGATATCCGACCGGCCGGAATTGTCGACTATTTTCCAGATGAATCGGTATGTCCCCCCGCTTGTTGGTTTGAAGCAGATTTTTGTAGTGAGCGGATTGTCGAATTTTTTGGTCGGAAAACTAATCGGGCCGCTGAGCAAGCTCAGCGTCAGTTCTTCGAGGGGATCGGTGTCGGTGGCCGCAACCACATAGCAGATAGAGTCTCCCTTGCACAAAAAAACTGCCGTATCATTGGGCAGTTCCAAAATGGGGGGATGTACCAGCGGGTCGGCATTAACGCTGCCAGCAACACCAATACAGAGAAGACACGCAAGTAAATATATAGACAACAACCCGAATCGATTCATCTTTCCTCCTAAATCGACTTCCTCAAACCAAGAGCGGCAGCAGTTGTTCTCGGCGCGTTCTCGGAATCCCGAAGGGAATTGCTTCCCCAAAGGACAGCTTTTCACACTGAATTCTTTTCAACTATCAGCTTTCACAAGCCTTATGCAGTAAATGTATGAGGGTCTCGATTGGAGCCTACCTCTTTCAGCCTCTACCAGAAGTATAGCCAAATACTGCGATAAGTCAAGGGCTATAGTTGCCGCGAGCTATAGTGAAGCAATAATTAGGCCAAATTTAGAGACGGCAATTTGAGGCTTGTTTCAGCCTCAATTTTGATGTCAGAGTCGAACGCTGATGACCTAAGTAACCACGTCGGACTAATTTGTGACATGGATTGCGAACTCTGCTCCTGACACTGGCCTTGAAGTAATTGCCGTCTACTCAGATGCAGGCCACCTCCCTTCTTGACAATTATCAGGATTGTACGGCATATTTGACTAAAACGAGACCGAATCCGAGTTGGAGACTTTCAAATGGCCAAGACCGTCAAAACTTCACAAAAGACAAAAAAGATAGAGACCAAATCAGATAAGACAATCGACATCCTCCTTACCGAAAACCGATTATTCAAACCTCCAGCCGCCTTCACCAAACAGGCCAGCGCCAATGATCCGGCTATTTATGAGACAGCCCAATCCGACCCTGAAGGATTCTGGGCATTAATGGCCGAAGAGCTTGTCTGGCACAAAAAATGGACCAAAGTTCTCAAATGGAATCCGCCCGATGCCGAATGGTTTGTGGGTGGGAAACTCAACATTACAGAATCCTGTCTTGACAGGCATATCAAAGAGGGTCGTAAAAATAAAGCCGCCCTTATCTGGGAAGGCGAGCTCGGCGATAAACGGACGTACACATATCTTGGGTTATATAAAGAGGTCAACAAGTTTGCCAATGTCCTGAAAAAGCTTGGCGTCACCCAAGGCGACCGTGTTGCGATTTATCTGCCGATGATACCCGAGCTTGTGATATCGATGCTTGCCTGCGCCAGGATTGGGGCTATTCACTCCGTTGTTTTTGGCGGATTCTCGCCGGAATCTTTGAAAGACAGGATAAACGATGCCGAGGCAAAAGTGCTCATCACTGCCGATGGTGGATACCGTCGCGGTGGAATAATTCCGTTGAAATACGATGCCGATGTTGCGTTGGCGGACTGCCGGACAATTGAACATGTGGTCGTAGTGAAGCGCGGGGATTTTTTGCTCCGTTTCAAAGAAGGACGCGACCATTGGTACCATAATCTCATGGCCGACGCCGAAAACTTTTGCCAGCCGGTCTATCTCGACAGTGAGGCCCCACTCTTTATCCTTTACACTTCCGGCACGACGGGAAAACCGAAAGGGATAATGCATACCTGCGGCGGTTATCTGACCGGTGTCTATGCCACCACAAAACTTGTCTTTGACATTAAAGACGACGATGTCTTTTGGTGTACGGCCGACTGCGGATGGGTCACAGGACATTCGTATGTTACCTATGGCCCGCTTGCAAACGGAGCAACCCAGATTATCTACGAAGGCGCGCCTGATTGGCCAAATCCGGACAGGTTTTGGCAGATAGTAGAAAATTATGGCGTTTCGATCTTTTACACGGCCCCAACTGCAATACGCTCTTTCATGAAATGGGGTCGCGAGTGGCCGGACAAACATGACCTGACCTCATTGCGTCTTCTCGGTTCGGTCGGCGAACCGATAAATCCCGAGGCCTGGATGTGGTATCGGGAGGTCATCGGTCATGAGAGATGTCCAATCGTTGACACATGGTGGCAAACCGAGACCGGCCATATCATGATTACCCCTCTCCCCGGTCTGACTGCTACAAAACCCGGCTCGGCGACTCGCCCGTTTCCGGGTATTCAAGCGGCATTGCTCGATGAGAAAGGAGCCCAAATAACTGAAGGGGGCGGTTTTCTTGCCATAACAACACCGTGGCCAGGAATGCTTCGCGGGCTATGGGGAGATCGCGAGCGGTTTGTTCAAACATATTGGTCGAAATGGCCCAACATATACTTCCCGGGCGACGGCGCGAAGCTCGATTCGGATGACTATTTTTGGATTTTAGGCCGAGTCGATGATGTCATAAATACGGCCGGACATCGAATCTCTACTATGGAGGTCGAATCGGCTTTGGTGGAGCATGACACAGTTGTAGAAGCCGCAGTTGTGGGTATCCCGCATGAATTGAAAGGGGAGTCGCTGGCGGCATTCGTGACGCTCGGTAAAAATGTTAAGGCTGATGACAAGCTTGTGGCTTTACTAAAAGACCATGTCACCCGAAAAATCGGCGCTCTGGCAAGACCCGAGAAGATAATCTTCTCAGCCGACTTGCCCAAGACCCGCTCAGGCAAAATCATGCGGCGTCTGCTTCGCGATCTTGCAACAGGAAATGTTTTAGGCGACACGTCCACCCTCGCTGACCCGGACGTCATAAACCGGATAAAGAAAAATTATCAGGAAGAGTAACGCGAACCGGATATTCTTCCATTCCAGAGATTATGTAACAGAAAAAAGCCGACTGTGAGTGCACAGTCGGCTTTTCGTTTCTGTTCTGGATAAATAAAGTGTGAGCGGCTATTTATCTGAGCTGAGAATTATCGGCAGACCCCCGGCGTCGTTGCCCACAATCACAACTTTTGTATTGGGGGAACTTGCCAATCGCTCGGTTGCCTCAATCCCTTTCCATTTCAGCAATGCCGGCGATAATCCCGCAGACACAATCTTTTGGAAGTCGGCGATACCCTGGGCCTCTATCCGTTTACGATCCGCTTCTAGCTTCTCCTTTTGAAGTGTGAACTCCATCTTCTGGGCATCCTGAGCGGCGCTGAGTTTGAAATTGATGGCCTCTGAAATTTTTTCCGGGATGGAAACATTTCGCACCAGAACATTTTCGACGACAATATATTTGGCGGCCGTTTGTTGGGCGAGAAGTTTGAACATTTCGGTTGTCATCTGTTCGCGTTTTGTCGCATAGATTTCTTCGGGCGTGTATTTGGCGCCTATTTCGCGGGCAATCGCGCGAATATTCGGAGCAACAGCGACTTGGTAGTAATTCGGCCCTATCGTGTATTGCAATGAATCGAGCTTCTCAGAAATCGGCCGGTAAAGAACCGAGACTTCAAGACCGATTGTCGCCCCGTCGGATGAAAGCAGTGTAAGGTCTTCCTTCTGCTCCTGTAGCTGGGTCTTGTAAATAAAGATGCTATTCCAAGGCGCATGAAAGTTGAAGCCCTCATTATAAATCCGCCCAAACTCGGTTCCATCTCCGAACCGGCTAAAAAATACGCCCCTGTGTCCTGATGGGATTCCTGTTCCGCATCCGGTCATTACTGTTGCCAATAGCATGACGATGAATAATCCGATACGTTTCCGTGTGTGTCTTTTCACAATTCCTCCCTGGAAGTGATCTTTGGTTTAATTTGTATCGAATATATTCTTAATCGCTTGCGCCATATAGTTAAAATTTCATCGAGATACAGATAATTGTCGCCTGTGAGGCGGCTTCGGCTCCGTTTACTGAGCAGACCTGTACGGAATACACCAGCATTTTGAAAATTGAGCCCGCTCATCCTCGAATGACTGAATAAAAAGAATATTCCATAGACGAGGATTATCGTCAGGCGTTTTCAGCGTGTCTCGTGAGATGTCGCGATTCACTCGAGACATTAAACTATGCTCAACGCCACTTCCGGTGAAGCTCGAAATGTGCTGATAATACCTCACTGGGGAAGACCCATTTGCAGTATTGGTTTGCAGAACCAGTTTCCCTCCGTTCGGGATTGTTTTGAGTTCAAGTACCTGCTGAAACCGAACGGAAATATTATCCGTCACACCGGGTTTTCCATCCGATGCGCCGTTGTGCCTGGTGGAATAGGCCGACAAATCGCCGAAAAAGGTAACCGAATCCTCGCCGTCGAGATAACTGACTCGGACATTGACCGGTGTGGGAAACTCTCCAATTGGATTGTAGCCCCACAGCAGCCATCCAAGATAGTCATGGCTGTCATTGCCCAACTTGAGAAAGAAGCCATAGCGCGTAAGCACCCGCACCCCTCTGAGTGTGTCGGCGAAATCCGCCCGCTCAATTATCGTAGTGACACTAATGCGGTCTTCTACTGTTGCCCATGCCTCAAGCACCTGTCCTAAGCCGGCGTACTCGACAGCAACAGTGTCTACAAGAACAGTGATTTTGCGTGTCTGGCTGGTAACACTATCGCGATACGGATCGCTGTCAAAAGGAACCGAGTAGGTAATGGTGGGGATCAGCTCTGTGGCGCGAAACAGGTCTATCCCCTGTTCGGTCTCAACAATATAACGCGATATTTCGTCAACATCATTAAGAAAAATATCCTTTCGCTTTTCGCACCCTGTCAGCGAAAGAAGAAACATACCAAATACACCGAATAGTCTTCCAAACGAAAGAATCCAGCGAGACGAGGAGAACGGCGAATGTATAGTCTTTCGCATTAGCGGCGGGTCCTGTTCTTTTGTTTTTTCATATCTTCCTTAAGCTTTGTAACCTCGTCACGAATAAGAATGGCCGTGTCAAAGTCAAGATTATCGGCCGCTCGTTTCATCGCTTGCAACATAAAGGATAACTGATCTTCGGTTGACATGAGAGAAAAATGCTCCGGCTTTTCAAAGGTCATGTCCGCAATAGCAGTTTTTGAGTCCGCAAACTGAGTCGAGCGGAGAATTTCGTCACGGGTTTTCAGAATCGTCTCGGGATTAATATGATGTTCCTCATTGTACGCCTGTTGTTTGATTCTCCGTCGGTCGGTTTCTTCGATCGCTTTTCTCATCGAGTCGGTTATTTTGTCAGCATAAAATATAACCTCGCCGTTCTTGTTCCTTGCGGCGCGTCCGGCGGTCTGAATAAGCGAGCGCTCCGAGCGCAAAAAGCCCTCCTTGTCCGCATCCAGAATTGCGACCAGTGACACTTCGGGTAAATCAAGTCCTTCGCGGAGCAAATTAATTCCCACGAGAACATCAAACTCATGAAGCCGAAGATCGCGGATGATCTCGGTTCGTTCAATCGTATTAATTTCGCTGTGGAGGTAGCGCACCCGGACATCCATACGCGTCAGATAATCGGTCAAATCTTCTGCCATCCGTTTTGTCAGCGTGGTCACCAGCACTCGTTCCCCCTTTGCCTGACGAACTCTCACTTGTTCGAGTAGGTCATCAACTTGGGTACCCAGCGGCTTTATCGTAATCTGCGGATCCAACAGCCCTGTAGGGCGAATAACTTGTTCCACAACTACGCCTTCGGACTGCTCAAGCTCATACACCGATGGTGTGGCTGAAACATACACAACCTGACTAACCAGATTTTGAAATTCCTCAAAAAAAAGCGGACGGTTATCGAGCGCCGATGGCAATCTAAACCCATGTTCGACCAATACTTCCTTACGGCTTCTATCCCCGGCATACATACCTCGTATCTGAGGAATACTCTGATGAGATTCATCGATTACCGTGATAAAATCCCTCGGGAAAAAATCGATGAGCGTTTTAGGCCTCTCACCCGCTTCGCGGCCAGTCAGATAGCGCGAGTAGTTCTCAATCCCGCTGCAGTAACCAACTTCCTTGAGCATCTCAAGATCATATTTAGTCCGTGATTCAATACGCTGTGCTTCAAGTAGTTTATCCAGCTGGCGGAAAATCTCGAGCTGATCCTTAAGTTCTTCTTCTATCTGTGTGTAAGAACGCTCGAGAGTCGCTTTCGATGTGACAAAGTGCTTGGCCGGATAGAGCGCGACCCGGTCGCGGTCGTCAAGAATTTCTCCGGTGAGGGGGTCAATTTCTGAAATGCGGTCAATCTCATCGCCAAAGAACTCGAACCGGAGCGCTGTTTCACGATAGGCGGGAATTAGCTCGATAGTGTCGCCTCTTACTCGGAAGTTTCCCCTGACAAACTCCATCTCATTACGGTTGTAGTGAATGTTGATGAGATTCCGAATCATCTCATCTCGGTCGCAAGGAACACCCTTCTCCAGTATCATCATCTGTTTGGCGTATTCCTCAGGCGAGCCCAAACCGTAAATACAGGAGACCGAGGCCACAACGATGACATCTCGGCGTTCGAGAAGCGAAGCGGTCGCGCGAAGCCGCAATCGGGCGATATCTTCGTTCATTGCCGTGTCTTTTTCAATAAAAGTGTCAGTTGTCGGCATATAGGCTTCGGGCTGGTAATAATCAAAGTATGAAATGAAGAATTCCACTGCATTTTTAGGGAAGAAAGTCTTTAACTCGCCATAGAGCTGGGCCGCAAGGGTCTTGTTGTGTGAAATAACCAAAGTCGGTCGGCCACAATTGGCAATGACATTAGCCATTGTGAAGGTCTTTCCTGAGCCAGTTACGCCAAGCAGGGTTTGGTGCTTGTGACCCGCGAGGATTCCTTCGGTGAGCTCGGCAATCGCCCGGGGTTGGTCTCCACGAGGTGGAAAAGTTGTGTGGAGTTCAAAAGCTCCCTGCGACGGCCCGCTGCGTTCTAAATCTACATTCATCTGTGCCATACACTTAAGACAATTTCTTCCATTACATTATGGACGCTTTGACATCGGAATATATCAAATGACAGCTCTTGTGCAATCACTATCGAGTAAACTTTTCTATCCCGCTACTAACAATGACCAGTGATGTTAGGTTCGAATTTTTAATGGAACCAGTATAAGTCTTTGAAATTTAAGCAGTATGTTACCAAATGCTTGGTTTCCCCCCACGAAAATTTACCTTGACTTGACTTCGGATATCCTTACCTTTTCAGGCTTTAGGATAACTCGGGGGTAGCTCCCCCGTCCTGACAGTAGATAACGTAAGGAGCAAACATGTACGCGATTTTTAAATTATCCGGTTTTCAGTATCGTGGCGAGGAAGGGAATGTCATATCAGTCCCCTCCCAAAATGCCTCGTCCGGATCGAAACTGGATATTAACGAAGTATTGCTCATCCATGACGGCCAGTCCGCAACAATTGGAGCCCCATTTGTCACAGGCGCTCGAATCGAAGCCGAAATCGTCAAATCGGGCAAAGGGGAGAAAATCCTCATGTACAAGTACAAACGGCGTACGAAGTACAAAAGAACGCAAGGGCATCGTCAAGGGTTTACTGAGATCAGAATCAGCAGGATTGTGAAACCGTAAACCGGGTGCAGCAACGAGTACAAATATGTATTTGAGAGCAGGGATCGCTCTTGCCTTCGTCCTGACTCTCGCCGCTTTCTCAGCGTCACAGGTCACGGCGCAGACAGCTTATAATGTAGTCAAGATTGACGTCGAAGGAAACCGCGTCACAACCGGTTCGCTGATTCTCAGCGTCGCCGGAATCGACATTGGTTCCCCACTTACCGCGACCAATATCCAATCAGCTATCGAACGCTTGTATGCTCTCGGCATTTTCTCCGACGTGAAAATCGAGGCGACAGAAGTGTCGGGTGGGCTCAAGATCGCGATTGTGGTTGCTGAACTACCCAAGCTGTCATCGCTTAATTTTGTCGGCAACAAAGAGATAAAAACAAAAGACCTCAGAGAAAAGCTCGGACTCGGTGTCGGCGGCTATATCTCTCCCTACCTTATCCATCTTAAGAAACAACAAATCCTCGAAGAGTACGCCGGTGAAGGTTATTTCCAGGCCGAAGTGACATCGGAACTCAAATACAATGAGGATTCGTCAGAAGCAAGTCTGACGTATTCAATTAACGAAAAGTCCAAGGTCAAAGTCGAGCGGGTTGTGATGACTGGAAATTCTCGCGTATCGGCCAACGAATTAGTTAAGAAAATGCGAAACCGTAAAAGAGGGTTTTTACGAAGCTCTGATTTTGCCGAAGAAAAATATCCTGAAGACTTGGAAAAAATAGTTGAGGAATACCGCAAACGAGGATTTGTCGATGCCTATGTCATCTCTGATTCAACTCGCATCGATTCTTCCACTAATCGCATGACGATATACCTCGAGGTATACGAAGGGCCGCTCTATTACTTTGGAACATCCGCATTCTCCGGCAACGAAATCCTGAAAGAGCCATTGCTCAAGAGCAAACTCAAATTCGAAGAAGGCGAAGTCTTCAACAACGAGGAGTACGAGCAGTCCCTTTATGAACTCTACACAACCTACCAGGAGGTTGGCCATCTTCATTCCCGGATAACTGACGAGAGGGTCACGCGTTCTGATTCTATTCTCGATATTTTGTATGCCATCACCGAAGGCCTTCCTTCCCATGTAAATCTCGTGAGAATTCTGGGCAACACGAAAACACGCGAGAATGTTATCCGGCGTGAAATCTCGATGCTTCCCGGGCAGGTCTTTAATAGATCGCTTCTTATCCAGTCTGTTCGGGATATAATGGCGCTCAACTTTTTCACCAATGCCCTGCCGGAGCCAGTCGATCTGCCCAATGGAGATGTCGACATTGAATTCAAAATTGAAGAAAAGCAGACCGGTCAGGTCTCCGCGGGCGCTGGCTACAATAGTCAGGATAAGGTCGTAGGAAATGTCGGACTTGGCATTCCCAACTTAGGCGGACGGGGACAAAATCTGTCGTTTAATATCGAATTCGGCGGACGACGCAACTCTGTTTCGATTTCTTTCACTGAGCCGTGGCTCGCGGGACGCCCCACGCTTCTGGGCCTCGATGTTTTCAGCACTAATCGCCGCTGGTTTGAAGATTACACCGAACAACGCCAAGGCGGCTCGGTGCGGCTTGGACGACGACTCAGATGGCCGGACAGGTATTTCCGCGCCTTCACCTCATATCGGCTTGAACGCACACGGTATCACGACTTTGACTATTCATATATAGCTGCAAATTCATTTAGATCGCTTGCGCAATTTGACACCAATCGGGATGGTATTTTCGACCAAAATAGATTTCCCGCCGACAGCACAGGGATCTTCGATCGAAGACAAACAATCACCGGCCGGCCCTTTCAGGGTTCTCCAATCGACATCGGCGACGAATGGAACACCGCTTCCCGGCTTGGATTTACCCTCACACGCGATTCACGTGACCTACCTGAGTTTGCGACAAAAGGCTCGGTATTGAGCTATACCTTTGAAACGACTGGCGGGTTTTTGGGTGGATATTGGAATTATCAGAAACATTCTCTCGCCCTTTCAAAATTTATTCCTCTTTTCTGGAAGTTTTCGTTGGCCGCGAAAGTACAATACAGTGTGGTTACCTCTCCTTCTGGCGATGATAGAATCCTCCTCTCTGATCGATTTAGCCCGGGAGGGACAGCCTACGACGGGGTGATACGAGGATATGACGACGGCAATCTGACACCCGATTCAACCTTTACAACCGCGGACACAACTTTCTTCTTCCTCGACACCAATGCCGTACCGGGATCTGATCCGGCTAACGATACTTCCTTTGTGACATCGAGTCCGCTAACAACTCGCGTTCGCGGAAAATATCTGCTCGTGACTAATCTTGAAATACAGGTGCCGATTGTGTCGCGCTCTGTTTTCGGACTCTTATTCTTTGATGCGGGCAATTCATGGCTCAATCGGGACAAGATTAGCCCGTTTGTCCGTCCAAGTTCTGACCCCAATATTGCAGGCGGCCTATATAAGGGAGTTGGGTTCGGATTCAGGGTCGCCGTACCCGGTATTGGAACAATCGGCTTTGATTTCGCTTATCCATTAGACAAGTATAAAGATGAAGAACAGAAGTGGAAACCCCACTTTCAAATCGGGACGACTTTTCGGTAATAACCTTGCGTAAGGAGACAAACGTGATGAAGAATGTGAAAATGCTCTGGCTTGCCGCTCTCGCCTTAATCATGATGGCCGCCATTGCCCCGTCGGCTTCGGCTCAGAATCTCAAGATCGGTTTCGTAAAGGACGATCTGATTAAAGACGGCTACAAAGCCTGGACACGAGCCCAAGAGCAGTGGGAGACTGAGCGAAAAGTATGGGACGACGCAGCCCAGGCCAAACAGACTGAGCTTGAAACCATGTTGACCGACTATGACAAGCAGAAACTAATTCTTTCCGATGAGAAGCGAAAAGAGCGCGAGGCATCGATCCGGATCAAAAAAGACGCTCTTGATAATTATACCAAAGAGATTTATGGACCAGGCGGAAAGGCCGAGCAGAAACAGGAAACCCTTCTTGGGCCTTTGCTTGACAATGTATCCAAAGCTATCGAGTCGATTGCTGTGGAAGAAGGATATGATGTTATCTTTACCCTCCAAAGCGGCTTGGGATACATCAAAGAAACGTACGACGTAACTGCGAAAGTGCTGGAACGTCTTGAAAAACTCGGACAATAATCCATCATTCTCTCTCGGTGAGCTCGCCGCGAAAATCGGCGGAACTCTCGATTTGCCCGGAAACCGGGATATCCAAATAAGCGGGGCCGCGCCTATTGAAACGGCCGGCCCCTCTGATATTAGTTTTGTTGCCAATTCCCGCTATACAAAGTTTATCTCAGCCACAAAGGCCGGTGCGCTCGTCCTTGATGCTACAACCGAAAGCCACGGACACGCTGTCATACGCCATAATAAACCATACCTTACTTTTGCCCGCATAGTAGACATACTCTATCCTGCAGCCCCACTATCTAAAGGAGCAATCCATGCCACAACTTCCATCGATAACACTGCAGTCATTGATTCATCGGCTGTTATCGGTCCGTTTTGCGTAATTGGCGCAAACTGCCGCATAAGTAGCAAGACTCATTTGATGTCGTCGATATTCATCGGCGAACGGGTAACAATAGGCAAAAATTGTCTGCTATATCCGGGCGTGAAGATACTTGATCGGTCACATATAGGGGATAATGTCATACTACATGCCGGTGTGGTTATCGGCTCGGACGGTTTTGGCTATGCCGAATCCGAAACAGGATTATATAAGATAAAACAGATAGGCCATGTAGAGATTGGTAACGATGTTGAGATTGGCGCAAACACCACGATTGACCGGGGGGCGCTTGGACCTACCAAGATTGGCCACGGAACAAAGATCGATAATCTTGTGCAGATCGGTCATAACGTTGAGATCGGACAGCATTCAATTATCGTCGCGCAGACCGGCATTGCTGGTTCTGTAAAAATCGGCAATGGCGTTGTGATTGGCGGCCAGGTTGGGCTGGCCGGGCATATTACTATCAGCGATGGGGTCAAAATCGGTTCGCAGGCCGGTGTATCAAACTCGCTTTCTAGTGGGAAAGTTGTGTGGGGTACCCCAGCGCGCGAGTTAATGGAAATTAAACGTATCGAAGCCTGTCTCACACGGCTCCCTGAATTGCTCAAACGGGTAAAGAAAATTGAAGACAAGTTACTCGAATAATCAGGTAATTATCCTCTGTTCGATTTCAGCGATCTTATCCCAGTTCTGTTCCATCTCGGCCACATATTTTATCACTTCGGATATGTCTTCATTTTCCGCCGCAAGACGAACCCGGCATAGCGTTCCCCACTGCTGGCGATTGATAAGTTTCCAGGTTGCGATCTGACTGCCAAGAGTTGAAAGAGTCACATTGAGCTCGGCGGCAACGTCTTTGAGCGGCACATCCCCATGAAGCTTTACTCTCGCCGAAAGGTTCCCGCCTGCGGCCTCGCGAAGCCGCATCAGTATCCTCTCAGCCGGGTCAGCCATTCTCACCGCTGGTAGAATTGAAATTACGCCAATCGCGGTGATTGATGCAATCACTGCTGATATCATATACGGCATTAGTGTCATTGTCATCAATTCAACCGTACCGCAGACAGCTATGAATTTTTCCGCAAGAATCGTGCTATTGAAAAAATAGATAATTGCCGCTGAAATAGTGAGGCACGAGGCGGCCATAAACCCGATGGTTCGGAAGAGGCGATGGCGCTGTTCCGAATATCCTTCTATCTGGTTCGTAGTGAGAAACTGAGTAGACATCTTAAAAACCTCCAAAAAGTGTTGTTGTCTTTATTGTAATCAGCGACCGACGCAGCCATGAGTTTACCATACCCTATTAGATTCGGAGAAAGAGAAAAGATTTCTGAGTATTATTTGTGACATTTACTGTTCAAATAAAGTAATAAAAAAAGCCCCTTGTAAGGGGCTTTGGAGTCATCAATGTTCACAATTACATCAGAAAGGCAGATCGTCGTCTTCGCCGCCCGACCGCGCTTGTGCTGGCGCTTCGGCTGAAACCTCGCTGCCGCCACCGCCTGCTGAGCCTCCGGTTTTGGAGCCAAGGAACTGAAGCGTCTGCACGATGACTTCAGAGATATACTTCTTGTTCCCTTCTTTGTCATCGTAGCTTCGATTATCTATGCGTCCTTCGATATAGACTTCGCGTCCTTTCGCAAGATACTCCTTGCACAATTCGGCTTGTCTTCCCCAAGCAACAATATTATGCCAGGTGGTCGACTCATTTTTTTGACCGTCCTGACCGCTCCAGCGTTCGGTTGTGGCCAGTGAAAAATTTGCCACTGCTTTTCCGCCAGGCGTGTACTTCAGTTCCGGATCTTTCCCCAGTCGCCCGATGAGGATTGCTTTGTTCACACTCATATTGCCCTTCTTTCTTAGTTTTGAAATAATATAGATCACTTGCCCAAAGCTGTCAAGGGGTAGACATTAACGCTTGATGACTTCTATATCACATATTATTATTGGTTATATGCCTGAAACACAGACAACGCCCCTGAAATCCGACTATGAGACCATCGTCCAGAAAAGCATCCAGTTCCTGCGCACGGAGCTCGAGGCTGCGGGCCGTACTGGCTTTGTTGTTGGTCTCTCTGGAGGAATAGACTCCTCGCTCTGTGCGACTCTTGCCGTGCGGGCTGTGGGCGCACACAAGCTTTTCGGGGTCATGATGCCGTACCGCACATCGTCTCCGAACTCATTAGACGATGCCCGTCTCATGGCCGAATGGCTTGAAATCGAACACAAAATCGTTGACATTTCACCCATGATAGATGCCTATTTTCTTGGGCCTGCGGGCAAAGACAAAATCAGGGCAGGAAACAAAATGGCCAGAGAAAGGATGTCCATCCTTTTTGATATCGCTTCAGAACACGGAGGATTGGTGCTCGGAACTGGCAACCGCACAGAAATTGCTCTCGGCTATACCACCCTCTTTGGAGATGCCGCCTGTTCGCTCAATCCAATCGGAGAGTTGTACAAAACTGAAATCAGGCAGCTGGCTGGGTTTCTTGAACTTCCGGAGCCAATTCAGACTAAAGCTCCCTCGGCTGATCTATGGGAAGGCCAGACCGACGAGGATGAGATTGGCTTGAGCTACGATGAAATCGACCGGCTTCTTGAGCAGATTATCGATAAAGATGAGCGCTCAAGAGCCCATCTTATGGGTCAGGGATTTTCGGCGAAAAAGATAGAGCGGGTTGTCAGCTTGCTCAATCAGAACAGCTTCAAACGCCGTCTGCCTCCAATTGCATCTTTTGACAAGTCGCCCATTCCACACTTTGTTAGACTTCTTGACTGATAATCTCAATGCCCCCTACTGCCGGCAAACTATATCTTGTTCCAACACCAATTGGGAATATGTCTGATATTACCGATCGGGCAATTGACACCTTGAAATCAGTGCAGATTATTGCCTGCGAGGATACCCGCACAAGCGGCAATTTACTGAATATGCTGGGAATCAGCAATCGGCTTATCTCATATCATGACTTCAATGAGACTGAACGCTCGGCTCAGCTTGCTAAGCAGATTGAAAATGGAGAGTCGATTGCGATCATAACCGATGCTGGCTCCCCCGGGATTTCTGACCCAGCATATCGGCTGGTGCGACGCGCTATCGATGTTGGAATTGAGATCATCGCGCTTCCCGGCCCGACCGCTATCATTCCGGCTCTCACCGCCTCCGGGCTTCCGACCGACCGCTTTTTTTTCGAAGGATTTCTGCCCCCTAAAAGCGGTAGCCGCAAAAACAGACTTGAGCGGCTCAAAGACTTCGAACACACCCTTGTCTTCTATGAGTCACCTCACCGGATTTATTCTATGCTGGTCGATGCCCGCGAAGTACTTGGAGACAGACAGGCCTGTCTTGCGCGAGAGATAAGCAAAATCCATGAGGAGTACCGCCGCGGTACGCTGAGCGCGATAATAGAATCGCTCGAAAACCAGGACCGCACAATCAAAGGGGAAATTGTTGTCATAGTCGAAGGGTACGAAGTTGTGCGCGTCAAAAAGAACAAATACAAACCAGACAACGACAGCGAAAACGATAGCGATAGTGAAAACGATGATAAAGAATAACAAGTCCGTTCGTTTCAACCCAACCGATCGGCTTATCCTTGGTTACTGCGGCCTTATGATTGCCCTGGTTCTCGGTTTTGGTCGGCCGCTTGCAGGATATACTGATGAACTTATATCATATACTGCTATAGCAGTTCTCGTCTGGATACTTGTGAGATTTCTGCCGGAGTCAACAGGGAAAATGAATGCCATAATCCGCGCCGTTTATCCGGCCTTGCTCTTTACATTCTTCTATCGCCTGACCGGCGGTCAGATGTTTCTTTTCTTTGACCATTTCTTTGACGCACAGGTCATCAACTTTGAGAGTCGCCTGTTCGGCATAGAACCGACCCTCTATATTGATAGAAATTTGCTGAATGTCTGGGTTACAGAAATAGTCTCCTTCTGCTATTTCACATATTATCTGATGGTCCCTGTTTTTATCATTGCGGCTCTGCGGCGTATGGAGTTGAAAATTATTAAACCGTGCCTTGCCGCCTGTACCCTGACCTTCTTTGCCTCCTATCTGCTTTTTGCGCTCTACCCTGTCGAGGGGCCGCGCTGGCAATTTGCCCATGTGTATATAAACTCAATCGATGGTCCACTCTTCCGGCCTCTTGTAGAATTCGTAATAGAGAATGCCGCAGTCAGGGGCGGGGCCATGCCGTCCTCGCATGTCGGGGTTGCGCTAGTGATACTCATGTTTTCACTAAAACACTATCGGCCTCTCGGCTGGATATTGCTTCCGTTGAATATCGGACTTGCCATCGGAACTGTTTGGGGGAGATTTCATTATATAAGCGATGTCTTCGTTGGCGCAGCTTTTGCAGTTGCCTCGGTCATTTTGGTTTGGAAAAAAAGTGACTGCTTCAACGCTCCGAGCGCGAAAGATAAAGAAACGACAGAATTAAGGATTGAACATGCAGCCTGAACTATTTTATATTGGCTCTTTCCCCATTCGCGCTTTCGGCCTGATGCTCGCGCTCACGTTTCTTTTCGGGGTTTGGTATGTCCAGCGCGTCGCGGCTAAAACAGGGAAATCACCCGACTACTATCTTACAATCACGTACATATTTATTTTTGGCGGGATTGTCGGCGCAAGACTCGGCTATGTTGTTTTACACTGGTCGGAATTTTCCAACAATCTCGGCGCAATTTTTAATCCGTTTCATTCGGACCCCGGCGGAGGATTCGGAATAGCCGGCTTGAACCTGTATGGCGGAGTCCTGCTTGCAATTTTGTCAGCATACACATATTGCAAAATAAAGAAACAAGCGGTGCTTGAGGTCTTTGATATCTTCTCGCCGACCCTCGCAATGGGGATAGGCATTACCCGAATCGGCTGTTTTCTCAACGGCTGTTGTTTTGGCACTCCGACCGGCCTCCCGTGGGGCGTCCAGTTCCCCGACCATTCGATACCATGGATGATTTTTCGTGATCAGCACCTGCATCCGGCGCAAATCTATAGCTCGGCATATGGCTTTCTGTTATTTTTCGTATTGCACCAGCTGTTGAAACGGCGGCAGTTTGCCGGTCAGGTTGTTGCTGTGCTTTTTATGGCTGAAGCTCTTTTTCGATTTTTGATTGAGTTTGTTAGGTATTACGAAGAGGAAATGATATTTTCGATTGGCGGGATTGAGCCGACATGGAATCAGGTAGTTTCTCTGGCTCTCTTTCTCTTGGGACTTGGGATATATATCTCGCAACGAAGAATCAAAGCAGTCATTTCCCAGTGAGTCGTTGCGAGGAGCGGCCTCCCAGGCGCGACCCTCCACGGCGGGCAGGCGCGGCAATCTCAGTCCGCCCCGCCAGTGTCAATCCAATCCGCCGCTGATGGAGCACCAAGTGTTGACTTTCGTGCAGACCGTCTCTGATCTGCACGACATCGCTGATAATCAACGCCTTAAAATCTCACACCAAATGTAATCGGAACAAATTTGGCGCTCTCACCTTCTGTAAAAACATTTACATATTCAACCTTGGCAAAGAACTTCAAAAAATCAACGCCGCCTCCGAGTTTGATATATGGCTTCGTTTCATCTGGAAAACTGAAGCCACCTATATCACCTATCGCTGCCTGTGCAAATCCTACTCCAAAGGAAAAGAACGGCGCTGTTGTTCCCACCGATGGTATGATTCGAACCTTGGCGGCGACACCAAATCGAAACGCGCTGAAGGTACCTCCATCTATGCCAGTTCCTTGATCATCAAGACCGAAACTATGGTAGGCAATTTCGCCAAGAATTTCAAATGGCTGAGCTGGAAGGAGAAAGCCAAGAGCGGCTTCGCCGTGAAAGCCCATATTCCATCCGTCTCCGAGAATTCCGGTCGGCATATCGATTCCTACTCCCACGTATCCCTTAATGTTTAGTGGTGTTTGAGCAGTAGAGCTATTGGCGCACAACAATGCCGCTAAAACGATGAGTCCAGCAACTTTCTTCATTCGATTCCTCCGGTAATGCAATTAACTATTACTATTGTGGAATAACCCACTTTGGGTTTAATCCAATAAGGGTTCGGCTAATTATGAAAGCAAAATAAAATTTTTCTAATCATCAAGTCGCCTTCTTCTCCAACACCCCCGCGTCGCGCATCAGGTGCATCAACAAAAGCATCTGTCCGTAATGTCCGGCAAAATGCTCAAGGACATGATAGAGGGTCCAGGCTCGAGTTATTTCTCGCTCGCGCAGAACATATGTCGATTCAAGCGAGTTATCATCCCATGTTTTCATCGCCGTATGAGCCAGAGCACGGGCACGGTCTTGCATACCCAGATAGTCTTCGAGGGTTTTTTTGCTCAGCGTTTTTGGATGAACTCCATCGCTGGGGATCGGCAGGCCGTCATCGTCCATACAAATCCCTATCGTATTTTTCATGAGAGCCTCCCCATCGGGATTGGCTGGAATGCCATACGGCGCGATATTTATCCACCAGATTTCGACAACCGCATTATGCGCTAAAAGCATCCCGATGGTATTCATTCCCGGCTGTGGCTGCCATTCAAGATGCTTGACCTCTAACCCTTCAAGGTCTCTTTTAAGCAATCGCAGTTGATCCTCAAGCTGGGCCGCAAACAGAGCGACCATCGATTGGGTTTTGGGGTTATAGCCGACGGGTAAATTGAGCTCGCGTTTTTCCAGTTTGTTCATAGATTTCCTATTGAGATTGAATGAAAATTATTTACATAAGCGAATAGCCGCCATCGACTATTATCGTTTGTCCCGTTATCCAGCTCGAGCGTGGACTTGCCAAAAATGCAACCACTTCGGCTACTTCCGCCGGTGTGCCAATTCGCCCGCATGGAGTGCGCCGTGCGACCTCTTTTTTCATTTCTTCGTAATTAGGGAAAACTTTCAAGGCATCAGTATCTATAAATCCGCCGGAGACACAATTCACGGTAATTTTCTTGGGAGCCAATTCGACCGCGGCATACCTAACGATTGATTCGATGGCGGCCTTCGAAACGCCAATCGCGGAATAACCCGGGATGTAGCGGGTCGATCCAAGCGATGATAGCGTCAAAATACGCCCGCCCTCATGCATAAGTGGTGTGCCAAGTTGAATACACTTCATGAACGCCCGCGCATTGGTGTTCATAGGCACTTCCCAACTTCGATTGTCTACATCCAGCAAATCGGCGTAACTGCCAATTGAGACATTCGACACCAAGATATCGAGTCTGCCAAAACGTTCTTTGATACCCTCGAAGATTCCGGGCAGTTGTTCGTCGTTGCCGATATTTGCCCGATGGGCGTAACATTCAACGCCGTATGTTTTGAGCTTTTCCAGTGCGGCATTGGCGCTTTCGCGCGATTTGAAAAAATTGATAACAACATTCGCGCCCATCTGGGCCAAACGCTCTGCGGTCGCAAGTCCTATCCCCCGGGTTGCTCCGGAGACAAACGCAACTTTCCCCTTTAACTCCATCTCACTCCCTCTGTATTGATTGATTCGGCCTTAGACGAGTCCGCCGCCGTCCTGACTTTTGACATCTTCGGCGAGTTCCTCAAGGTGAACCGGCATGAAGTTTGTATCAAAAACCTCAGCATATTTTTCAATGAGTATTCGCCCGAATTCGGCGAGTGGCACACGACGGTCTATAAGTTGCTCAAGGGATGTCATGACTTCCGGCTCGAGTCCGCACGGATTGATCTGTTTGAAGTCCGACAAATCGGTATTGACATTGATTGCGGCGCCATGAAAAGAAATCCACTTTTTGACCGCCACCCCAATCGAGGCCAGTTTCCGGTCGGCTATCCAGACGCCAGTGCTCTTTGGATTGTGCGCGGCATTGTCGACACCATATTCCTTCAGTGTGCGAATAATACCTTCCTGAATAGACTCGACAAATTGATGCAGGTCTCTCCCGCGACGGGTCAGATTGAATACAAAGTAGACGACAAGCTGGCCGGGCCCATGATAGGTGACATCGCCGCCCCGTTCAATAAATATCGGCTCTCTGGAAAGACCCAAAAAATTATTCTTGTGTCCGTCGCGGCCAACGGTCACAACCGACGGATGCTCAACAAGTATGATCGTATCACGAATCATTCCGGACTCGCGGCGCTTTACCATTTCGCGCTGCCAATTAAGCGTCCGTTCGTAGTCAACCTGGCCAAGCTCCAGAAACCAACCGTAGCGCTTCTGATAGAGTTCGGGCATGGTCTTAGCGCAGGCTCATTAGCAGTTTTCTGCCGTCTGCAAGGAACTCATGCACACGGTGCAGAAACTGCACGGCAGTATGGCCGTCGATAAGGCGATGGTCAAATGACATACCAAAGTTAGAAATGTCACGGATAACAATTTGGCCGTTCACCACCCAGGGCTTAGGGACAATGGCGTGGATGCCCAGAATTGCGACCTGCGGCTGGGCAATAATCGGGGTCGAGCCGGTCGCGCCAAACATACCGGCATTTGTCAGTGTGAATGTGCCGTCGGAGACATCGTCGGGAGTCAGTTTGTTTGTTCGCGCCTTCTCACCGAGCGAGGCAATTTCCACCGCGAGTTCGACTATGGTTTTCTTGTCGGCATTTTTGATAACCGGCACGATTAGGCCGTCCTCACGGGCGACGGCAATACCGATATTGTAATAATTCTTTATGATAATCTCGGTATCGGTAATCGAGGCATTGACGGTCGGATATTCTCTAAGAGCTACACAGGCGGCCTTCACAACGAACGGCATATAGGTGATATTGGCGCCATAGGTTTTCTTAAACTCGTCCTTGATCTCTTTGCGGAATGCGACCAGATCGGTAAGATCGATCTCCTCGAATGTAGTTACATGCGGCGAGGTGTGAACCGACTTGACCATGTGTTCGGCAATCAGTTTTCTGGCTCCAACAAGCGGTTTGCGGGTTGTCCGCGCGGCTTCAGGCATCGGCGCAAAGACCGGAATTTGGACTTGAACTTTTGGCTTCAAAGGTGCCTGCTGAGTCGTTCCCGATGGCGCTCCTGATGAGGCAAACAGAGGCGTTGTATACGATGCCGGCGCATCCGGCGATGGAATCGGCCCGGAAGTAAAGCCCGCCGATGAAGTTCTACTTTCAACTGTACGCATAACATCTTCAACCGTAACAAGGCCATCTTTGCCGGTGGGAGTTACCTGCGATGCATCGATACCGTATTCGCGAATGAGCATCTTCACTTTGGGAGACATTTTCCCCTTGCCAACGGCCGCTGTTCCTTTAATTGCTGCGGCAGGTGCCGGGGCCGCTTTAGCGACTGATGCAGGTTGTTGCTGTGGTGTCATTTCCGGCTGTTTCGTAGCGCTTGAAGGCTGCGGCGCTGGGGCCACTTTGCCGTCATCGATAGTGGCAATCTTGGCTCCAACCCGAACAACCTGGCCCTCGGTCGCATACGTTTGGGTGACGACTCCCGAGGCTTCAGCGGGAATTTCGACATTCACCTTATCGGTCATCAATTCGACAAGCGCCTGGTTGATTTCGACCTTGTCGCCGACTTTAACTTTCCATTCCAAGATGGTCCCCTCAAGGACCGATTCTCCCATCTGGGGAACTATGACATCGATTGACATAAAATCAGTATTCCTTATCTGCTCAAAATAAACATGTTCATACACATAATAGGCCGTAATATAAGGGCATTTTAAAGCTGGCGTCAAGCGGCGTAAATGGATAATCTCACCGCTCTTATGAGGCGAAAAAACGATATTTCGACAGGATCGTTAGCTATGCCTGATAATAAAAAACCGCTTTTTCACAAAGCGGCTTTTAGAAATCTTGCGAGAGCGAGGCGGGCTATTTCAGGAGCACCATCTTCTTGGTCTCGCTTGCGCCTTCCCGTTGAAGTCGATAGAAGTAAAGCCCGGTTGAAACAGCTCTCCCTTCGGTATTGCTCCCATCCCAGGTTACAGTATACGTTCCCGGCCCCTGAGTCTGGTCGACCAATGTGCGCACATTCTGTCCGAGGAGATTATAGACCGCAAGTGTCACCCGCTGTATGCGCGAGCCTGTGCTGCCGTTAATTGTATACTCGATAGTTGTGCTTGGATTGAAGGGGTTTGGATAATTTTGAGCCAACGAGAATCCGGCGGGCACAAGTCCAGCCTGTTGGTCATCATCGATGCCCGTTGCAGTTCCCTTTCCGAAAAAGTTAATAATCCGAGCTATCAGCGAATCTTTGGGTTTAGAGTTTAATGAGCCATCACTCAGATGCTCAATCGCAAAGCTCAAAAACACCGACTTGTATGAGCCATCATAGAGCACTCCACATGTACCGAGCGACGTATTACTACCGTTCGTACCGAGGGTGAACAGACTCTGACCACCGTTGATTGGTGTTAAAGTGCGGTGAGTGCCATTATGACCGCCGGTCGTATTATATCTGCTGCTGTCACTGACCTCAAATCCGGGCACACCATAGAAGTAAGTGGCAAACAGTGAATTTCCAGCTGATGCCTTCAGATATGTTTCCATGAATGTTGAATCAAGGGTAGTCAACTGAGTAGGAACAGTCATGCTGGACAGGCATAGATTGCCCCCGCCATCCATATGTTGCTTGATCGCGCTTATATCAGCCGCTGTCAGGGTTCCGCCCGCTGTTTGCGAGCCGGTAAACCAGAAAACGGAACTATATTTTGCAAGCTCTGCCGAGGGTGGAGTTCCTCTTACACTCTTGTCCCAAATTGCGTAAGGAAGATTCATCCTATCAAGTACTACGGTGTATCTGCTCTGGAATCCTCCAGCGTTGTCGTCGTCAACAAGCATAATCTGAGGCGCTCCAAGTGTAACTTTTGACTGGAAAGTTGTTACAAATAGGCCATCGCCATTGCTGAGACTGATAACCGAGTCGCTGTTCAGCGTAATGGTAAAATTGACTCCTTTGGATTGAAAGTCCGCCGGAATAACAATCGAAATCGGTGTGTGCATCCGAATCGGGTCGGTGAATGTAGGATTAAGAAATGTTTCGAGTTTTCCGGGATTGCCGCCGAAAGTGAGCGTGGGGTTATCGCAGGTCAAGGTGACCTTTGTATCGTAGGCGATTTTAGCCAGATTCAGCACTCCCATATTAAACTTAATCGTTTCACCAGCTTCGAAAATACCATCGTTGTCACCTCCCGGGAGATTATCGGAAAACTTAATCGAATCGCCGCCTGAGAGAACAACCCAGGGTCTTGAGTACGAGATGTCAAGATCGGCGTACATGATCGGCCCAGAATTGGAAATATTCCAGACGCCGACCTGAGTTGTCAGTCCGCCTATATTTGTAGAGGAATTAGGGGTAGTGAAATTTGTAAAGTTTCTCTTATTGGTTGACCCCGGCCAGGTATCACCGGCATCGCCGCTACTGCCGTTAATTAGTCCATTTAATCCATCGGCTTGTTCGAGCGCTACGAGATATCTATTCGTGTCATTCTGAGCGCCGGCTCCCTGGTCGTAATGATATATCATAAGACCGGCCCCTGGCAGGGCCGCATCAAAGCCGACTTTCTGACGATTTTCGACAATCCACCAATCAAGCGAACTAACCGATGCATTTCGCAAAAGATAGACGACTGCTTCTGTTGTCGTTTGTGGGAACTCGACCTGACGCGTGTTCTGAGTCAAGATGGTTGCCTTGGCAAAACCAAGATTCCACTTACACCATCCGTCGAAATGAGCCGGCACACGGCCGTTCTGATTCCAACTTCCTCCTGACATGAGTGACCAATTTCCAAGTCCGCTGGCATTAGAGTTACTTCCGACATCATATAGATCCGGAAGACCGAGCACATGCCCATATTCGTGAGCAAACACGCCCATCGTCGAGATCGTGCCGCCATATTCTTCCGGATTTAATGTGTACTGAGAGAATCTCATCCCGTCCTTATTTTGAGTTACGCCCGACTTATGCGACCAAATGCCCCACTGACCGGTCTCGGCGCCGGGTCCGGCATGGACGATGATAACTCCCTCAACGGTATTGTTATTGTTGTTGTCATATCTACTGAAATCCACTCCGTGAGTGTCGGCTGAGTCAATAGCTTCCCGTGCAAGCACCGAGCCGGTACCACCAAGTCCACTGTTGGTGCCGACGTAATATGAATAGGGCTTGTCCATGGTGTACCAACCATGAACTTCGCCAATCATAAAGAATTTGCCATTTGAGTTTTCCATATAAAAATCGGTCATTGAACCCGTCGGGTTGCTTTCGGGTGAGCCCTTGATCGAAAACAGCAGAGATTCAAACATCGACGGCGTGCCGTAGACTCGGGTGGAAAGTTTGGTTTGGCCGTCCAACACATATGTGCTGTCGTTCCATTTATAGTCAACAAAATCAACAAGGATTACCGGGACATAGACCGTCTCCACTGAGTCAACCCCAAGCGCCATTTTGGCGAGTATTCTCTCTCTGCTGAAAAGAGAGTGGTCACCGGGCGCGCATCCCCCAGCCTCCTTGAACGCCTTCCAATCCGCTATCTTTTGTTCATAGATCCCCTGTGCTTTCCAAATCGCGATTGCTTCATCGGTAGGAGAAACGGCATTGACAGCAGCAGCCGTCAGAACACAGAGAATGATCCCTGCGACAGCCGCAAGAGAACGAGTTGGATTGTTCATCCTTGTTATCCTTTGTATCGCATGAATTATTTTTTTCATCGTGTAGTTAAGTATCACTTCAGCCTTGTCAATGAATATACGGAAAAGCGTTCATCTTAAAAGAACCATTTTACGGGTCTCGACCCCAAAATTAGTGTCCAGTCGATAAAAATAGATTCCCGTGGATACCGGTTCATTCCGATCATTTGTGGCATCCCAGAGGACTGAATGGCTACCCGGGCCAAGTTCTCCTGAAGTCAAGGTCTTGACCGTCTGACCTTGAATGTTGAAGACCCTGATGGAAACATGACTTCTCTCAGAAAGTCCAAACGATATTGTCGTCGATGGATTAAACGGATTGGGATAGTTCTGCTCGAGGCTGAAGCTTTGCGGCAAAACATCCGGGTCGTCTTCGATTCCTGTCGCAATATCATACTTCGCCCTTGCCCGAGCCATATTCTCATAGAGTTGTCCGAGATTGTCACCGGCAATGAGCGCAAAAGCAACTTCAGTATTTCCCCGAGGTTCAAGGGTTATGGAATTTGAGGCCGCGATGAAAAGCAGATCGCCCGAGAGCGAACTGTCGACATTGTTGACATTCGTGGAAATAAGGCTGAACTGCTGGGTCTTTGTGAAGCCTGTTTTGCCAGTCACATTGGAAATGCTGGTGAACGAATTGACATTTTTTAGCGCAACCAAACCAATAAATGCGCCACCCTCACCATGCTGATAAATAAAGCCTTCGACCTCGTCAAGGTATGCCTTATTTGCGCCGGGCAAATCAAAATCGTTTAAAAAACCGAAGCGGAGGTTAGTCAGACGTTCCAACGTCTTATTCGTCAATGTGTAGTTCATTATGACGATGCTATTATCCTCAAAGCTGGAATAACTAATTGTCTCCTGCGAGATGGTTATCGGAAGGGGAATTGACGAGCGTCGGTCATCGAAACCAACAGTGTAGCGAAGTTCTCCGACTGTTTGGCTCTGACTGAATTCGCCGATGGGCGCAAAATCGGAAGGAGTAAATGAACCCTGACTATTGCGAATTGCCGATGATAGCTGAAGTGCGCTCCTGCCCACTATCAAACCGGATTCATAGAGTAGATTCTCAGAATTCCCGAAACAAAAACCTTCGCCATTGAGATTGTAAATCGAGCCGTATGCCAGGCCGTACTGCCCAAATCCTGAGACTGAAAATCTGACAGCAGTCCCAGCGTGTGACACATTTGGACCGGGAGGAATAAATCCAACGGTTAATATCAACTCGACACTATCAATGACAGATCCATCGGTCGTCTCGACATAAAGTACCAAACTTTCTGAAGCCCCATTCGGCACCGATTCGTTGATCATCAGTGTAAATGGTATAGCATTCATTGCCGTTACCCCGCCTTCGCCGAAAATGAATCCTGACTGCTGATTGATAACGGCGACATTACCCGCCGTGCGGGGCTTCAAACGACCTTGAACTGAGGCATTCAAAGAGAAGTTTTGCGTAAGATACAGGGTAAGTCCGATCAGTTCGCCCGGCGAGGCGACGCCATCTCCGTTGACAATTTGTCCTGCCACCGAAAATTCCGCTCGACTCGGCGCTGAAAGAAAGTCAGGCAGGCGGGACGCGTCGACCAACCCATATCCGTAGGCATTGTCTTCACCTACAGGCCCGAGGTCATTTGCGGCATTTATTAACGCTTGTTTTATTTCGTCAACTGTTGCGTCGGGATTGTACTGGCGGCACAGCGCCACCAGACCAGCAATATACGGAGCGGCCATCGATGTTCCGCTCATAAAAGCAAACCCGCCGCCCTTGGTCGAAGAACGGACAACCACACCCGGAGCAACCAACTCGGGCTTGATATGTGTCGGATCGCAGGCCGATGGACCGCGGCTTGAAAAGTTTGCGACGACATTGCCGAGATCAATCGCGCCGACCGAGAATGAGTTGGTTGGACTGCTTCCTCTGTCCGCTGGATTTCTGATAGTTTTTTGATTTGGTCCTTCGTTTCCGGCCGCGAAAATTGTTACAATTCCCGCCGCTTCAACATTATCAATAACAGACCAAAACGTTTGGTCGCAGGGACCAAAGAGGCCGGTCGGGATACCCCAACTGTTGAGAATGACATCGGGGACATCATTCGTTGTGGAGATATTTCCATCCGGATTGAGAGACCACTGAAATGCGGCAATAATATCGCTTACAGTCGTACCGAGCGGGCGTCCCTGATCAATTACCGCGGCGGAAATCCACTCGGCGCCGGGGGCAACTCCAAAAGAATCGGCTGATGCCGAACCCACCATTATTCCCATCGTGTGCGTTCCATGGCCGACTTTGTCTGATGGCAGGCTGTCTGGTGAGACACTGGAAAACCAGGAGGAGGAGAGAGTACTATGTCTTCCACGCCATTTTGATGATAATGCCGGATGGGCACCTTCGACTCCGGTATCGAATGAACAGACTAACCGACCTTTGCCAGTCAGGCCCCGCTGCCAAAGTTGAGGAACGCCCATAGCATTGAGCTCGGAGGCTATTGTCGAAACAGACTGTGGAGCGGGAGAGCTTTCCACCACCGGGATAAAGTCGATACCAAGATTTGGTATTATCAATGTCACGGCGCTCATGGTCGAGAGTTTTCCAAGCGAACTTGCCGGAATAGTTGCTGTGTAACAAGGCGCTATCCAGTATAACTGAACTGGCGAACTGGAGATGCTGTTTAAGAAATCTTCCACTTCTCTACGATCTGTCGGAGTTACCGAAGTGAGACTTGTAATGACGGATTGTATTCTTGTATGTCGGCTTATGTTTGGACGCTGGAGCGATTTGGAAACGGCAGCCTCAGTTTCTTTGGTATCCAGGAAAATTAGAACATCAACTAAACTGTCAGCGGCTTGGAGATTGCCAGCTAACGAGGATAAGCTTTCGTGAATGCGATCATTGGCGAAAGAAAATGAGGGAAAAAACATTAACAAAAGAACATTGAGAGTCAGTAAACTCTGTCGGACTTTATGAAATCGCACCTGACTCCTTCCATTCATTTCAACAAGGAGTCAAAGAGCAAAGGATATGCCGTGACTTAATGGCTACATAACTCTGCAACTCAGGTCATAACACTTTTTAGTAAATATTCTATCCCCATCAAAGCCATGAGCTTAAAGCAGCACGTAGTCAAGTCGTCCGTAAACTGTAGTTGACAATTGCCAGTTATCAGGATGCAGTATTACCATGCACCCAAATGCAGATAAATAAAACACTTTTTTGCCTGTAATTAATTGTGTCATGCTATATTTGGCCGATGACCTTTTCGAAATTCCATCCGAGCAAACAAACCTACCCTCTATTTCTCGTATTAGGTCTCGCGGCTTGTGTTCGCCTGCTCTATCTCTACCTCTATCAGGGCCTTCCTGATTGGGATCAACTGACTATTGATAACTACTACTACCACAACTGGGCTCAGACGATTGCGAGAGGGAATATTTTTGGCGAAACGACATATTTCCGAGCGCCTTTCTATACATTTGTTCTGGCCTTTTTCTATGCGCTGATTGAGCCATCGTTATGGGCTGCCCGCTTCCTTGGCCTGGCTATCGGCCTTGCGTCAGTTTACATGACATTTCGCTTGGGCGAGAAGCTTTCCTCGCGCACTGTGGGTCTCATTGCGGCTATGATCCATGCCTTCTATCCGGCAATGCTCTACTTCGAATCCGAATTGCTCGCGGATCCCCTTTTCGTGCTTCTATTGCAAATTGCCTTTTTTCAGATTCTCAACTGGAGAGAAAAGCCGTCACAGAAATTATTGTTTTTGGTGTCCGCGCTCTTTTCTCTTTCCGCACTGACCAGACCGACAGCGCTTCTTTTTCTTCCGCTCCTGGCAACTCTCGTTATCCGCCTTAGTGGCACTCGGCGCGAGACTCTCATGAATCTTGCCGTGTTGGCGCTCGCCGCATTGCTTGTTATTGGTCCGGTGACACTCCGAAATCGTCTTGTAGGCGATGAATCTGTGCTTATCGCCTCGCAAGGGGGGATTAACTTTTTTATTGGAAACAATGAAACTGCCGACGGAGTATCCGCCTTCCTCCCCGAGCCGCTTGGCTTCAACTGGCAATATGCTGATATCGCATTCTTTGCCGAGAAAACATTGGGCGAAAAATTATCCCCCGGCAAAGTATCCGACTACTGGACAGATCGCGCATTCCAGTGGATTTTTGAAAATCCGTTTTCTTTTTTTAAACTCACGGCAAAAAAACTTCTCCTCAATTTTAGTAACCGGGAGATCGCAAACAACCGAGTGGGCGAACCGAAACTTGCCGGCATTTTTCTTCTGACTTCAAACCCGCTTCGATTCGGGCTTATCTTCCCTTTCGCTGTGCTGGGAATAGTCATTACCTATAAGGACCGCAGGCAAGCTCGGTTACTTGTGCTGTGGTGGGGTTTATTCATAGCCCTCGGGTCTCTTTTCTTTATTACCAGCCGATTTCGGCTTCCTCTCCTCCCTTTTTATTTTATTTTTGCGGCCATTGCAATCCAAGCGATGTTTCAAAGCCGATTCCGCCTATTCGGATCACATTGGAAATACGCCGCCGCCTTTATCCTGGCTTTGGCGACCTCCTGGCTTCCCATAAAGATCTCCGCGCACTCGCATGTCGGTCTTCTACAAACCACAAAGGGACTATTTCACTACAACAGAGGAGAGTATCAACAGGCTCTCACATATTTCAGTCAAACTCTACAGATCGACTCAACAATTCCCGAGGCTAATTTCAATTTGGGCAACGTGCATTTCCGTCTCAATAATACCGATTCTGCGCGGTTCTACTACGAAAGAGAGCGCCGCACCAATCCATTGCGCGGAAAGAGTTATATAAATCTCGCCTCCCTTTCTCTCATTGGAGGCAAAACGGCCGAAGCCAAACGGATAATCGAGCAGGCTCTGCTCTTGCGACCGTATGATCCTATTGCGCAAAACATAAGGCTGAGGATTGCCGCCGCCACAGAGCCGGTGGACTCATTTATGTCTATCACCAAAGACGCTATCCAAGACACTGACTCAAATCTTCAACTGATAAACGAAGCCGCAGCCATACTTACAGCATCGCAGGTTTTGGATTTCGCGAGAGAGATACTCGACGCGTCGCTCGCTGTCACACCGCCGCCGCTTGAAAATGATTTTCGTATGAGCGAGCCTGATTTCTTCAAAATTCGGTCTCAGTTTTCCATCGAGAAGGCCAAAGTCTATTTTCAGCTTGGTTTTATTTCTGGACGTCAGGGACGATTCTCCGATGCCGTATCATACAGCAGACAGGCGATAGCGTATGATTCACTGCTTTCGGCAGCATATGTAAATCTGATCAGCGGATTAGTCTCAACAGGAGAAAATCTAATGGCCGACTCGGTTCTCAACGAATCTTTGAGACGATTTCCCAATGATTCGCTCCTAATGGAAATCAAAGCCCAACTCAGACAATAAAAAAACGAGACTGAGTAATCAGTCTCGTTTTGAAATCAATTCAAAGTGTCTCAATTATTTGATTGGCACTCCGTAGGTGACATCCTCTGCGTTCTTGGACTTATCGTCATACAGCTTCCAGTAACGCTGTCTCATCTCATCAGCTGAGACAGGGTATTTTGCGCTGGTCGAGTATTGACCCGAGGTGAAGTCATCAGGGCTGGCCTGAGCTTTCGGCGCGTAGAGCCAAGTGAGCATCTCCCCTACAACTTTCTGAGAGGAATCGGTCTCAAGGGAATACGGGGTAAAGTTCCAGTGGGCCGTTCGGAAGAATCCGCGATCCAGTCGGAATGCCACCGGTGTACCGTCGAAAACGTATTCGGGATAGGGAAGAATATGTGACGCTCCATATTTTGACTTGTAAAGGTGTGATATTTCAGTCCGGAAATCTCGAACTGTCCAACCGACCTCCGGCAACGCGCCGACAATCATCTTGCCTGAATCCGGCCCGTTCGGACGGCGGAAGAGAGGAAAACTACCGGGTGCCTTCGACCATTTGTATCTATTCTCGAGTTTAAGCGTGTCCACCTTTAAGTCAGGCCACTTGTTAGGATTTAAACTATACGCACCAACAAAATCTTCAATTCTGACATTAGCAGTGCCAATAGGCGTATTTCTTGCCCAATAATCCCAACCCGTGAAGACCATCGAAATCGCCCCGAAATAGAACGAATAATTCGGAAACTTTAGGTCGCAGATAATTGGAACGAGAGACTTTGGAGGGAGACCGACAGGTCCCGAACTTGAGCCTTCGAGCAATGAACGTCCCATTATCCAAACATTGACACCTGCCTGCAACGCTTGCGGAAGAAAATTCTTGACAATGTTGGCGGTCAGCTGAGACGACTTCGAGTCGTCACTGTAAAGAATCAATACTTTATATGACAGAAGCTGTTTTAAGGTGATGGTAAAACCTTGGGCAGTGTTCGGGCGTATATAGTCCTTCAAGCTGTCAAATTCTACAGCTGATGCACCGGGATTTGAGTCAAGATTCCATTGGCGTATAGTCGATGACCAGTAGTTTCGGACAAACTTTAGAGAATCAATCGAATTGTGATTAATTATCCCGTTGTCTGTTGACGCTTTCTGCATATCGACAATACCAATATCGCGCTCGTACTTGGCCTCAACGGCGGTAAAATGAACAAATGCCGGAGTGAGATCTGGCACAAGCGCGTCATCACGGCATCTCACCCAAAAAATGAATCGGGCATCTCGAGTCACATCCGACGGGTCCGACTCAAAGACATTGTAGATTGAATCGCGAGTGTCAGACACCCATGGATCTATACCGTCGAAAGAACTCGCAGCAATCTTGTTGTAGCCTGCGTTTATAAAGCCGGTGTCATCAACAAGTAAAAGGGTATCGATAATTCCAAAGGCAGTGTTTCCGGTAATGGCATCAATGAATATCCTCTGGCAGGAAATCGAGTCGGGAAACGTGTCGCAGATATCAAAATACGCGGGCGGGGTCTGCCGAAAACGATAAACTTTCGCGTCTGTGGTGACAAAGACTTTTTGCACATACTTTTTCATTATCCTGTCAAAGGCTCTGTCCCTTGATGTATCCGCGAGCGAGTCGCTATAGTTATACGGGCCGTAGAGACGCCATTCAAATTCAAACGGAGGCGGATCGGCGGGATAATCCAATACATCCGTGCCGCGCCAGCTCATCTTGACACCAGTAATTCCAAACGGAAACTTCGAGTCGATAAATGTCGCTGGATCCGCTCGGTTGAAGTTTGTCACGAAGGTATTTGGGGGATTGTCTATCCTCAAAAATCTACGGAAGGCAATTTGTGAGCCCATGAGTTCGTCATCAAAGGCCTGGATGAAAACAAATTGCGGAACCTTGGTCGTCACCGGATTGGTAAGTTCGGCAGACATCGGAATAATGTTGCTTGTCTTCGGATCTCCGGCTTGGGGGTTGACATCGAGGTACTTCCAGATGGTATCGATGTAAGCAGGCAGGACATCACGACTGAAATTGTCAACCTGCAGTAAACTGAGCGGCAATGGAAGATTGAGACGGTTGGCGATTGAATCCTCACGGATGACCGCATAACGGTAATACTGGATCTGACCATCGCGGTCCTGGCCCACCCAGTGGATTATCGGATTGGTCGAGAATGTGGTATTCTCTGCCGGAACATTCACAAACCATACAATCGGTTGTTCGTTGTCGATTTTATCACCTTCAAGACGCTTGGAACATCCGCTGGCAATCAAAGAAATAAGACAAAAGAATGACAGACCAAGAGAGAGTCGTAAACGAAATATATTATTCATTAAAAAAAGTACCCTTCCTCAGCTTAAAATCCGAAAGACATTGAAAAGCGATGAACCTCGGTCAGGATGTCAAAATCCTGAAAGGCATAGTCAATCCGTATTTCGCTCTCTTGACCAAACGGAAGACGGACGCCTCCGCCGGCGGTAAATCCATCAACATCATAGTTAAATCTACTGCCGCCGCGAAGTACAAACATATCTTTATAGGTATACTCCACACCGGCGTTATACTTTTCCAGATTGTCCGAAGGATGAGAGCCTTCGGCTGCAAATGTGGCAACATGATCAGACATTTCAAGCATATTAATCGAGCCGCCAAATTTGAAATTGATGGGCAAAGGATAGTCCTCGCTGATGAATTTGAGATCGGGGCCGAAATTGGTAATAACCATAGCGATCTTGAAGCCGCGATAACCGGTGTTATAAAGCGTCCCAACATCGGCCGACCATCCGGAAGCCGCAAAATCATGCGTGAACTCACCTATATAACGCACTGTAAGCCCCACCGAAAAACGGTCAGTCAAATATCGGCCGTAGCCGAGTGATAACGCAAAATCATTGTAGGAGAATTCACGACCGGTTCCCTTGGGTCTGCCATACGTAGACTCCAACATGCTCCCCGAGGAGAGAGCGTACGTGCCAATTCCCAGCACGCCTCCAATAGACTCCAGCGGAAGACCAATAGCCGCAAAGCCGTATCCGATATCTGCCGGCATGGAGATATATGTAGCCATGGCTTCTTTGCCGAGCAGGTAAGAAAGCGCCGCCGGATTATAGTAGACCGCCGAAATATCATCGACAGTCGCTGCAAAGGCTTCGCCCATTCCCATCGCTCTGGCTGAAACACCGAGTTCAAGAAACTGCGCGCCCGTTGTGCCAACTTTCGCCTGCCCATAAGCAGTTGCGGGAGAGAATGAAACCACGAAGGTCATCAGCAACCCGCACAGCGCAAGAGAAGCAACGGAGCAATCGAGTGTGGGCATTCGGCGCCGTACCATATCAAAAACCGGGTGTCTCATTGTAACCTCATCTATTGTCATACCAAACTTATCCATTATCAATTTCGTGTGTTATAGGCTGATCTGAAGACCGACCTGTACCTGACGGGGGCGCTCATATCTCGCTGGATCATTGTTAAAATCTGTTCCGCCAAGAACCAACCCGCCTATGTTTTGGTCAGTATCCGCACGGCCAGTCTTCTCATAGATATCCACAATATTACGGCTATTGAGAATATTGGCCATTTCGAGAATAAAGCTGTAATCAATGCCGGCCAATTTGAAATCTTTCGAGAAGCGCATATCAAAGTTAACAGTCGTCGGTATTCTCAACGAATTGATAGGCGGGGACTCCAAACCTAATGGCTCCAAATTCGGGTAATCAACGGTCGGAGTAAATGGCGCGCCGCTTTCGACAATTGACTCGAGCGCCAATGACCATCCGCTGGGAATGGGCAGACCGAACAGCCGGGGTTTGACCGTGTTTGGAATAAAAACCTGAACAATGGATTTGAGCGAGTGCCGGATATCATTATCCAGCGGATTCTCGTCCAAAGGTGCCGTTAGCAGGTAGTTCGCTTGATAGTTCGGATTGGTCTGCGAAGCTTTTCCGAACGCAAAAGCATAGGTATAGCTTACTTGTCCGGTAACGTATCCACCCGATCGTTTCTCCAAAGTCAACTCAAGTCCGCGACTGCGGCCATAGTCAGAATTTGCATAAATTTGGCGTTTAACCGGGCCGCTTTCATCGGTGAACTGATTAATCTTATCGAACTCATCCTTAAAATATCCCTGAACGTCAAGCGAATAGCTCTCATTCACGGCATATTTAACTCCAAAAGAATATTGAATGGTCTTTTGATAGTCTAAGTTTGGATTTCCAAGCACTGCATTCTGATCCACCGACGAGGTATTTCTCGCAAAGAATCGGTCAAATGTCGCTAATTGGAAGAAATGACCATAATTGAAATATACTTTTGCCTTGTCCGAGATAGGATATGAAAATCCAATTCGAGGCGAGATTTTTTGACGGTCACCTAAAATGAGTCCGCCTCGGTCATCACGACGAAGGGTTACAGCTAAATCCCTGGTGTCCTGTAGAAAATAATCCAGACGGAGACCAAGATTGGCAATCATTGAACCATATTCGATCTTATCTCGAAAATAAAACGTTCCTTGCAACGGATCGTAGCCAAAGAAGTCGCGGAAAGCTCCCCGTTCGCCGTAAGCGCCGCCATCAAGCCTGCCGCTGTAAGGTTGGTACGGCCTGTCGATACGCTCATAGGAAAAAACATCTCTTTGCAACGAGAAGCCGCCTTTTAGTTCATGGGCGCCAAGCTGTCGGAATATTTTTACTTCACCACGATAGGTCTGTGTGCGGTTTCTCGACCAAATAACTTCTGGCCTATACGTCAAGGGATCAAGAAACGTCGAACTGCCGCCAAGATCAAACCGGCCGTTTCCGTTGTCATCAGTAAACGGCTCTCCGACGTTGTACTGAAAATTTGGTGCGTCGTAGAGACCATTACCATTTCTATCGTAATACGGAATATTCGGAGACCAAATCGAAGTCGGGCCGTTATATCTTCCGTCATGATTGAGATCATGGTTAATGGTCGGATCGTTGCTTCTCACGAAGTTGTCTGTTCCGGCGTTGTACACACCGTTGCCGTCGAGGTCGATAAACGGCTCACCCAGCACTGAATCGCCATCGATATACGGCTCCTGCAATGGAGTTCCAACCAGCGCTCGGCGATCTCTATCAAAAATGCCATTCCCATTGCGATCCTGCAGGTCATCTCCGCGATCCCATACCCCGTTTCCATTAACGTCAATGTATGGCTCGCCCTCAAGGCTGTCGGAGATGCCATTATTGTTAAAACGGAAATTTGCAAATGAGCTACCGCCGCCCTGCAGATTCTGTAGGCTAAGGTATTCGCCTATGGTATAGGCCGGCCCGGTAAAATCTGATCCATAGATGGCTGAGTCAGGGAAGAGATTTATTATCGGTTCAGGGACATCATAGACACCATTGCGGTTAAGATCTGAGAAGGTCTCCCAATCGGATTGAAGCGCCATCTGATCTGGGTCCAGACCCTTGCCGGGGTTATTGGGATCGCCCGGTCTCGAAGTGTTCTGAAGATTTGTGTACGACACTATTGCTTCATAGGTGAAGTTCTTCTGAATCTCATGGGCAACTTCCAGAGAAAGGCTCTGTCGTTTTTGTGTATTAACAGGGGCGGTATTCGCGCTGAAGCGATAACTCCAATCGAAACTGGTTGTGCGAGTGTCCCACAACTTGTACGAGAACACGAATTTAAGATTTTGTTGCGGACGGAATCTCGTGTTCGCTTGAAAATGATATCGATTGTATAGTCGTTCGGGGATATCCAAACCGAATAAATTGAAATTCCCAAAATTCTTACGCGTTGCCGGTGAATCATAATTCTGATATTGGAAGTCGCCATCGTGCTTTTCAACTTCGCCATAAAGGAAATAAGTGAATTCCTTTTCCCTGAGGAAATTTATCCCAAGGGCGGGGAGAATTCGATTGGTCAGGATCGGGTCGGGACCCGAAAGCGTTAAACGGAGGAAATCTTCGTTTTGGGAGTACTTGTTGAGTCTTCCGTTACCAAGGTCATCGGTCGTATAATAAATATTGGCATTCGTGTTGTCCTTGGAGCCGACTTGCGAACGAATGTTCACAATACCCGAAAGCGCATTTCCATATTCAGGATCAAAGCCATCTTTAATAATTTGCAGTTCCTGGATCGATCCGGCCACAAGAGACAAATTGGCTCCGGCTGAACTACCGCCGAGCGGATCTCCTATCGGCACGCCATCAACAATATAGCCCACTTCACCCCCGCGACCGCCGCGAATGAAGATTTCTCCGCCACGGCCCTGCTGAACACCGGCAACCTGCTTGAGAATATTGTCAACGGTCGCTACCGGACGCTTGCTGATTGATTCCTGGGTAATTGATGCCGAACCGGAAGTTTCATACTTGTCGATAATATCGCGTTTACCAACAACGGTAATCTGCTTGTCAATGGTGGCAACCTGTTTAGTCATCTTTTCGGAGATTTCTGTGGTCAGATCGACCTTGACGTCGACTTTGGTCACTTCAACAGTATTGTAATCAAGAGAAGAAATTTTCAGCGTGTACGTTCCAGGGTCCACACGGAGAATAGTGTATTTTCCATCTACATTAGTTACCGCACCCTGTTTAGTACCGACAACAACCACCGAAGCGCCGATAACCGCTTCGCCAGTCTCCTTGTCAAGAATGGTTCCTTTTATCTGGCCGGTCGACGCAGAAAATGCGGAACTGGCGCCCAAAACAACCAGCACGGCGAACACCAGATGAAATCTAAGAAGTCCATTAGCTCTACAAACCATTTATTCTTCCTCCTCGAGAAATATCACCTACACCAAATATCATTCACATTTATATCGAATGATCTTGACGCCTGGAGCCGCGCGGTACTTTGGACGATTGATAAAATACTTCTAAGCGACAAAGATATGAGGAACACTTTGCCCTAAACCAACCCTTTACACGCGATTCGCATCATGCGTTATCATTCAGCCGTCGAGCGATTCTTGTCAGTCGCAAGACAGGCAAAGGTACGCGCTCGAACCGACCAAAGTCAAGACCTTTTTTCCCTTATCCGTTCCGGGTATCAGAAAGACTTCCGACCACGGCTGTTTGTTTAATGCAATCTCTTTTTTTTAGGGGCTCAGAAGAGATTTCCAGCGACCTGTCTTTTATCACTGCTGCCATGCTCTCTGTTATCTCTCCGCCGGCAAACTCCACTCCGGTTTCTTCCTGAAGCGTCTGCAGGAAGACTTGCGATGCCTCTCCAAACTCTTTTTCCCCCACAGTCTTCAGGCTTTCACCATTACTTGTCTCAACGTACTTTCCGGATGCTGGTCTGAGATGCAAAGCTGGATGAACAGCCACCCCTCGCCATTTTATGGCTCCATGTTGCAGGAATGCTGCCCCGATCCGGCGTTGCGCCGAGCCGACGATTTTCCCCATGGAGGTGGTCAGCTCGTTTCGCGAAACAGATGAAAAACATGCCGCTTTATGAAAAAAATCCCGTTTTCTCTCCTGTTCGTTTTCCGCAGACTCAGCGGAATACTCTGATTGGACACGGTAATGGCTTAGAAAACAGCGAATTATTGTGGCGATTTTCTGCGATGTCTGACCGATATTTCCACTGAAACCAGCCCCCTCTGATGCATTTGCGGATATCGAATACGTGAGCTCGGACGGGTCATGCAGCAGGGCCCTGCCTCCTGTTATTCTCCGGATGACAGGAGTATCCCCTACCTCCTCGCCCAGAAACGCCGTATCGGCGTTTTGATTACAGCCAAAGGTTATAGCTGGCTTTTGCCATGTGTACAGTCGGGCATAGATAGTATGCGGACTCTGGACGGCCTGAAATAGAAGCCATTCATCGAAGGCCATATTGAAAAATGGATCGGAGGCAAAGTGAAGAAAACAGAGTCCCTCGCGCTTCATCTACTAAAAGAACTGAAGAAAATGCGCGAAGACAACAGGAATTTAGACAAAGAGCCTACGCAATGGGCAGGTCAAGAGCCTTCAAATTGAGATTGTACTCTTTAATCTTGAGTCGCAACGTTGATTCGGGAATATTAAGCCGGTTGGCAGCATGTTTCTTTATCCCTCGACTTTCCATGAGGGCCTTGATAATAAACCGTTTCTCATGGTTCGAGAGAAAATCGTACAAAGAATAATCCTGCGAGAATTCAACGACGTCGGCAGCGTTCCCACTGAGGACAGAGGGAGAGGCATAGTTGTTCGTAGACTGACTGATTCGAGCGGAAAGGATCTCGACCCTGATTTTTTCGTCGTCTCCAGCAAGAAGAACCAGTTTTTTCATTTCATTTTCCAACTCGCGAACATTTCCTGGCCAGTCATAGGCCATCAAATGCCGCGTAACTTCTACGGTACAGGTCTTGCCGCTTTCAAGAAGCATATGGTTCACAAGTAGAGGAATATCCTCTTTCCGCTCGCGTAGGGATGGGAGACGGAAGCTGAAGGCAGAAAGTCTATAGAACAGATCCTGACGGAAGCGCCCGGCCGCCATTTCTTCTTTCAAATCCTTGTTTGTGGCCGAAAGAATTCGGACATCGACTTTTCTCGGTGTGCTCTCCCCAAGTCGGACGATCTCTTTGGATTCCAATGCCCGAAGTATTTTTGCCTGAATCGAGAGCGGCATATCGGCTATTTCATCGAGGAAGAATGTGCCGCCATGAGCTTCTTCGAAAAGACCGGGTTTGTCACGATCAGCGCCCGTAAATGAGCCGCGTCGATATCCAAAAAGCTCTGATTCCAGAAGTGTTTCCGGCAAAGCGGCGCAGTTGATTGAAATGAAGCGCTTGTCTCGCCGATTGGAGTTATAGTGTATGGCTCGGGCCAAAAGGTCTTTGCCACATCCGGTCTCGCCTTCAATCACGATTGAAATCGGGGAATCAACTATCTGCCTGACCTGATTGAGCAAATCAAGCATCTGGCTGCTCTGTGTAATAATATTGGCAAAGGCCGCTTCCTGACGAAGCTGGGCTTTGAGACGTCTATTATCCTCGATGAGCTTAATCTTATGCAATTCCGCCGCCTTGAAGGCAATGATGTCAGAAAAACCGACTGCAAAATTGAGTTCGTCCTGTCCAAACGGATTGATAGTGTTGTCTGGCGACAGCTTATCCAAATAGAGGAAACTGTTTGAGTTGTCGCTCATTTTGAACGGGACAACAATTACGCTTGCGACCGGATATGGGACTTCAGGGAAGAGATTATTTATATAGGGATCGCGACGGCAGTCAAGCAGGAGAGTCGGCTTTACAAGCGAGACTTCCTGTCCAAGAAGCTGTCGGAAGGTATCATCAAATTTCTTAATCTGCTGCGGCGTTATCGGGAACGAGGCGACCACCGGGCTCTCGGTAAAGTCAGGTGAATAGACTATCCCACGGTCAGCTCCGGCTCTGCGGAGCAGAAGATTGAGGACATCGTCCATTTTGCCGCTTTTGAGGTCCTTCGTATCCCCTTGCGTAACAAGATTGCCAAAAATCTTGAAACTGTTTTCTTGTGAAATTGACAGCGCCACAGCCTGATCGGCCATTGTGGTAAGAAATTGATTAACGGCTCGCACTTTGCCAGTATCAGAGAGGGTGGTAAATAATTTCTCAGCACGACTTATCTTCTTGAATCCGCGCGACAGATCGCCGCGTGAACAGGCAAAGAGTCCGGAACGGAAATCGGCCTCGGCCAGCCAGAAATCAAGTTTGAGCTTTTTGAAGATACGCGTAGCTTCATCATATGCACTTCGGATTTTTTCATGTTCATCAGAGCCGGATTGTCCCGAGATTTCGGCGTAATAAAGCAGGGTGCGGGCCAGATCAAACGGATCGCCCGCCTCGCGGACAGTTTCGACAGCCCGTGTGATATAATCCATCGCTTCGTCGTATGAGGAACGCGATGCAAAAACCTGTGCGATAACTTTTTTGGCCAGACCCGCTTCGATTTTTTCACCCATTTGCTGGGCAAGTTCAAGCGCCTTTTGGGCATATTTCATGGCTTCGTCAAGGTTATCGAGCGACAACTCGACTTCGGCCAATCTCCGGGCCGATTGGGAGACCAATGCCGACTCAGGTGCAAGCAATCTACCCTGATGATAGGCCTCGCTCAGGATCGATTTGGCCTTGAACATATCTTTTTTCTCGATAGCCATTTCGCCCTGATACTCAAGCAGAATTATTTTTTCGCGTTTCAGATTGAGACGATCAATTATTACCTGAGCGCGCTTCCAATACCTGTCGGCCGAGGTAAATTCTCTGCGGCGCAAATTAAGGTAACCAAGCGAGAGCAGGTTGACCGCCTGTGAGGTCTCCTCGTTGTGGGCGACGCCATACTCGAGTGCGGCAGTAAGGTCTTTCTCTGCGGCGCTCCAGTTTCCGGATAGAATCTTTATACGACCTGAGTTACCGGTTAACTGTGCGAGTTGGCGCGGATTGTCAGTACAAAGCAGAGCGGCATCATCAAGCAGGAGGCTGGCCGCAGAATAGTCGCATCGGGTAAACACAGCACGGGCCTGTGCGTTCAGCGAATCTATTTGTCCTTCAATATCGCCGTCTCGTCTAAACGAGGCTAACGCGTCTCTCGCACGAATCTCCGAGTTCTTAAGATCGCCAAGCCCAAAATATGCCTTGGCAAGAATGAGGAGAGCCCGTCCGTAGCGGCGTGTAAGCGGGGAATCGGCCAGAAGCTTGGCCCCCCTGATACCGGCTTCGAGTGATTTGCGGTATTCTCCTTCGAAGCAATATGAATCAGCTTTGAGCGAGAGAAAGAGACCCAATTCATGCTCGGATTGAGCAAAATCAGAGTCGCTAAGCCGTTCGAGCTCAATACGCGCTTCCGGCGCCTTTCGCTGACGATAAAGCTCTTCAACCGCAAGCAGGCGGTTATCGAGATGGAGGTTCTGTGAGGTATGTCTCATCTTACCCTATTGTCCTTATTTGTTCAACGTTACCGGGTTCACCTATCCCTGGTGTGAGTTACGTCGACAAAGATCAGTTAATCGCGAAAACCGACCCATGATGAGCTTAATCGCTTCTTTCCACCATAAAAACGAGATATCTGATACGTGACGCGAAAGATCGATCTCATAACAAAGCTTGATTCCTGTCGTGGAGAACCTGAGCCAATTTGAGTCGTTGAATCTTTAACTATGACAACCGTATCAGCGCCCGGCGGAGGTGGAAAGATAATATGACCACCGCCTGGTGGCTTGTCCGTATCCCATGGGTGTTCGCTTGACACCACTGGTACCGAAACAAAGCAGGCGATGCATGCGACAAGCAACACAAGTAATGTTGAACCCGTCTTGCCCTTCATGAGAATTCCTCCTCGGTATGTTGTGCACGAAAACGAAAATACAAAACGTATTTACAAATAAAGAGAAATCGCCAGCTACGATTACGCTATTTCCATGTAGCCTATGAGGATAATATCAACCTCATATTTGTTACAAGTCTGCTGAGCGACGCAGTTATTGCTACTGTCAAGCTATATTGATAGCAAGGGTTTGTCAAGTACTTTTTTCTAAAAACGCAAAAAATGCGTCGTGGAAGTGTGTGATTGCCATGGCATGCCACGCACCCTGAATTTTATGTAGTTCGGAGCCTCAACCGTTTGATCCTTTGGCCTACTACTTCGTCAATTTGAAACTGAAAATCATGCCAGTTTACCGTCGCGCCCTTTTTCGGGACAGAGCCCACCAAAGCATAGATAAGCCCCCCGACTGTATCATGGTCGCCCTGGTCATAATCGGTATCCAATTGGCTCTGAAGGTCTTCGATAAGCATTCCGGCATCAAGGACATAGGTGTTGTGCGTAAGTTTGACAAACTCCTCCTCTACCTCCTCGTCATGTTCATCTTGTATTTCGCCTACAATTTCCTCGAGGATGTCTTCAAGTGTCACCAAACCGGCCACACCGCCGTATTCATCGGCAACAATAGCGATGTGAACCTTTTCGGTCCTAAACTCGCGAAGGAGTTCGCTTATGACTTTGGTCTCGGGTACAAAGTAAGACGGCCGCATGATCTTACGCACACTAAACGCCTGATTCGTATCCGGTAAATCGCTGAACAAGTCCTTTACATACAGGATTCCGATTACCGAATCGATTGCCTTGAAGTAGACCGGAAAGCGTGAATACCCGCTCTCTTTCACAATTAACTGAACTTCTTTGAGACTGGCAGTGTCATGAATACCAATAATATCCATTCTTGGAACCATAATTTCCCTGACGACGGTTTGGTCGAGCATGAAGATACTTCCAATCATCTCTTTTTCTTCTTTCTCGATTATTGAGCCGCCGATGCCAGCCTGGTCGGCAAGCGTCTCAATGGCACGCTCGACTATATCATCCTTCTGCTCCTCGGTCACATTCTGCTCCTCATTGAGCCGCTTGAAGGCATGCCGGTACATCCGAACTACGGGAAAGAAGAGTATGTATATAGTGGAGATAATCCAGATGTGGCGATGCATCGATTTGTCAATGGCGGTGCGCGAGGTCCGTCTCGGAAGATACTCGACAAAGATGATATGGAGCAGCCAAACTATAAGCATAAAGAGCGGGTAGTAATACCATTGTATAGGCACACCCTCGGGATGCAGTGATTGGACAAACAAAATTGTCAATGTTGTATTGAGAATGAGAACAAAAGAGCGATAGACAGCCAAAACCTGCACAAACGCTCGTGGATCTGCAACAAGCGTGTTGAGAAACCTACGGCGGCGGCGTGATATGCCCGGAAATAGAGTTTCGACCTCTTCTGGATCGATATAAACCGCCAAAGCATAGAGCGCAACGATGTATTCGGTGAGATAACCGAGCGCGATAAAAAGCGGACAGAGCCACATAGTCATAATGGAAGTTTACTCATAATTCCAGCAAGATACGTATCCTCTTTCCCCTTCATTCTCTTCTCTTCTGCCGGACGTTGGTGATCGTGCCCAAAGAGATGTAAAAAGCCGTGGCATGCCAGTCTAAGATATTCGGTCGGCAATGTGGCCCCGTATCCGCGGGCCTGACGCTCGGCAACAGAAACACAGATATAGACTTCACCGAAAATATCATCCGCCTTCGCTTCGGAATCAAGTGGAAAGGAGAGAACGTCTGTCACCTTGTTTTTCCCCCGGTAAAGGCGATTGAGACTTCGAATTCTTGCCGCATCGGTGAACACGAGGTTTATAACCGCATCCGAGTTTTTTCGAAACTCTCGCTTTGAGACACTTTCCGCCAGTTTAACTAATCGCGCCCGTGGTATTTGAGTGGGCGTCTCCTTGTATATCATTAGCTTCATATACCCACATTCAATCAGGCTGCTGTTCTTTGGGATAGCGGACACGGTGGTGAAAAGCGGCCACAAGGATTTGGGCGAAAGCTTCCTTAATTTTTGCAAGGTCCTTGAGGGTGAGCGGACATTCATCAAGTTCTCCTGATTTGAACCGGTCATCAATAATCTTCTGAATCAGGCTGTCTATTCGCGCCGGTTTAGGGTCTTCAAGCGTCCGGCTTGAAGCCTCGACAGCATCGGCCAGCATGGCAATTCCCGTTTCTCGGGTCTGCGGACGTGGGCCGGGATAGCGAAACTCGTCCATGGAATTCTTATCCGCACCCATCTCAAGGGCCTTATTGTAAAAGTACGACATCACCATTGTGCCGTGATGCTCTTCAATAAAGTTCAATACATCATCGGGGATATTTGCCTCCTCGCCCAATTGTCTTCCCTTCTTGACATGACTTACAAGAACTAGAGCTGACATCGAAGGCGAAAGCGACTCATGCTTGGATTTAACTCCCAACTGATTTTCCACAAAGTACTCCGGAATCTCAATCTTGCCAATATCATGATAATACGCCCCGACCTGCGCCAGAAGAGGATTACCGCCGATTGACTTGGCTGCGGCTTCGGTAAGATTACTGACAATTATAGAATGGTGGTATGTCCCCGGCGCCTCAATCGCCAATCGCTTGAGCAAGGGATGGTTGAGATCGGACAACTCAAGCAACTTTATATCAGTCGTGAAGCCAAACAGTGATTCAAAAAATGGGAGGAAAAGAAAAATCGCGAGCGGCACACTAATCACGGCAATGATAAAACCGTAGAGCATTTCGCCAAGCAATTCCTCGTGAGCGCCGATCCGAAGGCTTTCAACTATCAGTATCACAAGGAAATAGCCGAACACTGCCAGAAGCATTATCCGAAAGGCATGCGCCCTCTTGCGTACCGAATGCGAGCTATAGGCGGCAAAGGCGCCGACCACCACCGTTAATAATGTTATGGGAAAGGAGAATCTATGCATGATGCCCAGCAACATTGCGAGCGCAACCACCGAGAGTATACCGACTTCGGCGTCGAAGAGTATCGCGACAATGACCGGTAGGACGGCTACCGGCAGAATATAAATGGAGGTGATAGAGAGGGCTTCTGCGGCATGATTGACGACAAACACAAGAGACAGCTGCAGGACAAACACCAAAAGCAATGCAAGGAGTTTCTGATTTGAATAAAAAATGTCCTGTCTGAAATGATTCAAAAAAAGAAAGAGACCGCCAAAGATCGCAAAAACCAGCACGACTCGTGCCAGAGCTGGCAAGTACGGTACCCACCATCCTTCGCTGACGGCATGACTTCGCTGTAAACGCACCATCTCGCGAAGAATATTTTCCTGCCGTTCGGTTACTCGTCCTCTGATCGGTACAATGATATCGCCAGAATAAATCGTCTCACGTACTGGAGAGCGCACCGAAAGCTCATTTCCCACCCGCTCGGTGTATTCGTCAGAGTTGACAAAAGCATCAGGCTCTATAAATGCCCGGCCAATGAGATAGTAATCTTCAACAGTAAAGGAATCTATCGGAGCGCGCCGGTTGAGTTCTGTGAGCAGTCTCGCATTTCCGAGCGGCAAGTCAAGTAGCTTATCTTTGAGAAGAACCATCTCACGCTCCCCACGGCGGAAGATAATTGAACGCTGACGATAATCAGAGAGCGCCGCGACACTTCGCAAAACTCCCGCTTCATAGATTTCCGTCTGAAAAATCTCACTCAGAGTAAGTAGCAAATTTTCGAGATTAAATGCCGGGTCCATTGAGTTGCGTATCGCAGATAAGCTTATATCGGGGAATATTGCCGCAATACTGTCTACCTGGGCGGATGTATACGAAGATTCTCCAAATTTATTCCGGGCGCCCCTTACCGTCTCAATAAAAAGAGCAAGTGAATCTAATATGCGTGGAAGAACTGTCGAATCATGGTCGACAATGTGAAGGATATTTGACTTGATTTCATTTTCTTCGGCCCTGAGTTCCCGTTCGGTTTTGTTGATGACGATTTGAAACGGAGCGGTAATTTCCTCGGCGGCAGTCTCTCCCTCGCGTGGAATATCAAGCGGGTCAAAAAGCGACTGACCGGGATAGAGAACACCAATGGCGATTGAAAAAAACGCAAGCATGCCGTACTTGAGAGCCTTTGAACGAATCCCCGGAGCTTCTTTCCGTCGATTCAGGCTCTGTACTTTCAGCAGTCTCTTGATGCCCCGTCGGGCTCTCAGTAAGAGTGAAAACATACGGCGATTGCCCCAGCAGGCCGCCTACTCCTTCCGCCGTGGTTTCTCATGCTTCTCATAGGCTTTAATGATGCTTTGTACGAGCCGGTGACGCACGACATCCTTTTCAGTCAGATACATGAATTCAATACCTTCGACCCCTTTGAGGATTTTCTGCACAGTCACCAGACCCGATGTGTGCCGCTCATCCAAATCAATCTGTGTGACATCACCGGTGATAACGGCTTTGGATTTCTCCCCTATTCGGGTCAGAAACATTTTCATCTGAGCGCTCGTTGTATTCTGCGCTTCGTCCAATACCACAAAGGCCTCGTTGAGCGTGCGGCCTCGCATAAATGCCAAAGGCGCAATCTCGATAACGCCAATCTCTAATAAGTTTCGTATCTTCTCAGGCTGGAGCATATCATAGAGCGCGTCATAAACCGGCCGAAGATACGGATCAACTTTGGCGCGAATGTCCCCCGGCAGAAATCCAAGCGATTCACCGGCTTCGACGGCGGGACGGGTAAAGACAATCCGATTGACTCGTTTTGCTTTGAGTTCAGCGACAGCCATCGCAACTGCAAGATAGGTCTTGCCGGTTCCGGCGGGGCCTATGGCAAAAACCAGATCGTTTTCATCTACGGCTTCGACATATTTTGTCTGGCCGACTGTTTTTGGCTTTATAACTTTTTTGAGCGCGCTGGTGAGAAGGCCCTCAGTTGAAATATCAGTTGCCGGACCATGACCGTTCTCTTTGACCATGCTGATGGCGTAGTTGACATACTGTTCGGTGATGTTATCACCTTGTTTGAGCCGGGTGACTAAATCTCCGAGCAGTCGCAGAAGCTGGTCTATCTCAGTGGGTGAACCTTCAAGAACAATTTTATCTCCTCGGGCTATTATTTTTGAGTGAAAACGTGATTCTATAAGCCTGAGGAAAATATCGTTCTGGCCAAAAAGAAGCCGCTGATCGATTCCTTGTACGCTGAATGAGCGTAGTTTTACTTCTCCCGTGTTTGTGAGCATAATACGGCTGTAGCCTCCACCTCCGCTTTTATTATTATACCAAGTTCATCGAGTTGATGCTGTTCTATGTACGATGGCGAGTTATCCATCGGTGAGCTTCCATTGGCGGTCTTCGGAAAAGCTATAACATCTCGGATTGAATCGCAACCAGCGATAATGGAGATAAGACGATCTAGTCCCATTCCAATTCCGGCGTGCGGAGGCGCACCGTACTCGAGCGCACGCAAAAGAAAACCGAACATTCTGTCGGCGCGCTGAGCGTCAATTCCAAGAATCTTCAGTATTTTTTCCTGTAAATCTCGCCGATTGATGCGTTGTCCCCCCGAGCCTATCTCAGAACCGTTGATGACGATATCATACTGCAAGGCTTTGACCCGGCGCCACGGATGATTCAGGTCTGATCCGTCGAGCTTCGATGTCAGCCCCTCGTCTATTAGCGCAAGGTCGGCTTCAACCGGATGCGAAACAATATTGTGCATAGCATCCCATCCCTTTGTCTCGGCATTATAATCAAGCAATGGGAAATGAGTAACCCATAAAAACTTATACTCTCCGTGTTTGATCATACCATGTTCCCGGCCAAGGTTAAGCCGCAGTTGACCGAGGATTGACTCGGCCCTATATGATTTGTCTGACACGATAAAAAGCGCGTCGCCGTCTTCGGTTTTGGCATGGGCGCACAAGGATTTAATCGTCTCGTAGCCGAGAAACTTTGCGATCGGTGATTTGTACTCTCCTCCTGTGCGAAGGACATACGCCAATCCCCCCGCTCCGAATTCTTTCGCTTTGACAGTCAGGTCATCGATCTGTTTGCGTGAATATGAACCGCCCCCTTTGAGCACAATCCCCTTCACCACCCCGCCATTTTTCACATTGTCGGCAAAGAGAGCAAAAGTGGAATCCTTCACCAATGACGAAAGATCGACAATCTCCATTCCTAAACGTAAATCGGGTTTGTCTATCCCCCATCGTTTCATCACTTCGTCATAATCAAGTCTTAGAAACGGGGTTTCAATCGTTATCCCCAGCACATTCTTATAGACATACGCCAGCATTCCTTCGACAACATCCCAGACATCGGATGGCGTGACATAAGACATCTCAAGATCGATCTGGGTGTGCTCAGGCTGACGGTCAGCGCGAAGGTCTTCATCGCGAAGACATCGCGCAAGTTGGAAATATTTATCGAATCCGGAGACCATTAGAATCTGTTTGAGCAGTTGCGGAGATTGCGGGAGGGCGTAGAATTTACCGCGCAAGGTGCGGCTTGGCACAACGTAATCGCGCGCGCCTTCGGGCGTGGAACGCATAAGCAGAGGCGTCTCTATTTCATAGAAACCGACTGAACTGAGATAATTTCTTACTGCAAGGGCCACCTGATGGCGTAAACGCAGATTGTCCTGAAGCGGTTTCCGGCGCAAGTCCAGATACCGGTACTCAAGGCGCAATTGCTCGTTGGCGGTGGATTTTTCAGTAATCTCAAAAGGGGGCGTTTTCGATTCGGAGAGAATGTGGAAACTGTCGGCCACAACATCGATCTCGCCGGTCATAAGTTTGGGATTGGCGGTTCCATCGGGGCGTTTGCGAACATGGCCGGTGACAGCCACGACAAATTCAGACCGGGTCCGCTCGGCTTCGATGAGCATTTGCTTGTCGAAAGTATCAGGATTGATAACGACTTGGGTGATACCGTATCTATCGCGCAAATCAAGAAAAAGTAATCCGCCGAGGTTTCTATATGTATTGACCCAGCCATTCAGTCGGACAGCCTTACCGACTTTGTCAGGGCGGAGTTCGCCGCAATTGTGGGTTCGTTTAAGTTCGGAAAAGTGGGGCACTAAATCCTCGATAACTATTTGGCATGTAATTGATTATCGACACAATGCCGAATTAATTAAGGTTATCTGACGTGACATTCTGGTAGGGCATATTCAAGCTATATAATATAGCGTTGGGGGAAGGAAGTCAAGAGGGGGGGAAGTTGAAAGAAAACGACCCGACCAAGCTCACGTTTGCAATTAGTCTTTTCGCATAACTACGATAAATTCCTGAGTCATGGTGTCTTCAAGTTCACCAGTTACATTAGAAGGACTATTCCTACTGGGCATCCGCTTATTTGGTATGTTTCTAATTATCGTCTCGAGATGAGAAAATCCTCTAGTTTTAAAGAGCTCAACGGTTATTTCATCTGTTGGTAAGACGAGTCCTTTAACTTTTCGATTTCCGACAACATAGCAAGAAATTCCACCTTTCTTCAGCAAAGGAGCCACATGCGAAATCGAAGCCTCATAGTCTTTGTAGAATGAAATCACATCTTCCGTGCGCTTCGGATCTTTACTTGACAAGGTTGATACAATTTCAGAAAGATAATATGTCTTGAATTTTTCGGAATTATTGGGTTTCTTACCACCCATTAACATGGAATCAATCTTGCCCGCGTCTTCAAAGCCGAGCCACTCTAATGACAATCGTGAATACTGACCGTAAGCAACAGTCGTTCGAGAATCGCCATATGGTGGAGATGTCACAATAATATCGACGGACTCCCTTTGCAGGACATTGTCAGGAATACCTTCGACCGTGTTGAATCCAAACACTTTGGCGGCGGTTCTACCCTTTGCATCATACATATAACTCTTTAATCCATTTCGTGCTCGATAAAGATTTGCCACCATAATTTTAAAGACATCAGGGTCAAAAATTTCTCTTTGCTTTTCAGTAATACGATAAAGCTTAAACTCACCATTTCGTGTCCATGATGCTTTTCTTATTGTTTCGCTAAAACAAACCTTAAAGAAACTCTGAATACCAATATCCTCAATGGTGCCAATAAACTGCAATACGTGAGCTAGCTTCATCTTAACAATAGGTGAGAACCAAAAATCAATGTTCCTAAAGTTTGGTAAAGTGGGTTTCAAATCCTTTTCGCATGAGAAGCCCAAACAGAAGATCATATCCCCAAACTCAGTAATCAAACCGTCTAACTCGTCTATGGGCAAAAAGCTGGTTTTAGCTGAAGACATTAGTCGAGCAAGCGGGTTTATATCTGTTCCTACCGAATCTATACCTCTGAGACTCGCCTCGACCAGTGAGGTCCCTGATCCGCAATACGGATCGAACAGTAGCTTTGCACCAGCCCCATATTTGTCCAATAGTGCGCCAGCGATTTGTGGAATCATCATCGCTGGATAATTATGGAAACAATGGGTGTGGCGCTTTGTATCAGCAGACCTAAAATCCCACAATGGATCGGCATACTTTTTTTCTGTGCTGACCAAACTCTCGAGCAAGTGATTCATCCCTTCAAATGTGCTTACCTATAGGTAAGTGACAGATTAACAAATTTAGGTTAGTTTGGCAATAGCTGTGATACAAAAAGTGACGCCCATAGAAAAATTTGTGATACAAGCCGTTAGAGATATGCGGGAAAAGTCCGGAATGACTCAGGCTGACCTCGCAGAAGTTCTAAATGTTTCTCCTGGCTTTATAGGCAAAATTGAAAGTCCAAAACATACCGCCAAGTACAATCTCTCCCACATTAATAAATTAAGCCGATTCTTTGACTGTAGCCCAAAAGACTTTTTGCCTTCAAGACCTCTTAAAGATGGTAAATAAGGAAAATCTCTTAAAGGAATTTCAGCGAATCAAAGCCCTAGGGTTTGTTCAGTCTTTGCGAAGTAACAACACGGGCATTGGATTTACTTTCGAGTATCATTTAGGAATCACTGAAAATAATAAGAAGAATCCTGACTTTGAGGGCATTGAAGTTAAGAGCCAGCGTGCACGATCCAACTCTTACGTTACAATTTTTACCAAGTCCCCCTCATTCCCTGCAAAAGTAAACGCTACTTTAACTGGCAAGTTTGGCACTCCGGATAAAACATTCCCTGCTTTAAAAGTCCTTCATACATCATGCTTTGGTAATTGTTTCAACTCACATATAGGAGGTTATAGCTTCGGATTAAAGGTAGACAGATCTATTCATCGCGTCCTGCTACAGATCAAAAGTATTAAAAACCAGAGTCTTGAGTCTACTGAGATATATTGGACATTTGAAGACCTCAGACAGCGTATAAGTGACAAATTACGAGCGATGCTTTTCGTAAGAGCTGACTCGAAGAAAGTAGGCGACTTTGAATATTTTCATTATACTTCCGCGATTTTCTACCTTGACTTGAATTTCGACAAATTTCTGAAAGGGATTGAGGACGGCCTTATAATGTTTGATATTCGTATTGGAGCCTATAAGACGCTGCATTCGAAGAGTTTCGGTAAGCCTCACGATCATGGAAGTTGTTTTAGAATAAGAGGGGTAAAACTTGAACTACTGTTCGAAGAAATGGTCGTGGTGTAGTCATTCGCATTCAGGCATCCATCCAGTTAGAGTAGCCCTCAAGTGGAGAGACACCTGTTCCGTTGCACCAAACGGAAGAACTTCCGGTGTATTTTATACCTGATACTTTCCCCCAGTAGGTATACCCGCCTGTAGGTTCCTCATCAAATACTGTCCAATCCCCCGGAAAAAAACCCTCGAATCCCTCAAGGTAAATAGTCGATTGCGTTTCATTATCTAATTGCGATTCACTGTTTCTTTGTATTGAATCAGGCTCTTCGTATCGAAGCGAGTCTAGTCGTCTTACTTCCTGGTGACGACGTTCCATCTGTTCCGCCTCTTGGCGCAAAAGCTCTGGCCCCTGTTTAAACTTAATTCCCTTCTTGTGAAGTTCATTGAGGGTCTTTCTCGTGACTAACGCTCGGTAAAGTCCGACGCTGTCGGTTGGCTCAAGCTTCGTGATAAGCGACTCGGCAAAGCGGTAGTTGCCTGAATCTCGTAAGTCAAAAATGAAATCATACAGCTTAGGGTCAGGATGGGCCGCCAACAGCGAGTCATACCTGTGTTGGTGATGGGCTTTAATGTCGGTGATCCCGGGAGTGTGCCGAAACTTATATTCGCCTCTCAACCGGTGGAAGTACTCACCGTCTATTTCGTAAACCTCGCTGTCCAAACTATCTAAGGGTGTCTTCTCCTTTTCTTTCATTTCATCGCGCAACTTATCGGCTTTTGATCGGTTAAGCCGTACTGAATCGGCCGGTCGGGTTGATGGGCGATCACCGCCTATCCAAACCGCATTCATACTGTCAATTATGAGCCAATTGGTATCATCCGGATTGACGAAAGGCGGCGGTGGGGGAGGAGGAAAAAAATATGAACTTTCCGCTGCATTGCGAGGAGGCTTGCCTTTAATTCCCAGAGCGCTGTCCCCAAAGAGGTCGTCGAATGGAGGTGGATCCTTCGTTATATCACCTTTATGAATTTCAATGGTGTCACCAGTTGAGACAAACGATTTTACATGAGGCCATCGGAATTTACCGAAGTAAAAGATAATGAAAACTCCGCTTGTCTCTCCGTGTGGAATAGTCAGCGTGATTAGCTCTTCAAACTCCTCGGATGAACTAAAATCGCTCTGCCACTCGGTTTTGCTATGGACAACCGTTTTACCCAATGGCTCCACTGTAACTTTGACAAGGTTAAACGAGGAAATACTTTCATCTCGACGATAAACCAGCTTCAACGTAGCTGGACGCCCTGCCTCAAACGTACCCTCTGCTTCGAGAGTTACATGAACAGGTTTGTCTGATGGTGGAGTTGCAAGAATATTTCCAGCGGGTAAATTAACCAAGCAGGCTATCAACGATAGCGCAGCCACACAGCGAATTACTTTTTTCATCGTTGTCCTCGATACTGAGAAGAGATTCATTTTTATACTTAATAGACGCATATATATCAAACAAAGTATGAAGTATTATTGAAAATTTTCATTTCAACCTGGAAAAATTCTAAATCCAATCTCCGAGAATGGCATTTTTCCCAAAATTTGCATTGTTTCTTTAATTCAATCACATCTTTTATTTCCTTAAGGTCAAGTGGCAATTATAATGGCCCCATGAACCTTGCGCGATACATCACCGAAGACCTTGTTAAACTCGAGATGGAAACAATCGTCGAGCCTTACATCGAAGACAGCTCGCGCGAGAAATGGCTTCAGCGAAGCAAAGAATCGATTCTCGCTGAATTGGTCGGGCTGCTGAATTTCGGCGCCAAAATCGGCAACCAGAATAAACTTCTGACAGACTTCATCAACCGCGAGCGCAAAGCCAGCACAGCAATCGGGTATGGTGTCGCTGTGCCGCACATTAGGTCTTTGCAGGCCAAAGATTTTATTATTGGTTTCGCACGCTCGACCCCGGGCTATGATTTTGACGCGCCCGATAAAGAGTTGACGCATCTTTTTTTTGTAATGGCCGCCCCACCATACGATGACTCGCTGTATCTCAAAGCCTTCAAAGCCTTAACCACCCTTGTGGCGCGCGAAGATATCCGTCAGGAACTTCGGGATGTCACAAACACGGGCGAAGTTATTCGCGCGCTCCGCGGTTAGTTTTACTGATTAACCTCTGTTTCACTGTCAATTCATTCACAAAGTCCTTTCGCGATAATTTGTTAGAATTATTTTCAAATTAAATTAAACTTTTTTAACGCTCTTTCGTCTTACTACCAAGACACAGCATTCGGATGACTCTCTTAGGGTCGCCGAAAATTTGGACGACAGCTTTGAGATATGAGGAACTTCCGCGCGATAATTATCATTGTATAGTTTGCATAAAAATTCAGGCATTAATTCCTTGTCCTTATGGTACCCTTTTGCCTGCCCGAGCCATCCAGCCCCTAACTGGATGGCTCATTTTTTTCTCTTTTTTTATGGCGCAAATGGATCGACCAGCGCGAATTTGCCGGGGGGCAATTCAATCTTTCGGATTTTGATATAAGCATTTGTATCCCATGCAATTTGGGCGAAGATTGTACTGCTTCGTCCGCCGCTTGCGCCAATTTGGAAATATTCGTCGAGACAGATGACAACATGTGTGGCAAGTGAATTTTCGTTCATGGTAAAAAGCACTGCGCCTTCATGGGGGGATGCGATCTCCTTGGATTTGAAGTAAGTTACTAACTCCTGTGCGGTTGCGTCCTTATTGTTCGGCCAAATCCCTGCCGATTTGAGACATTCCTGTACAAAGCCCGAACAGTCAAAACCTGATGGGTCATCACCGCCCCAAATGTAGGGCGTGCCGAGATAGCTAAGGGCGGTGTGGAGAAACCATCGCCGTTGGGATTGGGTGTGCATCATACAAAGAAATGCGAGGTCTGATTTACCATCGATTTGCTATGGATTTTGTAGGGGGAAGGGAAGGTGTCGAGACCTCGGATGGTATCGATCTACGAATATTGAAGAACATAAGATTGCCGCGTCGCGTCTGGGAAGAGATGACGGGGCAAAGATGGCAACCACAGGGGGTTGCCCCCTACAATGGCGCGCGACAGTCCACCACGGCGGACCGCGCGAAAAGATATTAGCCTGTCAGGCGGGGGCGCCTTACATCACGAATATCGGAAACTGAGATTGCTTCGTCGCTTCGCTCCTCGCAACGACAGGGTTGGGGGTTCGGCTTTGATTTCTTGCACCGCACTCCGCCACAGGCGGACTCGCAACGATTTCAATTGCTTTTTTTGTTTACTTAGTTGCGGTTCTCGATGCCCACCAGACACCAAAAAGGACCAATAGTCCGCCGATAGCGGTAAAAAATCCGAAGCGCTCATCGGCAATCAAAGGGACAGCAAGAACAGTTGTCGCAACCGGTTCCAAATAAAGAAAGATTCCGGCCTTGGCCGCACCGAGCCGCGCTACTCCCTCCTGCCAGAACCACTGGGCCACTGTCCCGAGTGTGCCAAGAAACAAAAGCGCGATTATTGGTTTTACTGGAAGCGAGGTAAATGACGTCATTGCCGATGTCCCAAGCATATATGTTAAGCATACTATAAGGAGCGGTGAGAAAACAACAAGCGTCACGATCAGAGGGTGATGTTGGCGCGAGAGGTCGCGGGTGGTGATTGTATAAATTGCCCATGTAAAGACCGAAATCAATATCATCCAGTCCCCTTTGCTTTGGAGCCAGTCGAGATTCACAAAGTCACCCTTGCTCACCAAAAGCAGCACACCGAAAGTGGAGATAATTATTCCTGCGATTTCCCCTTTGCCAAGTCTTTCTTTGAGAAAAAGATAGGCAAGGACCGCAGTGATAAGCGGGGTCATGGAAATTATCCAGCCGGTATTGGTTGCGGTTGTGTATTTCAGGGCTGTGGCCTGAATAAGGAAATGCGCGATGATTATGGAAGAGCCAGCGATGATATATTTTAAGTCTTTGTGGCCGAATGTCCATCGGATTTTTTTGGCAAGAATTATTCCGAGCAAAATCGGCAGACCGATCAAAAGTCGTATCCCTATGAGTTCATATTGATTTATATACTCAAGGCAAATTCTAGTGGCGACAAATGTCCAGCCCCAGATGATAACGCATGACAAAAGCAGCAACCGTGTTCCCAGCATTTCTATTTCTCTGCCTCTGCGCTGAAAGATTTTCTGTTATATCGCTCTGAGATATAGACACCGAGAGTGATTAATATCGCTCCGATAATAAGCCAGAGCGTGATTCCCTCGTCGATGAGCCACCAGGCCGCGACTACAGTGATAAGCGGCTCGACATAGAGATACACGCCGACTTCGGCTGCAGGCTGGCGTTTTAATCCCTCTGACCAGAACCAAAAGGCGAGTGCGAGGCAAAAAATCCCAAGAAAGATCAGGTGGCCGGCTGCGTTCGGACTGAGGTCAAGATATTTTTGGTAGCCGGTGTGATAGAGAGTATGCGGCACCCACACGCACGAGGCGATGAGGCACATCCAGAATGTGGCGACCAGTGGATCGACCTTCTGAGACAATCTCCGCATGCCGACGGTGTATACGCCCCATGTAAGACAGGAACCGAGAACAATTATATCCCCACGTGAATTAGACCACGCCAAATTCGCCGGATTGCCGTTGTAGACAAGCGCAACCACACCGATGCAGGCAACCAGTAATCCAATCCATTGCGAAGCATTGAGCTTTTCTTTCAGATACATCCATGAGAGGAGCGCGACAAAAAATGGGGCGGTGGTTAAAATCCAAGCCGTATTGGATGCCGTCGTCTCCTGCATTCCGGTCGCCATCACCCAAAGATGAAGAAAAATTACCGCGGACATGGCGAGTATGCCGAGCCAATTGGAGATTCGGAAGGGATCTGTGCGCCTGAAAAGAAGAACGGCGCCGAGCGCGAGCGAAGCTAAAATCAGACGGCCCGATATCATTTCGACCGGCTCAAGCTCGGCCAGCACTATTTTGATGGAGATGTAAGAGACTCCCCAGAAGAGAACCGAAGCGATGAGATACCAAAATCCTGAACCCATACGGCCTTGTGCTAAAAGGAAGCGCTGAGTATAGGAGAACCGAGCAGGGAATGAAAGATATTTTATTGAAAATATGTCATGCTCCGTTTGGATTCGGGGAGAACGAAGAATATTCTGTTTGACTGGATTTTTAGCCCAGCTATCTTGAAAGTAGAAAACAATGTCGTCACACGTGAAAGTTTTTTTTCGAAAGGATAGCACAGGATGAAAATCCGATTTACTCTTGGCGCGCTATTTTTTTTTACATCGCACACGTTCGCCCAAATTTCTGATAGCGCCAAACAATGGCGGCTCTCAAGCGAAGGCGGACTCACTGCGACTCAGGCCGCATACAGCGATAACTGGGCGGGTGATGAATCGGGTTCGCTGGCATACACGTTTACTTCTAAATCTGAAGCCAGCAAACAGCTGACTCGACGCTTGAACTCGCTTTCGACGCTCAAGCTTTCTTTCGGGCAGACCTATTCCCAAAGGTTCGATGCAACCGGCAATTCATTTTGGGAACGACCGAGAAAGTCAACCGATCTGATCGATTTAGAATCTGTACTCCGCTTCACGTTCGGCGGATATGTCGATCCCTATCTTGCAGGGCGTGTGGAGACGCAGTTCACCGACGCCAGCAATGCGGTTGTCCGCCGTTATCTCAATCCTCTGAAAATAACCGAGTCAGGCGGTATTCTGCGCGTGTTTGTCGATAAACCAAAAGTTCTCGAGTTTCGGAGCCGTTTAGGGTTTGCCATACGTCAAATTATCACCAACGATGTTATCGGGCTTCAGCCAGTGGCAACTGAGAGAACGATCACCGACGATGGCGGTCTTGAGTCTGTCACCGATTTCCTCACCTCTCTCGGTTCAAGCCTGACGTATTCGACCAAGTTGACTCTGTACAAGGCGCTCTTTTTTTCTGAGTCGGATGCCGCGGTAAACGACGATTGGAAAGCGGCCGATGTAAACTGGGAGCACATTATTTCTGCAACAGTCACCAAATTTATCCAGACAAATTTGTATCTTCAGTTGCTCTATGACAAACAAATTGATAACGGTACGAGGATAAAGGAAACAATGGGACTTGGAATTTCGCTCAAATGGGATAATATTAAGAAACAATAGTTTAGATAAGGAACAGGGATGATCAAGGAATTCAAAGATTTTGTGATGCGCGGAAACGTGCTTGATATGGCAGTCGGTATTATCATCGGCGCCGCCTTCGGGACAATTGTGACATCGCTTGTGAGCGATGTTATTATGCCGCCGATAGGTTTGGCTCTTGGAAATGTCGATTTTTCAAACCTCTTCCTTGTCATAAAGCCCGGCCTCACTCCTCCTCCTTACACAACTCCATCTGATGCTACGGCGGCTGGAGCGGTGACTATTAATTACGGCATGTTTATAACCCGGGTGATAAGTTTTCTCATTGTTGCATTTTCTGTATTTATGTTAGTGCGGGCAGCGAATAGAATGATCAAAAAGGAAGTTCCGACTCCGGTGGGGGCTTCCGTTGTAAAAGAATGTACGTATTGCTTGATGACAATCCCAATAAAGGCGGCAAAATGCGGACATTGTGCTTCGGATCTAAGGGCATCCTACACAAATTAAATTGTTTCGGCTTGAAGAACATATTCTCAACGAGTGTCTTGTTATCGGTTTGTCTCAATCTCATTGTCGCGGTAAATTCGGTTACCGCCAGCGATGTTCAGTGGCTCTGGTCGGGCGGTGTGTCCACTTCGGAATTCTCGGTACGGGCGAAGCTGGTTACTGATAATGTTATAACAAGAATTGCAGTTAGTGAAAATGCAAACCTCTCTGCGTCACTCTATTCAACACTTGATACCGCAAATACTGCTGTAAACAATCGAGTTGTGGCGCATACTATATCCGGTCTGGCGGCCAATACGCTTTACTACTATGCCATTGAAAGCAACGGACAGATCGATACATCGAAAATTGGTGTCTGCAAAACATTTCCATCGGGTAATGCCTCTTTTAGTTTTGTCCTCGGGTCATGCTCGTGGACGGGTTCAAACAGCATTGTCTTTGATTCCCTGAGGTTGCGAGAGCCCCTTTTCTTCTGTCATATGGGGGATATGAATTATGAAAATATTGCATCAAACAATCAAGCTCTATTTCGCCAGGCATTCGAGCAGGTTCTTGGAGCGCCGAGACAGGCCGAGCTTTATCGAAATATTCCTATTGCCTATATGTGGGATGATCATGATTTCGGCCCTAACAATTCGGATTCGACGGCGCCAGGACGATTGCCTGCCCGCCTGACGTATCAGGAATATGTACCGCATTATCCATTAGTCTCCGGAACGGGCAATGTGCCGATTTATCAGGCGTTCACGGTTGGAAGAGTCAGGTTTATTTTGTGCGACTCGCGCTCGGCACGGAGTCCCTACCTTGGCGCAGATAACGCGAATAAAACAATGCTTGGTGTTGAGCAAAAAGCATGGTTCAAGCAGGAACTGCTAAAGGCGAAAGATTCTTCTGCTCTGATTGTCTGGGTAAATACTTTGCCATGGATTGGGCTCACAGGCGACGACGGATGGTACGCGTACACAAATGAAAGGGTCGAAATCGCAAATTTTATTGCCGACAACGGAATCAACAATATCTGCATGATTTCCGGCGATGCACATATGCTTGCGATTGATGATGGAACAAACAGTGATTATTCGGCAAGCGGGTGCGCCGCTTTTCCTGTCTTCCATGCGGCCTCTCTTGACCGGACACCCGGCATCAAGGGCGGTCCTTACAGCGAAGGGGCAGTTGGCGGCACCGGACATTTTGGCGTTATGTCTGTTACTGATAACGGCTTTTCAATTCGGGTCGATTGGAGCGGTCGAACGATCCTCGGACAAGAGTTGATGAATTATTCTTTCACCTATCCAGCGGACTGGAGCCAGTCATTCTGCCAATGCTGTGTTGGCGCTGTCGGAAATGTGGATTGTGACGGGGGATCAATTGTCGATGTCGCGGATTTGACTCGGCTGATTGATTTTCTGTTTATCTCGTTAAGTCCGCTCTGCTGCCGGGATGAGGCCAATATTGATGGGGGCTCGGCAGGTTCCTTGGACATATCTGATTTGACTGGACTAATAGATCACTTGTTTATATCGCATGATGCATTGAGCGCCTGTCAGTAACCTCTTTTTTTCGTCTTGCGAATGAATTGAAAAGCCTCGCGGTTAAATGCCGCGAGGCTTTCTATTTTAACGTGCACCCATCTCCGAGCCGCGGTTGAAAAACCTTTCCAACAGCCAACTCAGGCCGGGCAACCCCGCAACACACATGAGAAACATTTTACCGTTGCTACCTTCCGGTCCTGGCGGGGTTCAAGGGCTCATGTTGTACGAGACCCAGCCGTCAACGCCGCTTGTTGGTCGGAGAAGACCAATCGCTAAACCCTCGGATGGGAGTTCGATCCCGGTGGAGCGGGTTCCGGGTTACAGGGCACCGCTAGTTCCCCATCTAGCACGACATTCACGTTTTGTTTGTTTAAGGTAGCGACTACGAGCCATGCTCACAATCGATATTTTCGGGGTGCTTCCATTGGTTTAAAGTGAGAAGGGAGCTAACCTGCGAAGATCTGGTGGAGGACGAGGCTCGCAAGTCCGCAGGAGGTGGAACGTGCACCAGCCGCTCCCAATGTCATTCCAGCGCAGGCCGGAATCCAGGGTAAATAGAGGTACAGGCCATCTTCGGCCTGCACCACATATAAGAACCCACCGTCCGCCGCGGCGGAGTGTGGTACAAGAAATCAAAGCCGACATCTGAAGCGGACATATTCGGACGTATTGGGAAGATTTAACTGGAGCAGGACGGGATCGAACCGTCGGCCTCCACATTGCGAACGTGGCGCTCTCCCAACTGAGCTACTGCCCCATGGTGATCGAGAAAGAAAATAACGAGGAATTACTCTGTTATCAAGTCAAAATTCGTCCATTAAAACAACAGCCCGGCACGGAACAGAAGGGCCGGGCCGAAGCGCACAGTCGATTTACTGCTGAAATCTCGCGGAGCTCCCATGACCACCAACTCGACCATCCATGATGTCTTCTTGTTAAGAAGAAAAACAATTTCCACTCCCGATTTGACAATTAGCAGAGCTGTTGACTCAACATAGACCAGAGTGACAAAACTGACACTTGAGTCGGCGTTTACTCGAGGGACTTTCTCCTGGAAATGCGGCAGACTTCCGATACCAGACGAGAGCACAGGCTTGAAAAGCATTTGTTTGCGCTCGAATTTAATTACCGGTTTAAGGCCAATCGTTAAATCGAAAAATTTTCCGGCGGCTTCAAAGGCGCGGATGTCGTGGATGTCGGCATCCACAGTAACAAATAGACCATGGGAGATAGGAATGTCAAACCAAACGCCCCCGCTAACGGCCGGAATGGTTCTCTCTTTGTCTCCGTTTACGACAAGATTGCCGGGTGAGATAAACCCAAGCCGAACTCCGAATTTGCTTTTTGCGGCAGAGGGATTGTATTCAATGGCACTGGTCGAGCTGGCAAGGCAAAGAGATATAATCAGGAGAACTACGGAGCCTCGATTTTTTGAATTCAGGTGCGCCTCTTGGTCTGGTGTGTGTCATTTTATCCTCAGTAACAGTGACGTGCAGATAATTGAAAATGTCAAGAAAGTTGTAGGACTGGTACGTTCTTCAAAATTAGTCTCCTGCACAGAAACACAGCCATTGCTCGGTAAAACGAATCCAAAATCGTATTGAAAATATGATTCCCCTCTGGCTTTCGAATTGTTATATTGAAAGTCTATGAGTTATTTAGTTTTTGCCCGGAAATACCGGCCTCAATTGTTTTCCGATGTCGTTGCTCAAGACCATGTTACGAAAACACTTAAGAATGCTATCCGCAATAACCGGGTTGGTTCGGCTTATCTCTTTTGCGGACCCAGAGGCACGGGTAAAACAACCTGCGCGAGGATTTTAGCCAAAGCCATAAACTGCGCCAAAGGGGATTCCGATGAGCCGTGCGGAGTTTGTCCGTCCTGCGTCGAGATTACATCAGGAAGTTCACTCGATGTGCTTGAAATCGATGCCGCATCGAATACGGGTGTGGATGATATTCGGACACTTCGCGAAAATGTCCGCTACCTCCCGACATCGGGCAAAAAACGAATATATATTATAGATGAGGTTCACCGTCTTTCCGGCTCGGCTTTTGATGCCCTGCTTAAGACTCTTGAAGAGCCCCCCTCGCATGTTGTATTCATGTTCGCAACAACAGATCCGCTCAAACTGCCAGAGACAATTCTTTCACGAACTCAACGGTTTGATTTTCGGAGGGTGTCAGTCGATGACCTCGCCTCGCACCTGGGTAATATCGCAAAACAAGAAAATGTCACGATAGAACCCGAGGCGCTTCGGTTGCTTGCCCGCAAAGCCGATGGATCGGTTCGGGATTCGCTTTCACTTTTGGATCAGATAGTTGCTTTTTCCGGCAATAAGATAACCGGGCAGGATGTTATTCTCGCGCTTGGCTTGATAGACAAGAGCTTTATCACAGAATTTGTAAAAACTGTTGCCGCTGCCGACCGACGTGGCGCGATTCTGGCCATCAAAACGGTTGTTGAAAGCGGCATTGAGGCCAAGGACTTCCTTGTGGAGTTGCTTGAGCATTTCCGCATTCTGCTTGTCATGAAAAGCGAGGCCGACACCGATTCAGTTTTGTCTCTCAGTCAGTCAGAAGTCGCCGATTACAAATCGCAGGTGGACTATTTTTCCGTCGGGGATTTGTTACGACTTATAAAAATCGGGACCGAAGCGATTGTAGACGCGAAGAGCGGATTGGATGAGCGGTTAGTGCTTGAGATTGCCGCAGTCCGCATGGCTGACCTTGAATCGACCATCCTCCTCGCCGATGTTCTCGATCATCTTAAGGCGAACAGCTCGACTGCTTCTGTCCAGGAAACAAGTACAGAAGGCGGCAAAAGTAAGGAGTCAGGCTCCTCACCGACTTTTTTCGCCCGGGATATAGCGCCAGTGGCAATGCCGGCTCCAATGACCGGCGACCTTGAGAAAGAGCCTATGGTAGCCCCGCATACCCGTATGATGAACCTCGCTCAATTGCAAGCCGGCTGGGAGGGTTTTTTGACAGTACTCAGGAAATCGAGCCCGATGTTGGCGTCGCAGATGAGCATGTCAGAGCCGCGCGAACTGAATGAAAATAAAGTTACGGCTGTCTTCTTTGCAACGGCCGAAGCGTCACTTTCGCTAGTCCGAAAACCCGATAACACGCAGGTCATAACTCGCGCGCTTCGCGATCATTACCGCACGACGTTATCGGTGCACTTTGACATTGATAAACGGCGCGAGGATCCGCGAGAAGTTGAGAGTCGAGGCGGCCAGCCAAAGATAAACGCCGACGAGCTATTGGCTCGCTCTGCGCATTTGCGAATGATAATTGAAAAAGTTGACGGCGAGATAATCGGTATCAAAAAGATCGATTAAACATATAACTGCTAAGCGGTAAAGATAAAGGAGAGATATTAGTATGAGTAAAGGCGGACTTGGAGATATGATGAAGCAGGTGCAGAAGATGCAGGCTAAAATGGCCGAGATGCAAGAACAGCTCGACATCACGCAGGTCGAAGGGACTTCAGGCGGAGGAATGGTCAAAGTCATCACAAATGGCAAGAATGACTTGCTGTCGATAACAATTGATCCGGAAGTAGTCAATAAAGATGACGTAGAAATGCTACAGGATTTGATTTTGGCTGCGGTCAACCAAGCCCGCGCCAAGGCGCAAGAATTGCAATCCGAACAAATGTCCTCAATAACTGGTGGGCTCAACATTCCGGGTTTGAAGCTTCCTTTTTAGGAAATTATTGAATGTTTAATTCTGCAGGTTCCGTAGAGCGATTGGTTAATTGGCTCGCCCGGCTTCCGGGTGTCGGCAGAAAATCGGCAACCCGGCTTGCCTTTCATATTCTCAAAATGCCTACAGAACAAGCCCTTGAATTGGCGAATTTAGTCCGCGAAGTAAAGGACAAGGTCTCCGTCTGTTCGATTTGCTTTAACATCACTGAGACTGAACCATGCCGCATTTGTAGCGACCCCAAACGGCGCAGAGATCTGATTTGTGTGGTAGAAGAGGCCATGGACGCCACTGCGCTCGATAAGGCCGAAGGCTTTAACGGACTGTATCACATTCTCGGCGGACGCCTCTCCCCACTTGATGGTATCGGCCCAGATGATCTTCGTATCCGCGCTCTGCTTG